>Ga0194131_10002641_pt1 | contig 29251 bp, 23 predicted proteins | sample TA2KigO120mmetaG_FD_148631 | JGI IMG/M metagenome (GOLD analysis project Ga0194131, IMG submission 148631) | Freshwater microbial communities from Lake Tanganyika, Tanzania - TA2015053 Kigoma Offshore 120m | ecosystem: Environmental > Aquatic > Freshwater > Lake | place: Tanzania: Lake...
AGGGCGCCGTTGGCGCGGGAGGTGTTGGATTGAAGTAGGGTAGCCATGTTGGTTCTCCGTGTGGATTCTACGAAGCGCGGCAATGGGGCGTATGCGAATTTGGAGAGTAATTGTAAGAAAACAGGGCGGATAAAAAATTTTTGCAAGCCGTGATCGCGGAAACGGGCTCCCACCGGTGAGTCTCAGTGGTTCGTGTCAGAATGCAAGATGGGTGAGCGTCTGGAGCCCTATCATTGTGACCGCGCTACTTGAAGAACATCGTGCGGCGGTACGGCTTTCGCCACGCGCGCAACCGGGTGGAGCCCTACTTGGCTGACATGGCGCTCACCAGCTACGCCGCCGCCATCCGTTTCGCGAAGGAAGTCGCATGACCAGACGGGAGCATGCATGGAGTCTGGCGGCCGCCGCGGCGACGGCGAACGCGCAAGAGGCGCGCCGCCATGCCGTGGCATACGGAGAAAGCACCCTTCCCGCGGGCATCCGGTCGCGCTTCGTTCGCAATGTTAACGGCCTCGCGATCCACGTCCTTGAGGCCGGATTCGAGGAAAATGGCCGGCCGTGCGTGCTGCTGCTCCACGGGTTTCCCGAGTTGGCGTACAGTTGGCGCAAGGTGATGCCGGCGCTGGCTGCGGCGGGCTACCGGGTGGTTGCGCCGGACCAGCGTGGATATGGCCGGACGACGGGCTGGGATGCGCGGTATGACGGCGACGCCGGCTCGTTCCGCATGCTCAACATCGTGCGGGACGCGATTGGTCTGGTCTCCGCGCTGGGCCTCAAGAGCGTTGCGTGCGTTGTGGGACACGACTTCGGCTCGCCGGTTGCCGCATGGTGCGCGCTGCTGCGGCCCGATGTTTTCCGCTCAGTGGTGCTGATGAGCGCGCCGTTCGGCGGCCCTCCGGCGCTGCCCTTCGATACGGCGGAGACTCCGCCGGTTGCCGCGCCCGACATCCATGCGGCGCTCGCCGCGCTCACGCCGCCGCGGAAGCACTACCAGTGGTATTTCTCGACCCGCGAAGCCGAGGGCATGCGCCGGTGCCCTCAAGGCATTCACGCTTTCTTGCGCGCCTACTACCATTTCAAGAGCGCCGGCTGGAAGGCTAACAGGCCGTTCGCGCTTCAGTCCTGGACCGCCGGCGAACTGGCGAAGATGCCCACCTACTATGTCATGGAGCTGGCCAAGGGCATGGCGGAGACCGCCGCAGCCGCGATGCCTTCCGAGGACGAGATCGCGGCTTGCCGGTGGCTGACCGACGAGGAACTGCGCGTCTACGCGGCGGAGTATGAGAGGACCGGATTTCAAGGCGGCTTGAATTGGTACCGCTGCGCCACGGACCCCCGCTACGCCGCGGAGCTCGAGATTTTCTCCGGCCGGACGATCGACGTACCCGCGTGCTTCATTTCCGGCAAGAGCGATTGGGGAACCTACCAGCGGCCCGGTGCGGTGGAACGCATGCGCACTCAGGTCTGCACGCGCATGACGGACTTTCACCTGGTGGACGGCGCCGGGCACTGGGTGCAGCAGGAGCAGAGCGGCGAGACGGTCCGGCTGCTGCGGAAGTTCCTGCTTAGCGTATCGATGACAGCCGATAGGCGAGCAACAGCCACCCCGCGATGAAGGCGACGCCGCCCAGCGGCGTGACGGCGCCCAGCGTTGGGATACGGGTGAGCGCCAGCGCGTAGAGACTGCCCGAGAACAAGAGGATGCCGGCGGTGAGCAGCCAGCAAGATGCTCTGGTGTTCTCACGCTGCCAAGCAGCGACGATCAAAATGCCGAGCGCGTGGATGAAATGGTAGAAGACCGCCTTTTCCCAGATGCCCATGGCGTAGGCATCGAGGCGGTCCTTCAATCCATGCGCGCCAAACGCGCCGAGCGCGACGGCTACTGCCAGCAATACGGCGGCAAGCGAGCGGAAGTTCATCAGAAGGGAAACTCCTCCTGTTTAGAATAGGAGCTTCAACATCAACTGAAGCTGCCGCGGATCGCTGGCGTTCAGAATCCGGCCGAACAGCGTGGGGTTGGCCAGTGTGGCGATGGGCGCATTCCAGTTGACGCGGTTGATGGCGTTAAAGGCTTCGGCGCGGAACTCGGCGCGGAAGCGTTCGCTGACGGCGAAGTCTTTGTGCAGCGCCAAGCTGAAGTTCATAAAGTCCGGCTCCCGCTCGGTGTTGCGGCCCAGCGTGCCGAGGGTGCCCGGCGCGGGTTGCACCGCGGCGGGCGTGACACCGGGCGCCAACGAGAACCACTGGGAACCGCGGCGCGAGCGGTCCATGGTGCCGGGCACGTTGTTGATGCGGTTGTTGATCGTGCCGAACGGGTTCACGGTGTTCGACAGCAGGCTGAATGGGGTGCCGCTGTGCGCAAAGACCAGCCCGACCACCTGCCAGCCGCCGAGCCACCTGTTCCGTTCAAAGAATGGCAGTGAGTACACGGCGTAGGTGGTGAGCAGGTGCGGCTGGTTGGTGTCGCTTACCGCGCGATCGAGCCGCCAGTTGCGCTCGTCCACAGGGAGGAAGCCCGAGTCCGAGGCGATGTCGATGGCTTTCGAGAACGTGTAGGCGGTGCGGAGTGACAACCGCCGGCCCATCGCCGTGCGGAAGTTCGCCTGCAGGCTGTGATAGCTGGAGGATGCGCCCGCGGTGAGATAGCTGACGACGCCGTGCGTGGGATCGGGACGCCGGGTGCCAGGCGGGAGGTTGTCGCCGAGGTTGGGGCGCGTGGTGCGCGGCAGGTTCAGGCCGCGGTTGCCGACGTAGGCGAGGCTCAGCACGCTCGCTTTGTTCCACAACTGGCGCTCGAGGGTGAGGTTCCAGTTCTGCACATAGGGATTGCGCAAAGCGCGGTCCACCACGTAGGCATCGGAACCGGGGAAGGCGCCGGCCAGCAGATCGGGGAAGCGCGGCGCCGGACGCGTGAAGGTGGACACGAGCGGCGGCGCAAAACGCGACTGCGCGATGAAGTCCATCTGGAGCGGCGAGAAGAAGAGACCGTAGCCGCCGCGCACGATGGTGGTGTTGCGGCCGGCGATGTCCCAGGCAAAGCCGAGGCGCGGCGCGAGGTTGTTGGCGTCGCGTGCGTAGCGCTGCGTGAGGCGATTGAACTTCTCGCCGGGCACGCCGTAGTATTCGTACCGCACGCCGAGGTTGAGGGTCAGCGACGGGCGGATACGCCAATCGTCCTGCGCATACCCGCCCCATTCGGTGTTGCGCTGATCGATGCGGCTGTTGCCCGTGGCGCGGCTGTAGACCGCAGGCTGGCCGATGAGCAGCAACTGGATGGCGGGGAAGATCAGCGTGCCGTTGAAATTCCGGTCACTCACGCTGTTGTAGTGAATGTTGCGGAAGATGCCGCCGGTCTTGATCACATGGCGGCCCGTGGAGTAGGTGAAGTCATCTGAAGCGGTGTAGTTGTGAAAGCGCGTGCGCGTGGGCGGAATGAACGTGCCGAGCGCCTGCATGCCGGTGACGATCACGGTGCCTACCTGGCCGTTGACGGCGCGGTCTCCGAGCGAAGGAAACACGGGCTCCACCCGCGCGTAGTAGCTGGAATAGGTGGCGCGGGCCTGGTTGAAGAAGCGGTGCGAAAGCGAAGAATCGAGCGAAAGCACGCCGGACATTGAGCGGTTCTCCTGATCGCCATAGCCGGCGGCGAGGCGCGCGTAGGTGGGGCCGATGGCGTTCACGCGGTTGACCCGGCCGCCCAGGCGGTGACGGTCGTTGAACTGATAGTCCAGCCGCGCGAGGCCCGTGGTGGTGGTGGTGGGGCTGGGAATGTTGGCGCTGTTCAGATTGGTGCCGGGAATGTTGGGCAACGGATACAGGGCCAACAGCGGACGCACGGCGGGCACGGCGCGGGCGCGCTCGGCTTCGGTGAGCGTCACGATGGTGCTGGAACTGCGGTAGTCGTTTCGGACATTGACCTCATAGCCGGTGAATAGGAACAGCTTGTCCTTGCGCAGCGGACCGCCCAGCGTGAAACCCGGCATGTTGAGCCGCAGCGGTGTTTTGGCCGGGATGGTGGTGTTGCGTGCGTTGAAGAGGTCGTTTTGAAAGATGTGATAAAGCGAGCCGTGCCAGGCGTTGCCGCCCTGCCTGGTTACCAGATTCACCACGGCGCCTGAGGCGCGGCCGAACTCGGCTTTGAAGTTCGACGTCTGCATTTCGAACGCCTCGACGGTTTCCATCGACACCGGCTGCTCGGTGACGCCGCGGCCCAGCAGATTGCCGGAGACGGGGTCGTTGTACTCAGCCTGATCCACCATTGTGTTGACGGCGCCGATGGGGCGATTGCCGTTCACCGTGAACGGCGCGTGCGCCGTGCGCGAGAACCCCACGCCCGGGATCTGGTAGCTGAGCGCGCGGAAACTGCGGCCCTGCGTGCCCGTGAGCATCGGAATGTTCTCCACTTCAAACGGGTTGTAGCTGGCGCCGCGCACGCCGTTCGCCGCCACGCGCTGGATTTCGGGCAACTCGCCCACCACGGTGATGCCTTCGGCCACGGTGCCGAGTTCGAGCCTGATGGACCGCGCCACTTCCTGGCCGGACACAAGCTGGAAGTCTTCGAGGCGATACGGCTTGAAGCCATCGCGCTCCACCACCAGCGTGTAGATGCCGGTGGGCAGCGCCTGAAAGCGGAACAACCCGGCCTCATTGGAGACCGACGTCATCGTCAGGGGGCTGGCCTTGCCCGTGAGTTTGGCCGTGACACCCACCACGGGCCTGTCCGTGGGATCGAGCACCGTGCCGGTGAGAGAAGAAGTCACGCCCTGCGCCAGTGCGAGCGAAGAGCCAATCAGTAGAAGAGCAATCTGTTTCATATACCAGTCCTGTTGCGGAATCCGAAGCGGAAGAGGAGAACCATGGCGAGAATGGCGCCGATGGTCAAAGCGGAGTAGCGAACGATGGTTTGCGTTTTCGGCGAGCCCATCTCGCGCACCAGACGCTGCCCGGCCACGGCCATGCGCCCGGCGCCGCCCGCGGCCTTTTCCATCGCCTTTTGATAGTTGGCCGAAAGCTGCAGGCCCGTCATGTTGCCGGGCGCGTTGAGCTGTTCCTTGAGGAAGCCTTCAAACGCAGCGTTGTCGTTGAGGCGTGAAGCGCCCGCCGGACCGTGCTTCGCCACGGACTGCGAGTACTCGTTCGCCAGGCGCTGCAGCACTTCCTTGGTGGGTTTCCAGTAGCCCTTCCGCGCGGTCTCAAGCATGATGGCCGTGAGTTCCTGATAGGCATAAGGGTTCTTCGAGTCGAACCATTCGCGCAGGCCGAGGTTGAGCGAGTCTTCAACATAGATGCGGTTGACTTCATCCCACTGGTAGCCTTGAATGGCGTCGGGCTTGGTGACCTGCCAGCCGAACATGTTCTTGGCCGTTTCTCGAATCTCCACGGCTCCGGCGAAGCCTTCATTGCGCAGGCCCTCCACCCACTTCCGGTTGAAGTACTTGGTGCGCATGTCGTTGGCCAGCGCCTGCTGCGCGGTGAGCATGGCGGCGCGTTTGGCGTCGCGCACATCGGTCACGTAGGTCTCAGGCGCGGTGCCGGTGGTGTCGCGGATGGCCATGGTCATGCCACCGAGATACTCGAAGTAGTGATCGAGCGTGAGCGCGCTGGTGACGTTGGAGGAACGCGTGAGCGCCACGGAATCGGTGCCCTTGAGTTGTTGCTCGTAGAGCTTGGGGACGAACTTACCCCACTCGGCGCCAGCCGTGTAAACGGCGCCGGTCTTGATCAGGTACTCCTCGGTGATGGGTTTCGAGTCGGTGTAGTTGCCGGACCTCTCCACGCCGTCGATGACGCCGGTGCCGTAGCCGCCGGGTGCATTCGAGAACACGCGCGCGCCGGCCAACAACCTGGCATCCTTGGCCGACAAGCCTGCATCCTTCAACTGCTGCTCGTTTTCCTCGTTGTGTCTGGCGATGTAGTTTTCGCCGTCGCGGACGGCGGCCGCGATGCGCACGGCCTGATCGAGAAACTCCATGCGGTCCGGGAATGTGTCACGGAAGAGTGAGGCGGCTTGTATCACTACGTCGATCCGGGGGCGCTTCAGTTCGCTCATCGGAATCACGTCCACGCCTTCCACGAGTCCGCGTTGATCCCACCGGGGCTTGAGGCCCATGAGGAACAACACCTGCGCCAGGTCCGCGCCGTAGTGACGGATGAGTTCCGTGTTCCACAGCGTGAAGCCCACTTTTTTCGGGAAGCGCCCAAGGCGTTTCTGCTCGGCTTCGATGAGATCCTGCGCCAGTTTCCTGCCCAACTCCCAGGCCGCGCGCGTGGGCACTTCCTGCGGATTGATGCCATAGAGGTTCTTGCCCGTGGGGAGCGAGGCCGGGTTGCGCACGGGATCGCCGCCGCTGCCGGGCTTGATGTAGTGTCCTTCGAGGGCGCGCAGCGTTTCGGGAATCTCGTTGGCCGTGCCCGCGAATCCGGCCTTGAGGAACTGAATGCGCGACGTGTCGTCGCCGCCGGGAATCGGCTTGGCTTCGGCTGTCTTCTGATACGTGGCGCTTGCCCACTGCGGCTTCTCCCGATGTCCATGGCCCACCGGCGTGATCCGCGCCGGATGGCCGTGGGCAAGCGGGGCGGGTGGCGGAGCGGGCGCCAGGAGCAGGGCTCGCGCGCGACTGATCGCCTGGGGCTTGCCGCCGGCTGACCGGATATACTCGTCGCCCATGATCTCGGCCACCACGGGCGCGAGTTCCTGGGGGTTGTTCGCCTTGCCGTGCGTGTGCAGGCCCACGGCGATGCGGTCGTCGTTGAGCAGGTGGATGTGCAGATCGAGGTCAGTGACGTCCTGGTCGGTTGGCAGCGTTTTCGACCAGTCCTTCTTCATGTCCTGATCGAACTTGCGCGCGACAGCCAGGTTGCGGATCTGCTCGCGGAGTTTCTCCTTCAGCGCACCTTCGTCGACGTTCACAAACTGCTGGGTGGCGCGGTAGATCTCGGCGATGGTCTTGTCGCTCTCAGTGATGGAAGCGGCCACGATCGGAGGCGTTTGATGGCTCACCGTGACGGCGGAGCCGCGGCGTTTGGCGATGAGCGCTTCGCCGATGTTGTCCATGATGTAGACGTAGATATTTGGCATGTGGCCGAGCGTGCGGTCGGACCAGTCGTCATCCAGCTGCCCGACCGGCCGCCCGGGCAGAAACTCATGCGTGCCATGGGTGCCGTAGTTGACGATGGCATCGGCCGCAAACTCCTTCTGCAGCCACCAATACACGGCGAGGTACTGGTGCGTGGGAGGCACTTTGTCGTTGTGTTGCAGCTTGGCGTCCATGTTGGCGCCGCGCGACGGCTGCGGCAGAATGATCACCTTGCCGAATTTCAACTGAGGAATCACCAGGAATTTTCCGCCCGGGCGCTCCACGACCATAAAGTTGCCGGGCGGCGGGCCGTAGGCATCGGTGATCTGCCGGGCCATCGGTTCCGGCAGTGTCTTGAACCACGCCTCGTACTTTTCGGCGGGCACCAACACGGTGTCGGCATGCGCCGCGAGCGCTTCGAGTTCACCGGGCTGCGACTCGGAAATATTGCGACCCTTCTCGATCATTTCGGCGACCAGCTTTTCGCCGTCGGCCGGAACGCGGTCCACGCCGTAGCCGCCATTCCGCAGGCCGCGCAGAAAGTCCGTCATGCTGTTGGGCACGTTCAGGCTGGCGGCGGTGATCTTGCCCTTGCCGACACCGGCCAGATAGATGACTGCGAGTTTCTTGTCCCGGTTCGGCACTTTGCGCAGCCGCACCCAGCGCTGCGCGCGTTCCGTGAGCCGGTCCAGCCGCTCGTCCAGCACAGCTTCGAACCGCTTGCCGTACCACTCCGCGTCGAGGCCTTCGAGCAGAGTCGGCTCAATGGCGCCGTCCAGTTCCGGCACAATCGCACCGATGGCAAGGCCGGCGCCGCGAATGCCCGCGAGGCTCTGCTTGTACTCGGTGAGCGTCTCGCCGGTGAAGAACAGTTGCAGACCGCGCATCATCGGGACATCGAACTTCGCCTGCATGATCGCCACGCCGGCGTTGCCCTGATACCAGCGTCCATGCGAGCGCGAAAGGATGATGTCGGGCTTCCACGCCGACGCAAACTCGATGGTCTTGTTGCGGCCGAAAATGCAGGCGGTGTTCCAACCCTTCTTTTCGAAGGCGCGGATGATGCCGTTGGTGCCGCTCACCGAACCGAGCTTCCAGCCGTCGGCAAAGTCGATGAACACGTGCGGCGCGCCGTCCTTCCATTTGCCCGCCTGCTTGTACCAGGCCTGATAGTCCGCGGCGGTGGTGAAGTGCCGGCGCGCGTCGGGATGATAGAAGCCGTCTTCGGGCGTGGGCAGCGGCGGCTCCACGTTTTGACGCTGCTTCAGGTAGGTTGCCGCGGCGTAGCGGAACATGCGATTCATGTTCTCGCCGCCGCCGTGCATGAAATAGGCCTCTACCGGCTTTTCCTGCCCTTCCCAATCGGCGTTGCCGACGCCCCAGGATTTCGACGCTTCGCGCGGCGAGACGATCACCTTTACTCCCTGGTTCTGCGCGGCCAGGAGCGCAGCCTTGAGTTCGTCCGTGAGCGGCTCGGCGCGCCGCCCCGACAGAAACACAGCCTTGTAGCGGAGGAGCGCCGAGGATTGGAGCTTGGGATCGTCCATCTGCTTCCGGCCCCAAAACTCGTACTTGACGCCGGTCTCCCTGGTGGCGTCCATGAAGAGCGCGATGTAGGGGCCGGGGAAGCCCAGGAACATCAATTGCGGCCGCGTGAGATAGCGGTAGAGTCCGAACGTGGCGGCCAGCAGGGCCAGCGTTGCGGCAACGGCGCGGATCTTCTTCATGGCTTGCTGCCTCCCTCTTCGGGCACGTAGAGCACTTCGCCGCTATCCATGCGGTAGGCCGTGCCCAGCCGTTTACCTTTGCCCTGCCCGGTTTCTCCGGTGGCTTTGAGCTTTTCGATTTTGGGACCGCGCTTGATGATCATTTCCATATCGGGCTTGCCGGGATTGGTGACGATGGTCACGTCCTGCTGGCTGAGCCGCGCGGCCACTTCCGCGAGGCTGCCTTTGCCAACGAGAGCCACGAGCATGGCCACTACCAGCACCATGCTTGCGTCGAACAGATTGATGAGTCCCATGAGCGGATCGTTGTCTTCGCTACCGCCGATGCGTTTCGCGCCCCTGCGCGACGCCGAGCCCGTTGGGGTGGGCCGCGTCGATGGGAGGAGCCGCCGGTTGAAGTGCCGGCTGCTGTTGTTCCGGTTGTCCATTTGAAGCCTCAGAGGGCGCCCAGAGCGCCAGAAGAAAGTTCAGGTCCGCCGCGTACTGCTGATACCAATTCCGCAGCACGACGCCAATCGCGTAGCAGGCGCCGCCCACCAGCAGTCCGAGCACGGTGGTGGTGAAACCGATCTGGAGGTTGGCGCCCATCGCCTGCATGTCGCCGCGGGCCAGACCGGCGAGCGCGGGTTGCAGTGGAATGAGTGTGCCGATGAGGCCCAGCATGGGCCCCACCTTCGACATGATGCCCAGCCGCTCGACGCGCGCCGTCATGTCGTGCTCGATATCGGCCACGGTCTTTTCCAGCATCGCCGGGAAATCGCGGTGTTCTTCAAGCGCGCGACGGAAACGCGCGAAGTAGCCCCGCCAGGAACACTCAAAGAAACGCGCCTGCGTGGGCGGGCCGGCAAACAGGCGGGCAAGATTCGTCCGATTGGCCCGATGATCGGCGATTTCGCTGAGGAACTGACCCACCACGTAGGTGCCGTAGCCGAAGGCGGCCAGCGTGCCCAGGAGGGTGGGCAGCAGGAATGCGTTCGACAGAACATACAGAAGGTCGTGAATGGATTGCATGCATTAAGCAGCCCTCCGGCTGCTGCGGAAGCGATGGAAGAGAAAGCTGAGCAGAATGAGCGATGCCGTCAGGCTCAGCGGCAAAAGCGTGGCGACCCAGTCGATGGGCCGCTCGGCGATGCCCGATTGCGTGTCCGAGGACTGCTGAATGGGGATCAGCAACACGGCAGAGAGGTTGGCGGCGGCAGCAAACTGCAACGCGGCGCGTGCATCGGCACGGCTGCGCCAAGCTGCGGCTCCCAGGAGCACCGCGGCAACCCACGCCGAGCCTACAGCGAGACCGGCACTCCAGCCCTCGAAGTAGCTGGTGCGCGTGAGCACCAGCCAAGTCAGCGCGCCACCGGCAAACAGAGACATGGGCGACGGGACGAGGCCGGTCCGAAGCATCGGCCGGTCCGGTTGCGGGCGCCGGCGGAGCCGCGTAAAGATCGCCCACAGGACAACGTGGATGGCCACGGCAGGGACCCAGAACCACGGACTGCGAAGCAGCGCGTAAGCCATGTCGCGCGGCACCGGCTCGGCGGCCCAGCCCAGCAGACCATAGGTGATCCACTGGCAGCCGGCCCAAACGAACCAGTGCATCGCTCGCCCGGCCACCGGCACGGCCGCCAGCATCAGCACTTCACGCACAAACTGCACCAGCAGGCCCGCGCCTATCAGCAACAACCAGTCCATCACTGGGTCAGTGTAGGGCCGGAAGAGGCGAAAACCCAGAGATAAACCGCGGACGGGTTAATCTCGCCGGTGAGTGGAACTATTCTGCATGGTGGGCGGATCTGCGGCGCGGGCTGTCCGCGCTCCGTCATGAGCTGCGCGGCAAGCCCGAGGACGGCCGGGCTTCTTGGGCCTGCTGGTACGCCGCGCCGGACACTCCGGGCGCCTCGCGGGCGAGCCCATCGTGATGGCCAAACTGGCCTGGATGGCCGTCGCCGCTAACGCAGCAGCTTCCGCGCCGCTTCCAGCAACACCCCTTCCACCTCCGGGGCGGTTCTCGAGACCACGCTGGTCTCATAGCCGCCTTGCCCGTAGGAGATCGCCGTGCCGATGTAGCCCGGGCCCAGATCGCCATACGCCGCCACGGCCACTTCCCCGGGGCCACGCATGGCCTTGGCGGCCAGTTGATACTCGATGAAGAGTTCGCCCGGGAAGTGAATCAGGTGGGTGCTTCCCAGCCGCAAGCTGGTCAAATCGATGCGCCGGGAGCGTTGTGCCCAGGCGATGTCGCGCGCCGAGCGCAAGCGGTCCGCTCGCTTCGCGTTCGGGTCCGCGATCACCGCGGCCAGTTCGGCTTCGCGCACCGTATCCCGCAGGGGCAGCATGGCGGACTCAATCCGCCATTCCACATCCTTGGCCTCCAACGGCCACCGCTCGGTGGCTTCGAACGCCGCTTTCATCCCCTCGGCCAGACGGCCGGCAAGTTCGGGCCGCCGCCCGGGTGAGCCGTCGTTGTACTTCCCCGCGGCAACGTTGCCGCTCGCTCCGTTGAAGTGGAGGTGGAACAGGCCCGGCGCTGCCTGGTCGCGGAGGGCGCGCGCCATGCCCACGAAGTCCCAACTGATGCCGCCCTTTCCATAGTGGCTCTGCGGGTGCGTCGCGTAGTAGGTGATGGACACCACGGCCTTGCCGCCATTCCACAAACTCACCGAGTTCACGTAGGGATCCACCACGCCTTCGGGCGCGGCCACGGCCTCCGGAATGCGGCTGGAACTCATGCGCGTCACCTTCACCCGGCCGTCGGGTCCAATGATCCGGCGGTTCGATGCCACGCGATCCACCCGGGCCCGCCCCCGCCCAATGTGGGTCACCGGCTGCTTCCGCGCCGCCGCGGCCGCCACGGCCTTCACGACGTTCGCAAGCGCCTGCTCAGCCTCCTTCAAGTCATAGAGCGACCCGCCGAGCCCGTGCGGCGCAAGCGCCTTTTCTCCCGTCAGATCAAGCCCCGGCGCGTCGTGCTGGTGCAGCGTATGCACCGCCACGCGGTCAGGCGTGGTGCCCGCCGCCCCGGCAATGGCGCGCCGCCACTCATCGTGGGACTCGTTGTTGATGCCCAGGTAATCCACCGCGGCAAGCACAATCGGCCGCCCCGCGCCGTGCAGGATGAGGCCGCGGGCATGCAGCGGGTCGACGTGCCGGTTGCCGGGGTCCACCAGGCCAAAGCAGAGCGGTGTGCCCAGACGCGGCGTAACATCGGCCTGAAACGTGGAGACGGCAAGCTGCGCCCGGGCCGCGGCGGCGGCCATCAACAGGGTGACTAGGAAGCGAGGTGTGGTCATGGCTGCGCGGTGATTCCTTCCCAGTATCTGCCGTTTTTCGCGCTCCGCAAAATGCTTTTTCGGTTGCGATAGAATCCATTGGGATAAGCCGATGAAAATCACAGTCACTCTAAACGGCAAGACGCGGACCAGCGACGTGGAGCCCCGCCTGCTGCTCATCCACTACCTGCGCGAAGAGGCGGGCCTCACCGGACCTCACATCGGCTGTGAGACGTCGCTGTGCGGCGCCTGCACGGTGGAGGTTGACGGCAAGGCCGTGAAGTCCTGCGCCATGTTTGCCGTGCAGGCGGATGGCAGGAACGTGCTCACCATTGAAGGGCTGGCCGCCAACGGCACGCTGCATCCGGTGCAGGAGGCGTTCTGGAATGAACACGCCCTGCAGTGCGGCTTCTGCACGCCGGGCATGATCATGGCGTCGAAGCAACTGCTGGAACGCAACCCCAACCCCACCGAGGATGAGATCCGGCATGGCATTGACGGCAACCTCTGCCGCTGCACGGGCTACCAGCACATTGTGAACGCGGTGAAAGCCGCCGCGTCGAAGATGGGAGCGTAACCAATGGCCACTACAACCATCACCAAAACCGAACCTCTGGTGGGCAAGCGCATCCGGCGGCGCGAAGATCCGCGCCTCATCACCGGCGCGGCCACCTATGTCGATGACATCAAGCTGCCGGGCATGTACCACGCGGCCATTCTCCGCAGCCCGCACGGCGCGGCCCGCATCGCCGCGCTGGACATCTCGCGCGCCGCCGCGCACCCGGGCGTCGTGGCCGTGTTCACCGGCAAGGACATCACGGGCGTGGGCCCCGTGCCGTGCGGCGCCTCCCTGCCCGGACTGCGCGTGCCGGTGCACACGATTCTGGCCCAGGATCGCGTCTACTTCGTGGGCCACCCGGTGGCGGTGGTTGTGGCCTCGGACCGCTACATCGCGCGCGACGGCGTGGATCTGATCGATGTCGAATGGGACGTTCTGCCCGCCGTATCCGATCCCGAGAAGGCCATCGCCGGGGACGCTCCCGCCGTGCACCCGGAGTGGCCGGACAACATCGCCTTCCATCATCACCAGGAAAACGGCAATGTGGATGACGCCTTCGCACAGGCCGAAGTGGTGGTGAAGCAGCGCATCACCAGCCAGCGCCTGATCCCCACGGCGATGGAGACGCGCGGGGTGGTGGCCGATTTCCAGACCGGCGACAAGGCTCTCACGCTCTACTCATCCACGCAGGTTCCGCACCTGCTGCGAACGCTGATCGCGCTGATGCTGGGCCTGCCCGAGAACAAGACCCGCGTCGTCGCGCCCGAGATGGGCGGCGGCTTCGGCAGCAAGCTCAACGTGTATGCCGAAGAGGCACTGATGGGCTTCGTCGCCATGAAGATCGGCAAGCCGGTGAAGTGGATCGAGTCGCGCCGGGAGAACTACCTCACGACGATCCACGGACGGGGCCATGTCGACTACTTCGAGATCGCCGCCAAACGCGACGGCACCATTCTGGGCATGAAGCTCAAGCTGATTCAGGACATCGGCGCTTATCACCAGCTTCTGACGCCGGCCATCCCCACGCTTTCCGTGCTCATGATGCCGGGTCTTTACAAGTTCCAGAACATCCGCGCCCATGTGGTGGGCGCGTTCACCAACTGCGTGCCCACCGATGCGTACCGCGGAGCCGGACGGCCGGAGGCGACGCACGGCATTGAGCGCATGGTGGACATGCTGGCCGCTGAGATCGGCATGGACCCGGTGGAGATCCGCCTGAAGAACTTCGTCGCCAATGAGCAGTTCCCGTTCTCAACCGCCACCGGCCTTGTCTACGACAGCGGCAACTATGCGGCGCCGCTGATGAAGGCGCTGGACCTGGTGGATTACCAGGGCCTGCGCGCCCAACAGAAGAAGGCGCGGGAAGAGGGCCGGCTCATGGGGATCGGCATTTCAACCTACGGCGAGATCTGCGCGTTTGGCCCTTCGCCCGCCACACCCGCCGGCGGATGGGAGAGCGCCACGGTGAAGATTGATCCCACGGGCAAGGTCACGGTGATGACCGGCGCCTGCCCGCACGGCCAGGGCGAGGAGACCACCTTTGCCCAGATCACCGCCGACGAACTTGGCATCCCGCTGGACGATATCCACGTCATCCGCGGCGACACCGCGATTGTGCAGTACGGCATCGGGACGTTCGGAAGCCGCGGCACAGCCGTGGGCGGCGCGGCGCTTTACTTCGCACTGCAGGAAGTGAAGGCCAAGCTGAAGCGCTACGGCGCCATGCTGCTGGAATCGGACGATGTCAGCTACCAGGGCGGCCAGTGCGTCTGCAACAAGACCGGGCGGACGGTGAGCCTGGCCGAGATGTCGGGCGCTTCCTACCGCGCGATGAAGCTGCCGCCGAACACCTCCCCGGGCATGCAGGTGACCAACTTCTGGGAGCCGCCCAACTTCACCTTCCCCTTCGGCGCTCATATCGCCGTGACCGAGATCGACCGTGAAACCGGCGCCGTGCAGGTGAAACGCTACTTTGCCGTGGACGACATCGGCAACATCATCAACCCTCTGATTGTGGATGGACAACTGCATGGCGGCGTGGCGCAGGGGCTGGGCCAGGCGTTGTACGAGCAGGCCGTCTATGACGAGAACGCTCAGTTGGTGACCGGTGAACTGATGGACTACGCCGTGCCCAAGGCCACCATGGTGCCGTGGATCGAAAGCGATCACACGGTCACCCCCAGTCCGGTGAATCCTCTTGGCGTGAAGGGCGTGGGTGAGGCCGGCACCATCGGCTGTTCGCCCGCCATGGTGAACTCCGTGGTGGACGCGCTGCGGCCACTGGGCGTGAAGCACGTCGACATGCCCATGACTTCCGAGAAGATCTGGCGAATTCTGAACAGCGCGCAGGCGTAAGGACGGAGCCCACGATGATTGCACAGAACTTTGACTACACGGCCCCGGCCAGTCTCGCCGAGGCTCTCAGCCTGCTGGCCAGTGGAGAGGCAAAGCCGCTGGCAGGCGGCATGAGCCTGATCCCCATGATGAAGCTGCGTCTGGCGGCGCCCGATCAGGTGGTGGACCTGGGCCGCATCCCGGAACTGAACTACATCCGCCACGACGGCGGGCGGGTGCGCATCGGGGCCACCGCCACGCACCATCAGGTGGCGACTTCGACGACCGTGCGTTCCCAGTGTCCGCTGCTGGCCGCGACGGCCGCGCAGATTGGCGATGTGCAGGTGCGGAACATGGGCACCATCGGCGGCAGCGTGGCTCACGCGGATCCCGCCGCCGATTACCCGGCCGCCCTCCTGGCGCTGGGTGCGGAGGTGACCGTGGCAAACGCCGGCGGCTCACGCACGCTCAGCATCGAGGACTTCCTGGTGGATACCTTCACCACCGCGCTTGAACCCGGCGAGATTATCACTGAGATCTCGGTGCCGGCGGGCGGCGGCAGCGGGTGCCACTATCAGAAGATGCTGCAGCCGGCTTCCGGCTTTGCCATTGTCGGCATCGCGGTCCAGGTCACGGCCTCCGGCGGCGTCATCGCCAGCGCCCGCGTGGGCGTTACAGGGCTCACCGGCAAGGCGTTTCGCGCCCACGGCGTGGAGGCGGCGCTGGTGGGCAAGTCCGCCGCTGGAATCGCCGAGGCGGTGGCAGGCATCGCCGATGGGGTGGACGCCAATTCCGACATCCACGCCTCCGCCGGGTATCGTTGCCAGATGGCTCGCGTTCACGCCGGCCGCGCGGTTGCCGCTGCCCTGGCCAAGGCATGAAGATTAGCGGCGCCTATACCCTGCCGGTGAACCAGGACCGGGCCTACGCGTGCCTGCAGGATCCGGTGCTGCTCGCGCAATCGATGCCCGGCTGCGATCAGCTTGTGGCCGTGGGTGAGGGCGAGTACAAGATGAAGATGAAGATGGCCCTTGCTGCCTTCTCAGGCGCGTTTGACGGCAAGGTGCGCATCACGGACCCGGACCCGCCCGCAAGCTTCCGCCTGATCGTTGAGGGTTCCGGCAAGGTGGGCTTCATGAAGGGTGAAGGTCTGCTGCGGCTGGCGCCGGCGGAGGCCGGATGCGAGGTGAGCTTTGAAGGCGAGGTGCACGTGGGCGGCACCATCGCGGCCGTGGGGCAGAGGCTGATCGACTCCACCGCGAAGATGATGATCAAACGCTTCTTCGATAAGCTGGCGGCGCTGGCCCAGGGCGACGGCTAGGCGGCGGAAGCAGCGGCGGCCCGGATGAACTCGTAACGCTCCACGGTGGCGGCGATGATGCGCGACGCCGACCCATCGGCCGGCGCTTTCGCCAGCGTGACTTTGCCCTTGCACAGGACCTTGACCGGGGTCCCTTCCTGCACTGCCGGGAGGGTGATCAGATACTCGATCAGGTCTCCCACTTCCGCCGTGCCTTCTGACCGGAAGAGCACGCCGCGGGAACTGACGTTTTCGGTTTCTCCCGACCGGGGAGTTCGATCAGTGCCTGACCGCACCAGCTCAAGCGGCAGTCTCAGGTTGAACCGCCTTGTCCTTCTTTGTTCCGCCACTGTTTCAGGCTAAAGCCCGGCATCTCATTGGGTCAAGCAATCGGGCCCCTGAATCCGGCACTTTCGTTCTGGTACTACCCGAGTGCCGGTCATGCAGTACGGCTGTAAAGCGCGGACCGGCGATAATGGATGGCTGTGACGAACCGGCGAACATTCCTGGGCACGGCGGCGGGGCTGGCCGCGGGCGGACTGGCGCAGACCGGCCGGCGTCCGAACATTCTGTGGCTCTCGATTGAGGACACCGGCCCGGAGTTGGGCTGCTACGGCGACAAGCACGCCATCACGCCGGCCATCGACCGGCTGGCGGCGGCGGGGGTGCGGTACACGCACGCCTATACGGTGGCCGGCGTCTGCGCCCCCAGCCGGAGCGGGATCATCACGGGGATGTACCCCAGTTCGCTCGGGTCGATGCACATGCGGTGCCAGGCGAGGCTGCCGGAGTTCGTGCGCTGCTTTCCCGAATATCTCCGGCAGGCCGGCTACTACTGCACCAACAACCAGAAGACCGACTACAACTTCGTCCACCGCAAGGAGACCTGGGACGCCTCGAACCGCGCGGCGCACTGGAGGAACCGGCGTCCCGGTCAGCCCTTCTTCGCGGTCTTCAACCACGAGGTGACCCACGAGAGCCGCATCACCTGGCGCGGTGCCCAGTATGAGGAGGCGGTGGCCGCGCTGGCGCCGGGCCAGCGCCAGGACCCGGCGCGCGTTCCCCTGCCGCCCTATCATCCCGACACGCCGGAGACGCGGCGCGACTGGGCCAACCACTACGAGACGATCACCGCGGTGGATTACCAGATCGCCGCGCGCCTGAAGGAGTTGCAGGAGGCGGGGCTGGCGGAGGACACCATCGTCTTCTTCTGGGGCGACCATGGCAACGGGCTGCCGCGCGCCAAGCGGTGGCTCTACGAATCGGGCACGCACGCACCGCTGATCGTGCATGTGCCGGAGAAGTTCCGCGCACCCGGCCAGGCCAAACCGGGCAGTGTGGACCACCAGCTTGTCAGTTTCCTCGACCTTGCGCCCACGGTGCTGAATCTGGCCGGTGTGCCGGCGCCGGATCACTTCCACGGCCGTGCTTTTCTGGGTGCGAACCTCACGCCGCCGCGCCAGTTCATCCACGGCGCGCGGGACCGCATGGATGAGCGCTACGACATCATCCGCGCCGTGCGCGACAACCGGTACCGTTACATTCGGAACCACGAGCCGTGGAAGCCGTACTACCAGGAGATGCGGACGCCTGAGGCGGGCGAGACGATGAAGGCTTTGCGGCGGGCGCACGCCGAGGGCAGGCTTCCGGCGGCGGCGGCGCTGTTCATGGGCCCGAAGCCACCGGAAGAGCTGTACGACACGGCCAACGATCCGCACGAGATCCGCAATCTGGCCGGGCGCCCGGAACACGCGGCGGCGCTCAAGCGTCTGCGCGCGGAGCAGGAGCGTTGGGCCCTTGAGACCGGCGACCTGGGATTGGTGCCGGAGCCGGAACTGTTCGAGCGCGAGAAGGCGCTGGGGAGCCGCCACGCCATCCTGCGCCAGCCTGGCGGCGAGGCCCTGATGAAGCGGCTGCGGGCGGTGAACACGCTGGCGGCTGCCGCCAGGCCGGACGTGGCGGCGCTGCGTCCGTTTGCCAGGGACGCGGACGCGGCGGTGAGGTATTGGGCGGCTGTGGGGCTGGGCCGCGCGGGCGCGGGGCGGGATCTGAAGGGGCTGGTGGACGACGCCTCCCCGGCGGTGCGGGTGGCCGCGGCGCGCGGGCTGGCGGACGTGGACCTTCTGGTGCGGGAACTGGACGGGCCCAACGATTTCGCCCGGCTTCAGGCCGTGCAGGCGCTGGATGAGATGGGCGCGGCGGCGCGTCCGGCGCGGGCCCGGATCGCACGGCTGGAGAAGGAAGACAGCAACGACTACGTGCGCCGCGTGGCCGGCCATGCGCTCGGCCGGCTGGGATAGTTTGGTACACTGGATCAGGAAGGCGGCCAGGTAGCTCAGCTGGTAGAGCGCAGCCCTGAAAAGGCTGGCGTCGGCGGTTCGATTCCGTCCCTGGCCACCACGCAGCTTTCCGTATAGTGCGCCCATAGCTCAGTTGGATAGAGCGTCTGGCTACGAACCAGAAGGTCGGGTGTTCGAATCACTCTGGGCGCACCATTCCTGTCCCTTCCCTTTACCTTCCCGTGCTGGATGGGTGTCATCCGTGCCTGCCTGTTATGATGACCCCAGCATGAATCGCCGAACTTTCTTCCAGACCGTGCTAGCCGGCGCGGGCGGGGCTTCGCTTGCCGATCGGGCCGATGCCGCCGGGCTGCCGAAGACCAAGATCACACGCATCCGGTACTACAAGACTCCCACCGACGCCGCGGGCCGGCCCAACACCCGGCAGCCGCTGTTCAATCAGAGCACCAACGTGGTGCTGGTGGAGACCGACGCCGGTCTGGTGGGCGTGGGCGAGGGCGGTTCCGAGAACACGATGGAGCAGTGCGCCAGCATGCTGATCGGCGAAGATCCGTTCCGGACGGACCGCCTTTGGCAGGCGATGTACCGCGGCTACTTCTACCCGGCGGGGCGCGAGAAGGCCCACGCCCTGGGTGCGCTGGACGTGGCGCTGTGGGATCTGAAGGGCAAGGCGCTGGGGGTACCGGTCTATCAGCTGCTGGGAGGCGCTTCGCGCGAGTACGTGGAGTGCTACTCCACGGGGTTCCCGGCCAAGGGCACGCCGAAAGAGGTGGCCAAGGCGTGTGTGGATGCGGGGTTCCGCGCCTATCGCATCTCGACCGACGGCCGCGGCCCGGTGATGGACCGCTTCGAGAATGTCCGCGCCACCTTCGAGCACTGCCAGCAGGTGCGCGAGGGCGTGGCCCGCGACGGCGGCTGGTGCATCGACTTCCACACAGAGCTCGACATGCCGGACGCCATCACGCTGGCCAACATGATCGAACCGCTGCGCCCGTACTTCGTGGAAGATCTGGTGCGGAGTGAGAACCCCGGCATCTACCGGACACTGCGCCAGCAGGTAAAGGTGCCGATCGCGGTGGGCGAACAGTTCGGGCCCAAGTGGGAGTGGAACGAGCTGATCGAGCACCACCTGCTGGACTATGCCCGGGCGACCATTCCCAACGTGGGCGGCATCAGCGAGTTCCAGAAGATCGCCGCTCTGTGCGAGACCCACTACGTGGGCCTTGTGCCGCACTTCACCGGACCAATCTCCGAGGCGGCGATGGTGCACTGCTGCGCCGCGTTCCCCGGCCCGGCGCTGATGGAGATGGTGATGGGCGGCACGCGCCCGTGGCCGTATCTGAACGAAAGCTACGATCTGCGGAACGGCAAGCTCTGGCCCAACGACCGGCCGGGCCTGGGCGTGGCCGTGGACACGGCTAAGCTCCAACAGGTGGGCGACTACCGGGAGCGCTACACCTTGACGCCGCTGCTGCGCCGGCCGGATGGGTCTTTCACGAATTGGTAGGGCGGAGATGAAGCTGAAATCAGTTTGGGCGCCGCGTGCGCTGGCGGCGCTGGGTCTGGTGGCGGGGCTCACTCTGGCGCAACGCAACGCCGAGACGCCGCGCTGGTGGCGCGGCAACCTGCACACGCACACGCTATGGTCCGACGGAGACCAGTTCCCGGACATGGTGGCCGCCTGGTATCGCGATCAGGGCTACCATTTCCTGGCGCTTTCCGACCACAACCTGCTTTCCCAGGGCGAGCGGTGGATGCCCGAGAGCGAGATCAACCGGCGCGCGGCGGTGGACGCCGTGGCGCCATATTTCGCACGGTTCGGCCCGAGCTGGGTGGAAACGCGCGCGGGCGGCGGCGGGCGGGAGATCCGGTTGAAGACGCTGGATGAGACCCGCACGCTGGTGGACCAGCCGGGCCGGTTCCTGATGATCTCCTCCGAGGAGTTGACCGGCTCGTCCGGCGATGGCCGCTCCCTTCACATGAACGCAACGAATCTGGTGGAGCCGGTGGCATTCCAGAGCGCCGCCACGGTGCGGGAGAGCATGGTTCGGAATCTGGCCGCCGTGGAGGAAGCGGCGAGGCGCACGGGCCGCGAGACGATGGTCCACGTGAATCACCCGAACTACCGCTGGGGGGTGACGGCGGAGGATCTTGCGGCGGTGGTGGGAGAGCGGTTCTTCGAGGTGTGGAATGGCGTGGACGGCGACAACGACCCGGGCGACGGGGTGCGCGCCGGCACGGAGGAGATCTGGGACATCGCCACTACGCTCCGCCTTCTGCGATATCAAGCCCCGCCGCTCTACGGCCTGGCCACGGACGATTCCCATGACTACCACGGCAACCGTCCGCGCGCGCAGCCGGGTCGCGCGTGGGTGATGGTGCGGGCTTCGCACCTGAGCCCGCAATGGCTGATACGGGCGCTGCGCGCGGGGGACTTCTACTCTTCGACCGGCGTTGAGCTGGAGGATGTCCGCTTCGACGCCGGCGCGCGGCGTCTCACGCTCCGCATTCGGGGGCGCGGCGGCGAGACCTACCGCACGCGGTTCATCGGTACGCGGCGGGGGGCGGCCACGGCAGGCCAGGTGCGGAAGGGGCCAGGCGGCGATCCACTGGACACCACGCTCGACTACACCGCCGCGGGCAGGCCGAAGATTGGCGAGGTGCTGGCCGAACGGGATGGTTTGGAGGCGTCGTACACCATGACCGGAGACGAACTCTATGTGCGTGCCGTGGTGACGTCGAGCGCCGGGCCGGTTGTGCCCAGCCCGGAGGAGCAGTTCCAGCGTGCGTGGACGCAGCCCGTGGGATGGCGCGTGCCGTAGTAAGGTCAGTTATTGCGCTCAGTTGTTCCTAAAGTTCGCGGCGGGCGCAACCCAGGCGCCATGATGGATGAGCAGGTTCGGCTTGGCGGCCTTGAGTGCCGCGACGCCCTTGGCTGTGACTGCGGTTCCCTTGAGGTCCACTTCGAGCAGCGCGGGCATGGCGGCCAGCATCTTCACGGCTTCGTCGTCCACGCGGTCACACCCCTGAAGCTTGAGGCGCTCGAGCTTTGGCATCGCCTTCATCCGCTCCAGCCAGCGTCCTGTGACGCTCATCGCGGCGACGGTGGCAAAGCGCGTGCCTTCGACGCCCACACCGAGGGACGTGCAGCCGAAGCGGAGCTCGCGCAGTTCCTTGAGCGAGAGCACGGCGTCCAGGCCTTTGTCGGACATGCTGATGGTCCAGACGTTGGAGTCCGTTCCCTGACGGCCGTTGAGATCGAGGAAGGTCAAGCCGGGAAGCTGGCGCAGGGCTTGCAGGCCGGCGTCGCCGAGCTCGTTGCCGCCGATGGTGAGAGCCTTCAGGTTCGGCAGCACGCTGAGGCGTTCCAGACCGACGTCGGTGACCATGGCCGAGCCGGCGTTGAGCGTCTCGATGGAGGCGATGCCGGCAATGTGGTCAAGCGTGGTGTCGCTGATCTTGGTGCCGTGGACATTCAGGCGCTTCAGCTTGCGCCAACCCTTGATGGCGGCCAGGCCTTCGTCGGTGACGTATTCAGCGAAGTGAAGGTCGAGGTCGACGATGCCGGTGAGGTTCTTCAGTTCCTGCATACCCTGATCGGTGATGTGGGTGAGGGAGAGGTTGAGGTGCGTGAGGTTGGGAAGGCGCTGCAGTTTGCGCAGGTCGCTATCGGTGACCCAGGTGGAGCGCAGGTCGACGCCGGTGACGCGGCCCGCTGCATCGCGCGCGACGGCGCCGCCCAGGTTCTCAATCCAATCGGTGGCCGGGTTGCCGGCCTCCGCGGCCCAGATGGCCGCGGCTGTTGACAGGGCGATGAGCGATCGCATTAGCGGCTCCTCCGGTTGGGAAGCGATGAGTCACGGTCGAAGACAATCTGGCAGGCGGGCAGCGCGGCGCGGATCTCCTCGTAGCCTTTCTGGGTGACCAGCGTGTGATAGAGGTTGAGCGACTGGAGGCCCGCGATCTCCTTGAGTTTGGCTGCGCCGGCGTCGCTGACGTTGGTCATGTCGAGGCTGAGGGTCCGCAGCCGGGGCAGCGTCTTCAGGGCGTCGAGCGCTTTGTCGTCGACGGAGGTGTAATCGAGGTTGACGGCGGTGAGGCTCTTCAACTCGGCCAGTGAATCGGCGGCGGCGTTGCCGGCGCGGGTGCGGAACATCTCAATGCGCTCCAGGTTCCGCAGCGGCTTGAGGGCGGCGAGGCCGGCGTCGGTGAACTGGGTGTGGTTGAGGCCGAGCGACCGGAGTTCGACGAAGCCGGCGATGAGCTTCAGAGCTTCGTCGCCGAGGTCCGTGCCGGTGATATCGAGCGCGGTGAGGCGCGTGAGTCCGGCCAGTTGCTTGAAACCGCCATCGGTTACATCGGTGTGTGCCAGCTTCAAACGCTCCAGGCCGGTGAGGCGGGCCAGATGCGCCAGGGCTTCATCCTCAATGCGGGTGCCGCCCAGGAGCAGTTCGCGCAGCGCGGGCAGTGAGGCGAGCGCCGCCAGGCCCGGGCCTTCGACCAACGTGCCGTCCAGCCGGAGCGACTCAAGCGCGCGCAGGCCGGTGAGTTTCCCGAGGCCGGCGTCGGAGACGGTGGTGACGCTGAGGTCGAGTTCCCTGAGCGAGGCGAGACCGGCGAGCGAGGCGACGCCGAGATCACCCACCTGGGTGATCTGGAGATTGAGCTTCGTCAGATCCTTGAGCCCGGCGAGGTGCGCCAACTGAGCATCGCTGACCGGGGTGGAGGAGAGGTCGACCGCCGTGAGCCGCGTGCCGCTGAAGACGGCGCGCCCGCCCATGGCTTTGACCCACGCGCCGATGGCCTGATCGGTGGCCGCGGCCGGTTTGCCAGCACCCGCGCCTTTGGCCTGCACGGTGGCCGCGCCCGCGAAGTGGACACGCGCGCCGGGTATCGCCTGGCGCAGGGCATCGACGCCGTTTGAGGTGACGCGGCTGTAGCGCAGGTCCACTTCGTAGAGTTCTTTCAGTTGTTGGAGCCGGGAGACGCCGGAGTTGGTGACGCGGGTTCGATAGAGGCCCAGCACCTCAAGCTGCTTCATGCCGGCGATGATGTCCATGCTGGCGTCGGTGGCGCGCACACCGAGAAGGTTGAGCTTGCGCATCTTTGTCAGGCCGCGGAGGGACTCAACGCCACGTTCGGTGACGCGGGTGCCGGAGAGGTCCAGTTCTTCGAGGTTCACCAGCCCCGCCAGGTGCTTCACGCCTTCGTCGGTGATCATGGTGTCGCGCAGGATGAGGCGCCTCAGTTCGCGGAGATTCGCCAGACCCGCCATCGCTTTGTCACTGAACGGTGCGTAGCTGACATCCAGGCTTCGCAGTTGGGTAAGGGTGGAGAGATTGATGTCCGTGAGGCGGCACTGGGTGCAACGGACATCGCGCAGCCCGGTGAGCCCCAGCAGGTGCTGGAAGCCCTTGTCCTGGATGTTGATCTGCGCCGAGAAGTGCCAGCCGAAACCGATCTTCTCAAGGCCCTTCAGGGTGCCGATGGCCTTGAAGGCTTCATTGGCATCCTCATTGCCGCCGCCGGGGTTCCATACGGGGCCGGGCAGGTAGAGCTCACGGATGGACGTGACGGAGGCGATGCGGGACAGCTCTTCCGGCCGCATGACGGAACCGGTGAGATCGATGCCGCTGATCCTGAAGTCGCCGGAGGGGATTTCGGAGAGATCGGCAATGGCCTTGCGGTTTCCTTCCGTGAAGACGCGGCCTTCCCAACGGATGACCCATTCGGCGAGATCGCGCGGGGATTGGGCGGCTTCGGGCGCCGCCTGCAGGGAGGCGGCGGCTAACAACGCTGTAAAGACGGAACTGTGCCTCATCGCTGTGGTTCGGTGATCGCAGTATATCAGGCAGCGCCTTGGTGCTGGTACTCTGACGGTGTGATGAGAGTTGCGCTGGCCTTCCTATTGAGCCTTCCGGCGATTGTTCCGGCCGCCGATCCGGTGGAGGTGAAGGTGATGGTGGTGACGATGTTCGAACGCGGCGCCGACACGGGCGATGAGCCGGGTGAGTTTCAGAACTGGGTGGAGCGGGAGAAGCTGGCCACGGTGCACGCGATGCCGCACGGGTATCGCGACCTGCGGACGGATGGCAGGGGCCTTTACGCGATGGTGACGGGTGTGGGCACGGCGAAGGCCGCGGGGTCGGTGATGGCGGTGGGGCTTGACCCGCGGCTGGACCTGCGTAAGACGTACTGGCTGGTGGCCGGGATTGCGGGGGTGGACGCGGCGGACGCATCGTTGGGCTCCGCGGCGTGGGCAGAGTGGGTGGCGGACGGCGACCTGGCTCACGAGATTGACGCGAGGGAGATCCCCAAGGACTGGAAGACGGGCATGATTCCTCTTCGCCGCACACGGCCCTACGAAACGCCGTTGCGCCCGAACACGGAGGGTGAGATCTACCGTGTGAATCCGGCGCTTCAGGAGTGGGCCTATCAACTGACCAAGGGCGTGAAGCTGCAGGACACGCCGGAGATGCAGACCCGGCGCGCGCTCTACAAGGGTTACCCGAATGCGCAGCGGCCGCCGTTCGTGCTGAAGGGGGACACGATGTCATCGATGACGTTCTGGCACGGGAAGCTGCTGAACGAGTGGGCCAACGATTGGATGCGGTACTACTCGGGCGGGAAGGCGAACTACGTGACGACGGCTATGGAGGACACGGGCACCCTGCAATCGTTGACGTTTCTGGCCAAGGCGGGCAAGGTGGATCTGAACCGGGTGATGATTCTGCGCACGGCGAGCAACTACGACATGCAGACGCCGGGACAGACGGCGACGGAGAGTCTGGCGGCGACCAAGGTGGGTCACTATTCGGCCTATCTGCCTTCGCTGGACGCGGCGCACCGGGTGGGCAGCGTGGTGGTGCATGAGCTGGTGCGGGACTGGAACCGGTATCGGGGCCAGCTTCCCGTTTACACTGGTAAGTAGATGGAGATTGCCATTTCGATCGCCGTGTTCGCGGCGATTCTCTGGGTGTTCAGCCGGCCGGGCGGCGGTGGCTGAGGCGTGCCACGCTCCGGCGGGCGGCCGGGGGGTTGAGGCAAGAAGTAGCGGCCCGGCGGGCCGCGGGAGCTTCGTTTCACAGTCTATGTATCAAGCAGGCTTGCACCGTTTCGCGATCCTGGTGGCCGCATGCACCTTGTTCCTGGTGGTGGCCGGGGCCTCGGTGGTGAGCAAGGAGGCCGGGCTGTCGGTGCCCGACTGGCCGCTGTCCTATGGCCGGATCATGCCTGAGATGACGGGCGGCGTGTTCTTCGAGCATGGGCACCGGATGGTGGCGACTGCGGTTGGTTTTCTGACGATCGTTCTGGCGGTTTGGCTTCAACGCGCAGACCCGCGGGCGTGGATGAAGAAGCTGGGTTGGGCCGCGCTGGGCGCGGTGGTCGCGCAGGGTATGCTGGGCGGCCTGACGGTGCTGTTCCTGCTGCCGAAGCCGGTGAGCATCACCCATGCCTGCCTGGCGCAGTTGTTCTTCTCAACCACGGTGGCGTTGGCGGTGTTCACGTCGCGCGGCTGGCTTGAGGCTCCGGTGATGGTGGAGGATTCGGGGCGTCCCAGTTTGCGGACTCTGGCCGTGATCTCCGCCGTTGCGGTGTTCCTGCAGGTGACGGTGGGGGCCGCGTTCAGGCACAAGGCGTTGAATCTGGCGCCGCATCTGATTGGCGCTTTCCTGGCCGCCGGACTGGTGTTGTACACGGCGATGGCGGTGTTCACGCAGTTCGGCCGGCATCGCGCATTGCAGGTGAGGGCGCATGCTGCGATCTGGGTGACGCTGACGCAGGTGGTTCTGGGAGCGGTAGCGTTCATGAGCCGTGTAGCGACCAAGGACGAGGTGACGCCCGCCACTTACATGGTGGTTCTGACCGTGGCCCATGTGGCGACGGGCGCGTTGACGCTGGCATCGAGCATCATGCTGGCGATGGCGGTGTTCCGGAATGTGCGCCCGGAGAACGCGGTGGCGGCCGTGGCGCATGGCGGGGCGCGGTAAGGTGACGGCTGTGAACCGGCCGGCGGCGCCGGCCTGGCAGGTTTCGGCGCGCCACTACTTCGACCTGACCAAGCCGAGGATCACGTGGCTGATTCTGGTGACGACGGGTGTGGGTTTTTTCTTCGGGCTGAACGGACCCGTGGATTGGCTGCTGCTGCTGCACACGATGATGGGGACGGCGGTGATTGCGAGTGGAACGGCGGCGCTGAACCAATGGTATGAGCGTGAGGCTGACTCAAGGATGAGGCGCACGCAGAACCGCCCGCTGCCGGCAGGCCATTTGACGCCGGGCCGTGCGCTGGGCTTCGGGATTGCGCTGGCGGCGGCGGGCTTCCTTCAGCTTGGCTTCGGGGTGAACTGGCTGAGCGCACTGCTGGGTCTGTTCACGCTGGCGAGCTACCTGTTTGTGTATACGCCGCTCAAGAGCCGGTCGCCGCATTCGACCACCGTGGGTGCGGTTCCGGGCGCGATGCCGCCGTTGATCGGCTACGCGGCGGCGCGCGGGATGCTGACCTTCGAATCGGGCATTCTGTTCGCGATCATGTTCCTTTGGCAGTTTCCTCATTTCTACGCTATTGCGTGGATGTACCGCGAGGACTACGAACGGGCCGGGATCCGGATGCTGCCGGTGGTGGAGCCCGATGGGGATTCGACCGCGCGCAAGATCCTGCTGACGTCGATTGCCCTGGTGCCGGTGAGCATTCTGCCCGCCTACCTTCAGATGACGGGCAAATACTACTACATGGGCGCCATTCTGCTGGGCTTCTACTTCCTGTATGCCAGCTTCATGGTGATGATGGAGAAAACCCGGCCGCGGGCGCGGGGCGTGCTTCTGGCTTCAGTGATCTACCTGCCGGTGCTGCTGTTGTTGATGGTGCTGGACCACCCTTCGGTGTGATGACGTTCCGGCGCGCGGCCGCGGTGACGGCGTTGGTATGTCTGGCCGGCTGCCGGCAGGAGCCGCCGCTGCCGGAGCACGGTCTGATTCCCGGGTTTGAGTTGACGGCGCAGACGGGGCAGCCGTTCGCGAGCGCGGCGCTTGCGGGCCGTGTGTGGATTGCCGACTTCATCTTCGCCAACTGTCCCGGGCCGTGCCCACGCATGAGCAGCCGGATGCGGCGTCTTCAGAAGGAGCTGCCGGGCGTGTCGCTGGTGTCATTCACGGTGGACCCGGAGCGCGATACTCCGGCGGCGCTGGCAGAGTATGCCACGCGATTCCAGGCCGATACCCGGAGCTGGCATTTTCTGACGGGCCCGAAGGAGGCGCTGCATCGTTTGTCGCGCCAGGCGTTCATGCTGGGCGATGTGGACGGCAGGAGCTTTGAGCACAGCACGCGGTTCGTGCTGGTGGATGGCCGGATGCGCATTCGCGGGTTCTATCAGAGCGAGGATCAGAATGAGATGACCCGGCTGCTGGGTGAGGCCCGGCGGCTGGCTGAGGAGGCGAAGTGACGGTTCGCGATCTGCCGACGGTGAACGCGCTGTTGAACCTGACAGCGACGGTGTTTCTCGTGTTAGGGTACCGGGCGATCCGGCGCGGGGACCGGGCACGGCACCGGGCGATGATGCTGGGCGCGGTGGGCGCTTCGGCGCTGTTTTTGGCCTGTTATGTGGTGTACCACTGGCAGGTGGGGTCGGTGCGGTATCAGGGGACGGGATGGAGCCGGACGGTGTACCTGGTGATCCTGTTCACGCATGTGGTGCTGGCCGCGGTGCTGCCGGTGCTGGCGGGGTTGACGCTGGTGCGGGCGCTCCGCGAGCGGTTCGACCGGCACCGGCGGATTGCCCGGGTGACACTTCCGGTGTGGCTGTATGTGAGCGTGACCGGCGTGGTGGTTTACCTGATGCTGTACGTGCTGGGCTGAGGAGGGGTTCGTCGCCCGGATTCTCCGGATTCGATGGCGCCTTCGGGGCCGAGGTCGCGGGTGAGGTCCTTGAGCAGGGTGTCGAATTCTTCCTGTTCGCCGGGGCGGATGAGGAGTTGGGCGCTGGTGAGGACGCGGCGGAAGGCGGCTTCGTCGAGGCCTGACCGGAATCCGGGAAAAGTAGTTGACGTCAGTCAAAGGGCGACGCCAGTCGAGGTCGGTCAGGTACCATGCGAAGGCTGTCGCAGTTGGCTACGCAGGCCTTGGGGAGCCCTTCCTCGACGCCCACGGGGACTTCACTTGCAATCGAGCGAACCGTGGATGTGATCTCCGCGGCGATGAACTTGGAGAGGTAATTTTAGGCGTCGTTGCGGCTTGCCCGCTGACGCTTAGCGGCGGGCGCGATTCGGTCAATCGCCTGGAACGTCGCCCTCTCGAAATGGATGCGTACTTGAGGCATACCGATGATCTATCATGATCTATCAGTATACCTTTGGCTGCCAGCCTGATTCGGAAAAATCCTGCGCATCGGAGAAGTTGACCCGTTACAGTAACATACTTATTAATGAGTGCATAAGTAGGTAGACATCTGGTAAAATGGATCATGCCCAAGCGAGATGCCCGATCTCTTGATCACAAGACCTTGGAAGAGATCCGCATCCGCGCCGTCGAGCGAGTGCAAGCGGGCGAGAGTCCAGAGGTGGTGATCCAGGCACTGGGTTTTGCCCGGGCCTGCATCTACAACTGGCTTGCAGCCTACCGGGCAGGGGGATGGGGAGCGCTGAAAGCGCGGAAGTTGAACGGGCGGCCGCGGAAGATCAACGCCGGGCAGATGA
>Ga0194131_10002646_pt1 | contig 29240 bp, 25 predicted proteins | sample TA2KigO120mmetaG_FD_148631 | JGI IMG/M metagenome (GOLD analysis project Ga0194131, IMG submission 148631) | Freshwater microbial communities from Lake Tanganyika, Tanzania - TA2015053 Kigoma Offshore 120m | ecosystem: Environmental > Aquatic > Freshwater > Lake | place: Tanzania: Lake...
TGCGCGGGCCGCTGCCGCGCGCCGCGGAACGGATCCCGGACCGCCGGGCAGCGCCTTGAGTCGCGGCGGCGGATCGACGATGGTCTCGCCCGTGCTTCCGTCGTCGTGCCGTTCCGTGCCGGGCCGCGGTTCGGCGCTGGTGATCGCTCCGCACGGCGGACTCTGCGCGCGCGACCTGCTGGCCTCCGACCCGGCAGTCGGACTGCGCGGCAACGACCTGCACACCGGCGAGCTGGCGCGTCTGCTGGCGGCGCGCCTGGACGCGTCGCTGCTCGCGAACGTCGCCGTGGACCGCAACGACGTGGACCTGAACCGCATCGACGAGGTCGTCACGCGCGCCCCGTGGTTCCTCGACGCGCTCGGCGAGCACCTCGAGCGCATCGTCGCGCGGCACGGACGCGCCCTGGTGCTGATCGTGCACGGCTGGCAGATCGTCCAGCCACGCTGCGACGTCGGCATCGGTGCGCGGCTCGCAGCGGCAGGTGACGCCTTGGCGTGCGCCGAGCGCCTCACCGTTTCACCGGACTTCGTCGCCGGTCCGCTCGAAGAGCTCCGCGCCGCGACCGCGGCGCAGGGCGTCGAGACGACCTACGGGATCCGCTGGCCCGCGCAGCACCGGAACAACGTGATGCAGCTCTTCCGGCGCGTGGCGCCCGACGCCGCGTCGTCGCGGACGCAGCACCCGGTCGCGCTCCACGGCTGCAGCGGGCGCGTCGAGGCGGTCCAGCTCGAGCTCGGGGCACCGCTGCGCTACCCGGGAAAGTGGCGCGAGCGGTTTCTGGGCGCGGTGTCGCACGCATTCGCAGCTTGGACGGCAGGCCACGCGCCGCAGGGCCGGGTCTCGGCCGGCGACGCGTTGCCCGAGCGGCTCTCGCGACCGGTACGAAGAGCGAACGCGTCGCTGCCGCCGCCGCACCGTCCGGTGCTGCCGCAGGGCGTTGCGCTGCAGGCCTGCGACGGTGCCGACGGGCTCGGGGTCGTGGTCGGACTCGGGCCGATGTCGCCGCGGGAGCTGGGGGCGCGCTTGCTGCTGTTTCCCGGTGGCCAGCGGATGCTCCTCTTCACCGGGCACGAGCGGATCGGGACCGGCGCGAACGATCGCGTCGGCGGCCTCGAGGCTCGGCCGTTCCCGGGTGGCCTCGAGGTCCGGTTCCGTGGTCCGGTGCTCGAGGTCCCCGATGCGAGCCGGCACTTTCGCGAGGAGGGCGCGCAGCTGGAAGCGCGGGTCGTCGAGCTGGCGCTCGATCTGCGCTTCGTTGCGCATGGCGCTTCGGCCTACGGCGCGGTGCACGGCGAGGCACGTGCAGGGGCGAGCGCGTGGCGGATCGACGCGCACGGCTTCACCGCTCCGGTGCTGGCACGCCCGCCGACCGAGCTCGGGTCCTTGCGGCTCACGGCGTCGTTCGGCTCCACCCTCGGTGTCGTCGCCGAGGTGGGGCTGCCGCACGCGGCCCGTCTGCGCCTCCTGACGCCGAACGCCGTGCGCGAGCACGTGGTCGCGACCGGCGGGGACGTGCCGGCCATCGTGCCGGGACGGCTTGCCGGCGCGTTCGAGCTCTGCGCGGACGACGGCCCGGTCCTGCGCTGCACGCCGCTCGGCCACGTGACGATCCTGCGCCCGGGGCGGGACGGCAGGCCGCGGCACGTGACCTTCGGCGCCGCACGCTTCGAGCTCGACGGCGGTGCGCGCGGCAGCGGCTTCTACGAGCACGGTGCCCCGGCTGTGCCCGCGGGACGAGCAGAGGAGGGGGAGAGCGGCGATGGCGGCGATCGATCTGCGCAGTGACACGGTGACGCGGCCCGGTGCCGCGATGCGGGCGGCGATGGCGGCGGCGGCGGTCGGTGACGACGTCTACGGCGAGGACCCGACGGTGAACGCGCTGCAGGAAGCCGCTGCACGCCGCGTCGGCAAGGAGGCGGCACTCTTCGTCCCGAGCGGCACGATGGCGAACCAGGCGGCGATCCGCGTCTCGACCGCGCACGGCGACCTCGTGCTCGCCAGCGAGGGCGCGCACATCCTGCGCTACGAGTCGGGTGCGGCGGCGGCGATCTCGGGGGTCCAGGTCGCCACGATCGGGAGCGCCGGAATCTTCACGGCAGAAGACGTGCGGCGGGCGCTCACCCCGCGCGACCACCACCACCCGCCGTGCACGCTGATCGCGGTCGAGAACACGCACAACGCATCGGGCGGACGGGTGTTCCCGTTGGAGATGCTGTCCGCCGTGGTCGCCGTGGCGCGTGAGCGTGGGCTCCGGCTGCACCTCGACGGCGCGCGCCTGTTCAACGCGGAGATCGCGACCGGGATTCCGGCGGCACGCTGGGCCGCCGACTTCGACACGGTCGCGTTCTGTCTCTCGAAAGGACTCGGCGCACCCGTGGGGTCGCTCGTGTGCGGCAGCGCCGCGACCGTCGATCGACTGCACCGCGTGCGCAAGATGCTGGGCGGCGGCATGCGGCAGGCGGGAATCCTCGCCGCCGCGGGGCTGTACGCGCTCGAGCACAACGTCGCCCGGATCGCCGACGACCACGCCAACGCAGCACGTCTCGCGCGAGGTCTCGCGGCGCTCGATATCTTCGTCGACCCGTTCCCGGAGACCAACATCGTGCTGTTCTCGGTACCGAACGACGTCGACTTCGCGGCGCGGCTGCGCGCCAGCGGGGTTCTCGTCAACACGGTCGCGCCGGGCCGTTTCCGCGCCGTCACCCACCTCGACGTCGCGTCGGATGCGATTGACGACGCGCTCGAGCGGATCCGTCGGCTCTGCGGCTGACCGACCAACCGGCGTCCCGCATGGCGCGAGGCGGACCGCAGCGCGGAGACCGACCCGAGGGAGCCGTCGCGCGCGCCCCGCACGGTACACGTCCGGCCGCCGGCCGCCACGGCCTCGTGCTTTTGCGCGAAGCGAGCGATTACGGCAACTTTTTGGAGAGGGGCCACCGAAACGACCTTGCGGCGGGTCGGTGGCGGCGGGGAGGATCGCCCGGTGAGCAGGTCGAGAGCCGGAGGAGATGCCGTGGCCAGCTGGGACCCGAGGAAACCGAAGCCGCCCAACGGCGGCAGGCGGCGTGCGCCACGCCTGGTCCTGCTGCTCGTCGCCGCGCTGGCAACGCTTGCCTCGCTCGTCGCGCGCGACGCCGTGGCTGCCGACGTCGGACAGCTGCTCGACCGTGCGACGGAGCGCGGCTCGGTCCGGGTGCTGGCGCGCCTCGACGTCCCGGCCACCGCCAGGGGGCTCGCCGGCGTCGACGCCGACGCCTCCCGCATGACCGCCATCCGCGCGTCGCGCGCGGCGCTCGCTGGCGACCTGGCAGGAACCACCTGGGGCGTGACGCGCGAGTTCTCGAGCATTCCGTACGTCGCGCTCGAGGTGTCGCCCGCTGCGCTCGCCGCCCTGACGTTCTCGGGCCAGGTGCTGGACATCGAGGAGGATCGCCTCGAAACCGTGATGCTGCCCGAGAGCGTCCCGCTCGTGCAGGGGGACCTGGCGTGGGACGCCGGGTACGACGGCACCGGGTGGGTGGTCGCCGTGCTCGATACCGGCGTGTACAGCGCGCACCCGTTCCTTGCCGGCAAGGTGGTGAGCGAGGCCTGCTACTCCCTGACGGGCGATTGCCCGAACGGCGAGACCGCGATGATCGGACCCGGGGCCGGCGAACCGTGCAGCTACGCGTCCGGCTCGTGCCCGCACGGCACGCACGTCGCGGGTATCGTGGGCGGGACGAACTCGGAGTTCTCGGGCGTGGCGCGCGGCGCGGGAATCGTTTCGTTGCAGGTGTTCTCGAGGTTCACCGGCAGCGACTGTGACGACGACGTCGAGGACCCGTGCGCGAAGTCCTTCACCTCGGACACGATCGCCGCGCTCGAGCGCGTCTACGAGCTGCGCACCACGTACAACATCGCGGCCGCCAACATGAGCCTGGGTGGTGGCAGCTTCGCCTCGCAGGCGGCCTGCGACCAGACCGACTCCGCGCGCAAGGCGATCATCGATCGGCTGCGCTCGGTCGGCATCCCGACGGTCGCCGCGTCGGGCAACGAGGCGAGCTCGAACGCCCTGTCGGCGCCGGGCTGCATCAGCTCGGCGATCAGCGTGGGCGCGGTCACCAAGGCCGACCAGATCGCGAGCTTCTCGAACTCGGCCTCGTTCCTGACGCTGCTGGCACCGGGGCGCTTCATCCGGTCGTCCGTGCCGACCGCGGCGTTCCGGGAGATCTCGGGAACCTCGGAGGCGACGCCGCACGTCGCCGGCGCGTTCGCCATCCTCTTCCAGAAGCTCGGCCGTGGCGACGTCGAAACCGCGCTGTCGGCTTTGCAGCAGACGGGACTGCCGATCGAGGACCTGCGCAACGGGGTCGTGAAGCCGCGGATCCGGATCTTCGACGCGCTGGAGACCCTGCCCGATGCAGGACAGCCCTCCGGGCTGCAGGTCACACCCGACGGGGCGCGCACGCTGATCAGCAAGGACGTGGGCCGCGAGCGCTGGGCGATCACGTACAACACGGACGACGACACGGTGACCGGCAACGTCTTCTCTCCGGGTGGCGGCGAGCCTCAGTTCGTCTGGTGCGATCGCACCGGCGACAACGGCGACCCGGACCCGTACACGGTGCAGATCGACTTCATCTGCTCGGGAGCGGGTGCGTGCGATTCGCCGTCGTGTCCGACGGGTGAGTGGTCGGAGATCGGACAGGTCAGGCTGCCCGGATCGTTCCTCCTGTCGCCGTCGTCCGGGTCGAGCAGCGCCACGGTGTCGACTGCGGGGCAGTCCGGCGTGGCCGGTGGCACGCCGTCGGGACTGCAGATCACGCCCGACCTGAAGCGCATCCTGATCAGCAAGGACGTCGGTGACGAGCGCTGGGCGATCACGCGCAACCCGGATCAGACGGTGACCGGGAACGTCTTCTCGGCGAGCGGCGGCGAGCCACAGTTCGTCTGGTGCGAGCGCCAGGGAGACGACGGCAACCCCGATCCCGGCGCGGTGCGGATCGACTACGCGTGCAGGGGCGCGGGCCGCTGCACTACCTCGCAGTGCACGGCCGACGCGTGGACGTTCATCGGCGACGTCACATTGCCCGGCTCGTTCTTCACGCGGTGAGCGCCCGAGGCACGCGGCGCTCCGAGGCGACGCGTGCCTCGGGCGCCGCACATTTGACCCACCTCCACCCGCGGCAATAAACGGGACCATGGGGTACGCGACGGCGGTTCGAGGCGAGCGCTTCGCGTTCGAGGACCTGCGCACCCTGCTGGCGAAGGCGAACGAGGAGAAGTCGGGCGACCGTCTGGCGGGAATCGGCGCGCGTAGCGAGCGCGAGCGCGTCGCGGCGAAGTCGGTGCTCGCCGACCTTCCCCTCGCGGTCCTCGTCGACGAGCCCCTGCTCGACCCGGCGCACGACGAGGTGAGCCGGCTCATCGCCGAGACGCACGACGCAGCGGCCTTCGCGGCGCTCCGGTCGCTGACGGTCGGTGAGCTGCGCGAGCGCCTGCTCGGCGGCGAGGACGTACCGCCGTACGCCGTCGTGCCCGAGATCGCGGCGGCGGTCGCCAAGCTGATGACCAACCTCGACCTGGTGAGCGTGGCGCGTCGCATGCGGCGCGTCACGCGCTGCCGGAACACGCTCGGTGAGGCCGGGGTGCTGGGCATCCGTGTGCAGCCGAACCACCCCGCCGACGACCTCGCGGGCATCCTGCTCTCGACCGTGGACGGGTTGCTGTTCGGCTGTGGCGACGCGGTGATCGGCGTCAATCCGGCGAGCGAGTCGGTCGAATCGGTGTCGGCGATCCTGCGCGCGCTCGGCGCGCTCGTCGAGCGCTGGGAGATCCCGACGCAGGCGTGCTGCCTCGCGCACGTGAGCACGCAGCTCGCGGCACTCGAGCGTGGCGCGCCGATCGACCTCCTGTTCCAGTCGATCGCCGGAACGGAAGCCGCGAACGCGAGCTTCGGCATCACGCTCGACCTGCTGCGCGAGGGGCGCGAGCGAGTGCTCGCACACCACCGCGCACGCGGCGGGTTTCTCGGCGAGGACGTGATGTACTTCGAGACCGGCCAGGGCAGCGCGCTGTCCGCAGAGGCGCACCACGGCATCGACCAGCTCACGTGCGAGGCGCGCGCGTACGGCGTCGCCCGTGCGTTCTCGCCCCACCTGGTGAACTCGGTGGTGGGCTTCATCGGGCCGGAGTATCTCCACGACGAGCGGCAGATCGTGCGCGCCGGGCTGGAGGATCATTTCATGGGCAAGCTGCTCGGCCTGCCGATGGGTGTCGACGTCTGCTACACGAACCACGTCGCCGCCGACCAGAACTCGTGCGACAACCTGCTGGTCCTGCTCGCATCGGCGGGGTGCAACTATTTCATGGGCGTCCCGTGCGCGGACGACGTGATGCTCGGCTACCAGTCGACGAGCTTCCACGACGCCGCGGCCGTTCGCGCGCTGTTCGGGCTCGTGCCCGCGCCGGAGTTCGCCGGCTGGCTCGACGCGCGCGGCGTGTTCACCAACGGCCGCCGCAACCGGGGCGGCATCGCCCTGCGTCGCGATCTCTTGCGCACGGTCGAGCGCCTGGCCCTGCCGGGGGCGGTGTGACGCCCGAGCGCGACCCCGTGGCGCCACGGGTTCCCGCGGCGGAGCACGACGCCGGCGCCGACCCGTTCACCGAGCGGCTCCTCGAGCACACTCCCGCGCGGGTCCTCGTCGGCGAGGCCGGGGACGGCTATCGCACCGCGACGCACCTCGAGCTGCGCCGCGACCACGCGGCCGCGCGCGACGCCGTGCGCCGCGAGTTCGACCTGCACGCGGACCTCGGGGTCGACGTCGTCGGACGCTTCGGGCTGTTCGTCGTCGATACCTGCTGTCGCGACAAGGACGAGTACCTGCTGCGACCCGACCTGGGCCGGCGCCTGTCCCGGCAGGCGCGGGATCGGGTCCGCCGCGAGTGTCCGCCGGCTGCGGACCTGCAGGTCGTCATCGGTGACGGGCTGTCGGTTGCGGCGGTGGCCGCGCAGGTGCCCGGAGTCCTCTCGGCGCTCGCCGATGCCGTCGCGGCACGCGGCTGGAGCTTCGGGCAGCCCTTCTGCGTGCGTCACTGCCGCGTCGGCGTGCTGAACGAGGTCGGCGAGCTGCTCGCTCCGCGTGTGGTGGTGCTGCTGATCGGCGAGCGCCCGGGGCTCCGCACCGCGGAGAGCCTGTCGGCCTACCTCGCCTACCGCCCGTCGGCGGCGCACACCGACGCCGACCGCAACCTCGTCTGCAACATCCACGACCGCGGCGTGTCGCACGCGGCCGCCGTCGCGCGCATCGTGGCGCTGGCCGAACGTTGCACGGCGGCGGGTGCGAGCGGTGTCGGCGTGAAGGAGGACCTCTCGGCGCTGCCGGGGCCGCGCTGAGGTGCGGGTGCGCCGGGCGGCAGGCGCGCGTGTCGACGGCTACCGCCGGCCGCGAGCGCGGCCCGCGGGAGTCAGGGGAGCGCGCGACAGAACTCCTCGAGTCCCTGCTCCCACGCCGGGAGGACGATGCGCGGCTCCTGTATCGACGTGAGAACGGAGTACCGCGGGCGGGGGGCGGGGCGCGGAAACTCGTCGGTCGTGACGGGCACGACGGGAGTCGCGATGCCGCGCAGGGCGAACAGCGTGCGGGTGAGGCCGTACCAGGTGACCGACCCGGCGCCCGCCAGGTGATACGTCCCGAACGCTCCGGTCTCGATCAGGCGCGCGATCGCCTGCGCCAGGTGCGGTGCGTAGGTCGGGCAGCCCCGCTGGTCGTCCACCACCCTGACCTCGGGGCGCGACGCGAGCGAGAGCATCGTGCGCGGGAAGTTCGCACCCTGCTCGTGGTAGACCCACGCGGTGCGCACGACGTAATGGCGCGCATTGATCTCGCGTACGGCGAGCTCGCCGGCGAGCTTGCTGCGGCCGTAGGCAGACTGCGGGTTGGGGGCGTCGTACTCGTGGTAGGGGCGCGTGCCGCTGCCGTCGAAGACGTAGTCGGTGGAGACGTGCACCACCGGCACGCCGCGCTCGGCGGTTGCGAGCGCCAGGTTGCGCGGCGCGAGCGCGTTGCCGCGGTACGCGTCGGTCGCGTCCGCCTCGGCATCGTCGACACGATTGTAGGCGGCCGCGTTGATGACGACGTCGGGGCGCAGCGACGCGAGTGCGGCGCGGACGGCGGCGAGGTCCGTGACGTCGAGGTCGGCGCGCGGCACCAGCGTCACCTCGTGCGCGGCGAGCGGTGCCCGCAGCGAACGCCCGAGCTGTCCCGCTGCTCCGGTGACGACGATCCTCACGGCTTGGGCACGTATCGGGGCAGGCGGTCGAGCAGCCGCGCCAGCGGCTTGCCCTCGCGATCCTTGGCCGACAGCAGCGGCTCCGCGATGGGCCACTTCACGCCGATCTCGGGGTCGTTCCACGCGAGCCCGAGTTCGTCGCCCGGCTGGTACAGGTCGCTGCACTTGTACTCGACCTCGGCGACGTCGCTCAGCACGCAGAAGCCGTGCGCGAAGCCGATCGGCACGAAGATCTGCCGGAAGTTCTCTTCCGACAGCTCGACGCCCACCCAGCGCGCGAACGTCGGCGAGCCCACCCGTACGTCGACGACCACGTCGAAGATCCGGCCACGCAGGACGCGCAGCAGCTTCGCCTGCGGGCGCTCGAGCTGCGCGTGCAGGCCGCGCAGGGTGCCTTGCACCGAGCGCGAGTGGTTGTCCTGGATGAACGACGCGGCGACGCCGGCCGCCGCGTAGCGGGGCGCATGGTACGTCTCGGCGAAGAAGCCGCGGTCGTCGCGGTGCACCTGCGGCTCGAGCACCAGCACGCCCTCGAGATCGGTCGGGAACACCTTCACCGCTTCAGGTCTCCGGTCGGGAACGCCCGCATCGCTTCGGGTCTCCGGTCGGGAACGCCCGCATCGTTTCAGGTCTCCGCTCGGGAGCGTCCATCTCGCTTCAGCCCTCCTGCTCGAGGATGCGCAGCAGGTACTGGCCGTAGCCGGTGCTGCGCATGCTCTGCGCGATGCGCTCGACGTCGGCCGCGGAGATGTAGCCCATGCGGAGCGCGATCTCCTCGATGCACGCGACCTTGAGGCCCTGCCGCTCCTCGATCGCGTAGATGAAGTTCGCGGCCTGCAGCAGCGCCTCGTGCGTCCCGGTGTCGAGCCACGCGATGCCGCGTCCGAGCTTCTCGACGTGCAGCGCGCCACGCTCGAGGTAGTCGATGTTGACGTCGGTGATCTCGAGCTCGCCGCGCGGCGACGGTTTCAGCCCGGCGGCGACGTCGAGCACGTGATTGTCGTAGAAGTAGAGCCCGGTCACCGCGTACTGCGAGCGGGGCTGCGCGGGCTTCTCCTCGAGGCCGATGGCGCGTCCCTGCGCGTCGAACTCGACGACGCCGTAGCGCTCGGGATCGCGCACCCAGTAGCCGAAGACGGTGGCGCCGCGCTCGCGCTCGGCGGCGACGCGCAGGTCGTCGGTGAGCCCGTGGCCGTGAAAGATGTTGTCGCCGAGGGCGAGCGCGACGCGCGCGTCGCCGACGAACTCGCGTCCGATGATGAACGACTGCGCGAGACCCTCGGGCTTCGGCTGCACCGCGTAGTGGATGCGTAGCCCGACGTCGCCGCCGTCGCCGAGCAGGCGCTTGAAGCCGTCCTGCTCGTGCGGCGTGGTGATCACCAGCACGTCCCGGATGCCCGCGAGCATCAACGTCGCCAGCGGGTAGTAGATCATCGGCTTGTCGTAGATCGGCAGCAGCTGCTTCGAGTTGGCGCGCGTCACCGGGTGGAGCCGCGTGCCGGAGCCGCCTGCCAGCAGGATGCCCTTCAGCGGTGTGCGTGCGGGCCCGCTCATCGCGACTCCCGGATGCCGCCGAGGCGTTCGCGAGCGTACTTTCCTGCCTGCACCGCGTCGCACCAGGCCCGGTTGTCGAGGTACCAGCGCACCGTCGCCGCGAGGCCGTCGGCGATCGCGTGGCTCGGCTGCCAGCCGAGCTCGCGTTCGATCCTGCCGGCGTCGATGGCGTACCGGCGGTCGTGACCGGGGCGGTCGGCGACGAAGGTCTTCAGGTCCGCGTAGCGCCGGACCTCGGGGCGGCCCGCCAGCGCAGCGTTTCCGGCGACCGGTCGCAGCTCGTCGAGCAGCGCGCACAGCGTGTCGACGAGCACCAGGTTGGTCAGCTCACCGTGCCCGCCGATGTTGTACTTCTCGCCGGGAACGCCCCGCTCGAGGACGCGCAGGATGCCGTCGCAGTGGTCCTCGACGTACAGCCAGTCCCGGACGTTCAGCCCGTCGCCGTAGATCGGCAGGGCCTTGCCCTCGAGCGCGTTGAGCAGGACCAGCGGAATGAGCTTCTCCGGGTACTGGAACGGGCCGTAGTTGTTCGAGCAGTTGGTGATCAGCGTCGGTACGCCGTAGGTCTCGTGGTAGGCGCGCACGAGGTGGTCGGCACCGGCCTTCGATGCGGCGTACGGCGAGTTGGGCGCGTAGGGCGTCGACTCGGAGAAGGACCCGGTCGGCCCGAGCGTCCCGTAGACCTCGTCGGTCGACACGTGCAGGAAGCGGAACGCCCGGCGGGCGCTCTCCGGCAGCTCGCTCGCCCAGAGCCGTGCGGCCTCCAGCAGCTCGAAGGTGCCCACGGTGTTGGTCTGCACGAAGGCGCCGGGACCGTCGATCGAGCGGTCGACGTGCGACTCGGCGGCGAAGTTGACCAGCCACCGCGGACGGTGCTCGCGAAGGAGCTGCGCGACCAGGGCGCCGTCGCAGATGTCGCCGCGCACGAACGCGAAGCGCGGCTCGCACTCGACGTCGCGCAGGCTTTCGAGGTTGCCGGCGTAGGTCAGCTTGTCGAGCACGATCACGCGGTGGCTCGTCCGCGCGAGCGCGAGGCGGACGAAGTTGGCGCCGATGAAGCCGGCGCCGCCGGTCACGATCATGCTGTCCATCGCGTGACGGTCCTACCCGACCGCGAAATGGCCCGCCAGCGCTTGCCGTTCAGCGGTTCGCGGGTGCCTGGTGCTGGGGCTTGAGCAGGTCGTTGAGCGTCTTCACCGGGTTGAAGGTGGCCGTCGGCACGGCGACGAACACGGTGCTCCAGTCGGCCATCGAGCCGTTCCACAGCCCCGGCCGCTCGAGCGCGCGCAGCTTTCGCCCGCCGCTCGACTTCTCGCTGAGGAAGACGGCCTCGGGATCGACGTGGCGGGCGAGGTCGAAGGCCTTGCCGCGGTGATCGCGAAGCCCGCACGCGAGGTCGACGGGGTTGAAGTACGTCGAGCCGGCGATCAGTGCCTGCTGCGCCGGGTCGGACGCGTCGACCTGCGCCGTCTCGACGATCTGGGGACTCGCCTCGCCGTTGCCCGAGCGCACCCAGAACGGGCCACCGCCGGGATCGCCCTCGCAGGGGACCATGCCGCAGACGCGCAGCGGCCGATCGAGCGTGCGCCGCGCGAACGCCAGCCGCGCCGCCGCGTCACCGGCGGTGCCCGCCGGCGGGGCGATGCCGAACTCGACCTGCAGCAGCGCGAGAGCCGACGCGACCGCCTCCGCGTCGGGATCGGTATCGAGCCTGCGCAGCGCCGCGAAGACCTTCGCCTGCAGCGTGGCGAGCAGCCCGCCGAGCACCTTCTTCCAGTGGACGACGGGCCCCTTCAGGTGGTCCGGCACGACGTTGTCGATGTTCTTCACGTAAGCGAGATCCGCGCCGCACCGGCCGAGGTTCTCGAGCAGCGCGCCGTGGCCACCGGGGCGGAAGAGGAGCCGGCCGTCCGCATCCCGGAACGGGTTGCCCTCGAGGTCGACGGCGACGGTGTCCGTCGATGGCGCCTGGTGCGAGAACTCGATCGTGAAGCGCGCGCCCAGCCGGCGCTCGTGCGCGGCCTGCACCCGCTCGAGCAGCGCGCGAAACCCGGCGAGGTGCTGCGGCGAGACGGTGAGGTGGAGCCGCACGCTGCCACCGTCCGCGCGCGCATAGCTCGCGGCGTCCACCAGATGCTCCTCGCACGCGGTGCGCGGGCCCTCCGGCGAGCGGTGGAACGCGAGCAACCCCTTCGGCAAAGACGCATAGCCGAGGCCGGGCTCGCGCAGGAGCCCGCCGAGCACCGTGGCGACGGCGCCTGCCTGTACGGCGCCGTCGAGGTCCGCGCCGCACCCGGCCAGCGCGTCGCGCAGGGACGGCAGGAACGCGAAGCGGTCGAGCGAGCGCCACGCCTCGCTGACCTCGCGGGCATCGCCGTCGCCAGCGGTGGCAAGCGCTTCGAGCCTCGTTGCGTCGAGCTGCGGCTCGCGCTCGAGCATGGCAAGCGGTGCGCGGAACATGCGCGTCGCCGCACCGGAGGCGGGGACGAAGCAGGTGAAGCGCCCCGCCGCGGCGGCCGCGTCGTGAGCGGCCAGGGCAGCGGACAGCTCCGCGTCGTCGAGAATGCGGATCCCGTCGCCTGCGGTGCAGGCGCGCAGCAGGCGTGTGTACGGCGGCGGGTCGCGCAGGATCGCGAGCTGCCGGCGGAAGTCGCCCTCGTCCACGCCGCGTGCTCGGACGTGCTTCAGGTCCTCGTTCGTCAGGAGATCCTCGGCCATTCCCGTCCTCCGTTGGCCACGCTACCTGCTGCGGCGCCGGGATTCATCCGCGGGTCGGATCAGGGCGTGGTGCGCGGATCGGGATCCGGAGCGGGGAAGGGGACGCGGTCCTTGCCGTCGAAGGCCGGCGCGAACACCGAGACGCCCGTGCAGGGCTCCTCGCCGTAGGCGCGTGCGCCGTGGACGGTGTTCCGCGGCACGAGGAAGACGTCACCGGGCTTCAGATCGACGTCGCGCTCGCCGATCCGGGCGCGTGCGCGCCCGGTTCGCACGACGATGATCTCCTCGTGCTCGCGGTGCAGGTGCGGCGGCATCGCGTCGGTGATCCGCCAGGCGTTCACGCTCGCCTGGCGGCCGCGCAGGATCTCCGCGACGACGGCGCCGCCGGTCGAGTCGGCCTGCGCGGCGAGCGCCTCGTCGAGGGAGACCACCGGCGGATCGGTCGCGTTCCCGTCTGCGGCGACGAGCAACGTCATTGCCGCGGCGAGGGCGGGGACGACGCAGCGCCCTCGGGCACGGCGCTGCGTGTCGCGTGCGGGGTGCGGGACGGCAGTCGGCATGACGCCGAGCGATATCAGCGCGGGCCGCCTCCGGCACGCGGTAGCGCCGCGTGGCCGGGCTGCGCCGTGCGGGCTGACCACGTCTCGGGAAGGGGAGCGTCGTCGCTCTGGGCAGCTCCGGTCACGGGGTCGAGCCACTCGATGCGGCTCGCGTGCAGCAGGAAGCCGGCCGGGCCGGGCGTGGATGCGCCGTAGAGCGGGTCGCCGAGCAGCGGGTGCCCCGCGCCGGCGAGGTGGACACGGATCTGGTGGCGCGCCCCCGTGGTCGTCCGTGCGCGCACCAGCGTCGCGTCGTCGAACACGCGCTCGGGGGTGACGTTGGTGCAGGCGGGGCGGGCGGCGTAGCGGCGTGCGGTCGCGGTCGTCGCGAGGGCGCGCACGCGGCTGCGTGCAGCGCGATGCTGGCCGATCGGCGCGTCGATGCACAGCGGACGCTCGAGGCGGCCCGCGACCAGCGCGAGGTACTCCTTCGCGACCGTGTGGGCACGGAATTGCGCGCGCAGGGAAGCGTAGGCGTCCGCCGTGCGCGCGGCGAGCAGCAGCCCCGAGGTACCGTTGTCGAGCCGGTGGACGAGGCCGGACTCGCCGGGGCGTCCGAGGTCGGCGCACTCCGGGAAGTGCCGGGCGATGCGCGCCGCGAGGCTGTCGCCGCCAGCGCCGCGCAACGCGACGCTGGGAAGTGCCGCCGGCTTGTCGAGCACCAGCACGGCGAGCGTCTCGCGCACGACCGTGAGCGGTCCTTCCGCCGGGGTGTCCGTGGCGCCGTCCGCGTGCGGTACGACCACGACCTCACCCGACCGCACACGGTCGCCCTTGCGGGCAGCGCGCCCGTCGACACGCGCGCGCGCTGCGAGCCGGACGGCGGTGCGGCGTCCGACGGCGAGCGTCCGGGCGAGGAACTCGTCGAGGCGGCGTCCCGTGTCGTCGGCGGACACCACGAGCGTCGCGATCCGCACGGGTCGAGCGAGCCGCGTCATCGGGGTCGGTTGTACAGGACGGCGCCGATCCGCTTAAGTGGGCGACGCCGTCGCGTCGTGCCTGCGGCGGCTGCAGCCGAATGAACGAATCACCGGTGAGGGCCCTCTTCCCGATCACGGAGGAGTGCCTGTTTCTCGATCACGCCCGCGTGGCACCGCTCTCGACCCGGGTCGAGGAGGCGATCGTGCGTTTCGCGTCCGAGGCGACGCGTCAGCTGCGGCTTCGCTACCCTTACTGGAACGAGCGCGCCGAGGAGGTGCGGGCCGCCTGCGCGCGGCTCGTCGGTGCGCTGCCCGATCAGGTCGCGTTCGTGAAGAACACTTCGGAGGCCCTGTCGTTCGTCGCCGAGGGGCTTACGTGGCAGGCGGGCGACGTCGTGCTCTCGGCAGACCGCGAGTTTCCCTCCAACGTCTACCCCTGGCAGGGACTCGCACGGCTGGGTGTCGAGACGCGCCTCCTCGAGCCGGGCCCGACCGGCGTCACGGTGGACGACGTCGCCCGCGCGATCGACGACCACGTTCGCCTCGTCGCCCTTTCGGCGGTGGCGTACGGCGCCGGTGAGCGCATCGATCTCGCCGGGATCGCGGAGATCTGCCGCCGGCGCGACGTGCTGTTCATCGTCGACGGCATCCAGGCGATCGGCGCCGTGTCGGTGGACATGGCGCGCGACGGCATGGACTGCATCGCGGCCGACGGGCACAAGTGGCTGTGCGCGCCCGAGGGCGGGGGGTTTCTTGCGGTCTCCGACCGCTTGCTCGCACGTCTCAGGCCGGCGCAGCTCGGCTGGAAGAGCGTCGTGAGCACGTCGTACCATCCCTACGACCTCACGCCGCGCCGCGACGCGGCGAAGCTCGAGGCCGGGAGCCTCAACCTCCTCGCGATCCACGCCCTCGGCGCCGCCGTGGAGCTCGCGATCGACGTCGGGGTGGACGTCATCGAGGCGCGCCTCGGCGAGCTCACCGGACTCCTCGAGGAAGGGTTTCGCGCACGCGGGCTCGAGGTTCTCGGCCGCGACGACCGCGGGCGATGCGCGCGGCGCTCCGGCATCGTCAGCTTCGTCCCGCGACGCGCGCCCGAGCGCGTGCGCCAGGACCTCTGGGAGCGCGGCGTCGCGAGCACCGTACGCTTCGGCGGCATCCGGTTGTCACCCCACCACTATCAGGACGATCGCGACGTGGCCGCATTCTTCGCGCGCCTCGACGACGCGGAGGCGGCAGCTCGATGAGTGCGCAGAACCATCCCTCGGCGATGACCGGCCGCTTCGGCTGGCTGCAGGGCCAGGTCGCGCGACGGCTCACCAACCAGGTGCACGTCGACGAGAACGGTCTCGCGCAGCTCAAGCGCCTCGCCGAGCGCGGCACGATCGTCTACGTGCTGCGCAACCGCTCGCTGCTCGACTACTGCCTGATCAACTGGCTGCTGATCCGCGAGGGCCTGCCGCTCGCGAGCTTCGCCAACGGCGTCGCCACCTGGTCGTTCCAGCCGCTGCGGCAGATGATGTCGCGGCTTGCCGGCGCGCTGTCGCCACGGCGCCTGCTCGCGTGGCCGCGACGCCGGACCGCCGACCGGGCGCTCGCCGGCGAGCTGCTCGAGAAGGGCGAACCGGTGCTGCTGTTCCTGCGCGCGCGCAGTCCCAGGCTGCTGTCGAACCGGCGCTCGCGGCTGGCGGCGGCGCGGCCGGGTGCGGAGTACCTGCAGGAGATCGTCCGGCGCGCCCGCGATCTCGAGCGGCCGGTGTTCGTGGTGCCGATCTCGTTCTTCCGCGGGCGCGTCTTCCGGCGCCAGGAGGGACGGCTGTCGGCGTTCGCGTACAGCGTGCACGACGCCCCGAGCGACCTGAAGAAGCTCCTCACCTACCGCTTCAACCGCGAGGACCTGCTGTTCAACATCGGCCGCGTCATCGATCTGCCGAGCTTCCTGACGAGCCACCGGACGCTCGGCGAGGCCCGGCTCGCGCGCCGGCTCAACAACTCGCTGCAGCGCGAGCTCGCGCAGGAGGAGCGCGCGGTGTGGGGGCCGCTGCTCCTGCCGCGCCACGCGATCTCCGAGCGGGTGTTCGAGGGGCGGGAGGTCGCGTCGACGCTGGCGCGCATGGCACAGGACCGCGGCGTTCCCGAGCGCAAGCTGTGGCGCGAGGCGCGCGGCTACTTCTGGGAGATCGCCGCCAACTTCAACGGCTTCGCGTTCGGCATCATCGAGGTCCTCTTCAAGCAGATCTGGCGGCGCATGTTCAGCGGCGTCGAGGTCCGTGGGCTCGAGCGTGTGGTGGAGTGCGTCAAGCAGCACCCGGTCGTGCTCGTGCCCTGCCACCGGAGCCACTTCGACTACATGGTGCTCTCGTACATCTTCCGCGAGCACTTTCTGTCGCCGCCGCACATCGCCGCGGGCATCAATCTCGCATTCTGGCCGATGAGCGCGCTGCTGCGCGGGTCCGGCGCGTTCTTCATCCGGCGTTCGTTCGAGGACAACGAGATCTACAAGCTCGTCTTTCATCGCTACCTGACCACGATGATCCGGCAGGGCTACACGCTCGAGTTCTTCATCGAGGGAGGACGCAGCCGGACGGGCAAGATCCTCACGCCGAAGCTCGGCATGCTCGGCGGCATCGTGCGCGCCTTCCTCGGCGGGGTGCGACGCGACCTCTACCTGGTGCCGGTGTCGATCCACTACGGGCGCATCGCGGAGGAGAGCGCGTACGACGCGGAGCTCTCGGGTGCGAAGAAGCAGAGGGAGTCGTTCGGCGCCCTGCTCAAGGCGCGCAGCGTGCTGAAGCAGCGGCACGGCACCGTCTACGTGAGCTTCGCGGAGCCGATGTCGCTGCGCGACACGCTCGGCGAGCGCCTCGGACGCTTCGCGGAGGGCCCGAACGACCCGGTGGTGCAGGAGGAGCAGCGCCGGTTCGTGCAGAAGCTCGGCTTCAGGATCCTGCACGAGGTCAACGAGGCCGCGGTGGTCGGCGCGACCTCGCTGTCGTCGACGGTGCTGCTGTCGAGCCCGCGCGGCTCGAGCGCGGCCGGGGACTTCGCGATCGCAGCGCGCGCCCTCTCGGAGCTCCTGCGCTGGCGCGGGCTCGCGTTCACGCCGTCCCTCGAGCGCAATCTCGGGGCGGCGAACTTCAGCGAGATCACCGGGTTCCTTGCGTCGTCGGGCCTGATCTCGCTGTCGGACGGGGACGCCGGACGCGTCCTTCAGGTGCCGGTGGCGAAGCGCAAGGTGATCGACTTCTACAAGAACAACACGATCCACTTCTTCCTTCTGCCGTCGCTGCTGGCACACGCGTACCTGCGCGGCGTGTCGCGCGCGGAGCTCAAGGAGGAGCTCTGGTGGTGGCTCAACCTGCTGCGGTGGGAGTTCGCGCTGCCGGAGCGCGAGAGCGTCGCCGCCGAGGCCGGTCGCCTGCTGGACTACTTCCGTGCCCACGGGGCGAGCTTCGATGGCGAGCGCCGGCCGGTTCCGCTCGCGACCGCGCTGGTCGGTGTCCTCGAGAACTTTCGCGAGGCCTACTGGATCGCCGCACGTACCGCCCTCACCATCGACGGCGAGGCGAAGGCCGAGTCGATGGTGCTTGCGCAGATGGCGAAGCACTTCGAGGCGGCGCTCGTCCTCGGTGAGGTCCGCAAGCCGGAGGGAGCCACCCCCGTCACTTTCGGGAATGCGATCTCCCGGCTCATCGAGGTCGGCTGCCTCGAGCGTGAGAAGCGCGGCGGCGAGCGCGACCGCTTCCTGCGGCGGGGACCCCAGTTCCGTGATCTGGAGGCCATCGCGGCGCGTCTCGGCGGGTCGCTCACGCCGCCCGGCGCGACGGCGCCACTGCGTTGACATCCCGCATTCGCTGCCATAATTCGCCGGGGCCCATCCGGTTCTCGAGGGAACGAGGAGTCGCATGGGCGGGGTGCCACCATCGAGCCCAAGGATGCCGACGGACTCGACTCGCGTGTCGAGCAACTGGCCCGCGACCTCGCGGAGGCCATCAACGACGCCGAGGCGGGGGGACGGGTGGTGATGCGGGACTACGCGATCGACGTCCTGCGCGAGACCGTGAGCAGCGAGGTCGAGGCGGTGCCCGGGGCACCGGCGGGTGCGGGCACCGCGCTCAACCCGTTCGCCCTCGGCATCCCGATCCTCCTGGTCGGCATCTTCATGACGTTCCTCTTTCCGCCCGTCGGCGCGGCCCTGCTGGGCCTTGGGACGGTGGCGTGTCTCGCGGGCGTCGCGATGGCGATGTACCGAAGTGCTCGCGAGCGTTGGCGTTCTCGAGGCGATGTGCGATAGCGGGGCTGCAGCACGGCTTATGGGGCGGGCGAAGGGCTTTTCATTGGAGCGCAGCTGCGCTCGGGACTAGACTTGCGCGAACTCGGCCTGCCGCCGCAGGGCGACGTGCCGTTTCGTACGAGGCGACGGACAACCGATGGCTACTGGCGAAGCACTGGTGGGAGAGAACGCGAGAGACCTCGCGGAGCAGCGTCGAGAGGAGCAGCGACGCGAGCGCGCCAAGCGTGAGCGCGAGAAGGCCGCGCTCGGCGGGCTGTGGTCGCGGCGCGACGTCATCGGGCGTTTCGGCTGGATCCTGTTCGGCGCCTTCTCGCTGACGACGATCCTCGCTGCGGTGCGCTCGGCGTTCCCGCGCGTCCTGTTCCTGCCGCCGAGCACGTTCAAGGCGGGCTCGCCGAAGGACTTCGCCATGGGCGAGGTGAGCGAGAAGTTCAAGAAGGACTTCCGCGTCTGGATCGTGCGCGAACCCGAGGGGTTTTACGCGCTGTTCGCGAAGTGCACGCACCTCGGCTGCACGCCTCGCTGGCTGCTCGCCGAAGCGAAGTTCAAGTGCCCCTGCCATGGCAGCGGATTCTACCGCAGTGGCATCAACTTCGAGGGGCCGGCCCCGCGTCCCCTCGAGCGCGTCAAGATCACGCTCGCCGACGACGGCCAGCTGGTCGTCGACAAGGGCGTGAAGTTCCTCTTCGAGAAGGGGCAGTGGGGCAAGCCGGGTTCGTTCGTCAAGGCGTGAGCACGACGCCGGGATGGCGGCGCGGGGAGCGCAGCTCGCCCGGCGCGCGAGTCCCGGAACGCTCGGTCGGGCCTTTCAGGGTTAGGGGGTTGCACCCGTGAGTTGGTGGACAGAAGTCAAGCAGCAGATCACAGAGTCACCCGTATGGCAGTCGATCTTCCGCCACGGGTACGACGACACACCGCGCAACCGGATCCTGATGGTGTCCGGCAACGTGTGGCTGCACCTGCATCCTTCGAAGGTCCGGAGACATGCGACCCGCATGCGCTTCACCTGGTGCATGGGCGGCATCACCTTCCTCATGTTCCTGATCACGGTGGTGACCGGCGTCTATCTGATGTTCTACTACCGACCCGTCGCGCAGTACGCGTACGCGGACATGAAGTATCTCGAGTTCGACATGCCGTTCGGGATGCTCATGCGGAACATGCACCGATGGGCCGCGCACGGCATGGTGATCGCCGTCTGGCTGCACATGTTCCGCGTGTTCCTCACCGGGTCGTACAAGCCGCCCCGTGAGTTCAACTGGATCGTCGGCGTGATCCTGCTGGTGCTCACGCTGCTGCTGAGCTTCACCGGCTACCTGCTGCCCTGGGACCAGCTCGCGATCTGGGCGGTCACGGTGGGCTCGAACATGGGTCGCGCGACACCGCTGCTGGGTCACGAGGGCCCGTTTGCCGAGTTCGCCGGCGTGAACGCGCTGTACGACGTGCGCGCGTTCCTGTTCGGCGGCGGCGAGGTCGGTCCGCACACGCTGCTGCGCTTCTACATCCTGCACTGCGTGTTCATCCCACTGGTCACGAGCCTCTTCCTGGCGGTGCACTTCTGGCGCATCCGCCGTGACGGGTTCTCGGGCCCGGCGCTCTGAGAGCGCCCGCGTAGGGAGACACGACCATGCGCGTGATGGTTCTGCCCATCCTGTTCTGTCTGATCATCTGGGGACTCTACGTCGCGGCGAAGCCGCGCGACCTCTGACGCCCGGACGCACGGAGCCCAACGATGGCGACAAGCACAGCTGCGAAGCCGGCGGAGACCGGCAAGCGGATCGAGGTCTCGATCAAGAAGGCGATCGGACCGGGCGACGACAAGGTTCACACCTGGCCGCACCTGGTGCGCGCGGAGTTCCTCTGCTCGGTGCTGGTGATCTTCGGGATGATCGTCTGGGCGCTGATGCTCGACGCGCCGCTCGAGGAGCCGGCCAACCCGTCGCGAACGCCCAATCCGTCCAAGGCGCCGTGGTACTTCCTCGGGTTGCAGGAGATGCTGGTCTTCTTCGACCCCTGGCACGCCGGCGTCGTCCTCCCGTCGTTCATCATCGTCGGGCTGATGGTCATTCCGTACATCGACATCAACCCGAAGGGGAACGGCTACTACTGCTACCGTGACCGCAAGTGGGAGATCCTGACGTTCATCTTCGGCTTCCACATCCTGTGGGTGTCGTTGATCATCATCGGAACGCTGCTGCGCGGCCCTGGCTGGAACTGGTTCTGGCCCTGGGAGAAGTGGGATCCGCACCGCGTCGAGGCGCTCACGAGCGTGAACCTTCCCTACCTGCTCGGGCTGCGCGACTACTTCTGGTCGGCGGTGTTCGGCGGCGTTCTCGTGGTCGTGTTCTTCGTCGTGGGAACGGTGGCGATGTACGCCTGGGTGGTCTGGCTGAAAGGTCAGGAGTTCATGGAGCGCTGGGGAATGACGCGGTTCGCGATCACGTCCTTCCTCTTCCTGAACATGGTCGCGACGCTCATCAAGATGCTGATGCGGCACATGTTCAACATCAAGTACGTCATGGAAACTCCCTGGATCAACATCTAGCTCCGTGAGGTTCTATTTCGCCAAGCTGCTCGAGCTGATCGGGATCGCAAACGTGGGCTTCGGTCTGGTGCACGGGCTCACCAACGAAGGTGGGCTTCGCTTCGAGCTCCGCATGCTGATCATCGGCTCGGCAATCTTCCTCCTGGGTCGCATCATCGAGGGTCGAGGCCCGGCCTGAAACAGGTCGGTTGCGCGGGGACAAATGGCTAGACGAGAGCTCAATCTCGACGAAGAGAAGCGCAGCTACGCCGGGGTGTGGCTCGTCGCGGCGATCCTGCTGGTGGTCGGCGCGGTGTGGTCGCTCCTCGACGACACCTTCTTCAGGCGCCCCTGGAAGGCCTACCAGACCGAGTTCTTCCGCATCGAGGAGGAAAAGGAACGGGCGGCGCTCGAGGCGGAAGAGGGCAAGCTGGGCTCCGACGCCAAGTACCAGGAGCTGCAGGGCAAGCTCGCCGAGGCGCAGAAGAGCCTCGGATCGGGCGAGTCCGCCAAGCAGCTCGCGGCCGCGACGCAGAAGCTCGAGGCAGCAACGATGTCGGAGCAGGAGGCCGACATTCAGGTGCGCTTCGTGAAGAGCGAGCTCGAGGAGGCCTGGTACCACTACGACCACGCGATCGAGGCCGGCGGCAACGTCGACGCGGCGCGCAAGCGTCGCGACGAGCTGGCCGTCGAGAAGAACAGGCTCGAGAGCGAGTGGAAGGCGACGCAGGCCGTTGTCGCGAAGCTCCAGGCGGAGATCGACGAGCTCCGTGCGCCCATCGTCACGCTCGACAAGCAGATGAAGGAGGTCGGGGAGGAGCGCGACCGGATCGCCAACAAGATCGACGGCATGAAGTCCATGTTCGGGCCCGTCGCCGTGTCGCGCATTCCGGCGATCGGACAGGTCGTGCTGCCCGACTTCGACATCAACAACTTCGAGGAGCCGGTCGCCCGCGTCGACCGTTGTGTCTCCTGCCACGCGGGCATCGACAAGGCGGGATTCGAGGAGCTCGCGAATCCGTACAAGACACACCCGAAACGGGATCCGCTCCTGGTCAAGCATCCCACCGAGAAGTTCGGGTGCACGCCGTGCCACGAGGGCCAGGGCGTCGCGGTCAACACCATCGAGCAGGCGCACGGCGAGGTGAAGTTCTGGGAGCACCCGCTTCTCGCGGGCGACGAGCAGCAGTCGCGGTGTCTCAACTGCCACCTCGACGTCTCGCTCATTCCCGACGCCGCCAAGATCCGGCAGGGCGAGTATCTGTTCGAGCAGCTCGGCTGCCACGGCTGCCATCTCGTCGGCGGTTACGAGGAGCTCCAGCCGGTCGGGCCGAACCTGGAGCGCATCGCGGCCAAGGTCGATCCGCAGTGGATGGTCTCGTGGATCCAGAATCCGTTCGAGTTCCGGCCGCGCACCAAGATGCCCAACTTCCTCTTGACGGAGGAGCAGTCGAAAGCGGTGGCGGCGTATCTGTGGACCTCGAGCAAGGCAGACGGGGATGCCTGGCTGGCGGCACACCCGGATCCGGGCGGGATCTCGCCGGGCGACGCGGCGCTGGTCGAGAAGGGCAAGGGCCTGTTCGACGAGGTCGGCTGCCGCGCGTGCCACGCGATCGCGGCGGACGAGATCGCGACGCCACTCGGTGCAGCGAAGGACTGGGGGCCGAACCTCGGCAACGTGGCTCAGAAGGAATCGGGCCGGTTCATCTACTGGTGGATCAAGGATCCGCGGGGGTGGAACCCGAAGTCCCGGATGCCCGACCTGCGCCTCACCGATGACGAGGCGCGCGCGATCACGTCGTATCTGCTCAGCCTGTCGACGCCGCCACCCGCAGACCAGGCCGTCACACCGGCCGTGCTCGAGGATGCGGAGCTGGCCGAAGAGGGCAAGGCGATCGTCCGGAAGTACGGCTGCTACGGCTGCCACGTGATCAACGGCATGGAGAGCGAGTCGCGGATCGGCGTCGAGCTCTCGACGTTCGGCGCAAAGCCGATCGAGGAGCTGTTCTTCGGCAACAACCCGCACATGCCGCGCACGTGGAACGTGTGGACCGAGGGCAAGCTCCGCAACCCGCGCGTCTACGAGACCGAGCACGTCGAGCAGCTGATGCCGAACTTCCAGCTCGCCGACGAGGACATCGTCGCGCTGCGCGTGTGGTTGCAGAGCCGCGTCGAACGCATACCGCCGCGCAAGTTCCGCGATCCGGAGAACGAGCCGCGGCTGCAGCAGGTGCGCGAGGGCCGCTGGGTCATCGAGCAGTACAACTGCATGGGCTGCCACGTGATCAACGATCAGGGCGGCTTCATCCGCCGGCTCTATACGGACAACCCGGCGGGCGCTCCCCCGATCCTCAACGGCGAGGGCGAGAAGGTACAGCCGCAGTGGTTCTACGGCTTCCTCCAGGATCCGGCGCGGCAGCCGCTGCGCTTCTGGCTCAAGGTGCGGATGCCAACGTTCCACCTCTCCCGCGACGAGACGACGAAGGTCGTGAACTACTTCAAGGCGGTCGCGGAGCTGCCGAACCCGTACTTCTTCTGGGACTCGCGCCAGGACTCCTCGCCGGATTTGCTGAAGGCCGGCGAGACGCTGATGTCGGATCAGTACTTCGCGTGCTGGGCGTGCCACGTCCGCGGCAGCCAGACGCCCGAAGGGCCGATGGAGCAGTGGGCGCCCAACCTGGCCTATGCGCGCGAGCGGCTGAACCCGCAGTGGATCCTCGCGTGGATCAAGGACCCGAACGCGTTGATGCCCGGTACCAAGATGCCGTCCTTCTATCCCGGTGGGCCGGACGACGTCTTCGAGGGGAACGAGGACAAGCAGATCTTGGCGATGCGCGACTACATCATGTCCATCGGCGGGCACGGTGGCAGCGCCTCCGGCATGACGAAGGATGCGCCCGCCGCCGCGCCGGCGGCGCAGGCCGCCGCAGCGCCGGCGCCGGCCGGGTCTGCCGCAGCGACGGCGCCGGGCCAGTCTGCCGCAGCGACGGCGCCGGGCCAGTCTGCCGCAGCGACGGCGCCGGGCCAGTCTGCCGCAGCGACGGCGCCGGGCCAGTCTGCCGCAGCGACGGTGGCAGCAGCGGGGGCGAGCTGAGGGGGCCGGTACCGCATCCGCCGTGCGCGCCGTCACTCCGCCGCTCCGCGGGGCGGCGCATCGCGCCGTGACCGGGCGACCGTTCGGCTCCCGTTCGCCAGGTGTTTGCTCGAACCCTATTGGCTTTTTCTCCGCCGACGATACAAACACAACGGCTCTGCGGACTTTGCTTCGTGGTGGGGAAACGGTATAGAACAAATGCCCCGTTGGGCGTACGGGGTACTCATTCGGCGCGATGCTCTTGGCATCGCCGCGCGGGCTCACACAGCCCGTTGGACGGCGTGGACGTGTAAAAGAGGAGGTGTCTGATGTATCGGAGGCTGATTGCCGGGTTGATCCTGGCAACGTTCGTGACCGCGTGCTCTGCGCACAAGCCCTGGGGCAAGTGTGCGGTCGGAGGCGCGATCATCGGTGCGGCGGCGCTCGGCGCTGCTGGCGGCGCGATCGCCAACAACGTGGATCCACCGTTCACCGCACAGGATTCGGACCGTGGCGCGGGGATCGGAATCGGTATCGCAACCGGTGCAATCCTCGGCGCGCTGATCGGACACGCGATCTGTGACGAGGAAGAGGTGCCCCCGCCCCCGCCCCCGCCGCCCGCTCCGGCGCCGGCCGCGAAGAAGAAGATCGTCCTGCGTGGCGTCAACTTCGACTTCGACAAGGCGACGCTGCAGCCGCAGGGCAAGCCGATCCTCGAGGAGGCTGCCAAGATCCTCAAGGAGAACCCGTCGATCAACGTCGAGGTTCGCGGCTTCACGGATTCGGTCGGCTCGAAGGACTACAACCTCCGGCTGTCGGATCGCCGTGCAGCGACGGTCAAGAACTTCCTGGTCAGCCAGGGCGTTCCGGCGAGCCGGCTCACGACCAAGGGCTTCGGCATGGCCGACCCCGTCGCGAGCAACGACACGGCGGATGGCCGCGCGCAGAACCGCCGCGTGGAGCTGGTTCCCAACAGCTGATCGAGGCCTGATGGTCCGGCCCGCGCGAGCGGGCCGGACCTCCGTTTCCAGTTCGGCGCCGGGGCGTGAGTCCCGGCGCCGAACTGCTTTTCGGGCGTCGTCATCCCCCCGCGCTCTCCGCATGCCGGCTCAGGGGGGCGGGCGTTCCTCGGCTGGAGCTGCCCTTCGTGCAACGAGAAGTCGGTCCAGGCGCCCTCGCGCGACTGATCGGGGGCGCTCTTCGCGTCGACGGGGCGAGCTTTCGCGAGGCCGTGGGCCCCGACGGCCGAACGCGACTGTACCTTGCGATCGTCCTGCTCGCTGCCGTGGCGGCCGGTTTCGCCACGGCGACCGAGGCCGTGTCGAGCGGCCTGCTGTCGGAACGCGATGTGAGCGTGCATCGGGTCCTGCTGATCGGTTGGGCCCTCGCGGTGGTGCTGCAGTTCGTTCTGTTCGTGTGCGCGGTATGGATCCTTCGCGTCGTCACGCGCCGCCCGCCCGTTCCGTTTCGCGCGTTGCTCCGGTTGCTCGCGCTGTCGCTCGCCCCGAGCGTGCTGCTCGTGCTCGGGCCGCTGTCGGGACAGACCGCGATCGTGACGGCGATCGTGACCGTGTGGCGCTGGGTCATCGCGACGGCGGGACTGCGGGTCGGAACCAGTGCCTCCTGGCCCGGTGCCTTGCTCGCCGTCGTGCTAGCGGATCTGGTGTCGGCGCCGGTTGCCGAGCTGGTCATGCTCGGTGTCCGCTGAGCGGTCAGCGCGCAGCGCGACGCCAGCGATGGACCCCGGCACGGCGGACCGATAGAAGCGCCCTCGATGGGTGAGCTCGAGGTCGACGCGCTGGTCGGGGAGCTGCGGCGCGAGGCGGAGCAGCTTCGCGCGTCGCTGGGTCCCTCTGCGTTGCCCCCCGAGGAGGACCGTGCCACGGCGCTGCGCGGGCTCGCGGCGATGCCGGAGACCGCGGCGCTCGGTGGCTTCGGGCGCCTGGTCGAGGCGTCGCGTCTCGCCAGCCTCGGCGCGCTCGCGGACCCGGGAGACGTCGACTTCCAGTCGCATCGCGTGCGCGTCGGCCGAGTCGTGATCGTCGTCAAGCAGGTGCTGCGTCGCCTGCTCACGCCGGTGCTGGACCGTCAGGCCGCGTTCAACCGTGCCTCCGTGCAGGCGTTCGCGGCGCTCGAGGAGGAGCTCGGGCAGCGTCTCCAGGGAATCGAGCGGCGTCTGATCGCACTCGAGGAGGCGGTCGGATCGCCCGAAGCGCACGAGGCGGTCGCCGGAATCTCCTTCGACTACGGCGCCTTCGAGGAGCGCTTCCGCGGTGACCGTGACCACGTGCGCCGGCAGCTGGAGCGCTACCTCGTCCACTTCCCGACCGCGGGGGCAGGCCCGGTGGTCGATCTCGGCTGTGGCCGGGGCGAGTTTCTCGAGCTGCTGCGCGATGCCGGGATCGTGGCGTGGGGCGTCGAGGCGGACGCGCGCCGTGCGTCGGCGTGTCGCGCGCGTGGGCTCGACGTGCGTGCCGGAGACGCGCTGCAGGCGCTCGAGGATCTTGCCGACGCATCGCTGGGCGGGATCGTGTCGTTCCAGGTGGTCGAGCACCTGACGATCGGCAAGACGGTTCGCCTGCTCGCCGTCGCCCGGCGCAAGCTGCGCGCGGGCGGCTGCCTGATCGTCGAGACGATCAACGTGCAGAGCCTAATCACGTTCACGCGCGCATGGACGATCGACCCATCGCACCGGCAACCGATCCACCCGCTCACGCTGCGCTTCCTTGCCGAGCAGGCCGGGTTCGAGCGCTGCGAGCTGCGGTACGGCAGTGAGGTGGAGGCCGGGAGCGCGCTCGAGGCGGCCGGCGGAGGTGAAGCGGCCGAGCGCAACGTCGCGCGGCTCAACGCACTGCTGTTCGGTCCGCAAGACTATGCCGTGGTGGCCTGGGCATAGAGGCGTCAGCGGGAAGCGGGTCGCGATCCTGGTACCCTCGCTGCAGCGGGGAGACGCGACCGGCAACGACGCCCTCGGGATGCGCGCGGCGCTGGCGGCGCGTGACTGGGAGGTGCGCCTCTTCGCCGAGGGCGGAGATCGGAGCCTCGGGTTCGGCACCAGCGCGGACGCACGGGCGTTTCTGCGCGACGGGGCGTCCGCGATCTTTCACCAGGGGACCCAGTGGGACAACGGCGTGCGCATCTTCGAGCGCGTTCCGGGTGTCCGGATCGCGCGCGACCACAACGTGACGCCGGCCGCGTTCTTCGCCGGCGTGAGCGAGGACTTCGTCGGTGCGTCGAACGTCGGGCTCGAGCAGCGACAGCGGCTCGCGCGCGACCCGGCGGTGTCGTGGATCGCGGCATCGTCGATGAACGCCGGCGAGCTCGTGGCACTCGGCGCGTCGCCCTCGCGGGTCGGCGTCGTGCCGCCGTTCCACCAGGCCGAGGATCTCGCCGCCGTCGAGCCCGACGAGATCGCGCTGCGACGGTGGGCCGCGCTGCCGGCCGACGTGCTCTTCGTGGGCCGGCTGGCGCCCAACAAGGGCCACCGGCGCACGTTCCGCATCGCAGCGTCCTACGCGGAGCTGTTCGGTCGCCGGCTGCGGATCCGGCTCGTCGGCTCGCACGACCGCCGATGGGCGCCGTGGCTCGCGCTCCTGGCGCGCGACCGCGAGCAGCTCGGCCTCGGCGACTCGATCGAGTATCTCGGAACGCTGTCCACGAGCGAGCTCAAGGCTGCGTATCTGACGTCGCGTCTCCTGCTGTGTTGCTCGGAGCACGAGGGTTTCTGCGTGCCGCTGGTCGAGGCGGCCCGGCTGGGCGTGCCGGTCGTCGCAACCTGGCAGCAGGCCGTAGCGGAGACCCTCGGCCCCGAGGCCCTCGTTCTCCGTGCCGTGTCGGACGACGTGGTCGCAACCGCGATTCACCGCGTGCTCGACGACGGTGGTTTGCGCGATGCGCTGGTCGGCGCGCAGCAAGCGCGCTACGCGCAGCTGTTCGCGCCGTCGGCCGTCGAGCGGGCGTTCCTCGCGGCGGTCGAGCCACTGCTCGAGGGCGAGCCCAGGGGATGAGGCTCGCGGTCGTCGTGCAGCGCTACGGCGCGGGGATCCTCGGCGGCGCGGAGACCTGCGCCGCGGTGCTCGCCGGCCTGCTCGGGCGGTTCCACGACGTCGAGGTCCTGACCACGACTGCCCGGGAGTACGTCACGTGGCGGAACGAGCTGCCGGCCGGCGCTTCCGAGGAGGCAGGAGTTCGCGTGCGGCGTTTCCCGGTCGAATGCGGTCGCGAGCCGGCCTGGGGCGTCCTGAACCGCCTGCTGCACGACGGCTTCGACTCGAGCGCTTTCGCGCTGCTCCCCGAAGCCGTCCGCGAGGGGCACGCGCGCCGACTCCGCTCCTGGCCCGACGCGTTGCAGGAGGCGTTCGTCCGCGGCCAGGGACCGCACGCGCCGGCACTGCACGAGCATCTGCGCCGGACGCCGTACGATCGTGTGGTGTTCGTCACGTACCTCTACCCGACGACCTACGACGGCATCGCGGCGGTTCCGCCAGGGCGGGCGCTCGTGGTCCCGACCCTGCACGACGAGCCGCCGGCATATCTGCCGATGTTCGGTCGTCGCCTCGCACGGGCACGCCTGCTCGGCCTCACGGATACCGAGGTTGCGCTGATGACACGGCTCTACCCCGGGCGACCGCTGGCCGCCGAACGGATCGGGTACGGGATCGAGTTGCCCCCCGACGTGGCGGCGCGACGGGCGTCGGGCGACGATTTTCTGCTCTACGCCGGGCGGATCGACGTTCAGAAGGGCATCCTGCAGCTGCTGGCCTGGTACCGCGCCTTGCGCCAGGCGATGGCGGGTGCTCCTCGGCTGGTCCTCATCGGCCAGGTCGCGATGCCCGTGCCGTCGCAGGAGGGCCTCGAGGTCCGCGGCTTCGTCGACGACGCGGAGAAGCTGCGCCTGATGCGCGACGCGCTCGCGCTGGTCCACCTGTCGCCCTACGAGAGCCTGGGCATCGTGCTGCTCGAGGCCATGGCAGTTCGAACGCCGGTCCTGGTGCACGCGGACTCCGCCGTCATGGTCGAGCACTGCCGGCGAAGCGGGGCCGGGCTGTGGCTGCGCGAGGCCGGCGAGCTCGTGGGCGCGGTGCGTCGGCTGCGGAGCGTGCCGCAGCTGCGCGAGCGTCTCGGCGAGCGCGGGCGGCACTACGTCGAGCGCGAGTTCAGCCTCCCGGCGTTCGAGCGCCGTCTGCGCGAGATCCTGCCCCCGTGACGGCCGCCTGCGCGAGATCCTGCCCCCGTGACGGCCGCCTGCGCGAGATCCTGCCCCCGTGACGGCCGCCTGCGCCAGATCCT
>Ga0194131_10002654_pt1 | contig 29193 bp, 30 predicted proteins | sample TA2KigO120mmetaG_FD_148631 | JGI IMG/M metagenome (GOLD analysis project Ga0194131, IMG submission 148631) | Freshwater microbial communities from Lake Tanganyika, Tanzania - TA2015053 Kigoma Offshore 120m | ecosystem: Environmental > Aquatic > Freshwater > Lake | place: Tanzania: Lake...
CCGCCTTCCGGTTCCGCTTCGCTCCACCTCCAGCCGGCAATGGCGAAGGATGGCATCATGCACTAACATTCTACTCGGACCACTTGGTGGGGGCCGATCAGTAGGTCTGCATCATGCGGTGCGCGAAGGTCGGCAACAGGATGTTGTGCGCCTTCTGCCAGTTGGGCTCCTGCGTCTCGGCGGTGAACAGGGCGTCGCCGCCCAGCATGCGCACGCGCCGCAGCGAGCCGCGCACCGCCTTGTCGAAGCGCTTCTCGTCGCACAGCTCGGCCACCAGGTCGGCGCCGGAGACCACGACCAAGGGCGTGCCCATCATGTCGAGCCAGAAGATCGGCCCCTGCTCGCGCGCGATCCGCATCAGGTCCTGGATCGGTGCATCGCCGTCGACCGTGAGCATGTTGCCGAGCACCGGCGTGCGCGGGGGATGCGGTATGGGATAAAGTTTGTTGCGCGCCATCGGCCGGCCAGTCCTCCAAATCGTCGGCCCATATTGCCCGGTCGCGTTGCGGGGCGAAACACCGGCCTGCCGATTCATCGTATAGTCGATTGTCGCAGCTTGGCGGAGGGACAAATGAAGGTGGGCTTCATCGGCGTCGGCAACATGGGCGGCCCGATGTGCCGCAACATCGTCAAGCGCTCCAACCACCAGGTTACGGTGTTCGACCTCAACCCCACCGCGGTGAAAACCTGCACCGACTTGGGCGCCAGCGCCGCCACGTCGATCGCCGAGGCGACCAAGAGTGCCGACCTGGTGATGACCTCGCTGCCCATGCCCAAGGACGTCGAAGCCGTGACCTTGGGCGAGGGCGGCATCCTGGCCACCATCGCCAAGGGCCAGACCTACATCGACCTCAGCACCAACGCACCGGCCATGGTGAAGAAGATCGGCGCCGCCATGGCGGCCAAGGGCATTGCCATGCTCGACGCGCCAGTGAGCGGCGGCACGGTGGGCGCCGAAGCGGCGACCATCGCCATCATGGTCGGCGGCGACAAGAAAGTGTTCGACGACGCGCTGCCTGTGCTGCAGTCGTTCAGCGCCAATGTGATCCACATGGGCGAGCTCGGCACCGGCACCGTGGCCAAGCTGGTCAACAACATGCTGGCCTTTTGCAACGCCGCCGCGGCAGCCGAAGGCCTGATGCTCGGCGCCAAGGCCGGCCTCGATCCCAAAAAACTGATCCAGGTCGTGTCCAACTCCAGCGGCAACTCCAACGCCTTCAGGAGTCTGTCCGAGCGGGCGCTGAGCGGCGAGTTCAAGGCTAGCTTCGCCCTCGATCTCGCCTACAAGGACCTCCATCTCGCCTTGGAGTTGGGTGACGAGCTCGGCGTGCCGCTGCAGCAGGGTGCCTCGACGCACAATCTGCAGCGCCTGGCGCGCGGCATGGGGCTCGGCTCGTCCGACAGCTCGGCGATCTTGCGCGTCTACGAGACGGCGCTGCGCCAAACCGTCAAGCGGTGAGCCCCGGCACTCGACTGTCGCGTCGCGCCGTCGACGCATTCCTCGGCTTGCCACTCCTTCCCTCTTGGGCGCTGTCGGCCGACCAATGGTCGGCACTGCGCATGCCCGGCCATATCGCTTTGATCCGCCATGCCCTGGCGCCCGGCACCTTCGATCCGCCGGGCTTCAGGCTCGACGACTGTGCCACGCAGCGCAATCTTTCGGACGCCGGGCGGGTACAGGCGAGACGCATCGGCGACGTTTTCCGCGCCAACGGAATCGCTGCCGCAAATGTCCAGTCGAGCCAGTGGTGCCGCTGCCTCGACACGGCGGCGCTGCTGCGCCTGGGCGAGGTGACGCCCCAGCCGCTGCTCAATTCGTTCGCCCAGGACCGCAACCGCGGCGACCCACAGATCGACGCGCTACGAAGGTGGATCGGCCGACAACCGCTCGAGCGGCCCATTCTTCTCGTTACGCACCAAGTCGTGATCACGGCGCTGAGCGGGGTGTTTGCGGACAGTGGTGAGATCGTGATCATGAGCCGCGAGGCCGACGGGCGGTTCATCCTGCGGGGACGCCAACCGACCGTGTGATCAGCCGAGATGGCCCTCGATCAGCACCGCCACCTCGGTCGCGTGCGTGCGGGCGACGTCGTGATCACCGCCTGCCACGACATGCAGGCGCGCACCGGCGATACGATCGGCGAGATGGCGGCCGACTGCCACGGGACTGATCGCATCGGCATCGCCCCATAGCAGGAGCGTCGGCGCGACGATCCTCTCGACGGGCAGAGCCATCGAAGCCGGCCGCTCGGTGATCCAGGCCGCGGCGTCCGGAAAGAGCTTGCGGTAGTCGGGCCGCCAATCGCTCGCTCCGAACCGCGTCATGTCGACGCCACCCGACGTCACGGCAAGCACCAGGCGACGCACTCGCTGCGGGTGCTTGATTGCCAACGTCGCGGCGATCACGCCGCCCATCGACTGCGCGACGAGGTCGACGGGCCCATCCATCCGTGCCTCCACCATGCGCACCAAATCGGCCCAGCCGCCCACGTCAGGCTCGGGGGGTTGGCGGCCGAGCCCCGGCCAACCGAAGTAGTGCTTGGGCCAGGCCGCCGGCAGGCGCGCACCGACCGGCTTCCGGAAATCGGGCGAAGCGCCGGAGCCCGGCAGGAACAGGACCTTCGTCATGTGCTGAGCTTGTCGAGGAACGCCGGCAGCGTGCGCCCCTGTGCTTGCAAATAGCAGCCCATGGTAGCCGCGACGAACGATACGGCCGGCCGCGCGCCGGTACGGTCGCGCCACGCCTGCAGCCTTGGATGGTCGTCGGTCAAAGTGGCGCCCATGCGCTCGCCAAAGAGCTGCGCCATGAAAAAGGCGATATCGGCGTAGGAGTAGCCGCCGGCCAGCCAGTCGCCATGGGCGAGGCATTTCTCCATCTCGGCGTAGAAGGCGCGGGCGGCCGCACGGGCGGCCACAGCGGCGGCATCGTCCGGCGTGCCCTGCAGGCCCATCAAGCGGACGATCGACGGAAAGTAGACCTCGTCCGACTTCAGCTCCAGCAATCGGGCGCGAGCGCGCGCTGCAGGGTCGGTGGGCCACAGCGTCGGATCGCGACGGATGGTTTCGAGATACTCGAAGATCTGCGTCGAATCGAAAATCTCCAAATCGCCGTCGATCAGCACCGGCACCTGACGTTTGGGATTGATGCGCAGCACCTCGGGATGCTTGGGCTGGTAGAGCGCCTTCATCTCGAACGGCACCATGATCAGCTCGAAATCCAACCCTTTCTCGCGGACGGCGATCTCGGCCTTGGCGCCGAACATGCTGAGTGGACCGGAATAGAGCTTCATGAAAGAACGCTAACACGCCCGTGCCGACATCCGGCACGACGTAAGCTAGGCTTTACCGGCAGAGTCTCTAATGCGTCGCGCGGAATGGCTCCGGGCCACTGAAAGGCCCGACGTAGCTCAAATGCGTCACCAGCCCGCTCGCAGGCTTCCAAAGATGAAGAGCGACACCCGGCGGTTCCATCCTCAACGACAGGGGTGCGCCGCTGCGCAGATCGAGGGTCGCCTGATGCGCGGTGCTGGGCGCGATCGAGGCCACGGTGCCAGCCCAGCGCATCTGGATCGACCGATGGACGTGCCCGCACAGCACGCGCTCGACATGGCGGCGGCGGCCGACGATCTCGGCCAGTCGCTCGCCACCCCGGTTGATGCGCATGCCGTCGAAGGCGTCGATGCCGCAGTCGAACGGCGGATGGTGCATGAACAGCACCGTCGGCCGACCGTCTTCACCGAGCCGCGCTTCCAGCCAGTCGAGGCGTTCGGTGCACAGCTCGCCATGGCCTTTGCCCGGGACCAACGTGTCGAGGGCGATCAACCGAACCGGCAGGCCCTCGACCACGTATTGCAGGAAACCGCCGCGTGGCAGATAGGCATGATCGGGAAAGGCCTCGCGCATGGCATCGCGCGCGTCGTGGTTGCCGGGGATCAGGTACACCGGCATGGCGAGCGGCGCGAGCAATTGGTGCAACAAGGCATATTCCTCGGGCTTGCCGCCGTCGACCAGGTCGCCGGTGGCCAGCACGACGTCGGGCCGGGGATCGAGCGTCATGATGTGCGCCACGGCCCGCTCCAAGAATCCCGCGGTGTCGATGCGCTTGTACAGAAGCTCGCCGGGCGGCTTGATGTGCATGTCGGAGATTTGCGCGATCAGCATGGACCTCACCCACGAAAGCCGTTGACGATCGGATAACGCCGCTCGCGGCTGATGATGCGCGAGGTGATCTTGACGCCGGGCGGCGCCTGGCGGCGCTTGTATTCGGCGCCTTCGAGCAGGCGCCAGACGCGCTCGACGGTGGCGCGGTCATGGCCCTCGGCCGCCAGTTCCTCGGCCGACCGGTCGCGCTCGATCAGCCCTTTCAGGATGGAGTCGAGCACCGGGTAAGGCGGCAGCGAATCGGTGTCCTTCTGGTCGGGCCGCAGCTCGGCCGACGGCGGCTTGACGATGATGCGTTCGGGAATGACGCGTCCGGTACGGCCGAGCGCACCGTCCGGCCAATCGCCATTGCGCCAATGGCAAAGCTCGAACACCGTGGTCTTGTAGACGTCCTTCAAGACATTGTAGCCGCCGCACATGTCACCATAGAGCGTGGCATATCCCACGGCCATTTCCGACTTGTTGCCGGTCGTCACGACCATGCCGCCGAGCTTGTTGGACACCGCCATCAAGGTGACGCCGCGGGCACGACTCTGGATGTTCTCTTCGGTCACATCCTCGGCGCGACGGCCGAACAAGGGCTGCAGCATCTGGCGAAAGGCCGACATCGCCGGCTCGATGCCGACGATCTCGTAGCGCACGCCGATCGCCTCGGCGCAGGCCTTGGCGTCCTCCAGCGAGGCCACGCTGGTATAGGGCGAGGGCATCATGATCGTGTGCACACGCTCGGGCCCCAGCGCGTCGGCGGCGACCGCGGCGGTGAGCGCCGAATCGACGCCGCCCGACAGGCCGATCACCACCGAGGGAAATCCCGTCTTGTTCACGTAGTCGCGCAGGCCGAGCATCATCGCCTGATAGATCGATTCGAGATCGCCGAGTTCCGGCGCGATCGAGCCGGGCAGGCACTCCCAACCGTCGGCGCCGCGGCGGAACTCGACGGTGGCGATCTGTTCGCGGAACGAGGCGAGCTTGGCCTTGAGCTGCCGGTCGGCGCCCAGCACGAACGAACCGCCGTCATAGATCACTTCGTCCTGGCCGCCGACCTGGTTGAGATAGGCGAAGGGCAGGCCGCTTTCGATCACGCGCTTGACGCCGAGCTGCACGCGAATATCGGTCTTGCCGACCTCGTAAGGCGAGGCGTTGGGCACCAGCAGGATCTCGCCGCCGGTTTCCGACACGCACTCCACGACGTCGGAGGTCCAGACATCCTCGCAGATCGGCACGCCGATGCGCACGCCTTTGAAGACCAGCGGTCCGGGCATCGGGCCCGCAGAGAAGACCCGCTTGTCGTCGAACACGCCGTAGTTGGGCAGGTCGACCTTGAAGCGTTTGCCGATGATCTCGCCGCGGTCGAGCGCGACGATGGCGTTGTAGAGCTTGTCGTCCTCGCGCCACGGCGTGGTCACGAACACCGCCGGTCCGCCGTCGCGCGTGTCGGCGCGCAGCGCTTCGACCGCCTCATGGCACTGCCGCTGGAAGGCGGGCTTCAGCACCAGATCCTCGGGAAAGTATCCGGCGAGCATCAGCTCGGCCGTCAGCACCAGGTCGGCGCCCTGCCTCTTCGCTTCGGCGCGCGCGGCGCGCACCTTAGCGAGATTGCCCGCAACATCGCCGACCTTGGGGTTGAGCTGGGCGAGCGCGACTGTCAGCTTGTCGGTCATCGAGCGATCGTGAACCTTCGTGAGCGCGGCACGCTAGGGAGCCCCCTACCCCATGTCAACGCAGTGGCCCACTGTCGCCAACATGCGCCGACGTCTCTTCGTGTCGTCGATCGCCGCCGGCATGCTCGCAGAGCGTGCGTCGGCCGACGGCCGCTCGGCTGCCGCACTCGCCAACGCCGCAATCACCGCCAACGACGAGGCGCGGCGTGCGGCGATCAGCGCCTTGATCGCACGCGGGCCCGAGACGGCGGCCGCCCTGATCGACCTCATGCTCTACTTCCCCGACGAAGGCGACATGATCGCCGCGGCCCTGCGCCGCTTCAGCGGCAGGACTACCGGCACCGATTGGCACGGCTGGATGCTGTGGCTGGAAGAACATCCATCGCACCGCTCTTTCGACGGCTACGATGCTTTCAAGATCAGGCTCCTGTCCGAAATCGACCCGAACTTTCTCGACTTCACTGCGGCCGACGCGCCGCGAACCATTCGCTTCGAGGAGATCGTGTGGGGCGGCGTCCTCAAGGACGGCATTCCCGCCCTGGTCTCACCGCAATTCATTGCCGCCCGCGAGGCCGACTGGCTGTGGGACGGCGAGCTGGTGTTCGGCGTCGAGATCGACGGCGACGTGCGCGCCTACCCGCATCGCATCATGGACTGGCACGAGATGGCGAACGACACGGTCGGCGGCGTCCCGGTTGCCTTGGCCTACTGCACGCTTTGCGGCTCCGGCGTGCTGTACGAAACCCGCATAGCGGGTCGCGACACGCCGTTCGAGTTCGGCTCGTCGGGCCTGCTCTATCGCTCGAACAAGCTGATGTACGACCGACAGACTCATTCGCTGTGGAACCATTTCACGGCACGGCCGGTGGTCGGCCCGCTGGTCGGCGCCGGTATCGAACTGAAGACACGACCGGTCGCCGTGGCGCGCTGGATGGACTGGAAGAAGCGCCATCCCGACACGCGGGTGCTCTCGCTCGACACCGGCTATCGGCGCGACTACACGCCGGGCCGCCCCTACGGCACCTACTTCGCAACTCCCGGGTTGATGTTTCCAACCCTGACCACCGACGACAGGCTGGCGCCCAAAGATATCGTGTATGTGATCCGCAGCGCCGACGGCCTGCGGGCCTGGCCGATGCGCATCTTCAACGGCGGCCGGGTGCTGAACGACACCATCGGCAGCCGACCGATCATCCTGATCGGCGACGGCCGAAGCGAGACGATCCGCGCCTACGACCGCCGCGACCTTCGATTCGTCGCCGCCTTCGACGGTAGTGCGGCAGGCCCGCTGGCGCTTCATGACGAAGCGGGTACGCGCTGGCACGTCGGCGAGGCCGAACTGCGGGCCGACGACGGTCGTCGGCTGCCCCGGCTGGCCGGTCACAACGCCTTCTGGTTCGCTTTCGCCCGCTTCGTCGGCGAGGCTGGCTCGCTCTATCGAGAGCCTCGCTAGGCGGCTACTTGGCGGCGACCACCTCGACCTCGACCAGCATGCCGGGATCGGCGAGGCCTGAGACGATGACCAGCGTCGAGGCCGGGAACGGCTCGTTCGGCAGGTAGCGACCGCGGGCTTCGCGGTAGGCCGTCATGAAGCGCGGGTCGGTGACGTAGGCGTTGATCTTGACGATATCGCGATAGGTCATGCCGGCGGCTTTCAAGACCTGGCCGATGTTCCTCCAGGCGAGGTCGCACTGCTTGTCGATGCCGGCACCGAGCTTGCCCTTGGAATCGAGGCCGACCTGGCCCGAGACGTAGAGAACGCGCGACCCCGCCGGCACCTCGCCGCCCAGGCTGTACTTGCCGGCCAGCGCCACGGTCTTGGGATTGTGAAACTTGTTGGCCATGTCAGGTCTCCCCATCTAATAAGCGTCGTCCCGACAGGAACCCTTTCGCAGGTCATGACGTCAAGCACCAAGCCCATACATATTGTCGGGGGTGGCCTCGCCGGCTCGGAAGCCGCCTGGCAGGCCGCTTCGGCCGGCGTGCCGGTGGTGCTGCACGAGATGCGGCCGGTGCGCGGTACCGAAGCCCACCTGACCGACGGGCTGGCCGAGCTGGTCTGCTCCAACTCCTTCCGCTCCGACGATTCGGCCAACAATGCCGTCGGCCTCCTGCACGAGGAGATGCGGCGCGCCGGTTCGTTGATCATGCGCGCGGCCGACACCCACAAGCTGCCGGCCGGCGGCGCGCTCGCGGTCGATCGCGTGGGCTTCTCGGCGGCGGTTCAGGCGGCGCTGCTCGCCCACCCACTGGTCGAACTGCGCCGCGCGGAGGTGGCTGGCTTGCCACCCGACGATTGGGACAGCGTGATCATCGCCACCGGTCCCCTCACCTCGCCGGCCTTGGCCGAGGCCATCCGACGGCTGAGCGGCGAGGAGTCGCTCGCTTTCTTCGACGCCATCGCGCCCATCGTGCATTACGACAGCATCGACCGATCGATCGTCTGGAAACAGTCGCGCTACGACAAGGGTGGGCCGGCCGGCGATGGCGCCGACTACTTCAACTGCCCGCTCGACCGCGACGAATACGAGGCGTTCGTCGCCGGCTTGCTCGCCGCCGACAAGACCGAATTCAAGGAGTGGGAGACCACTACGCCCTACTTCGACGGCTGCCTGCCGATCGAGGTCATGGCGGCGCGCGGACCCGACACGCTGCGCTGGGGTCCGATGAAGCCTGTCGGCCTGCGCGACCCGCGCACCGGGCGCAGACCGTGGGCTGTGGTGCAGCTCCGCCAGGACAATGCACTCGGCACGCTGTGGAACATCGTGGGCTTTCAAACCAAGCTCAAGCACGGCGAGCAGACGCGGCTGTTCCGCACCATTCCGGGCTTGGACCGCGCCGAGTTCGCGCGCCTGGGCGGCCTGCACCGCAACACCTTTCTCAACAGCCCACGTTTGCTCGACGCCACGCTCCGCCTGACGGCCATGCCGCGCCTGCGCTTCGCCGGCCAGATCACCGGCTGCGAGGGCTATGTCGAAAGCGCCGCCGTCGGCCTGATGACCGGCCGATTCGCCGCGGCGGAACGGCAGGGGCTCGCACCGGCCGCGCCGCCGGCGACCACGGCGATGGGCGCGCTGCTCGGCCACATCACCGGCGGCGCCGACGCGAAGACCTTCCAGCCGATGAACGTCAATTTCGGCCTGTTCCCGCCGATCGACGGAAACCTGCGCGGCAAGGAGCGCAAGCAAGCGCTGAGTGCGCGTGCACTCAGCGATCTCGACGGCTGGCTACGGCCACTGCCGCGTGCCGCGTAGAGCGTGATGAGCCTGGCTGGAACAGCCGGAGACCCATCATGCCCCTTGGCAACACGATCACCCGCTCGATTCTCGCAACATTGCGAAACCAAACGTTATTTCCCTCGGCAGTGCCGTTGCTGTCTGATGCGCTCAATCACCCCCGGCGTGGAGCAAGGCGTTGCGAAGCACAGTCGATCTGATCGCCGACAAGACCGAGCGCGTGTCGCTTCATCTGCAGGTGATGCGTGAGATTCGTCGCTGCCTCACCCCCTTCCAGACGAGCGATCGACCGATCGACGGCGACACGGTGATCGCCGACGGCGTCACCGTCGATTCGCTCACCGTTATGGACCTCATGATGACGCTCGAGGACCGCTTCGACGTCGTGATCCCGGTGAATCTCATGGCGGAAGTCCGCACCGTCGATCAACTGGCACAGTCGGTCTTGGTGTTGCACGCGCGGCGCTGATCGCCGCATGAGATAAGCTCGTCCGCGAGCCACGCTTCGCATGCTAACTAGCGGGCCATGAGTCCCGCCGAGCGCCGGCAGATGATGCTGGCCGGGCCGATCGTGCCCACCATCCTGGCGCTTGCCGCCCCCAACGTGCTGAACGTCGCCATGCAGAGCCTGGTCAGCATCTCCGACGGCTGGTTCGTGGGCCAACTCGGCACCGTCGATCTCGCTGCGTTGGCGCTGGTGTTTCCCACCCAGATGGCGCTCGGCATGATGTCGGCCGGCGCCATGGGCGGCGGCATCTCCTCATCGGTGGCGCGCGCGTTGGGCGCCGGCGACCGGGCGGCCGCTGAGGCCGCGGCCGCGCACGCGCTGGCCATCGCGCTCGGCATGGCCGTTTTGTTCGCCGTCGTGTTCGTGGGCTTTGGCCGGGCCATCTACGGCGCGCTGGGCGGCAGCGGTGGCGCGCTCGACCGCGCCGAGGCCTTCGCCAGGGTCCTGTTCATCGGCTGCGCCGCCCAGTGGGTTGCCAATTCCATGGCCTCGGTGCTGCGCGGCACCGGCGACATGACAACGCCGGGCTACGCGTTGGTCGTGACGGCCGCCTTGCAGATTCCCCTCACCGGCGCGCTGACGCTCGGCTGGTTCGGCCTGCCGGCGCTCGGCATCCGCGGTCCCGCGCTGGCATCGGTCATCTCCTTCGCCATCGCTGCGGTCTGTATGTTGAGCAAGCTCACCGGACCGCAAGCGGCGTTACGCCTGCGCTGGCCGCGCGACGGCTTTCGCTGGCCGGCCTTCCGCGACATCCTGAAGGTCGGGTTGGTTGCCTGCCTGGTCGTGATCCTCACCAACGGCACCATCCTGATCGTCACCGGCCTGGTCGGCCGCGGGGGCGACGGCGCCATCGCCGGATACGGCATCGGCAGCCGCCTGGAGTACATGCTGATCCCGATCAGCTTCGGCATCGGCGCGGCGCTGACTGCGCTGGTCGGCACCAACATCGGCGCCGGTCAATATGCCCGTGCGCAGCGCCTGGCCTGGACAGGCTCGGCGATGGCGGGCGCTGCCGCTGCGGTGATCGGCCTTGTGGTGGCGGTCTGGCCCGATCTGTGGCTCGGCCTGTTCACGGCCGATCCCCATGCGCTCGCTTCGGGCCGCCACTATCTCGGCATCGTTGGCCCGGTCTACGGCTTCTTCGGCGTCGCCATGGCGCTCTATTTCGCCTCGCAAGGCACCGGCGAAATGATCTGGCCGGTGGCGGCCAACCTGACGCGCATCACCATCGCGGTGGGCGGCAGCCTGCTCGCTCTCGACCGCTTCGGCTGGGGCGCCTCCGGCCTCTATGGCTGCGTTGCTGCGGGCATCGTGGCCTTCAGCCTGCTGCTGGTCTTCTCGACGACACGCCGCGCCTGGACCGGCGGGAGCCCGCGGTAGCATGCGACGGCGTGTACAATCGTCTGGTTCTGCGCGCCGCCCTATGCTGTTGTCCTACCGACTCCGCACGAGTCGTTCCGGTCTATCGATAGAGTGACACAAAATGCCGCTTCATTGGCGGATCGACTCCCTGCAAGGACTTGTGACGGTCGTAGGCGAAGGCGACATCACCCGCGCCGACGTCGATGCCTATATAGACTCGGTCGTCGGCTCCGGCGCCTTGCCCTACCGCAAGCTGCTCGACGCCACGGCGGCGCGGGCCGCCATGTCGGCGGAAGAAATGCTGATGCTCGGCGTGCGCTTCAAGAGCTACCTCGACCAACCCATGGGACCGTTGGCGATCGTCATGCCGCGCGGCTGGACCAACATCGTTGCACGCGTGATGGGCATCCTGGCGACCGGGAAGCGGCCGATGCGCATCTTCTCCAACCTCAAGGCAGCACAGAGCTGGATCGACCGCCTGGCGGCCACCGAGTCGAAGGCTGTCCCGGCGCCACCGGCTCGAGGCGCATCAAATTCAGCCCAACCGCAGCAAGGGCACCGCCGCCGCCGCCAGCAGCACGGCCAAGATGCGCATGCGGGTGAAGGACTCCTTCAGCCACAGCACGGCGATCAGGACGGCGAACACCGCGCTGGTGTCACGCAAGGCAGCGGCCGGCGCGATCGGTGCGTGACCCCAGACCCATAGGATCAGGAGATACGAGGCGACCGACGCCACGGCGACAGGCACGGCGACGCCCCACTGGCCCTTCACCTGCGTCCACGGCGCACCGCCACGGCGCTGCCGCCAGCACATGGCGGCGGCATTGGTGATCGACACGACACAGCCATAGGCCCAGGGCGAGCCTGCCGCGCGCACGCCGCGGGCGTCGCATAGAATGTAAGCGGCGGTGCCGAGCCCCGCCAGCAGCGCCCAGGACAGTGCCGCCATCGGCAGGCCGCGATCGCGGGCGGCGTCCCAGGCCAACGCCGCCAGCGACAGGGCAATGATTGCGATGCCTGCCAGTGCCATCGACCCCGGCCAGCCGCCGGCAAAGATCGCCGCCAATGGCACCACCAGCAGGACGGCGATGGCCCGACCGACCGGATAGACGGTGCCAAAGCCACCCAGCTCGTAGGCGCGCAGCAGCGCCGACACGGTGAGCACGTTCATCAAGGTCGATGCCGCGATCCACGGCCAAGCTTCCGCAGCCGGCAGACCTGACCACAAGAGGACCGGCACGACGAACACGGCGCTGAGCAGCATCTGCGCCGTCATGGCCCGTGTCGGATCGCGGCTGGCTTTGACGGCAGCGTTCCAACCGGCATGAAGAACCGCACTCGACAGCGCGGCCGCGACGTCCGTCAGGTCCATCGCTCAGAATCGCGGCGGCGGATTCTGGTCCCAATCGGGATCGCTCGACGGGCTGAGCGGCGAATCGCCCGCCAGCAGGCCCTTGCCAGGGATGAAGTTCACCTCCAGCCGTATGCCATCGGGATCCTCGAACACCAGGAAGTAGTAGCCCGGTGCCCAGTCGCCTTCGATCGGCCCGCGATCGATGAAAGCGCCCATGTCGCGCAGCTTGGCCGCGACGCGATCGACATCCTCGCGCGAACGCGCCCGCAGGCAGAAATGGTGCAGGCCAACGCGGTTGGCCACGAAACGGCCGCCGACATGCTCGGGAGCCGACCGTTGGATGCCGACCGCAGTGCGGCCGCCGACGTGATAGAGAAAATTGTTGCCGTCATAGACCTTCTTGAGGCCGAGAAAGGGCAGCAACTCACCATAGAAGGTGTGCGCCCTGTCCCACTGGCTGACGGTGAGAATGACGTGCGCCATGCCGTTCACTTCGATCATGCTCTCTCCTTGCCTCCTGTGCAGAGCTTAGCGTCATCACGGCCGTGGTGTGCTAACAAAGGATTCATGGATCGACAACCAGGAGACAGACGATGAGCAACGCCACGGCGGTCACGGGACTGCAGCTTCGCTCGCTGATCAAGAAAAGCGGCGAGCTGGAATTGACCTTGGTCGAGGTCGCCATCCCCGAGCCCGGACCGGAGCAGGTCGTGGTCAAGGTCGAGGCGACGCCGATCAATCCCTCCGATCTCGGCCTGTTGCTGGGACCGGCCGACATGAGCACGGCCAAGGCGACGGGCAGCGGCACCGCGACCAAGGTGACCGCCCAGGTGCCGGCGCAGGCCTTGCCCTTCCTGGCGGCGCGGCTGGATCAGGCAATGCCGGTCGGCAACGAGGGTGCCGGCACGGTGGTCAAGGCGGGCTCGTCGGAAGCGGCGCAAAGGCTCCTCGGCAAGACCGTGTCGATGATCGGCGGCGCCATGTACGCGCAGTATCGCCTCCTGAAAGCGACCGACTGTCAGGCGCTGCCGGCCGGCACGACGGCGGCCGAAGGCGCCTCGTGGTTCGTCAATCCGCTGACCGCGCTCGGCATGACCGAAACGATGAAGCGCGAAGGCCACAAGGCTCTGGTCCACACCGCGGCCGCCTCCAATCTCGGCCAGATGCTGAACAAGATCTGTCAGGAGGACGGCATCGGCTTGGTCAACATCGTGCGCAACGCGGCGCAGGCCAAGCTCCTGCGCGACATCGGCGCGAAGCACGTCGTCGATTCGACCTCCCCCGGTTTCACCGACGAACTGACGCAGGCCCTGGTCGAGACCGGGGCGACGATCGCCTTCGACGCCATCGGCGGCGGCAAGCTCGCCAGCCAGATCCTCACGGCCATGGAGATCGCGCTCAACAAGACCGCCAAGGAATACAGCCGCTACGGCTCGACCACCCACAAGCAGGTCTATATCTACGGCAGCCTCAACACCGGCGCGGTCGAGCTGACGCGCAACTACGGCATGGCCTGGAGCGTCGGCGGCTGGCTGCTGACACCGTTCCTGCAGAAGGTCGGCCGTCCCGAGCAGGTGCGCCTGCGCGAACGCGCGGTGAACAGCCTGAAGACCACCTTCGCCAGCCACTACACCAAAGTGGTGTCGCTGCCCGAGGTGCTCGATCTCAAGAACATCGCCGTCTACAACAAGCGTGCGACCGGCGAGAAGTTCCTGATCAATCCGAACAAGTGATCAGGCGAGGGCGACCTTACACGACACCGGCATCGTGCATGTAGAGCCAACCGATATTGGCGATAGACCGGTCGCCTGAGTTGGCCATCGCTGCGTCGCGCTTCGCCTGCGCGGGCCCGTCGAGCAAGTGGAAGCGCGTGCGGTTGGCAGCACTCGCCTCCTGGAGGCGGGTCGCGCGCGGCTTGCGCAGTGCTTCGTAGCGGGCCAGCGCGGCCGGCACGTCGTTCGGCATCGCCACGAGGACGGCGGCGAGCGTGGCGCCGTCCTCGATCGACTGCGCAGCGCCCTGGGCCATGAAGGGCAGCATGGGATGGCAGGCGTCGCCCAGCAGCGTCACGCGGCCGGCGCTCCAGCGCGGCAGCGGCAGGCGGTCGTGCAGCGCCCACACGAAGGTCTCGGGAAAAGCCGCGATCAGACCTCGCACCGTGCCATGCCAACCCGCGTAGCGCGCCAGGGCGTCGGCAACCTCACCGCGGCTAATCCACGATTCGTCGGTCCAGGTGCCGCGCTCGGTGACGCAAACCACGTTCATGAACCGACCTGCCGCCACCCAGTAATGCACGACATGGCCGTCCGGCCCCATCCAGTTGTGCGAGGCGACTTCTATTCCGAGATGGTGGACGCGCTCGGCCGGCACCAGGCCGCGCCACGCGACGCAACCGGTGAAACGCGGCTTCTCCGGCCCGAACAGGACATGGCGGACCCGCGAACGGATGCCGTCGGCACCGACCACGAGGTCGGCCTCGGCTCGCACACCATTCTCGAAACGCGCGACCACGCGCTCGCCGGCCTGTTCGATGTCGACCAGCTTGTGGCCGACGTGCAGCCGCTCGACCGGTACGGCAGCACCGAGGAGGTCGGCGAGGTCGCCGCGATGGAAGTGGTAGTAGGGCGCGCCGAACGTCGTCTCGACCTCGGGCCCGAGCGGCGCGCGCTGCAGCGTGCGACCGTCGTCCCAGCGTCTCTGATGGACGGCACGCGGCCGCACGCCGACGCGATCCAAGGCGGGCTTCAGTCCCAGCCGGATCAAGAGCCGCGAGGCATTGGGGCTGATCTGGATCCCGGCGCCGATCTCGCCGATCGCCGGCGCCTGCTCGTAGACCTGGACGTCGAAGCCGGCTTGCAGGAGGTTTAGGGTCGCCGAGAGACCACCAATGCCACCGCCCACGACGGCTATCCTTTCGACTGGCGACATATCCTTCCCAGCTCAACTTGCGCAGTGGCGTCTGCTTTCGCCCACCTTCCTGCGCGGGCTCGATCGATGCAAGGGGCCATCCTTGAACGACTGCTCCGTGCGCTCCTTCGCCAAGGTCGCGCCGGGCTGACGCGACGATCCTCAGGCCAACAACCGTCGCCAGACCGCGCCGCCATCGGCGCAGGCGTCGCCGCGCCACGCGACATGGGTGTCGGGCCGGACCAGCACCAGCTTGGCCTGGTAGATCGCAGCGATCGCCGGTTCGTCGACCATCACTGTGTCGAGCGGCGCCGGCGCGGTGTCGATCAACGATGACGGATCGGCGCCACCGAACACCAACAACGTGAACCACCGGCCGAGCCGGTCGTAGAGTGCCGAGCCGTCGGCCAAGAAGGTGCTGGGCAGCCGGGCGCCGGGCGCGGTCGTCGGTTCGTATTTCAGCGGATCGCCCTCGACACCGTCGTAACGATAGCCGAGCTCGATGCCCCAGCTTTCGTTCTCGGCGTTCCCCAGGTCGGCGATCGCACGGCCCAAGACGTCCGGATCGACGATGCTCTGATAGAGCTCGCCGATCTTGATGCGCACATCGGTGTGGCGCTCCGACGCCAGGCGATTGCGCAGGCCGACCGGCCGGCGTTCGCGTTCGTACGAGTCGAGCAGCGCAGGGCCGGCGAAGCCTTTCAGCGTCGCGGCAAGCTTCCAGCCGAGGTCGACGGCATCGCCGATGCCGGTGTTCATGCCGTAGCCGCCGGTCGGGATGTACTGATGGGCGGCATCGCCCGCCAGGAAGACGCGGCCGGCGCCGTAGCGCTCGGCAAGCAGCAGATGGGTGAACCAAGGATTGGCGACCAGGATCCGGTGCGCGAACGGCCGGCCGGCCCACGCCTCGAGTGCAGCCATCGGATCGAGGCGCGCGACGTCGGTTTCAGGCGGCGGCCGCGTCTGCAGCGTCCAGGTGTCCTTGTCGTCCTGGGCGATCAGCGTGCCGCGCGCCGTCTGGTAGTGCCAGGCGATGCCGTAGGCCTGCAGGAGATCGCGCGCGTCCGACTGGAAGTGGATCATGTAGCGCTGCGCCACGGCGGCGCGCCCTTCCAGACCGATGTCGAGCCGCTCGCGCACCACGCTCGAGCCGCCATCGCAGCCGGCCAGGAAGCCACAGCGCACGGCCTCCGTGGCGCCGGTCTCTTGCACGCGCAGTATGGCGGTGACGCCTTCGGCATCCTGGGCGAAGTCCTCCAGGGCTACGCCCCAGCGTGCGTCGACCAGCGGATCGTCCACGATGGCGTCGCGCAGCACCGGCTCGATCATGACCTGGCTGACGCGCATGGCCGGCTCGCGCGGCTGACGACCGTCGTTGTTGGCCCGGATTGCGGCGCGCTTCTCGACCACGCTGGGATAGCGGAAGCGATGCAGCTCGCGACCGCCTCTCTCCTTCGCCAGCGATGTGATCCACGCGACGTCGAAGTTGTTCTCTTCCGGCACCGCCGCGGCACGCAGCCGGTCGACCAAGCCGAGCCGCCGGAACAACTCCATCGACCGACCGTTGGTGATATCCATCTTGGGATGGCGCGTCGTCGAGGCGTTGCGCTCGACCAGCAGGCAGCCGATGCCGTAAAGCGCCAGGGTGCGCGCCAGCGTCATGCCGACCGGGCCGCCGCCGGCGATCAGGACGGGAACGTGCCTCATCGCGTGTGGCCTGTCGCCAACGCTCAGGATGCTCGCTTGGCGAGCGCTTCCTTCTCGGCCATCTTGGCCTTGAGCTGCTCGGGCGTCAGGCGAACGATGTGCTCGTTCTGGTGGCTGTAGATGTCGTAGGGCTTGGTATCGAGATCTTCGAGCACGATCTCGCGTGCCAGCACCTTGCGCTTCCACTCGGCATGCTCGGCCTCGGCGGCATGGAACTCGGGCATGACCTCGCGGGCGAACAGGTCGAGCGAATCGCAGATGTCCTGGTGGCTGGTCTTGCCCGCCTGGTTGAGCAGGATCACCTGGTCGACACGGCTTTGCTGGAACTGCCGCAGCTTTCGGCGGATCGTCTCGGGCGAGCCGATCAAACCGGAGTCCAGCGCCTTGCGCTCCTCCGGCCCACCCTTCCAGCTCTGATATTCCTGCCAAAGGTCGGAGGTGCCCGGCGCATCGACACCTTTGCGGCCGTAGTAGGAGAGCGCGAAGATGAAGAAGGTCCAGCCGGCGGCCTTGGCCTCGGCCTCGGCATCGGTCTGGGCGCACATGAAGCCCGACACCATGGCGACGTTGGGGTTGCTGGGGTAGTCGGCGAGCTTGTTCGGGTTGTCGAGAAGGTTGTTGTAGTACTTGTGCACCCAGGCGCGCGCCGCTTCCGGCGTCACGAAGGTGAAGCCGAGCGCACCCATGCCCCACTCGCCGGCTTTGCCGATGGTTTGGATGTTGGAACAGGCGACCCACAGCGGCGGATGCGGCTTCTGATAGGGCTTCGGGATGACGTTGCGCGCCGGGAAGTCGTAGTACTGGCCGTGGAACTCCCAGCTCTCTTTGCTGAACATCGGGACGATGGCCTTGACCGCTTCCTCCCAGCGCTCGCGCTTGTCGCGGACGCGGATGTTGAAGGGATGCAGCTCGGCCGGGCCCGCCGCCTCGCCCATGCCGAGATCGACGCGGCCACCGGACAGCAGGTCCAGGGTGGCGACACGTTCGGCGACGCGATGCGGCTGGTTGGTGGTGAGCTGGACCACGCCGTGCCCCAGCCGGATGCGCTTGGTGCGCTGGCTGGCCGCGCCGAGGAAGACCTCGGGCGCCGACGAGTGCGAGTACTCCTCGAGGAAGTGGTGCTCGACCTCCCAGGCGTAGTCGTAGCCCAGCCGATCGGCCAGCTCGATCTGAGCGAGTGAGTCCTGCAGCAGCTGATACTCGCTCATCGACCCCCACGGCCGCGGCAGCTGATGTTCGTAGAAGATGCCGAACTTCATGGTCACTTGTCCTTGCAGAAGGTCGCGATGCGATCGATCAGCGTCGGCAGGAACGGACCGGGCAAGTCGTGACCCCAGCCGGGGAAGGTCTCGATCTTGGCGGCCGGCACCAAGCTTGCGACGTCGCGGCCGCACTCGACCGGCAGCAACGGGTCGTCCTCGCCGTGCAGCACCAGGGTCGGCACCTTGATGGTCTTCAACAGTTCGACGCGATTGCCGGAGGCGATGACCGAGAGATACTGGCGGGCGGCGCCTTCGGGATACCAGCGCCGGTCGACGTTCTTCTCGACGAAAGCGCGCAGCTCGGCCTCGGGTACGGGATAGCCCGAACCGGCGATCGCCCGGCGCAGCTTGATGCCGTGCTGGATCCGCTGCTCGCGCGCCGGACCCTCGGGCTGCGCCGTCAGCATGGCCAAGGCCTCAGGCTTGCCCAGCGGCAGGCCGGGCCGGCCGCTGGTCGACATGATCGAGATCATCGAGCGCGTGCGCGCAGCATGTTGCGCGGCGGCGATCTGCACGATCATGCCGCCCATCGAGACGCCGATCATGTGGGCGCGATCGAGTCCCAGCGCATCGAGCAACCCCACCGCGTCGCCCGCCATGTCGGTCAGCAGGTAGGGCGCGTCGACCTTCTTGCCGGTCATCAGCTTGGCGAAAGCGTCGGCGATGTTGGGCACGCCCCACGCGCCGAAATCGGCCGACAGCCCGACATCGCGGTTGTCGTAACGGATGACATAGAAGCCCCGCCTGGCCAGCCCGTCGACCAGCACATCCGGCCAAATGGTGAGTTGCCCGCCCAGCCCCATGACCAACAGGAGCGCGGGATCGCTCTTGCTGCCTGCCGTTTCGTACTCGATCTCGATGCCGTTGGCCTTGGTGCGCGCCACGTTGCCTCCATTGAGGGTCGATGTTGATGCTCGTCCGAGCCATATTTGGCGTTCTTGCCGTTCCAGAGCAACCGACGGGTCTCGGGCGTATTGAGCTACTCGAAGGCTACATCACCTACACAAGTCGCGTTGGAATTTCGTCATCTCAGACAAGAAGAGAACTGGGAAAATACAATCTGCAATTGTGGACAACTACTCGTCGTCGTTGCGAAACTTCGCCGAGCCTTCAGGTTCCATTTTTGTTCTATGCACAATGCCGACATGTTAACGTCCAACCAGGAATTGGGTGCTCATGAAGATCGCAGGACTATTTGCAGGAATCGGCGGCCTCGAACTGGGCTTGCATGAGGCCGGTCACGAGTCCGTCCTGCTTTGCGAGATATGGGAGCCGGCCGCAGCAGTCCTCAACGACCGCTTTGCCGACGTACCCAAACGCTCCGATGTTACGAAGTTGAAAGCTTTGCCGAGATCGACCGATATTTTGACGGCCGGCTTTCCTTGTCAGGATCTCTCCCAAGCAGGCATGACAGCGGGAATTGGCGGCAAGAAGTCGGGACTAGTCGATCATGTCTTTCGGCTTCTCGACAAGCGTCGCATACCCGTCGTGATCCTCGAAAATGTTTCGTTCATGCTGTCGTTGGACAAGGGTGCCGCAATGGAACGCCTAACGTCGGCGTTCGAAGAGCGAGGCTATCGGTGGGCCTATCGCACGGTCAACTCGCTGTCCGCGCTTCCACAGCGCCGTGAGCGGGTTTTCTTCGTCGCAAGCGAAGGAGAGGTTAAGCCGCAATCGGTCTTGTTTGCCGACGACGTTCTGCCGCCGAACAACCCGACTCGGCTGGATACACATGCACATGGATTCTATTGGACCGAGGGAACGCGCGGACTTGGTTGGGCTGCCGATGCCATTCCGACGTTGAAGAACGGGTCAACTATCGGCATCCCCTCCCCTCCCGCCATCCTTCTCCCGTCGGGGATGATCATCAAGCCCGACATTCGCGACGCCGAGCGACTGCAGGGTTTCCCCAGCGACTGGACCGCAAAGGCACCAGAAAGGCAACGTTGGTCTCTGGTTGGAAATGCTGTGACGGTTCCGATTGCCAAGTGGCTCGGCAGCCGTTTGCTGAAGCCGGGTTTCTTCGAGCGCGCGCGCGACCGTGCCTGGTCGAGGAAGAACGGCGCCTTCCCTCGTGCCGCGAGATTCGACGGCGTGACACGGTATGTCGTCGATGTCAGCGACTTTCCGATTTGGGCTCCGCGTCCCCGTTTGCATGACTTCTTGCGTCATCCTGGCGCGCCACTGTCCGTACGCGCGACATCCGGCTTCTTGGCGCGTGCGGAAGCATCCTCACTCAGATTCGTACCGGGATTTCTCGACGCTGTTCGAAGGCACCTGTCGGAGGGAATGCGTTTGGCGTCCGATGGCTTTGGCTCCACAGCCGGCGTGAAGCGTCGTTCCTCGCCATCGACATTGACTGTGGCTTGATCGGTCGTGGCCCACGGCAAGATTGCGAAGGTCGATCCTGCACGCAGCGCGCTGATGAAAAAAGTGCGTCGAAGAGGCACGCCGTTGGAAATCGAGGTCGGAAGAATCTGCAGGTCGCTGGGCAAGCGCTATCGTCGAAATGTCAAGTCTCTTCCCGGTTCGCCCGACCTCGCGAACAAGTCGCGTAAATGGGCGGTATTCGCCAACGGATGCTTCTGGCACCATCATGCGGGTTGTCGGCTCGCTACGGTGCCGTCGCGGAATGTGCGATTTTGGCGTCGCAAGTTCGCAGAGAATCGCGAACGCGATGCGCGCAAGATCGCGCAGCTACGGCAACTCGGACTCCAAGTCGTCGTCGTATGGCAGTGCGAACTCGAGGATCGGGATCGCCTCGTACAGCGGCTCTCAAACTTGGGCGAAGCGCGTGTCGTAAAGGCCTCTTAGCCGATCGATCATCGATGCATAGTGGTAAACGTCCTGGGGCTGTGGCGCGGACGGCTTCGTGACCACGCCGACTTTCGAACCGTCGTTGGCACAGTCGATCACGACGATGCTGAGGGCATCGTAACCATCCATTCCGGGTTTCGATCGCCGCGGCAACTGCTTCACTTTGTCGATCACGATGCTCACCGACTTCGGTTGATCGTGGGTGCTCCACTCGGGATCGCTGGCCCTGTGTTTCTTGTTGAGGTCGGGACTGAGGAATTTTTCGGCCGCGTTCACCATCACGAAGCCGGCAGCAATTGCCAGGTCATGCGCTCCGTGAATCGTTTGATGGCTCGAATTGAGCTCATCGTACAGCCGTGGCAAGGCGCGTTGATGTGCAGTCATGCAGGCCTTCGCCTCGAGTGCGATCAGCACGTTTCCGACAGAAGCTTCGCGCAACTCGGGCAGGCTCCGCAGTTCCGACTTTTCCACATCTGTCAGCCCGATCAAGTAGTAATCGACCAAGTTCTTCAGCGTACGGGTTCCCCCTGCCGCGGATGCGGCCGATACGCTGATGACGAGGTCGAGATTCTTCTTCCGATCGTTTCGAAAGTCGCGCAGCTGGTGATTGATGCCGAAGGAGACCTTTCCCGACCCAACATGGGTCCGGAACAAAGTCGACGTCCTGAGCAGATCGAAAACGATCCCCCAGCAGGCTACCTTCGAGTGGTGATCGCTCCGGCTATGATAGTTCCAAGCATTCCCATGCTTGTCGATCACGGTCGGTCTGGACAGAGAACGAACGAGAATTTCGGCGCCGGAAACCATTTCATCAAGTTTGCATTGCGGTCGCGCCGATCCTATCCATTTCGATAGTCGCTGCCACCATCGATTGCCGTGCCGGCAGCCTTCCAAGAAACTTTGTCCACGAACTATCAGCGATGCTCTCAATATCGCCCACGCTTGGCCGACCACCAATAGGCGAGCGGGCGGCGCCAGGGGGCGATGCCGCCGAGCGAGAGAGCTGGCAGGAGGATCGGCAGGACGGCGCGATCGATGCGGCCGCGCAGGCCGCGTGCCTCGGCGAGCAGCGTGTCGCGCTCGCTGCCGTCGCCCATCAGCCAGGCCGTCGCGATAGCGCGCGCAGCGCGCCGGCTTGCCGCGTCGTCGACGCCCAGCACCGCAAGCTCGAGATCGGCCAGCGCATAGCCGGCACGCTGCACGTCGAGCGGACCGTCGACCTCGTCCTCGTGGGCGTCGACCAGCGCCACCAACTGCTCGGCCGTGAGCCGATGCCGCCGCGCGGTTTCGCTGAGCGATTCGGCAATCGGCTGCGCCCTCGGTTGGTCACCGCCCGCCGCCTGCTGGGCAGCTTCGCGCCACCACTGCAGCCGCATGCGCGCCAGCAAAGGCTCGCGCGTCACAGAGCGCGTGCGGCCAAGCTCGTGATCCAGCGCCAGCAGCGCCAGCAGTCCACGTCGCGCCGGCTCGGGCGCAAAAAGCGCACCGAGAAAGCGGTCGCGATCGGCGCGGCGCACGAGATCGAGCGTGTATGCCTGCGATGCTGCAGGAGCGAGGTAGGACGAGGTCATCCGGGGAAAAGCATAACGTGCGACCGTTGAACGCAGGGCGGGACGAGCTTACAATGCGGTGTCCGGGGATTCTCCAACCCCCCTCAACAAGATAAGGGAAATACCTGACATGGGTGCCATCTTCACATCACCTGGCCGCACCGTCACCGCCGGGGTCGTGCTGATCATCGCCATCGTCATCGTCGTCGGTCTACTGACCGGCCAGATGACCCGCATCGACATGAACTGGGCGACGTTCGCGATGCGTTGGCTCCATGTCATCAGCGGCGTCTTGTGGATCGGCTTGCTCTGGTACCTCAACTTCGTGCAGGTGCCGACCATGCCGACCATCCAGCCGGTCGAGAGCCGCACCGCCATCACCAAGTACATCGCGCCCAACGTCCTGTTCTATTTCCGCTACGCCGCGCTCGCCACGGTTGTCACCGGCCTGCTTCTGGCCTGGATGCTGGGCTACATCGTTTCGGCGCTGACGCTGCAGAAGGGCTTTGTGATGATCGGCATCGGCATGTGGATGGCCCTGATCATGGCCTTCAACGTGTGGTTCATCATCTGGCCGAATCAGCAGAAGATTCTGGGGCTGGTCGAGGCCACGGCCGAGCAGAAGGCGGCGGCGGCCAAGCCCGCCCTCTATGCCAGCCGGTTCAACACCATGTTCTCGATCGGCATGCTTTATTGCATGGTGGCGCAGCAGAACATGCCGGTCTGATCGAGCTCGCCAGTTCTGATGGAAACGGGGCCCGGTGGGCCCCGTTTTTCTTTGCCGGTCGATTTTCGCATATCTGGCGTGTCGATATTTGCATTGCCCCTATATCTTGCGGATGAGAGGCAATAATATTACAATATCCGAGTGGGCATCTGCCTCGGCCTCGAGCAGGCCCGCGTGTCCCCCTCGCGTAGTCGCGCATGCTTCCGCGTTCAATCGTCGACGATTGAGTGAAGCGGGACCCTCCGATCCCGCTGCAACGGAGGATCAACAAGTGATGGAAATGTTCGACAAGGCCAAGGCGTGGATCCTCAAGATCACGGAACTTGGCCTCTTGCTGGTGGCGTTGGCCATCGTGCTGCAAATGCTGTTCGGCACCGCCGTGCCTTTCCTGGGCGGCGATGTCGTCGGCAACCTGCTCAAGCTCCTGACGGCGCTGGGCAGCAACGGCGTCGTGGGCTTGGTGGCGATCGCCATCATTCTCTACCTGTTCAACCGCAAATAACCCCCATCGACGACTACCCCTCGACAAAGAAGAACGACAAAGGAGATGGACATGGAATGGTTCGATCGCGGCAAGACGGTGATCCTGCGCCTCACCGACATCGGCATCGCCCTGTTGGCGCTGGGCATCATCCTGCAGCTCCTGTTCGGCAATGCCACGCCGTTCCTAGGCACCGACATCGCCGGCAACATCGTGGCCTTCATCAAGGGCCTCGGCGGACAGGGCCTGGTCGGCCTGGTCGCCATCGCGGTCGTGCTCTACATCTTGAACCGCAACTAAGCAGGCGCGGCCCTGCTTGGAGGAAGCCCCGCCGGCGACGGCGGGGCTTTCGCTTTCATGGTCGCCGCGCCAACGCGAGCCCCACGCCCGCCCCGACCAGCAGGCCGCCAGTCAGGCGTTGACGCAAGCGGACATGACGCGCCAGCAGTGTGCGCAGCCGGCCGGCCAGCAGGGCCCAAGCCGAGTCGAGCGCCACCGCCACCGCCAGGAACGTCACGGCCAACAGCAGGAGCTGCCGCGCCGCGTCGGGGCCGGGCACGATGAACTGCGGGAAGAAGGCGCCATAGAACAGCAGCGTCTTGGGATTGGTGAGCCCGACCAGGAAACCGCGGCCGAAGATCAGCCGCACCGAGCGGGCTTGCGGGCCGACGCGAGCCAGATCGACCGCGGGCGCGCGCCAGGCCGCGATACCCAGCCACACGAGATAGGCCACGCCCAGCCAGCGCAACCAGTCGAAAGCTGCGGCCAGGAAACTCAGCACCGCAGCAGCGCCGAGCACGGTCAAGACGAGATGCACGACCACGGCGCTCGACGTGCCGGCCACGGTGAGGAGCCCGTAGCGCGCGCCGTGGGCAACGCTGTTGGCTACGATCAAGGCGACGTTGGCCCCGGGAATTGCGATCAGGATCGCGCAGGCGAGCACAAAGGCGAGGTAAGCCTCGGTGGACATTGCCGTACCCTACACCGGAACGAGCGCGAGCGTTTCGTTTACCGAGCCGGCGGGCGGTGAGCGGACGGGAGGCTTCTTCGGGACCTTCATCGCCTTACGGCGCGCCATGCGGCGACGATGGCGTCGGCCGTACGATCGATATCCTCCTCCGTCGTTGCCCAGCCGCTGACCGAGACCCGCATCACCGCTTTGCCGCGCCATCGCGCGCCACCGGCAAAAGCCACACCATCCGCCTGCAGCCGCGCAATGGTCGCGGCGGTCCGTGAATCGTCGTCGCCCATTCGCACGATCACCTGATTGAGCACGACATCGTTCAGCACCGCGATGCCGGCCTCCCGCGCCACCCTCTCGGCAAGGCGACGCGCCAGCCGGCAATGGCGATCGACCATCTCGCCCACGCCACGGCGCCCCAGATGCCGCAGCATCGCCCAGGTCGCGAAGCCGCGTGCTCGGCGCGACAGCTCGGGCACGAAATGGGAGGGGTCGCGTTCCCCGGAGGCCGTCGCGGGCAGGTAGCTCGCAGCGATCACCATGGCGCGCCGATGCGCCTCGGAGTCGCGCACGATGGCGTAGCCGCAATCGTACGGCGTCTGCAGCCATTTGTGGCCGTCGGTCGCCCATGAATCGGCCTGGTCGACACCTTCGGCCAAGTCGGCTTGGGCTGCGGAAGCGCGCGCCCATAGGCCGAATGCGCCATCGACATGAACCCAAGCCCCGGCGGCCTTGGCCATCGGCACCACGATCGCATGGGGATCGAAAGCGCCGGTATTGATGTGGCCGGCTTGCGTGACGACGATCGACGGGCCGCGATGCGCCGCGAGCGCGCGCTCGAGGGCCGCCGGCAACAGGCGACCCTGTGCATCCGACGCCACTCGGATCGGTCGGTCGTGACCGAAACCCAGGAACTGCAGCGCCGAGAAGACCGTCGCATGCGCCTCCTCGCCGATCAGGACGATGACCGGCGGTGCCCCGAACAGGCCGTCACGCTCGACGTCCCATCCGACGCGACGCAGCACCTCGCCGCGCGCCGCTGCAAGGCCGACGAAGTTCGCGACGGTGGCACCGGTGACGAAGCCAATGGAGGCGGCGGCCGGCAGACGCAGGATGTCCAGCAGCCACTTCTCGGCAATCGCCTCGGCCGCAGCCGCAGCCGGCGACGCGACATGGTTCCCGGCATTCTGTCCCCAGCTTGCCGTCAGCCAGTCCGCCGCGACGCCGACAGGATGGGAGGAGCCGATAACCCAGCCGTAGAAGCGGCGGCCGGCCGACGCCTGCAACCCGGGCTCGGCGAGCCGCGCCAGTTCGGCGATGACGGCGTCAGGTGCGCTGCCCTGCTCCGGCGTCGGCATCGACCATGCCGACGCGGCCGCGGCAAAGTCCTGTTCGGCCCGCTGAGGCCGGCCGTCGAGCCGCCGGCGGTAGTCGATCGCAAGATCGGCAGCCCGTCGCCATAGGTCGCTCGGGACGTCGCTGCCGTCGGTCATCGCGGCCACCGCGCCAACGCGAGCCCCGACCCGGCAGCAGCGGCGGCGGCGGCGGCGGCTGTTGCACCCGGCGGAAGCGACACCATCGGACCATCCTATAAGGGGATCAGTGCCGCCGCCACTCGCCGGCCTTCGGCCAGCAGCACGTTGTAGATGCGGCAGGCCGAGCCGGTGTCGACGATCTCGAGGGCAAGGCCTGCCGCCTTGAGCATCGCGCGCAGGGTCGGCGGCAGGAAGACGGCCCGCGGACCGCAGCCCACGACGAGCAGCTCGGTCGGCGTCGGCATCTCCGTCAGCAAGGCGAGGTTGTCGAGCGCGATCTCGTCGGCACGCTCGACGCTCCACGCCGCGGTGACGGTCGGCGTCACCAACACCGGCGACTGCCATCGCCGCTCGCCGATCACGAAGTGGCCCGGGCCGTAGCTCCGGATGAGCTGGACCCGCGCGGGGTCCGGCGAGGGAAGCGTCTTGTCGCCCAGCTCCGTCGAGGTCGATCCCGGCGACGGCGGCTTCACGCCTTCGCCTTCTCGGCCTTGTCGTCGTCGGGCCGGAGCTGCTCGGGCCGCAGGTTGAGGTACACCAGGCCGGCGCAGGCGACCCAGATCGACGAGTAGGTGCCGACGATCACGCCCCACAGCATGGCGACCGAGAAACTATAGAGCACCGGCCCACCGAACAGGACCAGCGCGACCACCGCGACGAACACCGTGCCCGAGGTCATGAGGGTGCGCGACAGCGTCTCGTTGATGCTCTGGTTCAAGAGATCGACCAGGCTGAGCTTCTTGTAGCGGCGCATGTTCTCGCGGACGCGGTCGAAGATGACCACCGTGTCGTTGATCGAATAACCGGCGATGGTCAGCACGGCGGCGAGCGCCGTCAGGCTGAAGTCGAGCTGCAGCACGACGAACACGCCAAGCGTCGAGATCACGTCGTGCAGCATGGCGATCAGGGCGCCGACCGCGAACTGCCATTCGAAGCGGAACCAGACATAGATCGCGATGGCCGCCATGGTGGCGATCACCGCGAGGATGCCGCTCTGCATCAGCTCTTCGCCGATCTTGGGGCCGACCGATTCCGTGCCGCGCAGTTCGTAGCCACCGCCGATCGCATCCTCGACCAGCTTGATCGCCACCTGTTGGCACCATTCGGCGCGCTGCTCGGGCGACATGTCGATCCGGGCGGTGTTGACCGTGCCGCGCGGCAGCTGGCGCTCCTGCACCGTGAGGCCGACGCGGCTCACCGCGTCGCGCCAGTTGCCGGCATCGAGTGCGCTCGGCGCGGTGAGTTCCACGTCGCCCGTGCCGGCGGGCCCCGGCTTGACCTGCCAACCTGGACCGGCGCGCTTCAGCATCACCCGCTGCGCACCCGCGACGCACTGGGCGCCGCCGTCCTGACGCTGGACGCGGATCAGGGCGGTGCTGGGATCGCCGAACTCCTGCAGCGAGACCTCACCGACGCCCAACGCGCCGATGGTCGAGCGCAACTGCTCGAGATTGGCCACGCCCTGCTTCGCCTTCGCCTGGATGGCGATGCCGCCCTTGAAGTCGATGCCGAAATTCAGGCCGATCGTGAAAACACCAGCCAACGCGATGATGTTGACCAGCGTCGACAGGATGAGCGCCGTCCGGCGCGGCCCGAGGAAATCGAACTTGCGCTTGAAGGTGAACAGGCGAACCGGCTTCCACATGATCGGGTTGCCTCAGATCACGAGTTCGGTGGGCCGCCGCCAGCGCACCCACAGGGCGAGCAGCATGCGGGTGAAGATGGTCGAGCTGAACATCGAGGTGACCAGGCCGAGCGACAGCGTCGTGGCGAAACCGCGGATCGGTCCCGAACCGAAGCCGAACAGCAGCACGCCGGCGATCAGGGTCGTGAGGTTGGCGTCGATGATCGCCGACATGGCCCGCTCATAGCCGGTGGCGAGCGAGCTGAAGGCCGAGCGGCCCAACGCCTTTTCCTCGCGCACACGTTCGTAGATCAGCACGTTGGAATCGACCGCCATGCCGACCGTCAGCACCAGTCCGGCGATGCCGGGCAGCGTGAGCGAGGCCCCCAGGACCGACATGCCGGCGAACACCAGCAGCAGGTTCACCAGCATGGCGAGGTTGGCGAAACCGCCGAACAATGGCCCATAGGCGACGAACATGAACAACGCCACCAACAGGGTGCCGACGATCGCCGCGACGGTGCCGTCGCGGATGGCGTCGGCGCCGAGATCGGCACCGACCGTGCGTTCCTCGATGATGGTGAGCGTGGCGGGCAGCGCGCCGGAGCGTAGCAACAGCGCCTGCTCCTGGGTCTGCTGGGTGGTGAAGCTGCCGGTGATGATGCCGCTGCCGCCGCAGATCGCACTCTGCACCACGGGTGCGCTGATGATCTCGTTGTCGAGCTGGATGGCGAGCCGCTTGCCGACGTTGGCGCGGGTCGCGGCGCAGAAGGCGCGGCCGCCGGCGGAATTGAAGGTGAAGCTGATGATCGGTCGACCGCCCTGCTGCTGCTCGAAGGTCGCCTTGGCGTCGTCGAGATCCTCGCCGCCGACGATGACCCGTTTCAGCACCGGCAGGCACTGCGGCTGGTAGCGTCGGCAGATCTGCTCGGGCGCGAGCCGCGGGTTGGCCGCCTGGATATCCTCCCAGGCCTTGAGATTGGTGGCGCGCAGTTGCTGCATGCCTTCGCGCGTCGGGACGAGCGTCGTCGGCGGCGGTAGATTGGTCGGCACGTTCTGGCCGGTCAGGGCGACATCCTCGTTGACCAGATGGAAGGTGAGCTTGGCGGTCTGGTTGATCTTGCGCTTGAGGTCGGTGGTGTCCTTGATGCCCGGCACCTGCAGCAGGATGCGGTCGTCGCCCTGGCGCACGATGGTCGGCTCGATCGTGCCGGTCTCGTCGACGCGGCGGCGCAAGATCTCGATCGACTGGTCGATCACCTCTTTCTTGCGGCGGAACAGATCCTGCTCCGAATAGGCGAGCCGGATGGTGTCGCCCGTACCTGACACGGAGAGCGACG
>Ga0194131_10002655_pt1 | contig 29173 bp, 21 predicted proteins | sample TA2KigO120mmetaG_FD_148631 | JGI IMG/M metagenome (GOLD analysis project Ga0194131, IMG submission 148631) | Freshwater microbial communities from Lake Tanganyika, Tanzania - TA2015053 Kigoma Offshore 120m | ecosystem: Environmental > Aquatic > Freshwater > Lake | place: Tanzania: Lake...
TGCCCTGCTCGTCGGTGGGCTTCTTGGCGCGGAACTTCAGGCCGAAGTTGGTGGTGAAGAAGGTGAAGGCGTTGACGTCGGGATTGGCCAGGTACTTGGCGTCCCAGTCCCACTCCCAGAACACGCTCACGATCTCGTTGGGACGCAAGCCTGCCATGAACGCCCAGTTCCAGCGGAGGTCGCTGTCTTCCCGGGTTTCCGCGTCGACGGAGAAGCTGGCCTGGAAGTCGAGCCCCTCCATCACGCGGAGCTTCTGGCCGAAGCCGATGGTGGGCCGGAAGGCGAGGAAGTTCGGCGAGGCGTTGATCTTGAGATCGAGACCCCCGCTGAGCACCGTGCCGGTGCGGGCGGACTTGATGATCGCGTAGCGGGCGCCCGGGCTGATCGCGGCGCCCGCGAAGTCGCGCTCGATGTTGAGGTGGGCGCTAGCCTGGCGGAGGAAGGCGTACTCCACGTCGAGCTGGCCGCTCGCGTAGCTGGGGAAGCCCACCTCGGCGCCCGCGGCCACGTGGGTGCGCGTGTCGACCGGCGACATCTTGAGCGGCATGGTCAGGTTGAGCTCCTGCTGGGCCGCGTCGAGGCCGCGCGCGCCCCTGTCGCTGCCCTCGACGCGCTCGTCGAACATCAGGATCGACAGGTCGTCCATGCGTTGATCGATGCGGTCGCCAAAGAGCGACTTCGGGTACTTCCGAAGGTAGTCCTCCCAGAAAAGCTGCTCTTCATCGGGCGACATGTCTTTCGTCTTCTTCTGGGCATCGCGGTAGAGCTGCGCGGTGTCTTCGCCGGGCTGGCGCGGCTGCACCGACTGCTGGTCGTCGTCGTCGGTGAACTTGAGGTCGTCGGTGTCGTCGGTGTCGTCGTTGAAATCGAGCTCGTCGCCCTCTTCCTCGGGCTTGTCGTCTTCCTCGATGCGCTGCGGCGGCGCCTCGTCGGCGCCGTCTTCCTTGAAGTCGTCCTCGTCGACGTCGAGCTCGGGCTGCACCTCCACCTCGTCGTCGTCCTTGTCCTTGTCCTTGTCGGCCGCCCACGCGGGCACGGCGAGGCAGAGGGCGGCGGCGCAGGGGGCAAGACGGGACAGGAGGCGCATGAGCACTCGCGGAGTGGCCGCGGAGGATAATACGGGCCCACGAGGGGCGCAGCGCGGGCGCGCGCCCGAGGCGGGCTGCGTGAGTGACGACGGCGACGACGGGCCCTGGGCGAGCGATGGGGCCGCTGCGGATTTCGGACCCTTCGCGGCGGATGCCGAGGCGGCGCGGGCCTACCTGGTGAGCACCCGCGGCGGAGCACCCTTCCTATCGGGCGCCGACACCCGGCTCCTCCACGGCTGGCTGTCGAGCGGCGTGCGCCTCGGCGCGATCGTGCGGGCGATCGACGCGGTGAGCAGGAAGCGCATCGCGAGCCGGGTTAGGGCACCTCTCTCGCTGGCGTCCTGCCGGGCCGAGGTGGTCAAACAGTCTCGCCGTCCGAGCGCCGCGGCGCGCCGGGTCGCTCAGCGCGATGAATTCGCCGCGGGCGCACCCCCGGCCCCGGAGGCGCTGGACCCGCTCTACGCCGCCGCGCTGGCCGAGGTGCGCGCGTTGCCGCCCGGCGACGCCGAGGCCAGGGCGGAGAGGGCCTGCAATATCGGGCGACGATTCTACGACGAGGCCTTCGACCTGCTGGATCGCGAGGCCTGGCTGGCCGCCGCCGGCGAGGCGCTGGCCGACAACCGAGAGCTCTACGCCGACACCGAGTGGGGCGCGATCTGCGAGGCCTGGGCCCGCGACGCCCTCCGGCGGCGTTACCCCGCGCTCACCGCCACCCGGATCTGGGAGGAGTTTGCCTGTGGAGTGGACTGAAGGCTGGGTGATCGAGGAACGAGACGGGCTGTCCCGCGCGCGCGTACACGACGCGGGGCCCTGCCCGCACTGCAACGGCACCGGTCGCCGGGCGTTCGTCGTCGACGGCGTGGCGCGGGTGGGGCGTTGCCGCTGCCAGCGCCTCCCCGACCGCGCCAAGACCTACGACGAGGCCGCCATCCCGGCACGACATGCCGGGTGCACGATGGAGAACTTCCGCGCCGAGCTGGCGCGCCCCACCTGGGCGGCGGTCCGCGGCTGGCTCGACAGCTACCGCCCGGGCGCCGACATGCCGGGCCTCGTGGTGTACGGCCCGCCGGGCCGCGGCAAGACCCACCTGATGGCGGCGGTGATCCGCGAGTTGGTGTTCCGCCACGGCGTGCCGGCGCGCTTCGTGGAGTTCACCCACCTGCTCGCCGCGATCCGCGAGGGCTTCGAGCACAACCACAGCGAGGCCCGCCTCGTGGCGCCGCTGGTGCGCGTGCCGGTGCTGGCGATCGACGAGCTGGGCAAGGGCCGGGGCACCGACTGGGAGAAAGACGTGCTCGACCAGCTCGTCACCCGCCGCTACAACGCCCATCCGGGGCCGATCCTCGCCACCACCAACTTCCCGCCGCGTGCTCCCCGGGCACGTCGCGACAACGACTCGCTGTCCACCGGCGCGCTCGCGACGCTGCCCGAGGTGCTGGGCGAGCGCGTGTGGAGCCGCCTCGCCGAGAGCGTGAGGTTCGTCGAGGCCGGGGGCGAGGACTACCGCATCACGCGGGGTCGGTAGGGAACCAGCGCGCGTAGAAGGGACGAGGCAGGGGCGCCTCGTCGGGGTCGAGCACCTCGCCCTTGCCCTTGGGGTCGTAGCGGCGGATCTTCAGGCGGCGGTCTCGCGCGTCTTCGGCCTTGCGCCGCGCCCACGCCCGGGTGGGGTCGGCGGCGAGGGCAGCGCGGTAGTGGATGTAGGCATCGTCCCACTGCTTCTGCTGGGCCGCCTCGTCGCCCGCTGCCTCGAGGCGCTCCCCGACGAGCGCACCCACGCCGGCCACCCGCTCGTCGCGCGGCGAGATGAACCGGGCGGCGCGGAGCAGCAAGGCGCTATCGAGGTCGTCGCCCGAGTTCTCGGCGCGGTCGACGTAGCAATCCACGATGGTCCGCAGTACCGGTTCGCGTTTGCTGTCCTGCCACTTGCGGTTGTTGGCGACGTGCCGTCGCGCGTTTTTCCACCCGAGCAGGGCGGCGTCGCACTCGCCGCGCTCGGCCGCGCTTCGCCCGGCGGCGATGGCGGCGTCGGCGGCCTCGCGCGCCTGCTCGGGACTCACGAGGTGCACGGTGCCGGGGAAAATGTACTCGCCGGTCATGTAGACGGCCGGCGCCAGCGCGGCCACGGCGTCGCCGCTGCCAGGGCCGGGCTCGTCCTCCAGCCAGATGCCTTCGGCGCCGGGGCCCTCGCCCAGGAAGGGAAGAACGACCCCGGCCTTCTCGTCGAGCACCACCACCCCGAGCTGGTAGTCACCCCGGGGCACCGACTCCGGGATCTGCACGCTCCAGCGCCCCTTCACGTACTCCCAGGGCTCCCAGCGCTCGGGGTGGTACCAGTCGTAGCCGGGCGCCACCTCGGCCGACCAGGCCACGCCCGACTCGCCGGCGAGGAACAGGAGCACGCGGAGGCCGCTGTCGCGCTTCTTGGCGCGCCAGAGCGTGTCGACGAAGAGCTGTCCACCGGGAGCGACCGTGGCGGCGGGCAAGTTCCACGACTCCAGTTGCACCTGGTCGCCGAAACGGGCGAGGCGCTCGCTGGTGGCGGGCGGCGTGTCGACCGCGAGGTGGTCCTTGCGCACGTGGTTGCCCACGTGGAGGGCGGTGCGTCCCGTGGGGTAGCCGGGGATCTCGACGTACTGGTCTTTCCACTCGGGGTGAGCGCTGATCTTGATGGTGCGCGCCCAGCTGCCGTGTACGTGCGCGAAGTCGGGCCGTACCTCCTCGAAGAGGTACTCCTTGATGAAGGCCTTCTCGTACTCGTGCTGCGCCATCGGCACGTCGATCAGGCCTGCAATGTCGGCAATCCACCAGTTGGTGTACCAGGTGTGGGCGCCCATGTCGACGTCGAAGAGGGTGACGCGATCGAGATCGAGTCGCGACTGCACCCAGCTCATGTAGTTGACGCGCTTGTGGACGTCGCGCGGGGCCGTCTCCGGCTTGCGCACGAACTCGATCGAGCGGGGAATGGAGGCGCCGACGATCAGGCTCGCCATCACGATGGCGTAGGCGGCGCGCAGGGGAATCCTGGCGACGGCGCGCTGGGCCAGCGGCAACGACTCGGCGAGCGAGCCGATGCCCACGGCGAGCAGGGTGAACTGTGGGATAGAAGTTAGGTTGTACCAGCGCAGTCCTTTCATCCAGTCGCCGGTGGCTAGCACGGTGTAGAAGAGGCCGAAGGTGTAGCAGCACCACAAGAGCCCGCGCGCGACCCACCCGGGCTGGCCGAGGCTCAACAGGCCGAGCAGCGCCGCGACGCCCCCCAGCGTCCACACGCGAACCTCGTTGTAGTGCTGGTTCCACCAAGTGAGCTTGACGGTGCTCGGCAGGAGGCTGCCGAACTTGCCGTCCCAGAGGATGGCCACGGCGAAGGGCAACAGCAGCGCGGCCACCGCGAGGCGACGCCCGCGGGCCGCGCCGCCCACGGCGAGGGCGATCGCCGGCGCGAAGTAGATGATCCAGTACTTCGTGAAGTACTCGCGCATCTGCTTGTAGCCGTAGTTGTTATTCCAGTCGAAAGGCTTGAAGTTCTTCTTCTTCGCGTACCAGGTGTTGGGCCATTCCCACGCGAAGTACTCGTAGCGCCAGACGTTGTAGGCCAGCCAGGGCAGGCCGGCGGCGAGCACCCAGAAGATCCAAGCCTTCCACTGCCGGCGCCCGAGGGTGCCCAGGGTGCGGCCGATCAGGCCGATGCCCAGGTAGGCGAGGCCGTCGGGGCGCGTGATCGCCAGGCCGAAGAACGCGAGCGCGCTCCAGGGGGTGGCGCGGTCGTCTTCCACCTCGACCACCAGGCCGTACACGCCGGCCGCGAGCAGCATGCAGAAGAGACCGTTCTCGAGCCCCGAGGCGTTCCACAGCGTGAACTGCGTGCTGCCGGCGAGCAGGATGGGCGCGAGCAGGGCGTAGCCCTTCTGTCCATCCGGGAGCATGCGGCGGGCCAGCCCCCAGGAGAAGGCCTGCGCCACGCAGCCGAAGAGCGCGCCCATGAGCTTCGACGAGGTCCACGGCGACACGCCCACCGCGTAGGCGATGCCGACGAGGAAGGTCCAGAGCGCGTTGGAGTAGCCCTCCACCCGCTCGCCGCCGACGTAGGGCACCAGCCCGTTGCCCTCGACCCAGTTCTTGGCGTAGGCGAAGCTGATCGCCGAGTCCTCGATGTACCAGGGCTGGGAGATCGAGAAGGCGACGGTGAAGTGCACCAGGTAGCCGGCCATCGCCAGGAGGAGCACGGCCACGTGCAGCCCGGTGCCCGGCGGCGCAGCGGCGAGTCGTGTGGCGACTCGTTCGCGCGTGCGAGTGAGGAAAGAGCGCATCGAGGGGGGCTAGATGGTCTTCTTGGAACCACCGCCCGCGCCGCCCGCGGCGCCCTCGGCCGCGGCGCTCGCTGTCTTCGCCGCGTGCAGTTTCTTGAGCTCCTCGAGCTGCGACTTCGCGGTGACATCGCCCGTCTTCTTCCGGATCTCGGCCAGGCGCGCGTCGAGGGAGTCGTTCTTCATCTCGTTGCCCACGTCGGCCTGTGCGGAGAGCTTGCCGATGTGCTCGCGCACGTTCTCCAGCGCCTTGATGTCGGCATCGGTGCTCATGCCGTCGAGCGACTCCTGGATCTTGATCCGCGCCTCGGCGGTGGACTTCTTCGCGAGCATCTCGTCGCGCTCGCGCTTTAGCTTCTCGATCTCGCCCTGGAAGGAGACGAGCGCCTTCTTCGCGTCTTCGGCTTGGGCGGCCATCTTCGCCTGCTCGGCGGTCACCTCGGCGAGGGCCTTCTCCAGTTCGTTCTTTTTCTGCAACAACACGAGCGTCACCTCGTCGTCGCCACCGTCGAGCGCAACGGGGATCTGGGCGTTGATCTCGGCCAGTTCCTTCGTCTTGGTCTCACGCTCGGCCTCGAGCTTGTTGCGGAGGTACACGATGTTGCCCACGGCCTTCTTGAGCTCGCGGTGCCGCTTGAGGCGCTCGTCGATCGCCGTCTCGTACACGGCCTCGGGGTTGTTGACCTCGGCGCTCGACACCGCGCCGCCAAACGCGCCCTTGACCAGGTTCCACAATCGCTCGAATAAGCCCATCGGTTCCGCCTTGGGGCGTCGATATCACGGCGGCCGGTGGGCGTGTTAGCGGCGGGATGCCATGCTCGCGCTACTCGTGCCGCTCGCGCTCGCCGACACCGGTGCCAACGAACCGCCGGTGGCCGACGCCGGGCTCGGCCTGCTGGCCTACGTGGGCGACACCGTGGCGCTCAACGGCACGGCCTCCTACGATCCCGAGGGCGTCGAGCTCGGCTACACGTGGCGCCAGGCGGGCGGCCCCGAGGTGGGCATCAAGAGCGGCGACACGCCCGAGCCCTCCGTCACGGTGGAGGCGCCGGGCACCTACCGCTTCGAGCTGACCGTCAACGACGGCTACGCCGACTCCGCGCCCGACATGGTGGAGATTGTCGTCGCGCAGACGAGCTTTGGCGGCGAGGCCGGGGGCGGGTGCAACTCGGGGCCGGTCGCCGCCCGGGCGTGGCTCCTCGCGTTTCCCTTCCTGCTCCGCCGGCGCCGGGCTGCGTAACGAGGCACTCCTGCGCGCTCGCCTCGACGCGCTCGTTTGCAGCACGCCGATCGATGTCCGCCTCGCGCGCGACCCGTTGCGCTTCGCGCGGCGATTCTCGTCGCCGGCCGACCAGGAGGTGGCGGCCTTCCTCGCCGCCATGCTCGCCTTCGGGCGCGTGGAGCTATTCGGCGCGGTGCTGGAGCGCCTCTTCGCCGCCGCCGAGGGGCAGCCTGCCGCCTTCGTGGCCCGAGGCGACTTCCGCGCGCTCCGGGGCCTGTACTACCGCTGGCATCCCACGGAGGACATCGTCGATCTCTGCGGGCTCGCCGGGCAGGTGGCCCGGGCGGGGGGCTTCGAACGGATGTTCTTGGGTCGCGACACGGCCGAGCGCTTGACTCGCGCCATCGACCAGCTCCGTGCCTCGGCGCCGCCGCGGCCCAGCTTCCGCCGTTTCTTGCCCTCGCCGCGCGACGGGTCGGCGATGAAGCGCTGGTGCCTCTTCCTGCGCTGGATGGTGCGGACCGAGGCGCCCGATCTCGGCCTGTGGCAGAGCTTTTCCCCCGCGCACCTCGTGATTCCGCTCGACACCCACGTGTTCCGCATCTCTCGCTTGCTCGGGCTGGTCTCGCGGGCCACCCCCGGCTGGAGCGCGGCGGTGGAGCTGACCGCGGCGCTGGCGAAGCTGCACCCCGCCGACCCCCTCCGCTACGATTTTGCGCTGGCGCACCTCGGTATCAGCGGGGAGTGCCGCGGGCGCCGCGACGAGGGGATCTGCCCGGCCTGCCCGGTCCGCGAGATCTGCGTGCATGGCCGGTGACGGCGCGCCGTCCACCGGCCTATGCTGGGGCTGGTGCTCGCCCTCGTCCCGCTCGCCCTCGCCGCCGCGCCCCTCAGCGAGCACGAGTGGCTCGAGTTGCGGGCCGGGGAGGTGGTGGTCCACGCCGACACGAGCGGCGCCGACACCATCTCCACCGGCTACGTGCTCGTCGACAAGCCGTCCTCGCCGCTCTGGGGCGACGTGCTCGACCTGCGCGCCCGCATCCCCGAGAACGGCACGCTGCGCGACATCACCGAGTACCGCCGGGTGAGCCCCTACGAGTGGTACGTGGCGGTGGACATGGAGGTGTTCGGCTTCGACGTCCGCTTCACCAACCACTGGACTTGCAAGGACAATACCTGCGCCTACACCCTCGACCCGGCGCAGCCCAACGATCTCGTGCTCTGCGACGGCTACTTCAAGATCGACGAAGTCGAGGGCAAGAGCCTGCTCACCTACTACTCGCGCAGTCGCCACGAGGTGAGCGTGCCCGGGTGGTTGCGCCGCTGGCTGGCCATCGACGCGGTGCGGAACCTGCTGCGCAAGATGAAAACGCGCGCCGAGCGCCGTTAGTTCCCGGCCCGGCGGAGCTGCTCGGCCAGCTCGGGGCTGATGTCGCCCACGTCGACGCCGCAGTCGCGCAGCAGGTCGATCATCGCGTCGGGCGGGCAGTCGCCTTCGGGAGCGAGGGGATCGGGCGGGGCCAGCCAGCACCATGCCCGCGCGAGCTTTCGCATCTCCGGGGCGGACAAGGGCTGCAGTTCGCCGGGTGATTCCACGGGAAGGTCGCCGTCGGCGTGGAGCCAGGCGTGCAGGCCGCGGCGGCGATCCACGCCGAGCTCATGGACGACGGCGGGCTCGCCCTCGAGGTCGAGCGTCACGCGCGCCACGGTGCCCGGGGGCAGCGTGCAGGGGCCGCGCACGCTCACCTCGACCAGCCCGCCCGGGGTCGGCGGGGCCACCACCGCGGGACCGAGGGGGCGGCCGTCCTCGCCGACGAGCCCGACGGTGAGCCCGCGCACCGGCAGCGCCGGGGACAGCTCCAGCTGGAGCCGCCAGCGCATGTCTTGACGATCGAGCACCGTGAGCTTCAAGCGCGCGCTCCTGCGGCGCATATACTCACGGTTCCGCGAGAGGCAACGATGCTGTGGATGGTGCTGGTGCTCGGCTGCGGCACGGAGGAGGCGGCGCCGCCCCCGGCGCGGAAGGCGGGCGGGGGGCGGCACGTCTCCCGTGACGAGCGGAGGGCGGCGGCTGTCGAGCCGAGCGATGCCGAGGAAGAAGATGTCCCCGTCCTCAACCGCGCGCCGGTCATCGAGCGTTTCACGGTGTCGCCCGGCCAGCCGACGGTCATCGACACGCTGGTGGTCAAGGCCGACGCGAGCGATCCCGACGGTCAGGACGTCGACCTCGAGTACCGCTGGGAGGTGGACGGGCAGAAGGTGGCGGTGCGGGGCGCCGAGCTCGAGCTGGGCGACTACAGCCGCGGCCAGCGGGTGACGGTGGCCCTTACCGTGAGCGACGGCGCCCTGGAGAAGTCGCTGGCGACCGAGCCCATCGAGATCGTCAACGCGCCGCCCCAGTTCAGGACCGATCCGGCGAAGATCAGGACCGTCGAGGGCTTCCAGGTGGTCGCGGAAGACCCCGACGGTGACGCCATCACCTGGTCGCTCGAGGGCGCGCCACCGCAGATGAGCATCGACCCCCGCGGCGTGCTGCACTGGAAGGGCAGCGAGACCGACGCTGCCGGTAGCTACCGGGTCAAAATCAAGGCCAGCGACCCGGGGGGCGAGGTGGGCACGATCGAGCTCCCGGTCGACGTGTCGGCGGGCTCCAAGGCGGCCCAGGCTGTGGAGAAGCCTGGATAACCCTGTGGATAAGATATGGACACATTATGTGGTGTGTCCATAGGTGCTCGACCCACAACATCTTGTGGTCTGACCCCTTGACCTGCAAAGGGCCTTCCCATACGATCGCGGCACGGGTGGGGGCCTCGCGCTCTCGCTCGCGGTCGGCCCCCAGCTCTTGCGGAGTCAATACCCCATGCAAATTTCCCGCCGTTTCACCTCTCCTTCCTCGCTTCTTCCCTCCTCCCCTTACGATGCCTTTTCCTGGACCAGCCGTCGCTCCGAGATCCGCAACCCGGATGGATCCTTGGTGTTCGAGGCTGATGATGTGCAGGTGCCCGAGGGCTGGAGCCAGGTGGCGGTCGACATCCTCGCCCAGAAGTACTTCCGCAAGGCCGGCGTGCCCGCGATCACCCGGCCGGTGGCCGAGAAGGGCCTGCCCAACTGGCTCCAGCGCCGCGTGCCCGACGAGGAGAAGCTCGGCGCCGTGGCGCCCGATCGCCGCTACGGCCCCGAGCGCGACGCGCGGCAGGTGTTCGACCGCCTCGCCGGCTGCTGGACCTACTGGGGCTGGAAGGACGGCCTCTTCACCAACGAGGACGATGCCCGCGCCTTCTACGACGAACTGCGCTTCATGCTCGCCGCGCAGATGTGCGCGCCGAACTCGCCGCAGTGGTTCAACACCGGCCTGCACTGGGCCTACGGCATCGATGGCCCGGCGCAGGGGCACTACTTCGTCGACGACAAGACCGGGAAGCTCGTGGCCTCGCAGAGCAGCTACGAGCGGCCGCAGCCGCACGCGTGCTTCATCCAGTCGGTGAGCGACGATCTGGTCAACGACGGCGGGATCATGGACTTGTGGACGCGCGAGGCGCGCCTCTTCAAGTACGGCTCGGGGACGGGCACCAACTTCTCGAAGTTGCGCGCCGAAGGCGAGAAGCTGTCGGGCGGCGGTCGCAGCTCGGGGCTGATGAGCTTCCTCCGCATCGGCGACCGGGCGGCGGGCGCCATCAAGTCGGGCGGCACCACCCGTCGCGCGGCGAAGATGGTCTGCCTCGACCTCGATCACCCCGACATCGAGAGTTTCGTGAACTGGAAGGTGATCGAGGAGCAGAAGGTGGCGGCGCTCGTCACCGGCTCGCGCACCAACCAGCGCCACCTCAACAGCATCATGGCGGCCACGCGGCCGGTCGAGGGCCTCGCGGGCGACGGCCGCTTCGACCCGAAGGTCAACGTGGCGCTGCGCCAGGCGATGCGCGCCGCGCGCGCCGAGGGCGTGTCGGACAACCTGATCGTGCGTTGCGTGCAGTACGCGCGACAGGGCTTCACCGCCATCTCCTTCCGCGCCTACGACACCGACTGGGACGGCGAGGGCTACGCCACCGTCGCGGGGCAGAACAGCAACAACTCCGTGCGCATCCCGAACAACTTCATGGACGCGATGCTGCGCGACGAGGAGTGGAAGCTCCAGGGCCGCACCTCCGGCAAGGTCACGCGCGTGCTCCGCGCCGGCGAGCTGTGGGACAGCATCGCCGTGGCCGCGTGGTCGTGCGCCGACCCGGGCGTGCAGTTCGACACCACCATCAACGAGTGGCACACGTGTCCGGAAGATGGGCGAATCAACGCGAGTAATCCGTGCTCGGAGTACATGTTCCTCGACGACACGGCCTGCAACCTGGCGTCGATCAACCTGATGCGCTTCTACGACGCCGAGGCGGGCAAGTTCGACATCGACGGCTACGTGCACTGCACCCGCCTGTGGTCGGTCGTCCTCGAGATCAGCGTGGGCATGGCGCAGTACCCGTCGCCGCGGATCGCCGATCTCTCCTACAAGTTCCGCACCACCGGCCTTGGCTACGCCAACCTGGGCGCGCTGTTGATGGTGATGGGCATTCCCTACGACAGCCCCGAGGGCCGCGCGGTGTGCGGCGCGCTGAGCGCCATCCTCACCGGCGAGAGCTACGCGGAGTCGGCGCGCATCGCGGCGGAGAAGGGAGCATTCCCGGGGTACAAGAAGAACAAACAGGCGATGCTGCGGGTGATTCGCAACCACCGGCGCGCCGCCTACAACGCGCCCGCGACCGACTACGAGGGGCTCACCATCAAGCCGGTGGCGCTGGTGGCCGACAAGTGCCCGGCCGACCTGCTCGCCGCCGCCCGCAAGGCCTGGGACGACGCCTACGACCTCGGCGAGGCCCACGGCTATCGCAACGCGCAGGTGTCGGTCATCGCGCCCACCGGGACCATCGGTCTCGTCATGGACTGCGACACCACCGGCGTGGAGCCCGACTTCGCCCTGGTGAAGTTCAAGAAGCTGGCCGGTGGGGGCTACTTCAAGATCGCCAACGAGTCGGTGCCGCCGGCGCTGCGCAAGCTTGGCTACAGCGAGCCCCAGGTGAAGGCGATCGTCGACTACGCGTGCGGGCGCTGCACGCTGAAGGGCGCGCCCGGCATCAACCACGAGTCGCTCCGCGCCAAGGGCTTCGACGACCACGGCATCGAGAAGATCGAGGCGGCACTGCGGGGCGCCTTCGACATCAAGTTCGTGTTCAACAAGTTCACCCTCGGGGCCGGCTTCTGTCGCGACGTGCTCGGTATCGATCCCGACGCGCCCGACCTGCTGGCGGCGCTCGGCTTCAGCAAGGCCCAGGTCGAGGCCGCCAACGTGTACGCGTGCGGCACGATGACCATCGAGGGCGCGCCCGGCCTGAAGGCGGCGCACCTCGCGGTGTTCGACTGCGCCAATCGCTGCGGGCGTACCGGCACGCGCTTCATCAGCGCCGAGGCCCACATCCGCATGATGGCGGCGTGCCAGCCCTTCATCTCGGGCGCGATCAGCAAGACCATCAACATGCCGAACGACGCGACGGTGGCCGACGTGAAGAACGCCTACCTGCTCTCGTGGCGCCTCGGCATCAAGGCCAACGCCCTGTATCGCGACGGGTCCAAGCTCTCGCAGCCCCTGTCGAGCCTCTTCGCCGACGACGTGCTGTCGGCGCTCGACCTGTCTGACGAGGCGGAGGAAGCGCCGCTCGCCGCGCAGCCCGCCGCCGTGCAGGCGGCGCAGGTGGCCGAGAAGCTCGTGATTCGCTACCTCGCCAAGCGTCGCCGCCTCCCGGACCGCCGCCGCGGCTACACCCAGAAGGCGATCGTCGGCGGGCACAAGGTGTTCCTGCGCACCGGGGAGTACGAGGACGCCACCATCGGCGAGATCTTCGTCGACATGCACAAGGAGGGCGCCGCCTTCCGCTCGCTGATGAACAGCTTCGCGATCGCCGTGTCGATAGGCCTGCAGCATGGCGTGCCGCTGGAGCGCTTCGTCGACCAGTTCGTTTTCTCCCGCTTCGAGCCGAACGGCCCGGTGCGCGGACATGATCGCATCAAGATGGCCACGTCGATCATCGACTACATCTTCCGCGACCTGGCCGTGAACTACCTCGGCCGCAACGACCTCGCGCACGTGGAAGAGGATCACCTCCGTCACGACGCGCTGCACAAGACCGGCGAGGAAACCCGCTGGAGCGAGGAGGAGGAGATCGCGGTGCGCCCGGTGATGCTCAGCGACACCGCGGTGGACGTCGACGCCGCGCCGCCCAGCCTCCCTGCCGCGGTCGTGTCCCCGGCGCCGTCGTCGGCGCCGTCGAGCCACGTCAGCGCCTCGGCCGCCCCGGTGAAGGCGGTCGCGGGCAAGATCAAGCTCCAGCTCATCAAGGACGCCAAGGCCCGCGGCTACGAGGGCGACGCCTGTCCCGAGTGCGGTGCGCTCACGATGGTTCGCAACGGCGCGTGCTTGAAGTGCGTGAGTTGCGGGAGTACCAGCGGTTGTAGCTGAGCGTCGCTCCGTGGCGCCCTTGCCGCGCTCGCTCGGCCTGGCCGTCAACCCGGTGGACGGGGCCGCCGTGGGCGTGGTCCGGGCCCTCCCCGTGAAGGGGCTCGGGGCGGCGCTTTTTGCCCGCCAAGGCTGGCGCGGGCACCGTCGGGGCGTGGCTGGCGCGCTAGGCGAGCCCGATGTTGCTCGACCCGGCCGACCTCAGCGATGCCGACCGCGACAAGGCGATGGCCGCGGCCTCGCGGTTGCGCGTGGCCGAGATTCGCGACCCCGGCGGTCCCGAATTTCACGCCGCGTACGAGTTGCTCGAAGGCTTCTTCGGCCCGCTGGGCGAGTTGGAGGACCGGGAGGTGCTCGCGCGCTTCGTGCGGGAGCGGGTGCTCGACTACGGCGGTGACGCCGAGGGGACTTACCACCTGGTGGGCGCCTGGGACGGCGATCGGCTGGTGGGCGTGCGCGACTGCTACGTCGACGTCGATCGCCACGCCGGCCTCTGCGTCGTGGCGCTCTCGCACTCGCTGGTAGTGCCCGAGTGGCGGCGCTCGGGCCTCGCTGCCGTGTTCCGTGCGCTGCCGATGACCCTCGCCCGCGCCGCGCACCGCGAGCGCTACCGTCGTAGTTTCCCGACGATGGTGGCCGCCGAGATGGAGCCGGTGAGCGCGGAGGTGCCGGAGAGCACCGTGCGTCTCGTTGCCTACGGCAAGTCAGGCTTCTCCGTGCTCGATCCCCGCAGGTTTCGCTATTCACAGCCGGACTTCCGCGCTGGTCCCGGCGCGGCCCACACCGCGATCGCCATGCTCGGCGTGGTGCGCGGCTTCGATCTGCCTGGCGACGCCTGGCCCGTCGAGGTGGCCGAGGTCTACCCCCGCCTCTTCCACGCCTGTCACCGCGGCTACCTTCCCGCCGAGCGGGTAGACCCATCCGAGAACTTCGCGATTTCTACCTTGCGAAGCTCGACCGACCCCGTGCGACTATTGCCGCTACCCACCGGTCGCGACACGCTCGAGCGCCTCGAACCCTTGTCGCGGGAGCGCTTGCACGCGCTCTACCCGCTGGGGCTGAGGGGCGCGGCGAAGGTCTCCTAGCCTCGCACGTGCACCACGCACCGGTTCTTGCCCCCGCGCTTGGCGAGGTGCAGGGCCCGTTCACCGGCCTCCAGGAAGGCGTTCGGATGGTGGAAGCTGCCGTCTAGCTCCACCACGCCCACGCTCACCGTGGCGCGCAGCGGCTCATCGTTGAGCACCATGGGGAACTCGGCCACCGCCGCTCGCAGGCGCTCGCCCACCGCGAGCGCGCCGTCGAGAGGCGTCTCCGGCAGCAGGATGGCGAACTCCTCGCCACCGAGCCGGGCGCCGGGATCGCTCAGGCGGAGGTTGTCGCGCACGATGCGACCGATCTGGCGGATGACGAGGTCGCCCACGCGGTGCCCGAAGCGGTCGTTGATCGACTGGATGTCGTCGGCGTCAGCCAGGAGCAGGGACAACGGGCGCGTGTAGCGGCGGGCGTGCTCGAACTCGCGACGCAGGGTGCGGTCGAAGACCTCGCGGTTGGCGAGCGCGATGAGCGGGTCGGTGGCGGCGCGCTGCACGAGGGGGCGCTGGGCCTCGATTGCCTCGTCGAGACGCAGGGCGTAGCCGAAGAGGGTGGAGCCCACGAGCAGCCTGTCGTCCTCCCTCAACTCGACCTCGCCCTCGATGCGACGGCCGTTCACCCAGGTGCCGTGGGTGCTGCCGAGGTCGCGCACTACCACCACGGGCTGGTCGCAGCCGAACTGCGGGTTGGTCCAGCGCACGCGGGCGTGCTTGAGCGAGGCCTTGGCGTCGGCGAGCGGCACGTCGCAGGTGAGGTCGCGGCCGAACACAAGCTCCTTCTCGCCGAGGAGCCAGCTCCGGTTGGCCTCCTCCCCCTCCAGCATCGTGAGCACGGGGCCGACGTGGGAGGCGGCGCCCACGGGCGCGGTGCCAGAGGTGGTGGTTGGGTTGGCCAGCATGGGGATGTGGCTCCCTGAATGCCGTCGGCCGGGGCCGCGGGAACTTGAGGACTTTTTTCGGGCAGTCCCACCCAGGGGGCGCGCGGGCGGGATCGGGATAGGCGCCGCGCCTTTTCCCGGGAGACTCCATGCGTCGCGTCTACAACAACATGATCGAGTGCATCGGCGACACGCCCGCCGTGCGTCTCAACCGGGTGACGACCGGGATGCCCGGCACCCTCTACGCCAAGGTTGAGTACCTCAACCCGGCCAATAGCGTGAAAGACCGCATGGCGCTCAAGATCATCAACGACCTCGAGGCCAGCGGGCAGCTCAAGCCGGGCGGCACGATCGTCGAGGCCACCAGCGGCAACACCGGGGCCGGGCTCGCGATGGTGGCGGCCATCCGCGGCTACAAGACCATCTTCGTGATGCCCGACAAGCAGTCCGAGGAGAAGCGGGCGGCGCTGCGGGCCTATGGCGCCCGCGTGGTCATCTGCCCGACGGACGTGGAGCCCGACGACCCGCAGTCGTACTACCTCACCGCCAAGCGCCTGGTGGAGGAAACGCCCGGGGCGGCCTACTCCAACCAGTACCACAACCCCAGCAACGCCCAGGCCCACTACGAGAGCACCGGTCCCGAGATCTGGAACCAGTTCGACGGCAAGCTCGACGTGCTCATCTGTGGTCTCGGCACCGGCGGCACCGTGTCCGGCACGGGCAAGTACCTCAAGGAGAAGAACCCGAAGATCCGCGTGGTCGGCGTGGATCCCGTGGGCTCGCTCTACTTCGACTACTTCCACACCGGCCAGCTCACCAAGCCCTACAGCTACAAGGTGGAGGGCATCGGCGAGGACTTCCTGCCCTCGGCGATGGACTTCACCCACGTGGACGACGTGGTGCGGGTGAACGACAAGGAGTGCTTCGTCTACACCAGGCGGCTGGTGCGCGAGGAGGCGATCTTCTCGGGTTCTTCCTCGGGCGCGGCGGTAGCCGGCGCGGTGAAGTGGATGAAGCAGCACGCCACGAAAGACACCGTGGCGCTGGTGATCCTGCCCGACAGCGGCGCCCGCTACCTGTCGAAGGTCTACAACGACAACTGGATGCGCGAGAACGGCTTCCTCGAGGAAGACCTCGGCCTCGGGCACGTGCGCGACCTGATGGACAAGAAGGGCCGCGGCCGCGAGCTCATCACCGCCGTGCCCACCCACAAGGTGAGCGAGGTGGTGGGGCTGATGAAGGTCCACGGCGTGTCGCAAGTGCCGATTATCGAAGACGGCAAGGTGGCGGGCATCCTGCACGAGTCGCGACTGCTGGAGCGCGCCCTCGACAGCGGAGGCAGCGCAAGGGGTTCCGGCACCGTGCGCGAGCTGTCGGAAACTAACTACTGCACGGTGGACGAAGACACCGAGGTGGCGGTGCTGGTGGAGCTCTTCAAGCGTGCGAAGGTGGCCTTCGTGATCGACGACAAGGGCCGTCCCCACGACATCATCACTCGCATCGACCTCATCGACTACATCGGTGGCGTCACCGCCATGGCTCGCGAGCGCGCCTGATGGCTCCCTCCTCCGCCCGCTTCGACACCCTCGCCATCCACGCGGGACAGGCTCCCGACCCCACCACCGGCGCGGTGATGACGCCGATCTACCAGGTGTCCACCTACGCCCAGGCTGGCGTGGGCGGGCACAAGGGCTACGAGTACAGCCGCACCGACAACCCCACGCGCACGGCGCTCCAGGCCTGTCTCGCGGAGCTCGAAGGCGGCAAGTTCGGCCTGTGCTTCGCGTCGGGTCTCGCGGCCACCGACGTGATCCTGCGCTCGCTCGTCCGCCCCGGCGACCTCGTGCTCTGCGGCGACGACGTGTACGGGGGAACCTACCGGCTCTTCGACAAGGTGCTGCGCGAGTGGGGGGTGAACTTCCAGTACGCCGACTTCTCGAGCAGCGATCCGGCCGCGCTCGTCCCCGGGCGCACGCGGCTGGTGTGGCTGGAAACGCCCACCAACCCGCTCTTGAAGGTGAGCGACATCGCCGCCGTGGCCGCGCGCTGTCGCGAGGTTGGCGCGATCCTCGTGGTCGACAACACCTTTGCCACCCCGTATTTCCAGCGCCCGCTCTCGCTCGGCGCCGACATCGTCGTGCACAGCACCACCAAGTACCTCAACGGTCACAGCGACGTGGTGGGCGGCTTCGCCGCGCTCGGCGACGCGGCGATCTACGAGAAGATGAAGTTCCTGCAGAACGCGGCCGGCGCGGTCCCGGGGCCGATGGACTGCTGGCTCACGCTGCGCGGCGTGAAGACCCTCTCGGTCCGCATGGAGCGGCACCAGAAGAACGCGATCGCCATCGTGGATTACTTGTCTGCCCACCCCGGCGTGGAGCGGGTGTACTACCCGATGCAGTCGCCGGTAGCCCGCCGCCAGATGTCGGGCTTCGGGGGCATGATTTCCTTCGAGCTCAGGGGCGACCTCGACCGCGCCCGGCGCTTCGTGGCGGCCACGCGCATCTTCACGCTGGCCGAGTCGCTCGGCGGCGTCGAATCGCTCATCGAGACCCCAGCGCTGATGACCCACGCCAGCATCGAGCCCGAGAAGCGCCGTGCCGCCGGGATTGCCGACGGGCTCATCCGGCTGAGCGTGGGGATCGAGGATGTCGACGACCTGGTGGGGGACTTGGAGCGGGCGTTCGGGGGCTAAGTCGGCCCCTCGTACTCCACCCCCAGCTGCCTCAACCGTGTCACCAGCGCCGCCAGGTCCGACCGCGCCACCACGCACTCGTCGGCGCCGAGGCCGCGGCGCAGGAGCGGCCCGGCGATGCGGTCGCGACGGAGAGCGCTCGACACGGCGTGAGGCAGCCGCACCAGCACCGCGTCCTCGCCGGTCACGGGGTGCAGCCCGGCGCCCGCGAGCACCAGGGTCTCGACATCGCCGGGGAGATCGCCGCCGTGGTACTCCCGCAGCCGATTGAGCAGGGTGGCCGGCGCCGCGTGAGGGCGTAGCTCGGGCTCGTAGGCGTGCGCATCGCCGTCGCGACCCAGATAGCGGCCGACGCGCGCGAGGGTGGCCCGCAGGTTGAGCGGGTCCCAGCCGCCGGGGACCACAAGGCGCGAGCCCTGCGAGAAGAAGCGGGCGCGCGGGCGGGTGGTGTAGTCGATCACCCGCCCGGTGTCGGACGGCACCGCCACGCGCAGCTTGCCCTGCTCGTCTTCCAGCACGTCGACCCCGGTGACGATGGTGATGCGGGTGGCGCTGCGCCGCCACTCCCGCACCTGGTCGGCCACGTTGGGCGCGAGGCCGGTGCGGGAGTGCCGTGCGATCCACTCGTGCGTGTCGCGATGCCCCGCCGTGAGCTCGGCACACACGCCCTCGCGGCTGAGCCGGTGCCGCCGCAGGCTGTCGCCATCGACGAAGGGCGCCAGTCGGCAGAGGCGCCCGTAGTCCTCGCGCCGGGCCTCGGCCACGTGCACCAGGATCTCGCCGTTGGGGGTGAGGATGAAGCCGCCGGGCCCCGGCGGGCGAGCTGGGGCCCGGCGGAAGGCGGTCACGCCGCTGGCGTCGCGCGCGGCGTCGATGGCGCCCACCCGGTGCAGGGTGTCGAGCGCCCGGGCCACGGCGGGCGCCTCCACCCGGTCGAAGCCCTCGTCGTCGAAGGCCTCGGCGTGCTGTGGGTAGCCGCCGGCCACGGGGCTGAAGAAGGTCTCCCGCCCGGCGCCGCCCAGCAGCGCGAGGAGATCGCTGGCGGCAATCCACGTGTCGCGACACAGGCGCAAGACCAGCGCGGCCACGGCGGTGCCGAGGGCGTCGCCGACGAGGCTCGGCAGGTCGGTGATCGGGCGCGGGTGGGCCTCGGGCAGGCCGTGGAGTCGACCTGCAGCGGCGCGGGCGAGGCCGGTGGCCCGCGCGAGGCGCAGGGCGAGGCCCCAGCGAGCCTCGTCGGGCCCCCACTGGGTGCAGAGGCGCTTCTCCACGTCGCGACGGAGGCTGCCGTCCTGGGTGAGCTGTCCCGGGCTCTGCTCCAGCGAGGCCGCCACCACCGCCGCGTCCCAGCGAGCATCGGCAGGAGCGAAGCTCGGGCGGGCGTCGGCCTCCGAGAGAGGCTGGGACAGGCCGACGTTCGCGGCGGCCGGGTTGAGCCGGCAGGAGCCCGCGTAGTGCTGCGGGTGGATGCCCCCCTCGGTGCCGCCGTACACGCGAGGCAGCAAGAGCCCGGCCTGCCAGAGCGGCAGCCCGTCGCGCGCGATGCGGTCGCGAAGGCGCTCGGGCAGGGGGTCGCCGGGCGGCACGACGATCAGCAACTGGTCGAGCAGCAGCCGGGCCGGCGCGGGCATGGTGCGCGCGATGCCCTCCACGGCCTCGGGGGTCTCCACCTCGGCAGGCCCGATACTCATGGTCGCGCGGAAGGCAGGGTCGTAGGCGCCCACCACCCTCGCGGCCGGGGGAGGGCTCGGGTGGCTCACGGCGCGGCGCTGGGGTCGAGGTAGAAGCGCCGGGCGTACTCGCCCACCATCCGGTCGGTGTGGAAGGCCTGGAGACAGGTTTCCAGGGAGCGCCGCATGCGCGCCACCCAGGTCTGGGGGATGCCGTGGGTGTCGCGGTCGAAGAACTCGGGGACGACCTGGTCTTCGAGGATGCGGAACAGGCTCTCGGCGTCGGCCGCGTCTTGCTCGCCCACGCTCTCGTACTCGACGGGTTCGCCCACGGCGAAGCCGTTGGTGCCGTCGTAGGCCTCGGGCCACCAGCCATCGAGCACGCTGGCGTTTACGCCGAGGTTGAGCGGCACCTTCATGCCGCTGGTGCCGCTGGCCTCCCGGGGACGGCGGGGCAGGTTGAGCCAGAGATCCACGCCCTGGGTGAGGCGACGACCAAGCTCGACGTCGTAGTCCGGGAGGAACACCACGCGCCCGCGGAAACGCTCCTCGCGTGTCCAGCGCAGCACCTCGCGGATGATCGCCTGCCCCGCCTCGTCGCGCGGGTGTGCCTTCCCGGCGTAGAACAACTGGATCGGGTGCCTGAAGAGCAGTCGCGCCAGCCGGTCGGGGTCGGATAACAGCAGCGAGCCCCGCTTGTAGGGGGCGAAGCGGCGGGCGAAGCCGATGCAGAGCGACTGCGAGATGAGCGTCTTGTGGCCGGTGCGTCGCCGCGCGTAGCCCACTAGTTCAAAGCGAAGATCGTTTCGGATCGCCCACAATTCCGCGTCGCTCACCTCGGTGAGATCCACGGAGGCGCCGTCGCGCCAGCCGGGGTTGACGCGGTCGAGCAGGGCCGAGACGCGCGGGTGGATCCAACTCGGCACGTGCACGCCGTTGGTGACGTGGCCGATCGGCACGTCGGCGAGTTCCCGGTCGGGCCAGAGGTGAGCCCACATCTTGCGGCTCACCTCGCCGTGCAGGGCGGCCACCCCGTTCGCTGCGCGTGACCCGCGCAGCGCGAGCACGGTCATGCAGAGGGACTCGTCGAGATTACCCGGCTTCTCCCGACCGAGGTCCATGAGGTAGCCCTCGGGCAGTCCCATCTCGGCGCGCAGCCCCTTGAGCACCTGGTTCTTCAGCTCCCAGGCAAAACGATCGTGACCGGCCGGGACGGGCGTGTGCGTGGTGAACACGCACTTCTCGCGGGCCGCGGCGAGGGCGGCGCCGGGCTTCTTGCCCAGCGCGATCTGCTCGCGCATCAACTCGAGCACGGCGAAGGCGCAGTGTCCCTCGTTCAGGTGCACCACCGAGGGCTCGATGCCGAGCGCTCGCAACAGCCGCACGCCGCCGATACCGAGCAGCACCTCCTGGCGAATGCGCGTGGAGTCGTCGCCACCGTAGAGGTGTCGCGAGAGCTCGCGGTGGCTCGGCCCGTTGTCCGGGAGGTCGGCGTCGAGCAGGTAGAGCTTCACCCGCCCTACTGCGATCTCCCAGGCGGTGGCCTTGTACTGGCTCTCGCCGTGGGGCACCTCGACCACCACGTCCAGCTTCTTGAGCGGCAACACGTCGAGCGGGACGCGCGGGTACGCCGCCACCTGCCCGCCGTACTCGATCACCTGCTTGAAGTAGCCCTCGCGGTAGAGCAGCCCCACCCCCACGAAGGGAATCCCAAGGTCGGAAGCTGACTTGATGTGGTCGCCCGCGAGCACGCCGAGCCCGCCGGAGTAGATGGGCAAGGACTCGTGGAGGGCGAACTCCATCGAGAAGTAGGCCACCGGCAGCTTGAGCGCCGGCGCGTTGCGCCGGGCCCAGGTGCTGGTGGACCCCAGGTAGTCATGGAGTTGGGACTCGACGGCGTGCAGGCGTGGCAGGGCCGCGCGCGCGTGGAGCGTGTCGTCGGACAGCTCCGCGAGCAGGTGCACAGGATTGTGGTGCAACTCCGACCAGCGTTCCGGGTCGAGGGCGCGAAAGAGCATCCCCGCCTCGGGATTCCAGCACCACCAGAGGTTGTGCGCGAGGGCCTCGAGGCGGGCGCGGAGGTCGACCATTGGCTAGGCCAGCAGGTCTTTCACGGTGTCGCGCTCGCTCTCCAACTCCTTGATCGTGTTGGCGATGCGGGCGTTGCCGAAGGCGTCCTGGTCGAGCCCGGCCACCACCTGCCAGTCGCCGGCCTTGGCGGTGACCGGGTAGCTGAAGATCAGCCCTTCCGGCACGCCGTAGGCGCCGTTGGAGCACACCGCCATCGAGGTGAAGTCGCCCGCGGCGGTGCCGTGCCAGAGGCTCGACATGTGATCGATGGCGGCGCTAGCGGCGCTAGCGGCGGAAGAGGCGCCGCGGGCCTCGATGATCGCCTTGCCGCGGGTGGCCACGGTCTTGACGAAGTCGGTTTCCAGCCAGGTGCGGTCGCACAGGCCGGTGACCGCCTTGCCGTTGACCTTCGCGTGGCGGAAGTCTGGGAACATCGTGTCGGAGTGGTTGCCCCAGATGCCCATGTTGCTCACCGCGCCGGGCACAGCGCCGACCTTCGCGGCGATCTGGGCCTTGGCGCGGTTCTCGTCGAGGCGGGTCATGGCGTGCCAGCGAACGCGGGGCACCTCGCGACCGGCGTGCATCGCGATGAGCGCGTTGGTGTTGCAGGGGTTGCCCACCACGAGCACGCGGAGGTCGCTCGCGGCGTGGGCGGCGAGGGCCTTGCCCTGGCCCACGAAGATCGGGCCGTTCGCCATGATGAGGTCGGCACGGCTCATCTCCTTGGTGCGCGGGCGGCTGCCCACCAGAAAGGCCTGGTTGGCACCCTTGAAAGCCTTGTTGGCGTCGTCGCTGATCTCGATGCCGTGCAACAGCGGGAAGGCACTGTCCATCAGCTCCATCACCACCCCTTCCAGGGCCTTCATGCCCTGCGGGATCTCGAGCAACTGTAGGATCACGGGCTGGTCTTTCCCGTAGCAGTCGCCTGCGGCGAGGCGGAAGAGGAGGGCGTAGCCGATGTTGCCGGCTGCGCCGGTGACGGCGACGCGGATGGGGGCGTTCATGATGACTCCGAGCGGGGCCGGCCCGTTAACCTCCCGGTTCCCACCATGGACTGGAGCGCGCTCGGCGACTGGGGCCTCGCGGCCATGGGCATCGCCGCCATCGGCCTGCCTGTGCAAGTGGCGGTGGGCGTGGCTTTCGGCACGCGCCGCAATGGCCCGGTTTTTCTGGCGATCCTCGTGCCAGTGGCGGTACTGGTGCTGGGGCTCCTGGGCACGGTGGCGGAGTACGGGCGCATCGGTCGAATGCTGGTGGATCCGAGCGACCCGGCGTGGGCGCCGCTCTACGTGGTGGTGGACCGCGGGGTGGCCGCCGGGGCCGCCTCGGCAGCGGCCATGGCCGCCACCGGCCTTTGCCTCCCCGGCGCGATTGGCGCGGCGGTGGGCTCCCTGCGCGCGGAACACCGGGGGATGACGGGGCCCGCCATCGCCGCCCTCACCGGGCTGGTGGGCGGCCTCGTGATCGCGGGCCTCGCCGTGCACCGCGGCCTACCCTGGCTGATGTTGCCGGGCCTCGCCCTGGCGCTGCTTGGCACCTGCGCCGGGGGCAGCCTCGCGGCGGTGCGGGCGCGCGACCTCTCCGGCGCTGGCGTGGGCGTGGCGAGCCTCGCCGTGGGCGCCCTCGCGCTGGTCACCTGGGGCGCGGCGCGGCTCGACCTGACCGTGCCCGACCTGATCCCCGAGCTGGCGGTGCCCTGGGCCGCGATCCTGAGTCTCGCCGATCACGAGTCCATGTCGCGACAGACATGGCTCGTTCTCGGTTTCGTCGCGGCGCTGTCGCTGGGGTCGACGCTGCCGGGGCTCAGCGCCCTCCGCGTGCGCTCCACGGGGATCGGGACGGGTCTCGACATCGCCATCACCGGGGCGATCCTTCTCGGCGGCGCCGTGGCGATGGTCTGGGCAGCGGTGCGCCGCGCCGCGCTGGGCAAGCTGGCGGGCGCGCACGCGGCCTGGGTGCTGGCAGCGGCGCCCGCTTACGACGTGCCTCGGGTGGAGGTGCTCCCGCCTCGGGTGCTGGTCCCGAGCGACAACGGCTCACGATGGATCGAGCTCCGCGACGCCGGCGGCGTGGCGCTCTACGATGCGGTGGGCTCTTACGACGAGGTGGGCGCTGGCCTGCGCCGGGGCGACGGGCTGGTGCTCCCGGCCAGGATGCCGGCCGAGGAGCTTTACCTGTTGCTGGTCGATAGCCGCGCCGGCGCGGTGTCGCTGGTGGGCTGCGGGCCGGTGAGCAGCGCTCACCGCGCCGTGCTCACGACGGAGCCGCTGTACGCCGTGGGGCGCTGCGGCGCGTTCCCCCTGCGCCTCCGCGTGCCCGGTTCCATGCCCGACCCGGTGGAGGTCATCGTGCTGAAGGACCGGCTCGTGCAGTTCGGCTACGACGTGATCGAGCTCGCCGAGCTGCCCGACCTCGCCGGTCGCGACGTTGTCCTGCGCCTGCAGGCCGACGCGACGATCGCCGATCTCGTGGCGGCGCTGGGTCGCCTGGAGCGGGCGGCGGCGGTGTACCTCGGCTGGGGGGTCACGCTCGAGGGCGACGACATCCCCGTGGGCGTGGAACCCGGCCTGCGCGTGGTGGAGCACCTGCCGTGAGCGACGCCCGCACGGCGGACTGGAAGCGCCTGGTGGCGCTGGCCCGCCCCGAGACCGGCCTCCTCGTGGCCGGCACCGCGGCGCTGGTCGTCGGCAGCGCGCTCACCCTCGTGTTCCCCCGGGGCATCGGCGTGCTGATGGAGGCGGTGACCGAGCCCGGCGGCCGCGCCCGGATGGACCAGGCCATCGTCGGCCTCTTCGGCGTGTTCCTCGTAGTGTCGGTGGCGGGCTTCGGCCGGGCGTACCTGTACACGCTGGCGGGCGAGCGCGTGGTGGCGCGGCTGCGTCGGCAGTTGTTCGGATCGATCATCCGGCAGGAAGTAGGCTTCTTCGACGCTCAGCGCACGGGCGAGCTGGTCAACCGGCTGGCCGCCGACACCGGCGTCTTGCAGAACAGCGTCACCGTCAACGTGTCGATGGCGCTGCGTTACGCCTTGCAGGCGATCGGCTGCGTGGCGGTGTTGTTGTGGATGAACTGGCAGCTCTCGCTGGTGATGCTCGCGGTGGTGCCGCTGGTGGCGATCGGCGCGGCGGTGTTCGCGCGCACCGTGCGGGCACTGTCGCGACAGACGCAAGACGCGCTCGCGGCGGCCTCGGCGGTGGCCGAGGAGAGCATCGGCAACGTGCGCACCGTGCGGGCTTTTGCCCGTGAGGAAGCCGAGGTGGCACGCTACGGCGCCAAGGTCGACGAGGCCTTCGCGCTCGGTCGGAGGCTGGCGCTGGCCTATGGCGCCTTCCAGGGGGCGATGGGCTTTGCCGCCTACGCGGCGATCGCGGGTGGCCTCTGGTACGGCGGCACGATGGTGATCGACAAGCGCATGACGCTTGGCGATCTCACCAGCTTCATGCTCTACACCTTGTTCCTCGCCTTCGCGCTGGGCGGGCTCTCGGCGCTCTACGGCGACTTCAACAAGGCCCTGGGTGCCTCCACGCGCGTGTTCGAGTTGCTCGACCGCGTGCCCGGCGTGGTGAACGCGGCCGGGCGTCGCCTGTCGACGGTCGGCGGGCACATGACGCTCGACGGCGTGCGCTTTGCCTACCCCACCCGGCCCGAGGTCACGGTGCTCGACGGCGTGGACCTCGCGCTGGAGCCAGGGCGCGTGCTCGCCCTCGTCGGCCCCTCCGGGGGCGGGAAAAGCACCGTCGCGAGCTTATTGCTGCGGCTCTACGACCCCCTCGAGGGTCGCGTGGGCCTCGACGGGGTCGATATCCGGGAGCTCGACACCGGCTGGCTCCGCGAGCAGATCGGCATCGTGAGCCAGGAGCCGGTGCTGTTCGCCACCAGCATCGCCGAGAACATCCGCTACGGTCGACCGGGCGCCAGCGACGCCGAGGTGCAGGCCGCCGCACAGGCCGCCAACGCGCACCTTTTCATCGAGGCCTTCCCCGAGGGCTACGGCACGGTGGTGGGCGAGCGCGGCGTCCGGTTGTCAGGGGGCCAGAAACAGCGCGTGGCCATCGCGAGAGCCATCCTGAAAGACCCGCGGGTGCTGGTGCTCGACGAGGCCACCAGCGCGCTCGACGCGGAGAGCGAGCACCTCGTCCACGACGCCCTGGAGCGGCTGATGCAGGGGCGCACCACGCTGGTGATCGCGCACCGGCTCTCCACGGTGAAGGGGGCCGATCGGGTGGTGGTGATCGAGCGCGGTCGCATCGCCGAGTTGGGCACCCACGACGAACTCATCGCGAGAGACGGCGTCTACCGGAGGCTGGTGTTACACCAGTTTGCCAGCTAGTACCTCAGTCTGAGAACAAGCAGGCGGTCGATAGCACCGCGCTCTGCGCCTCCTCGTCGCCCACGATGACGCCGTCGTCCTCGGCGAGCAGGACGGGCAACCAGCCGAGGCTGTAGCCGGCGGACTGGATGCTGAGGAGTTGCACCACGTCGCGCGGGGGCGCGAGCCACCACCCGCCGATGGGCCTGCCGTCCACGCAGGCGAGGGACACCACCGTGTCGGCATCGGCGTTGAAGCCGCCGCTCTGGTCGCCATCGACGTAGCCGACGGGGAACTCCACCGCCTCGTCGACGCCGTCGCCATCGATATCGACGAAGTGGTCGTCGGGCGGCGCGCCGTCGAGAGTGACCGACCAGGTTCCGTCGCCGGGGAGCGCCACGTCGGCCATCAGCGAGGACACCGGCCGGCCCGCGAAGATCGTCGCCGGGAGGGCCACCACGCGGTCGTCATGTTCGATCGTGTCGTCCACCGTGCCGGCGAGCGTGAGCGTCTCGGTGAGCGCGATGGGGAGGGGCATCGCCTCGGGGTCGCCGATGCTGAAGCTCTCGCCCTCGAAGAGCACCGCGTTCCAGCCGTTGTGCAGGCCGGCGTTGAGCAGTTCGGGGGGGATGGCTCCATCGAGGAAGATGGCGAACTCGGGGGACACGGCGGTGAAGCCCTCGTCGCCTTCCCATCGGTTGTCGCCGTCGTCCTCGTGGAGCGCGCCCAGGAAGGCGGCCAGGAACAAGCCTGGCGCGAGCTCCTGATAGAAATCCTCGGGGTCCTCGGTGATCTCCAGCGACACCGTAGCGGCAGCCTCCGCGTCGGCCCAGATGGCGCCCATGGCGAAGTTCTCGCCATCGGCCAAGGGGAACTCGATGTGCACCAAGCTGAACGCGCTGGCGGCGTAGTCGCCCTCGACTTCCCAGGTGAGGGTGGTGCCCTCGGGCTCCTCGCCGGTGTCGTCGCCCCCGGTGTCGTCGCCTCCGGTGTCGTCGCCCCCGGTGTCGCCGGTCTCGGTGTCGTCGATGTCCTCGATACCGGTGTCGTCGCCGCCACCAGACCCGGTTTCCTTGTCCTCGAACACCAGGCCCTCGATGCAGGCAAACAACAGGGAGAAGAGCATGGGGCCTCCGCGGACAGGATGCCCGGCAGGGGCCGGGAGCATCTACACCTTCTATTCGACCGCCGGCCCAGCTCGCGACGAAAGCTTTTCTTGCGGCCGCGAGTCCCGGGTCTAAGTTGCGCCCCTCGGGAGTTCCGATGCTCGCCCTGTTCCTACTCGCTTGCGACGAGGCTCGCGGCCCTGGCGAGGACACCGACACGGCGACGATCGACGAGGCCGCCACCACCTGGCACCGGGACGTGGCGCCGATCGTCGCGCGAAGCTGCGTGGGCTGCCACGTGGACGGCGGGATCGCGCCCTTCGCGCTCGACAGTTTCTCGGCGGCGGCGCCGATGGCCAGCGCGATGGCGGCGGCGGTGGAGGAGGGGCGCATGCCGCCCTGGGGCGCGCAACAAACCGACGAGTGTACGCCGCGCCTGGGCTGGAAGGACGACCTGCGCCTCAGCGACGCGGAGAAGGCCACGCTGCGCTCGTGGGCCGACAGCGGCGCCCACGAGGGCGACGCGACCACGGCGGCGGCCCTCCCCGAGCCGGTGTCGCTCGCGCTCGACGGCGCCAACCAGCAGCTCAGCCCGGTGCACAGTTACGTCACCAGCGGCGACAACGACGAGTTCATCTGCTTCGTGCTCGACCCGGCGCTGGAGCAAACGCGCTGGCTCACCGGCGTGCAAGTGCTCCCCGACAACGAGAAGGTGGTTCACCACGCCCTCATCTTCGCCATCGATCGCGACGATGCCGCCGCGCTCGCGGGCGACGACGGGCTCTACGACTGCTTCGGCGGCATCGGCAGCGACGAGCTGGCCCTCGTGGGCGCCTGGGCGCCCGGCGCGGCGGCGATCACCGTCCCCGAGGGCAGTGGCCTGCTGGTCGAGCCCGACCAGATGTTCGTGATGCAGATTCACTACCACCCCGCCGGGGAGGTGGCCGATCCCGACGCCAGCGCGATCGACCTGCGCTGGATCGACGAGGAGCCCGAGATGGAGGCGGTGCTGGCGCTGGTCGGCAACGCGGCCAGCGAGAGCGGCGGCCTCTTGCCTGGCCCCAACGACGACAACGGCGTGGAGTTCCACATCCCGGCCGGCGCGGTGGGCCACACGGAGGAGATGGCCTTCACCATCCAGAGCCAGTCGGCCGACTACCGCGTCTTCCTCGCGGGCACGCACATGCACTACGTCGGCACCGACATGGCGATCTGGCTGGAAGAAGAGGGCAACGAGCCCGAGTGCCTCGTGCAGACGCCGGCATGGGACTTCAACTGGCAGCGCGGCTACGCCTACGACGCCGCCGTCGACGAGCTCCCCCGGCTCAACGAGGGCGACACCCTGCGCATGCGCTGCACCTACGACAACAGCCTCGACAACCCTGGCGTGCGCGAGGCGCTGGCCGACCAGGGCCTGAGCGAGCCGGTAGACGTGCGCCTCGGCGAGGAGACGCTAGACGAGATGTGTCTCGGGATCTTCGGAGTTTTGTACTAGGCTTTAGGCTGTATCTGCCGGACTGTAGGCCTCAGCGGCGGTGGCATCCGGGACCCTCCGAGAAGGCGGTCAGGGTAGCTGGGGGCGGTGACGACGGTTTGCCATGAAAAATGCAACCACAGCCAGCTCAACTCTTCGGCGGGCAGATCTTCTTCTTCGCGTCGAGGATGATCGTCCGGCCGCTGCTGCCCACGTCGATGGGGCACGACAGGTCGAGCCCGTCGGTCCTGAAGGTGAAGGTGTGGGTGCCGGGCGCGAGGCGCGTGCGCAGGGGGCGCCTGCCGAGCGAACTGCCATCGACGCCCACGGTGAGATCGTCCCACTTGCCTCCCGAGGGGAGCACGAAGCCCACGGCCACCTTGCCGTCGCCGCCGCTGGTGGTGGCCGGCACGCCGTCATCGTCGTCATCGTCGTCATCGTCCGCCGTGGGCTTGCTGGCACTGGTGGCGCTGCTCGGCTTCGACGCGGAGGCGGTGCTGCTCGGCGTGGCGCTGCTGCTGGTGGACGAGGGAGTGGCGGTCGGAGTGCTGGTGCTTGTGGTGGACGAGGGCTGCGTGGTGGACGAGCTGCTCTTCGAGGCGGCAGGCTTGCTCGTGGACGCCGTGCTCGCCGGGGGCGTGGCTGCGGCGCGGCCCGGGCTCGCCGGCGACGGCGTGGTGCTGGAGACCGTGCCCGGGGGCATCGGAGCCGCGCTCGCGTCGGACGGCGTCGTGCTGCTGGAGCTCGCGGTACTGGCGGCGCTGGTGGAC
>Ga0194131_10002656_pt1 | contig 29170 bp, 25 predicted proteins | sample TA2KigO120mmetaG_FD_148631 | JGI IMG/M metagenome (GOLD analysis project Ga0194131, IMG submission 148631) | Freshwater microbial communities from Lake Tanganyika, Tanzania - TA2015053 Kigoma Offshore 120m | ecosystem: Environmental > Aquatic > Freshwater > Lake | place: Tanzania: Lake...
TGAGCAGGTGTGGAACTACGTGAAGAACCACGGAATCGGGCGGATGTTGCTGCGCCAAGCGGACGACCTCAAGTGCGCCGTCCTGGCGCGCCTACGATCCCTGCAACGCCTGCCCTGGACTATCAAAATGTTCTTCCTGACCAAGGACACCGTGTACGCCGCAGGTTGAACTCAATGTCTACTAACCAACGGTCTGATTAATAATTCAGGGCGGAGGAAAGAATGAAACAACTTTCACGTGGGATTTGTGTATTCGCTGTCCTTGCCGGCGGCCTGGGTCTGGCCGAAGGCGCCACGGTGAGCACGATGCGCCAGATTGTGGCGGCGGACGGGATCGACCTGAGCCATCATTTAACACCGCGAAACGCCGGTTATGATGGCGTGGCCGGATTGATTCTGAATACCACCCAGGGGAGCTTTCTGTGTACCGGTTCCCTGCTGGCGGGCGGCAAAGCGATTCTGACCGCGGCGCATTGCGTGACCGACGGTTTGGGAAATCCGATCCTGAACTACGCCGACGCGGTTTTCTTTCCGCCGGGCACTACGGGAAACGAAGTCCACCGCTCATGGAAGGCCGTCGTGCATCCACTTTGGGACGGCGACCTTGGAGCCGGCAACGACTTGGCCTTGCTGCTTCTGAATACAACGCCTTCGGCCGGTGTGCAACGCTATGACCTGTACAGCGAAATGGATGAAGTGGGCATGGCCTACCAAGTGGTGGGCTTCGGCGCCCGCGGCTCGGATGGGCTGGGGTACGTCTCCGGCACATCGGGCCGGCGCCGCACCGGTTTCAACGTCTTCACCGCATCTTCGACGTCGACCTTCGATCTTATCGGGTTCACGGCCGGCGAGAACATTCTGCTGAGCGACTTCGACAATGGCCTGCCTGAGAACGACGGCTTCGGGTTCTTCTTCGGCCTGAGCGGACTGGGCGTGGGTGCAATGTTTGAGGCCTCCACGGCCCCGGGCGACTCGGGCGGCCCGTCCTTCATTGAAGGCAAGATCGCCGCCGTTACGTCATTCGGCGCCACACTGGCGTTCAGCGACGGCACGACCAGCGACATCGATGACCAACTCAACGCGAGCTTCGGGGAGTTCAATGGATTCACGCGCGTGTCGAAGTACACGGAGTGGATCGAGTACAACTCGACGGTTCCGGAGCCTTCCGCATATCTGCTGATGGCGAGCGGACTAGGCGCGTTGTTGTTTTTCCGGCGGCGCCGTTAGGCCAGCAGTCCGCGCACAACCTGGCCGTGGACGTCCGTGAGGCGGTAGTGGCGTCCCTGGAACTTGAAGGTCAACTTCGTGTGATCCACGCCCAGCAGATGGAGGGCTGTGGCGTGCAGGTCGAAGACGCTGACCGGGTTCGCCGCAATGTTGTATGAGAAGTCGTCGGTCTCGCCATAGGTGGCGCCGCCTTTGACTCCGCCGCCCGCCATCCAGAGGGAGAAGCAGCGCGGGTGATGGTCCCGCCCGTAGTTGTCGTGGGTGAGTTCACCCTGGGAGTAGACGGTGCGTCCGAACTCGCCGCCCCAGATGACCAGGGTATCGTCGAGCATGCCCCGGTTCTTCAGATCCTCGATGAGCGCGGCCGAGGGCTGATCTGTCTGTTCGCACTGCTTGCGGATGTCTCGCGGCAGGTTGCCGTGCTGATCCCACCCGCGGTGGAAAAGCTGAATGAATCGCACGCCGCGTTCGGCCAGACGCCGGGCCAGGATGCAGTTGGCGGCATAGGTACCGGGGGTGCGGGCATCGGGCCCGTAGAGGTCGAAGGTGGACTGCGGCTCCTTTGAGAGATCGGTCAGCTCAGGCACCGATGTCTGCATGCGAAACGCCATTTCGTACTGGGCGATGCGGGTGGCGATTTCGGGATCCTGATATTCGTCCTGTTTCAGGGTGTTGAGTTTGGCCAGATCATCCAGGAAGCGGCGCCGCGCGGCCGGTTCGTAGCCTTCGGGATTCGAGAGATAGAGGACCGGGTCCGCGGCGGCGCGGAACTTGACGCCCTGGAAGCGGGTGGGGAGAAATCCGGATCCCCAGGCCCGGTCGGCGAGCGCCTGCGAGGCGCCTTTGCCCTGGGAAACCAGGACGACGAACGCCGGAAGATCCTGATTCATGCTGCCGAGCCCGTAGCTGACCCAGGCTCCCATGCTGGGGCGTCCGGCCAGTTGGAAGCCGGTCTGAAAAAAGGTCACGGCGGGGTCGTGGTTGATGGCTTCGGTGTGCAGGGACCGGATGAGGCAGAGGTGCCCGGCGGCCCGCGCGGTGTGCGGCAGCAGTTCGCTCAACCACATGCCATCGGGGCCGTGCCGGGCGAACTTGAAGACGCTGGGCGCGGTGGGGAAGTTGGCCTGGAAGGCGGTCATGCCGGTGAGGCGCTGGCCGCGGCGGATGGAGTCCGGCAGTTCCTGGCCGCGCAGAGGGGCGAGGCCGGGCTTGTAGTCGAAGAGGTCGAGTTGTGAGGGTGCGCCGTGCTGGAAGAGGTAGATGACGCGCTTGGCTCGCGCGGTGTGGTGGGGAAGGCCGGGTAGAGCGGCGGCCTGGGAGTCCCTGCCGAGCAGGGAACCAAGGGCGGCGGCGCCGAGGCCGGTGGCTGTGCGGTGGAAGAAGTAACGGCGGGTGATGTCGAGGGGGTTCGTGGTCTGCATCGTCTTCACCTACTCCTTGCTGAGGGCCTCATCCAGGTTGAGCAGCAGGCTGGCGACGGAGGCGTAGGCGGCCAGGTCGAGCGGGGCGACTTTTCCGTCAGGCCGGGATTCGCCTTGGGCCAGATACTTGCGGGCTCGTTCCTCGGACGCGAAGTAATCGAGGTGGTAGTTCAGGTTGTCATGCAGCACGCGCAGTTCGCTCGCGGCGGGTGCGCGCCCTGCGACCAGACGGAAGCCATAACCAAGACGCTGGTCCGTTGAGGGACCTCCTTCGAGGATCATACGCTGGCCGATGAAGCGGGCGGCCTCAAGGAACGTCACATCGTTCATCAGATTGAGCGCCTGGAGCGGGGTGTTGGTGCGGTTCTCACGGACGACGCAGGCTTCGCGGTTGGCGGCGTCGAAGTTCACCATCATGGGTGGGGCGATGGTGCGCTTCCAGAAGGTATAGAGTCCGCGGCGATAGAGGTCCTTGCCGGACGCCGGGGTGTAGAACATATCCTGCATGGCGAGTTCGTTCCAGAGACCGTCGGGCTGGTACGGCTTGACGCTCGGTCCGCCGAGGTGTTCATGCAGAAGGCCGGCGGCGTGGAGCGCGGCGTCACGAATGGTTTCAGCGGGCAGGCGGTAGCGTGGACCGCGGGCGATGAGGCGGTTGTCGGGGTCGCGCTGGAGGAGAGCGGGAGTGGCGCGGGAGGACTGCCGGTAGGCCGCGCTGGTGGCGATGAGCCGGTGCAGGGCCTTCATGTCCCAGCCGGTGCGGACGAATTCCGTGGCCAGCCAGTCGAGCAGTTCGGGATGCGAAGGCCATTCGCCCTGTTGGCCGAAATCCTCGGTGGTCTTGACGAGACCTGTGCCGAAGTGAAGCTGCCAGATGCGATTGACGGCGACACGGGCGGTGAGCGGATGGTCGGGCCGCGTGAGCCAGCGGGCGAAGCCGAGGCGGTTGTTGGGAGCGCCGGCGGGTAGCGGCGGCAGGGTGGCGGGGAGGCCGGGCTGTACGGGCTCGCCGATTTTGTCGTAGGCGCCACGGATCAGGAGATGTGTTTGCTTGGGTTGGGGCGATTCCGCCATCACCATCGAGGTGGGGAACTGGCGGATGAGGCGGTCGCGCTGGTAGTTGAGTTCGCCCAGGCGTAGCCACGCCTGACGCAGCGGCTCAGGCGCCAGATTCTGAAGGTAGTGGAGACGCTGGATGCGGCTGGCGGCGGCGGCCGCGGAGATGGCGGCGATCTCGTCTTCCGCCAGCACGCGCGCATAGATCAGCACGTCGTCAATCAGGCCACGGAAGCTGTTCTCCGTTCCTCCGCCCGAGGCGAGACGGAGCGGCTCGCTGAACTTGCCGCCGGCGTTCCGGAAGGGGCGGTAGAGCGTTTCCATCTCCACCTGGAATGGAACGGGCTTGCCATTGAAGTAGAGGCGAACACCGGCCGCGGACACGGAGCCGTCATAGGTGACCGCCACGTGCTGCCATGCGCCGGAGGCGACGACGGGGGCGGTGGAGACGCGTAGAGCGTCGTTCACGTAGTTGCTGGTGATGTGGAAGTGGAGGCGGCCATCCTTGAGAGTGAGGCCAAAGCCCTTGGCTTCCGGGCGATCCGCCATGCGGGAGAGAATGGCTCCCGTCCGAGCCTCGGGTTCGATCCACGCAGCCATGGAGAAGTGATCGGTGATGTCGAAGTCCGCGGCGCCGGGGAAGTTCACCGGGTTCGTGCCGTCGAAGCGGGCGGCGTAGCCATGGCGGCCGGGCGCCGTGTTTGCGGCGTGTTCGAAAGTCAGCCAGGTGGTGAGGCCGGATTTGGGCCACCAGTGATGGCCGCCTGTGACGGTGGGGATGGCGGCGGTATCGACCATGCGGCGTTCGGCGGCGATGCGGCGGTCGAGCGCGGCAAGAGCCTCCTGCTGCTCCGCGGTGGGCGCCTGGATGAGCGGCGGGGAGTTGCCGTACTTCATGGCACGGCCGTTTTCGGGGATGTTGTTGAAGTAGGCGAAGAGTTGATAGAACTCTTTTTGCGTGAACGGGTCGTACTTGTGGTTGTGGCAGCGGGCGCACCCGAGCGTCAGGCCAAGGAAGACCGTGGATGTGGTTTCGACACGGTCCACCACGTACTCCACGGCGTACTCTTCGGGCACAATGCCGTCTTCGGTATTGCCCCGGTGATTGCGGTTGAAGCCGGTGGCCAGACGCTGATCGAGCGTGGCGTTAGGCAGCATGTCGCCGGCCAATTGCTCCAGGGCGAACCGGTCATAGGGGAGATTGCGGTTGAAGGCGCCGATCACCCAATCGCGCCAGCGCCACATCACGCGTTCGCCGTCGAACTGATAGCCGTTGGTATCGGCGTAGCGGGCCGCGTCGAGCCATCGGGCGGCCATGCGCTCGCCATAACGCCTGGAGGCGAGAAGACGGTCGATGGCGGACTCGTAGGCTTTGGGTGACGGGTCAGCGAGGAAGGCGGCGGTTTCGGCGGGCGTGGGGGGCAGGCCGGTGAGGTCGAGTGAAGCGCGCCGGAGTAGGGTTTCGCGGGAGGCTTCGGGCGACGGTTGCAGACCTTCGGCTTCGAGCCGGGCCAGGACGAACCGGTCGATGGGATTACGCACCCAGGCCTGGCGGGCGACGGTGGGAAGCGCTGGCCGCTGCGGCTTCAGGAACGACCAGTGTGCCTGCCATTGGGCTCCGGCGGAGATCCATTCGCGGAGTGTTGCGATCTCCTGCGCGGTGAGCTTATGGCCGGTGAAGGCGGGCGGCATGCGCCGGGCGGGCGATTCCGCCGTGACGCGGCGGATCAATTCGCTGGCATCGGGGTCCCCGGGGATGATGGCGCGGCGTCCCCCGCGATCGGCTTTGGCATCGGCTTCAACGTCGAGCCGGAGGGGGATGTTCCTGGTGCGCGCATCGGGGCCGTGGCAGGCGAAACACTTGTCCGAAAGGATGGGCCGGACGCTTTGATTGAAGCCGGGCGCGGCGGCGAGGGCGGACGCGGTGAGGGCCCAGAGGCTGAGATGGGAGGCGGTTTTCACTTGGCCACGTGGTAGTCGAACGGTGCGTCGTTGTAGAAGAGGAACTCGGTCTCTTCGACCGCGGTGAACGGCCCGTGCTGCTCCTTGACGGCGGAATAGATGAACGTGCCGGGGGTGAGATCGCCTTCCGGGGAGCGAAGGCGTCCCTTGAGGATGTAGATGGAGTGGCCGCAGGTGGTGTGATAGTGCCGAGGTTCGGTGAAACCCTTGGGGAATCTGACGATGCCGCTTGAGAGTTTGTTGTCCTTGTTGTCGTGCAGGATGCGCTGCATGAGGCCGGCGGGGACGCCGGGGAGGCTGACCGGGGTCCAGGCGACGGACGCGGCGTTGACCTTGAGGGACTTGGTGCCCGCGGCTGGAGCGGCGGCCAAGGCAAGGAAGGTGAGTGAAGCGAAGGTGAGTAAGGCCTGGGTGAATGGGGTGCGCATAGAATGATTTCTATCATATCGGCTGGGCGCGGACCGGGTTGGGGGCTGGGGGTGGTTAGGATGGGTCGGCGAGGGCGATGCGTTCGATGCGGCGTGCTTTGCCGGTGGCGGGGTCGGCATCGACGAGCACTCCATGGAGTTCGACATTGCCGGTGGCGTTTTCGAATCGCACCGGAAGGCCAAGCAGGAAGCGCCGGAGCACAGCCTCCTTGTCGGCGCCGATGACGGATTCGTAGGCGCCTGTCATGCCGGCATCGGTCTGGTAGGCGGTGCCGCCGCTGAGGATGCGGGTGTCGGCGGTGGGGACGTGGGTGTGCGTGCCGACGACGGCGGTGACGCGGCCGTTCAGATACCAGCCCATGGCGGTCTTTTCGCTGGTGACCTCGGCATGGAAGTCGACGAAGCGGATCCTGACATCGCGGGGGATGCTATCGAGCAGGGCGTCGGCCTTCCGGAAAGGGCAGTCGATGGGCTGCATGAACGTGCGGCCCTGCAGATTCATGACGGCGGCCTGAGAGCCATCGCGCGCGGTGGCGATGTAGAGGCCGGCGCCGGGTACGCCATCGGGGTAGTTGGCGGGGCGCAGGATGCGCGGCTCATTGGCGAGCAGGTCCATCACTTCGCGTTTATCCCAGACGTGGTTGCCGGTGGTGAGGACGGCGATGCCCATTTGGAAGAGGTCGCGTGCGATGGCGGCGGTGATGCCGAAGCCGCCGGCTGAGTTCTCGGCGTTGGCGATGACAAGGTCCACCTGATGGAGCATGATCAGGTCAGGCAGGTGCCGCGCCACCATGTTCCGTCCGGGCGACGCGTAGATGTCGCCAATGAAAAGGATGTTCATCAGGAGGGATGGGAACGTGGCGGCCTGGCCACGCGGACCCCCGCTATTGACCCCCGTTTACCAAGGGGGGACCCTCCGGATGCCTTTAGGCGTCTCCCGACGGCTCTTCACCGCCAGGGCTGCTCACCAGCACCACGAGTTCCAGGTCCCATAGCGTTGACTGTTGGATCAATTATGAGAGACCCACGCCGCCCCGCCGGCCACGTTCCTACCTTCAGCATACCGCAGCGGGTTTGACGGCCCGGATGAAGGCGCTGAAGAAACGGCCGTCCAACTGCGATGCAAGAGCATCCAGGTCGAGTCCCTGGCCGGCGAGGAAGTCCCTGGCGTCCTCCGCCCGGTAGAAGCGTGTTGGTTCCAGATGGATGGCGGTGAAGCCGGCCGCAGCCAGCTTCGCCTGGTAGTCCTCTTCGGCCAGTGCGCCCGCGACGCAGCCCACCCAGAGCAGCATGCTCCGGCGGATGGCGGCCGGGATGTCGCCACGGGTGACGACATCGGAGACGGCGAAGCGGCCGCCAGGTTTCAGGACGCGGAAGGCTTCCCGCAGCACACGATCCTTGTCGGCGGAGAGATTGATGACACAGTTCGAGATGATGACGTCGACCGAGTTATCGGGCAGCGGGATGTTCTCAATTTCACCGCGGAGGAACTCGACGTTGGTTGCGCCGGCCTTGAGGCGGTTCTGTTCGGCGAGGGCGAGCATGTCATCGGTCATGTCGAGGCCATAGGCCTTGCCGGTGGGTCCGACGCGGCGCCCGGAAAGAAGCACGTCGATGCCGCCGCCGCTGCCAAGGTCGAGGACGGTTTCGCCGGGGTGGAGTTCAGCCAGCGCGGTGGGGTTGCCGCAGCCAAGCGAGGCGAGAGCGGCCGTTTCCGGGATTTCGGCGGTCTGGCTGGCGGAATAGAGGTTGCCGCTGATGGGGTCGCCCGGGCCGGTGGTGCAGTTGGTGGGACCGCAACAGGAAGTGACGGTGCGGGCGTGGTGGCCATAGCGTTCCTGAACGACTTGCTTAATCGTGGTTTCGGTGGTCATGTTGCGTGGTCCTTTCAGTTGATGATTAGCAGCTTTCGCCCCGGCTGCAGCATTCGGCGTAGAGGAAGACCAGAAGATCCTCGAGAAGCGCTGTATTGGCCCGGTAACGAAGGAAGGTGGCTTCCCGTTCGGCGGTAACCAGTTCCTCGATGCGGAGTTTTTCCAGGTGATGGGAGAGCGTGGAGTTGGGGATGCCCAGTTCGGCCTGGATGCCGCCGGCCACCAGGCCCCGGGGGTGCGCGGCGAGGAGCAGCCGTACGATGCGCAGGCGTGGTTCGGAGCCCATGGCGGCGAGCATGCCGGCGTAGCGCCCGGCGGAGTGGCGGGGCGTGGACCCGGCGGCAGGCCTGGCGATGGTGATGCGCGGCGCGGCCATACTTCGATCATGTTCGAAATATCGAAACGGTTCAAGAGTATTCCCGGCCGTGGGGGTCGCGCGGGTGTATACTGACTCGGGTATAGGTTGCGGTCTATGGCAAAAGGGAGGTCTCTGGGATGAGACGCGTATGGAGATCGATTTTTTGGGCTGCCGCGGCTGCGGCTGCGCCGGCGCTGGCGCAGGAAGTGACCGCCGGGGTGTACGGGACCGTCGCGGATGCCTCGTCCGCCGTTGTCCCCGGGGCCACGATCCGGCTGCGCAACACCGGCACGGGACGGACTTTCCAGACGCAATCGGATGAGAGCGGAACGTTCTCCGTGTCCCTGTTGCCCATCGGCGTGTATGAGATCACTGCCGAGGCCCAGGGGTTCAAGAAGGCCGTGGTGAACGACGTGGCGCTTCGCGTCAACGACAACCGGCGTATCAACTTCAACATGGAAGTTGGCCAGGTGGCCGATCAGGTGACGGTGGAGGCGGCGGCGGTGGCTGTCAACACGGCCACGGGCGCCACCAGCCAGTTGCTGGACGGGCGCGACATGGTGAAGCTGCCCAGCCGGGGCCGGAACGTGATTCCGTTCGCCCTGCTGATGCCTGGCGTGGTTTCCGACACACCCTATGACCGCCGGAACAACCGGTCCATGGTGAATGGCGTGCGGCCCACGCACAATGCGTGGCTGCTTGACGGCGGCTACAACATCGATACCGGCGGCAACTGGGGCACGCCGCTTGCTCCCAACATCGAAACGGTGGCTGAGTTCCGCGCCATCCGCGGGAACTATTCGGCCGAGTTCGGGATTGGCGGCGGAAGCCAGTTCAACGTGATTACCAAGGGCGGTACGAATGACCTGCATGGCTCCCTCTATTGGTTCCACCGGAATGACAAGCTGAACGCAAGGAACTTCTTCGCGCCGCGCCGGGAACCTTTCCGCGGGAATGACTTTGGCGCCTCCGTGGGCGGCCCGGTGTTTCTGCCCAAGGTTTACAACGGCCGCAACCGGACGTTCTTCTTTGCCTTTCTGGGTTGGATCAAGGAACGGCGCCAACAGAACTTTTTGAACATCGTGCCCACGGCTGCGTTCAAGACGGGCAACTTCGGCACCCTGGGGCGGCCGCTGTTTGACCCGGACAACAACCAGCCCTTCCCGAACGCGGTGATTCCGGCGTCGCGCATCGATGCCAACGCCCGCGGCTATGCGCGCATGTTTCCCGACCCGAACTTCCTGGATGGCGCGGGCCGCAACTGGTCGACGCTGGGCGGACGCATCGACGACACGAAGGAGATGAACTTTCGCATCGACCACAACTTCACGGACCGGCACCGGCTGATGTGGCGTTACACCCCGGAGTTCCGTCTGAACAACTTCCTGAGTTCTTCCGGTTTCGATTTCCTCCGCCAGGAAAACCGCACGCCCGCGCGCAACATGACCGTGAACTACAACGCCATGTTCAAGCCGAATCTGCTGATGGACGTCACCTGGGTGCGGTCCCACAACCGCATCATGCAGTTCCCTCCCGACCTGAGCGGCGCCACATGGGGCATCAACATCCCGCAGCTCTTCCGCGACACGGCGGACACCTATCCGCTGGCCAGCCTGAATCTGGACCGTGTGCCGGACCGCGTCCCAACGATCTCACTCACCAACTATGCGTCCGTGGCGCCCGCCTCACCCTGGTCCAACTACCAGACCATTTACGAGCTGCGCAACGGCATCACGTGGATCCGGAACACGCACACGGTGAAGGTGGGCTACGCCTATTCCTACGAGATCAAGTTCGAGCCCACCAACACCGATGTCTTCGGCCGCTTCAGCTTCGATGGCCGGTTCACACGCCAGGCCGGGGCCACGGCGGGCGGCGATGCATTCGCCGATCTGCTGCTGGGCCGCACCTGGAACTACGACGAGACCGATACCGTGGCATTCAATGACAACCGGCGCAACTCGGTTGAGATGTATGTGGACGACTCCTGGAAGGTGAGCCGCAAACTGACGGTTAACCTGGGGCTCCGCTGGTCGCTCTTCCCGCCGGCGAGTGAGCCCACCGGCCGCTTCCGGGTCTTCGTTCCATCGCAGTACAACGCCGCGCGCGCCGTGACGGTGAATGCCGCCGGGCAGGTGGTGCGCGGGACGGGCGAACGCTTCAACGGCCTGGTGAAGCCGGAGCCTTTCTGGCAGAATTCGAAGAAGAACTTTGCTCCGCGGTTCAGCTTTGCGTATGACCTGTTCGGCAATGGCCGGACGGCTCTTCGCGGCGGTTACGGGCTTTTTTATAGCCGTGAGATCCTTGGCGCGTTCATCCTGATGTCGGGCAACCCGCCGTTTTCCGAACTGGTGAGCATTCAGAACACACGCCTGTCGAACCCGGCGGGTGGCACGACGAGGAATTTCGATCTCCCCATCACGCTGGGTTCCATCGACACCAACCAACTCACTCCCTACACGCAGCAGTGGAACCTGAACATTCAGCACGGCTTTGGCGGCAACACGGTGCTTGAACTTGGCTACGCGGGTTCCCGCACCATTCACATGATGCGCACGCAGGACATCAACCAGCCGCTTCCCGACGCGCGGATTGCCCAGGGCACCCGGAATGCCAATGAAGCCCGGCCCTACAAGGGCTGGGGCGTCATCAATCATCGCGAGCAGAGCTACGCGGCCAACTATCATGGCCTGCAGGTGGGGCTCAATCGCAACTACGCCCGCGGCCTGATGTTTCAGACGGCCTACACCTGGTCCAAGACCATCGACAACGCGGACTTCTCCGCCGGCATCTATGGCTTTGTGCCGAACACTCGCGACTCTTCCGGCGAACGTGCCCGCGCCAGCCTGGACGCCACGCATAACTTTATCGGCAGCGCCATCTGGGATATCCCGTTCCTGAAGGACGGCCGCTCGCTGGGAAGCAAGCTCATTGGGGGCTGGCAGGCATCGGCGATTTTCACGCTGCGCACGGGCATGCCGATCAGTCCTCTGCTGGGACGCGATAATGCCGGCGTAGGCGCCGCGACGGGACAGCGGCCGCTCGCCTCCGGGTCACCGTATCTCGCTCGCGGTTCGCGCACCATTACCCGGTGGTTCAACCCCGACGTCTACTCGTCGCCGGCGCTTGGGACGTTCTCTCCCGTTGGCCGCAACGTGATCAGCGGACCGGGCTGGAACCAATGGGACATCTCGTTCCTGAAGCGGGTCCGGCTGGGTGAAGGGCGTCAACTTGAGCTTCGCGCCGATGGGTTTAACTTCTTCAATCACACGCAATGGAACGGCGTGGGCACGGCGCTGAATCAGCCGGCCACGTTCGGACGGATCACTTCCACACGCAATGAGCGCTCGTTCATGGTGGGCACTCGTATTCAGTTCTAGCCTGGCGGCTGCCGGCCCCTGCGGCACGTGCCATCCCAAACAGACGGGTGATTGGGAGCGGACGGGCATGGGCCGCTCCATCCGGCCAGCCTCCGCGCTGGCGCCGGGCAGGTACTACCACAAGGCGTCCAACCGGCATTATGCCGTGGGTGAGACCGGAGTGCGCCGTCACCAGGTTGACGCCGGCGGCGGAGAGATCAACGTGCTGGAGCGGAGCATCGAGTTTCTGATCGGCTCCGGCAATCATGCGGCGACACCGGTGCATCGCGCTGCCAATGGCAGGCTGATCGAGATGCCGGTGAGCTGGTACACCAGCGTGGGCTGGGCCATGTCTCCGGGGTACGACCGCGCCGACCATCTGGACTTCCGCCGCCCGGTGACGGCGGAATGCCTGTTCTGCCATGCGGCCAGTGCCAGTGTGAAGGAAACGGCCCCGGCCTCCATCGGTTGCGACCGGTGCCACGGACCGGCGGCGGAGCACCTGAAGTCGCCGCGCCGTGGGACCATCGGCAATCCCGCCCGCATGGAGCCGGCCCGGCAGTTGGACGTGTGCCTGCAATGCCACCTGGAGACGGCATCGAGCGGCTTTCCCGATTCAATCCTGCTTCCCGGACGGGAGGCTCGCCCGTTCCGGCCGGGCGAGAAGCTGGCTGAGTACAAGGCCTACTTTGATCAGGCCGGGGATGCGGGGCGGTTTGAGATCAATCATGCGGGCTATGGAATGCTGCAATCGGCCTGCTTCACCAAGAGCGGCGGGAAACTGCTGTGCACCACGTGTCATGACCCGCACTCCGCACGGGCTCGCAGCAGCTGCCGGAACTGCCACCCGGCCATGAATGCTGGAGCGCACGCCTCGCGGGGTCCCGATTGCGAGGGCTGCCATATGCCGAAGCGTTGGACCACGGACGCGGTGCACGTGCGGATGACGGATCACCGTTTGGGTCGCACTCCGGCGCGCGAGGCCGGGGCTTCCGTGACCGGGGAGATCATCGCGTTTGGCGCCTGGGCGAGCGTTGACCTGGTGGCCGAAGCCAATGCCCTCCATCAGGCCCGCCAAACCGGGCTTCCGGAACATTGGAAACGAACCCGGCCCACCGCCGCAAACCAAGCCGCGCTCGGCGATGCGCTGGCCCGGGCGCGACGGTGGGATGAGGCCGTGCCCGTGCTGCGCGAGGTTCTGCGGCGGAATCCGGGCCATGTGCCCGCGCTGAACGCCCTGGCTGTTCATGCCGGGCTGCGAGGGGATCTCAAAGAAGCGTTCGCGCTGCTGGAACGCGCCCGGCGGGCTGACGACGGGCATCCGCTCACATGGATCAATCTTGGGGTTACGCATGAGGCGGCGGGGAATGGACGGGAAGCGCTGCGATGCTACAACGAAGCGGTCCGGTTGCAGCCTGATTCGCTGGAGGCAAGAAGGAGGCGCGAGGCTCTTCGGGTGGTCGGTTCGCCGGAACGGCCTTCGATGAACGGCCCGTTCCAACGCAAGTGATCCCGCCAATTGCCGCGGCGCCGATGGAAGAGCGCAGCGATTTCGCGGATGGAGCCAGGCCGCAAATTTCTATTGACAGTGTATCGGTAAACTAGTACAATAGTTCTATAGAGCAATGGCGGCTCGGCAACAGCAGCGTATTTTTGAGTTCCGGTTGGACCTTGCGACCGGCGTGCCGGTCTACCGGCAGCTCATTGACCAGGTGCTGGCCGCGATTGCCACCGGCCAGCTTCGTGGCAATGATCAACTTCCCACCGTGCGCCAGGTGGCGGTGGATCTTTCGATCAACCCCAACACCGTGGTTCGAGCCTACAAAGAGCTTGAGATCCGCGGCATGCTCACCACACAGCAGGGTACGGGAACCTTCATCACCCCGGCCCGGGTGGAGGTGGATGAGCTGGAACTCAGCCGCCGGCTGGACCGTCTGGCCGGGGAGTGCGCCGCGCGGGCCGGAGCGGAAGGGTTCACGGTGGCTCAACTCCGCGCCAGGCTTCGCGATTTTGTGAAAGAGGACTGACCCATGATTCAGCAGGAGGGCATCTTGTCAAAACCAACCACGCAGGACACAGCTCGGCTCCAGGTGGTGAGCGCCGCGGGTGCGGGTGCGTTTGGTGTATTCGCCGTCGCCGCGCTTGCGATCACCGCTCTCACCATGCAGCCGCTGTGGCTGATTCTTCTTGCGCCCGGGCTGTACTATCTGTTCGCTCTCAAGGTGGCCTCGCAGTGGGAGCGGGCGGCGGTGCTGTGCCTGGGACGCTTCCATGGCATGCGCGGACCCGGCATCTTCCACATTGTGCCGCTGGTCGATTCCGTCACCCGGTTTGTCGATCAGCGCGTGCGGGTCACCGATGTGAGCGCGGAAACGGCGCTTACCCGGGACACAGTGCCGGTGAACGTGGATGCCATTGTGTTTTGGGTGGTGTGGGACGCCCAGAAATCGATTCTGGAGGTGCAGGACTTCTACAACTCAGTGGCGTTGTGCGCCCAGACAGGTTTGCTGGAATCGATTGGCCGCCACGAACTTGCGGAGATGATCACGATGCGTGAGAAGCTTGGCCACGAGTTGCAGAAGCTGCTCGACGCCAAGACCAACCCGTGGGGCATCACGATTCAGTCGGTTGAGATCCGTGATGTGCGCATCCCGCAGGATCTGCAGGACGCCATGTCACGGGAAGCGCAGGCGCAACGCGAACGCCACGCCCGCATCATCCTGGGCACGGCTGAGACCGAGATCTCGGAAAAGTTCGCCAAAGCGGCGGAGGTTTACGCCACCAACCCGACGGCGATGCATCTGCGGGCGATGAACATGCTCTATGAAGCGATCAAGGAGAAGGGTTCAATGGTGATTGTGCCCTCGTCCGCGGTTGAAACCATGGGTCTGGGCGGACTCATGGGTACCGCTTCCCTTGCGAAAGGCGGGCCCGCCAGCTAAATCCGCCGGGGTCTTACTTGCGGCCCGGCCAAGGCGGGCCCTGGTCCTTCTTCGCCACCGGGGCCAGGCCCTTGTAGACGAACTTCTGGACCCGCTGGCCGCGATACGTCTCCGTGGTGTAGACGTTGCCCTTGGAATCGGTGGCGATGCTGTGCGCGGCGTAGAACTGGCCCGGCTGCCGGCCACCGTCACCGAAGGTGGTGAGAATCTCGAGCGTGTCGCGCGACAGGACGTGCACCTTCATGTTGGACCCGTCGGCCACGTAGAGGTACTTCTGACCAGGGTCGCGTGAAAGCGCGACGTCGAAGGTGGCGCCGTCGCCCAGGGTGGCTTTGGCGACCCAGGCTTCCTTCACGTAGGTACCGTCGGTCTTGAAGACCTGGATGCGGTTGTTGGTGCGGTCGCACACATAGAGCAGGCCGTCGTTGGCCAGGGCCAGACCGTGCACAGGGGTGCGGAACTGCTTCGACGGCGGGTCGGCCGGATTGTACGGCGGCAGTTGTGTGTCGTCGGGCTTGTTGCCGTAGGCGCCCCAGTGGCGTTTGTACTTTCCTGTATCCGCATCGAAGACGATGACCCGACGGTTGCCGTAGCCGTCGGCCACGTAGAGCTCGTTGGTCTTGGGATCGACGATGGTCTTGGCCGGAAGCTTCAGGTTGTCGATGTCGTTGCTGCCCTTGCTTGCGAACGGCTGCCCGATCTGCATCAGGAACTTGCCGGATTGGGAGAATTTCAGCACAAAGCTGTCGTGCACGCGCCCGGCGCCCATGTTGCTTTCGTCCTTGGCAAGCGCCGCCGGCTGAGACCCGCGGCCGTTGCCGCCAATCCACACGTTCCCCTTGTGATCGACATCAATGCCATGGTTCGAAGAGGGCCAGACGGGACCCGTGCCGGGGCCTCCCCAATGGGCGATCAGGTCGCCGGCCTGATTGAACGCCATCACCGGGGGCGCCGGGGCGCAGCACTCGGAAGCCTTCGGATTCCAGGTGGCGTACTTTTCCTTGTCCTCAAGCGAGCCCTGCCGGTGAATGATCCAGACATTGTCATTGCCGTCCACTCCAACGCCGATGGTGGCACCGATCACCCAATGGTTCGGCAAGGGCTTCGGCCAGAATGGATCCACCTCAAGACGTGGGGCCTGAGCGGTGGCCGCAGCCACTTCACTCCGCATCCCCATCCAAACCGCCGCCGCAGCGGCCACAACTGCCAGGCTCGCAAGAATTCGATATCGCATGGTTTCCCTCTACCGTTTGGCTAGGCTATCATACACGATTCCGACGTGAACACGCTCGTCCCACTCCGACTGGCCGCCGCACTCGCCTGGTGCCTCTCCGCGAATGCGCATGAAATCCCGGCGGGCGTGAGTGTGCACATCGTTTTGCGGCCCGAAGGCCAGATGCTGCGAGCCGCCGTGCGGGTTCCTCTATCCGCCGTCCGCGATATCGAGTTTCCGCAGACTGGCGCCGGCTATCTTGACCTTGACCGCTTGCAGGTGCTGCTTCCGGATGCGGCCTCGCTGTGGATCGGCGGTTTTGTCCGGATTGAGGAAGATGGCCGTCCGCTCCCAAAGCCTCGCGTGGCCGCGGTCCGCGTCTCGCTTCCTTCCGACCGCTCCTTTGAGTCGTTCTCGACCGCCGCGAATCACATTCAGGGCAGCCGCCACACCACGGCGGACCATCTGGTGGCAAACCAGGTGAACTTCGATGCGCTGCTGGAGTATCCCATCGTCAATGCGGCTTCCCCCTTCGCCATCCACCCGAACCTGGGCCATTTCGGCGCCCGTGTGGTGACGGTGCTGCGTGCGGAACATTCCAACGGAGCCGTTCGAGCGTATCAGTTCGAAGGCGACACGGGCATGATTCCGCTTGACCCGCGTTGGCACCAGGCCGCTGGGCGCTTTGTGGCTCTTGGCTTCGAGCACATCCTGGCGGGGGCGGATCATCTGGTGTTTCTGTTCTGCCTCATTGTTCCGTTTCGCCGCGCCCGGCCGCTGATTGGGATTGTGACGGCGTTCACGGCCGCGCACTCCATCACTCTGATTGCCTCTGCGTATGGTGCGGCTCCTGATCGTCTGTGGTTTCCGCCGCTGGTGGAGGCTCTGATTGCGCTTTCCATTGTCTACATGGCGGTTGAAAACATGCTGGGCGCGGATGCCGAGCGCCGCCGCTGGTTCTTCGCCTTCGCGTTCGGCCTGGTTCATGGCTTTGGGTTTTCGTTTGCGCTGCGGGAAAATCTGCAGTTCGCCGGCGGCCATCTGTTGACGTCGCTGCTCTGCTTCAATGTGGGCGTGGAACTGGGCCAGTTGCTGGTGTTGGCCGTGTTGCTGCCGGTGCTGGTTGCCCTGTTCCGATGGGCGTTTGCCGAAAGGCCGGGCGTGATTGTGCTTTCGGCCTTCGCGGCCCATACAAGCTGGCACTGGTTCGCCGAGCGCGGCGAAGTGCTGCTGAAGTTCTGGCGATGATCCCTTCGGGTGTACTGCTTGTGATGTTCGCCGGCGGGCCCGGCGAGGCGTTGTTTTTCGGAAGCGCGGGCTGCTCGGAGTGCCACACTGTGGGTGGGCGAGGCGGCGTGGTGGGCCCCGATTTGTCGGACATTGGCGTCTACCGCACCTTAGACGAGTTGCGGCGCTCGCTTCAGGATCCTGGCGCGGAGATCGCGCCGGCGTTCCGCACGTTGACGGCCGTGACGCGAGAGGGGGCGCGGGTGGCGGGTATCCGTGTGAACGAAGACGATATCTCGATCCAACTGCGGAGCCGCGGGGGAGGTTTGCACTCGTTCCAGAAGGACAGTCTGCGATCGCTTGAACGGGACGGAGCCTCCCTGATGCCGCCCGCGCGGCCGGCGGACATTGCGCCCTTGGCCGGCTACCTTGCGGGGCTGCGAGCGCCTCTGCCAACGATGCCGCGGCGACGGCCGATTGCCCCCACTTCCGAGCGTTCGGACTGGCTGACACGGGCCGGGCGGGATGCGGAGGAGATGCCGGACCGGGTGCTGGACGCGCTGGAGATTCCGCGCGATGCCGTGGTGACGGATATCGGCGCCGGTACGGGTTACTTCACCTTCCGGCTGGCGGCACGCGCCGCCCAAGTGATCGCGGTGGACCTGAATGACGCCATGCTTGGGGCAATCCGGGCGGAGGCCGGACGGCGCGGAATGGCGAACATTGAAACTCGCAGGGGCCTGCCGGCGAGTCCTGGAATGGCGCCTGCGTCCACCGATCTGGTCTTGCTGGCCAATGCCTATCATGAGTTTGCCGAACCCGAAGCGATGATGGCCGCTATCGCCCGTGCGCTGCGTCCGGGCGGCCGGCTGGCGATGATTGAGTACCGGGGAGAGGACGTCTACGCGCCGATGCCGGAATTGCATAAGATGACCTTACGAGAGATGCGATCCGAAATGGAGTCGATGGGCTTTGAGACCCTGCGGGTTCTGGATTTCCTGCCGCGCCAGCACCTGGCGATCTTCCGCGTGAAGGAGGCGAAGTGAGGCGGATTCCCATGCTTCTGGGTTGCGGCCTGTGGATGGCCGCGGCATCCGCGCGGGCGCAGAATCCGTTCACTACCCCGGCGGATGTGGAGAAGGGCGGGAGGCTGTTCGTAACGCTCTGTTCGTACTGCCATGGCGTGCGGGGAGAAGGCGGCCGTGGCGCCGATCTCACCACGGGCCGTTATCGCGCCGGTGGCACCGATGCCGAACTTTTCAGCACCATTCGGAATGGCCTGCGCGGCACGGAGATGCCGGCTTCGCGCGCCTCCGACGATGACATCTGGCGCATGACCGCGTTTGTCAAGGGTCTGGCGGCGGCCACCACGGCCGCCCGCGCCGAAAAGGGCGATGCAGCCGCCGGCCGGACTGTCTATGACGCACACGGCTGCGCCCAGTGCCATCTTGTGAACGGTGAAGGCGGCAGCCTGGGTCCGAATCTCACCACGGTGGGCCGCCGGCGTGGCGTGGCGCACCTGGAAGAGGCGCTCACGCGGCCCGAGGCGGATATCGGCATCGAATACCGGGGTGTGCGCGCCATCACAGCCGATGGCCGCGAGATCGCAGGCGTCCGTTTGAACGAAGACGACATCTCGATTCAGTTGCGCGTGGCCGGCGATGGCATACGGTCTTTCCTGAAAGAAAGCCTGCGGGAGATTCGCCGCGACCGGCCCTCGCTGATGCCGGCCTATCAGAACCTGCCGCGCAAGCAGTTGGAGGATCTTGTGGCTTACCTCAGCAGCCTGCGGAGCGATCCATGAACCCGCGTTACTTTGGCCTAATCTGGGCCTTGATCGGGCCTTTCGCCGTGTGCACGGCCTTTGCCCAGGGATTGCCGGTTACCTACGAACGGCTGCTCACTTCCAAATCCGAGCCGGGCAACTGGCTGATGTACTCGTCGAGTTACGACGGGTGGCGGTACAGCGGACTCAACCAGATCGACACGGCGAACGTCAACCGGCTGCGCGTGAAGTGGCTTTATCAGGCGCGGACGCTTGAGAAGTTCGAGACCACGCCGCTGGTGGTGGACGGCATCATGTATCTCACCAGGCCCGAGAACGATGTGGTGGCACTGGATGCGGCAACCGGCCGCACATTATGGACCTATAGCCATCGCAACCCGCCGCGCACGTTCAACTGCTGCGGCAACGTCAACCGGGGGCTGGCCGTTTCCGGCACGCGGCTCATCATGAGCACGCTCGATATGCACGTGCTGGCGCTGGACGCCCGCACGGGCCGCGAACTCTGGAAGACCCGCATGTTCGACTACACGGCGGCCGGCGGATACGCGGCGCCCGGTGCGCCGCTGGCGCTGAAGGATAAGGTAATTGTCGGCATGGCAGGCGGCGAGCGCGGAGTGAGCGGCTTTCTCGACGCTTATGACATTGCCACCGGGAAGCACTTGTGGAGGTTCAACACCATTCCTCAGCCGGGCGAGGCCAATTTCGGCACCTGGGCAGGCGACTCATGGAAGACGGGCGGCGCCTCCACCTGGAACACGGGTGCTTTCGACCCGGACTTGAACCTGCTCTACTGGGGCACCAGCAATCCATGGCCGGATTACAACGGCGACTTCCGCAAGGGTGATAACCTCTATTCCTGCTCCGTGCTGGCGCTGGATGCGGACACCGGGAAACTGCGCTGGTACTACCAGTTCACCCCGCACGACCTGCACGACTGGGATTCGACGCAGATCCCCATTCTTGTCGACAAGCCTGTCGCGGGCAAGCCGCGCAAACTGGTTGTGTGGCCCAACCGCAACGGATTCTTCTATGCCCTGGACCGGGTGACTGGCGAGTTCCTCTTCGCCAAGGCGTTCGTCAAGCAGACCTGGGTGGAAGGCTTCGACGCCAAAGGGCGCCCGCTGCTCAATCCAGGGAACGAACCCACGCCGGAAGGCAACGTCGAAACATGGCCGGGCGTGGACGGCGCGGCCAACTGGATGTCGCACAGCTACAGCCCGCGTACCGGGCTGGTTTACGTTTCGGCGCGCCAGGAGCGCCGTGTCTTCACCAAGACGGCGGAGCGTCATCCCACCACGGCCGCCGATGGCCCGGCGCCGGGCGCGTTTCGCAATTTCAGGCGTCCCAGGTTTGCGCCCGAGGAGAGCTGGGGTGAGGTGCAGGGCATCGACCCGTCGACGGGCGAGATCAAGTGGATGCACAAGATCCTGTCGCCGCCCTGGTCCGGCGTGATGGCCACGGCCGGCGATCTGGTGTTCGGGGGAACCCTTGAGGGCAATGTGTATGCACTCGACGCCCGCACCGGTGAACGCCTGTGGCGATTCCCGGGGAACGACCGGATCTACGCGAGCCCGATCAGCTTCCTGGCGAACGGCCGCCAGCATGTTTCAATGCCGGTGGGCGATGTGCTGATCACGTTCACACTGGACGGCCAGTAGCCGCCGGCTCACGGCTTTTCCAGCATTTGGAGGGCTCGGCGCACCACCGGGTCCCGGTGCGCCTCAACCTCATCGCCTCTTGCCACGCCCAGCGTCTGATTGAGGATCTCCTGCGTGAGGCGGCTTTCCACCCACGGCCTCTCCGCCGTCCACTCGCCCACGCCCGGCTGAATGTTGCGCCGGGCCAGGAAGCCTTGAAATTCGTCGAGCAGGCCGGGGGTCACCTCGAAATTCTCCCGCACTGTTCCGCCGCGCGATCTGGCGTACTCTGTCGCGAACTCTGTGAAGGAAGCCGTCGCCTCCACCGCAAGGCGCAAACGGGTTGACGCTTCCGGCAGCACGCGGATATCGGGCACGATACCCGCTTCGCCGCCTTCGGTTGCGATCTGCGCCTCCTTGAGCGGCCGTTGGATATTGCGGCCGTTCGGGGTGTAGTAGAACGCGGTGGTGAGCGCCAGGCCATTGTTCGACGACAGTGGATACACGCTCTGCACCAGCCCTTTGCCGAAGCTCTGCTCGCCGAGCACCACCGCGCGCTTGTGATCCTGCAGCGCGCCCGCCACCACTTCCGCCGCGCTGGCCGACTTCGCATTCAGCAGCACCGCCACTGGAAACCCGTACTGTTCGAAAGCCTTGGGCACCGTGATATCTTCTTCCTTCTTCGAACGGCCGCGGACGCTGACAATCTTGGTGCCCGGCGCCAGGAACATGGAGCATGTCTCGAAGGCCGCGCGCAGCACTCCGCCCGGGTTGTTTCGCAGGTCGAGCACCAGCCCCTTCAGGCTTGATGCTCCCAGCTTGTCGATGGCGTCCTTGATCTCGCGCCCGGTTCCTGCCTCGAAACTGCCCACGCGCAGGTAGACAACTCCGGGAGCCACCAGGAAGCTTCGCTCCACGCTGGGGGCATCCATGATCGCCGGTGTCAACTGGAAACTCAGCAGACGCGGGCTGTTGGGCCGGCGTACCATCAACTGAGCCTCCCGCTGCCGCGATTCGGTGAGCAGTTGAATCAACTGATCGGTATCCAGGCGGTTCAGCGCGATGTTATTGATGGCGATGATCTCGTCGCCGGGCGCCAGACCAGCCCGCTGGCTTGGCGATCCGGGCATTGTCTGCAGGAACAGCACGCGGCCGGGCAGCACTGAGACGACGCTCCCGAATCCCTTCCGTGTGGAGGTCTCCAGTTCCCGCAACTGTTCGAACTGCTGCTGGTCGAAGAATACGCTGTGCGGATCCAGCCGCCTGAGCATGCCGGGAACTACACCGCCGTAGAAGGCCTGCTCGGAAGCCACCGGGTCCGCCGCCTCGCGCTCAACCGTGGCGTACAACTCCACCACACGCTTCACCAGCGCGTCCAAATCCTCCGTCTGGGCCAGGAGAGGCGCGCACAGAAGCCAGGGCGTGAGGCGGGACAGCATCCTTAACGCTCGTAGGCGGTGCTTTGCCGCTCGGCATGCCGCGCCAGGGCCAGTTCGATCAGACGGTCGAGCAAGGCCGCGTACGGCACGCCCGAGTACTCCCACATCTTGGGATACATGCTGATGGACGTGAAGCCTGGAATGGTGTTCACTTCGTTGACGTAGAACTGCCCGGTGGCCTCCTCCAAAAGAAAGTCAACCCGGGACATGCCTTCGCATTCGAGCGCCTGATAGGCTTCAACCGCCAGGCGCCGGATCTCCGCCGTCTGCTCGTCGCTCAGCCGGGCCGGCAGCTCGATCCGGGCCTGGTCCAGCAGGTACTTGTCCTCGTAGTCGTAGAACTCGCGCGACGGCAGCACCTCGCAGGGCGCCGCCGCCACGGGCGATTCGTTCCCCAGCACGCTGCATTCGAACTCCCGCCCGGCGATGCCGCGTTCCACGATGATCTTCCGGTCGAAGCGCGCCGCGAACTCGAGCGCGGCGGCCAGCCCTGGACGCTCCTTCACCTTCGTGATGCCTACCGAGGATCCCAGGTTTGCCGGCTTGACGAACACCGGAAACGGCAGATCCACGGCCCCTGCGTCCAGCGCCCCGCGCTGCAGCACGGCGTACTCCACCACCGGAATCCCGCGTTCCAGGCAAAGACGCTTCATCACGTCCTTGTCCATGGCGTTCGCCGAGGCCATCACGCCGGGGCCGACATAGGGAAGCCCGGCCAGTTCCAGCAGACCCTGCACCGTGCCGTCCTCGCCAAAGGTGCCGTGAAGGACCGGGAAGACGACATCGATTCCGGCGTTGGCGCCAGGTTGAGGAAGGATGGGGCCCGGGTCCCAGACGCCCTGTTTCGAAATGAAGTAACGTTTAACTTCGTATCGCGCCGGGTCCAGCGCTCGGATGATGGATTCGGCGCTGCGCAGCGAAATCTCATGTTCGCCGCTCCTGCCGCCACACAGTACCGCCACTCGGATCATAAGATTCTCTTCCCCAGCGCCGAGGCTACCAGTTCCACCGCCAGCAGCGCCGTGCGGTTGGCTTCATCGAGCACTGGATTCACTTCCACCACATCCATTGATACCAGTGAACCCGCGTCGGCGATGGTCTCCATCGCCAGGTGGGCTTCGCGATACGTGACGCCGCCGCGCACGGGGGTCCCGACGCCGGGCGCTTCGGCGGGGTCCAGCGCATCCATATCCAATGAGACGTGCACGCCCGCGGTTCCGTCACCGGCCACGCGCAGGGCGTCCGCCATCACCGCGCGCATTCCGCGCTCGTCGATATCGCGCATGGTGAACACGTGGACTCCCGAGTCTTTCACCACGCCCCGTTCAAGGGCATCGACATCGCGCACGCCCACCAGCGCCACATTCCGTGCCCGAACCACGGGCGCGAACCCTCGCAAGTGGGTCAGTTCAACGGGACCATGGCCGATCAGGCTCGCCAGTGGCATCCCATGGACGTTGCCGCTGGGCGATGTTTCCGGCGTATTCATGTCCGTGTGGGCGTCGATCCACACCACACCCAGGCGTTCGCCACGGGTGCGCAGCGCGGCGGCCACGCCGGCCACGGACCCGGCCGCGATCGAATGGTCGCCACCCAGCACCAGCGGCAGGCGGCCTTCTTTCGCCGCGTGCTCCACCAGGGCAGCCAGGGCCGCGCAGACCTCGGCGATGGGTTCCAGGTAACGGGCGCGGTCCTCTCCGGGTGGCAGGCTTTCGGGCTGCCGTACGGCCAGGTTCCCCAAATCCTCCAACTGGTAACCCAACTCGGCAATGCGCGCGTTGAGCCGCGCCACACGAAGCGCCGACGGCCCCATGTCCACACCGCGCCGTCCTGACCCCATGTCGAGCGGCACGCCCACCACCGAAATGCGCCTGGCCGGCATCGTCCCTACGGCCTCGTGCGATACAGCATGCGCGGGAACGCGATCGCCTCCCTGATGTGTTCCAAGCCGCACATCCACGCCGTGAAGCGTTCAACGCCCATGCCGAATCCAGCATGCGGAACCGAACCAAACTTGCGCAGATCGATGTACCAGTTAAACGCCTCCCGCGGGAGATGGTGCTCATCGATGCGGCGCAGCAGCAGGTCCAGGTCATGAATCCGCTGGCCTCCGCCGATGATTTCGCCGTAGCCTTCCGGGGCCAGCACGTCCACGCCCAGCACAACGTCATGGCGTGCCTCATCCGGCTGGAAGTAGAAAGCCTTGAAGGTGGCGGGGAAACGGTCCACCATCACCGGGCGGTCCATCTCCTGCGTCAGGATCGTTTCATCGGTGCCGCCGAAGTCGCCGCCCCACTGAATCTCACTGCCCCTGGACTGCAGGATCTTCACAGCGTCGTCGTAGCTCATGCGGTGGAAGGGCGCGCGGATGGATTCCAGCTTTGACACGTCGCGCTCCAGCACCTTCAGTTCCTCGCGCCGGTTCTCAAGCACCCGGCCCACGATGAACACCACCATCTGTTCGGCCACCTGCTTGACGTCTTCGAGCGTGGCATAAGCCATCTCAGGCTCCACCATCCAGAACTCAGTCAGGTGCCGGCGGGTTTTGGATTTTTCAGCGCGGAAGGTCGGGCCGAAGCAGTACACCTTGCCGTGCGCCATGACGTTAGCTTCGTTGTAGAGCTGGCCGCTCTGGGTGAGATACACCTTCTCGTCTTCGAAATAGTCCACTTCGAACAGCGTGGTTGTCCCTTCGCATGCCGCCGGTGTGAAGATGGGCGTGTCCACGTTGAGGAAGCCGTTCGAGTCGAAGAAATCGCGGATCGCCTTGATCACCTCGTGCCGCACGCGCAGGATGGCATGCTGCCTCTTGCTGCGCAGCCACAGGTGGCGGTGGTCCATCAGGAAGTCGATGCCGTGATCCTTGGGCGTGATCGGGTAAGGGTCCGTTTCCGGGACGCGCTGGAGGATCTCGGCACTCTCAACATCCATTTCCACGCCGCCTGGCGCGCGTTCCTCCGCCCGCAGTTTCCCGCGAATCACCAGCGAGGATTCCTGCGTGAGACTCCGCAGGGATTCGAACAGGGTCTCATCCAGGCTCGCCTTCACGGCCACGCACTGCATGATTCCGCTGCCGTCGCGAACCAGCGGAAAGCAGATCTTGCCGCTCCGGCGAAGGTTGTATAGCCAGCCGGCCACCTCCACGGATTCCCCCGCGTGATGCCGCGCGTCGCTGATTCTAATCCTCTGCACGAATCGCCTCCAGTTTTTCGAACACCTCGCAAGCCCGTTCGATCGGATTGGTCACGCCGGGAGCCTCTTTCAACTCCAGGAGGAGCGGAAACTGGCCCGGCGGGCAGGCGCGGAACAGCGCCATGGTCTCCCGCCAGTCGATGGTTCCTCCCTCGGCCAGCATGGGGAACAGATGGGTGTCGCTCTTGCCATCGTTGTCATGGACGTGCAGGGAGCGCACGCGATGCTTCATCAGGTCCCAGGCTGTTTTCACTCCTTCCATGATGTTGGCGTGGCCGGTGTCAAAGACAAAGCCCAACTCCATGTGCGTGATCTCCAGGAAGTAGAGCAGCCGCTCGGCTGAAGACAGCGCGTTCGGAATGTTCTCGAGCAGAATCTCCACGCCGCGCTGCCGCGCAAAGAGTGAGAGTTCTTCCAGGCAGGTGAACGCGGCGTCCAGCTTTCTCTCGTCGAACTCCTCGGCGCCCACGCCGATGTGCTGGATCAGGTAGCGGAACGGCACGGTCTCAGCCACTTCGATGGCGCGCTTGATCTCATCCACCATGGCCACACGCTTCGCCTTCACCGGTTCGGTGAGCGTGATCACGGCATTGGGGCCCGTTTTGCCCCAGCAGTCGTCGTTGTACATCGGCGAATGGAGCGAGTGCAGGCGCAGCTGGGAGTCCGCGAACCAGTGGCCCAGTTCCCGAACCTGCGCCCGGTCGCGATAGTCCAGATGCTGGCGGGCGCAGAACACTTCCACGGCGGGAATGTCCGCCCGCCGGATCCTTTCCAGCCAGACCGTGGTCAGACGGTGGTTGACGAACAGATGCGTCGAAAGTACGTGATCCATGAACCTTCCGCTAGTAACCCGCGGCCTTCCCATGTGCCCGCCGGTCCGTACCTCCGGCGAGCCAGCGATCCTTGCCGCGCCCTTCCACGATGATCGCCTCCACCAGCGCCACGCCCGTTGTGTTCGTCTCCACATCGTGGCCGCGCTGGCGGAGAAGCTCGATGGTGTCCGGCGAGAATCCACGCTCCGTGTAGAGTTTGTCCGGCTTCCACTGGTGGTGGAAACGCGGCTGATCGATCGCTTCCTGCGCGTTCATTCCGTAGTCGGCCGCATTGAGGATCACCTGCATAACGCCGGTGATGATCCGCGACCCGCCCGGCGCCCCCACCACCATGAAAAGCTCACCGCCGCGCGTGATGATAGTTGGCGTCATGGAGGAAAGAGGCGTCTTTCGCGGCGCGATGGCGTTTGCTTCACCTCCCACCAGTCCGAAAAGGTTGGGGTGTCCCGGCTTCACCGAGAAGTCGTCCATTTCGTTGTTCAGCAGGAATCCCAAGCCCGGCACAGTGACACCGGAGCCGTAGCCGCCATTCAGCGTATAGGTGAGGGCCACGGCGTTGCCTTCCGCATCCACGATGGAAAAATGCGTTGTCTCCGCACTCTCCTCACGCGCCGGCGAGCCGGGTTTCCATTGGTCACTCGGCGTCGCCCGGTGCGGGTCGATCGATTCGCGAATCCTGGCGAGGTAGCTCTTCGAGATCAGCCCGGTTACCGGGACCTTGTAGAAGTCCGGATCGCCCAGGTGCTCGCTGCGATCCGCATAGAATCGCCGCATCGTCTCGGCCACCAGATGCGTCGCCGCCGCCGACCCCGCCCCGTGCTTTTCGAATCCCAGACCTTCGAGCACGCCCATCATCTGCAGCAGACCCACGCCACCCGAACTGGGCGGGGGCGCGGTGAGGATCTGGTAGCCCTTGTAGGTCCCCAGGAGCGGTGTCCTCTCGATCGCCTTGTAATCTTTGAGATCCGCCGCCGTGATCAGGCCGCCGTGCCGGGCCATCGCCGCCGCGAAGCGCTCCGCGACCGGCCCTTCATAGAATCCTCGCGCGCCATCCCTGGCGATCCGTTCCAGGGTGGCGCCCAGCTCAGGTTGCTTGAACCGCTCTCCCGCCTCCCAATAAGCGCCATTCTTTTGAAAGATCCGTCGCGACTCCTCAAATTCAGCCAGCCGCTTCGCGCGGCGCAGCGATTCAGCCAGTGCGTAGCTCACCACGAAGCCATCGCGCGCCAGACCCACTGCCGGAGCCACCAATTCCGCCCACCCGCGCCTGCCCAGCTTCTTGTGCGCCATTTCCAGGCCGCGGGCCGTGCCGGGCACACCCGATGCGCGCCAGCCCTGCAGGCTATCACCGGTCGGTTTGCCTGCGGCGTCCAGGTACATGTCGCGGGTCGCCTTTTCGGGGGCTCGCTCGCGGAAATCGATAAATGCCGTGCGCCCATCGGCCATCCGGGCCAGCAGGAAGCCGCCGCCACCCAGATTCCCCGCCGTGGGATGAGTCACTGCAAGGGCAAACGCCACGGCCACGGCGGCATCCACGGCGTTGCCGCCGGCCTTCAGTACACTCACGCCGGCATCGGTGGCATGCGGTTCCTGCGCCACCACCATGGCATTGCGTGCCCGAACGGGATGCCGCGCCTGCGCTGCCGACACCACCGCCACAACCAGACAAAAATAGCGTGCGTATTTCACTTGGGGCCCCGGTACGATTGTACAATTCCCCCTTTCAGCACTCCAAAGGAGCGGGCTGAGGGAAGGGGAGCAGCCGAAGGGTCAGAACCGGGCAGGCCGTACCAGCGCATCGACATTGTGGCTGGCGTACAGCTCATTGGCCACCTTGCTGGCCGACTCCCATGTTCCAAAAGGACCCAGGCGCACGACATGCCAGGTACGCTGGCGGGCATCCGTCCGTCCGGTCACTGTCGCGTCGTATCCTTTGTCCTGCAGCAGCCGGGCCAGACGTTCCGCGTTGGCCTTCTCCGAATACGATCCGGCCTGTACCGCCAGTTGCAGCGCCGGTTCGGTGGTTGAACCGTCCACGGTGGGCGCGGGCCTGGCGGAAGCGGTGGCCGCCGGCTGAGGCGCGGGGGCGGCTGGCGCCGGAGCGGCTGTGGAGGCTGGAGCGGGCGCTTCTTGTGGAGCGGGAGTTGGGGGAGCGGCGGCCGGCGGCGTCACCGGAGCCGCGGCCTTGGCTGCGACGCTCGACTTCCGCGGCGCCGGCGTCTGGACCTTGGCCAGGGGCGTGCTGGGGTAGATCATGAGCCCGGTCGCCACGCCCGCTCCGAAAGCGAACAGAACGCCGCCTCCGGAAAGTCCAACCAGGGTCCAAAGCCGCGATTTGGCAATGGCGAATTCATAAAGACCGCTCATGGAACCTCCACCGTTACCTGACCAGGATTCACAATCTGGATCACTCCCGCCCAGGCACACATCAGTTTTGAAGAATTGTTCAGCGCCGGCATGTTCGCAATCAACACCGTGGGTGAGCCGGGAGCCCAGGGCGCCGGAATCACCGGCACGCATGGCATGGGTGTCAGTGCACCCATGGCGGCAGCCGTGGCCGACGCCACCGCGGGGTTCGCCAGGGAAGAGCACACGCCGAACGGTGGAATGTTCACAATCGGTTTGTTGTCCATGATGTTGGCGTCGGGTGTTCCGGTGAGCACTTTGTTGGCGGGCAGTACCACCAGCGTGGATGGCGCGGCGCCGAAACTGCACTGCATTGTCGCTCCCATGCACACAAGCTGTCCCATAACCGAGTCCGATTGTACCTCGTCAGTTGATCTTCACCAGGCCGCCCTTCACCGTGAGCATGCCGCCGCCGTCCACGGTCTGCGAGGCGCTTGCCTTGTTCGTCATGTTGGCCCGGGCTTCGTTCGTCAGGTCGGTGCCCGCCTTGTTCGTCAGTGCCGTCCCGGCTTCATTGTCGAAGGTGGTGCCCGCCTTGATGCTTACGGAACCCGAGGCCTCAATCGAAATGTTGCCTTTCACCTTCAGCGTGAAATTGCCCGTCACGTCCGCCGCGTAGTCCGCGCCATTGGTGCGGGTCTCGTTGCCCTCCACGTTGATGTCGCGGGTGCCCTTCACTTTATTCCGCATCCGCGCCGTCGAGCGAGTGCAAGCGGGCGAGAGTCCAGAGGTGGTGATCCAGGCACTGGGTTTTGCCCGGGCCTGCATCTACAACTGGCTTGCAGCCTACCGGGCAGGGGGATGGGGAGC
>Ga0194131_10002657_pt1 | contig 29170 bp, 25 predicted proteins | sample TA2KigO120mmetaG_FD_148631 | JGI IMG/M metagenome (GOLD analysis project Ga0194131, IMG submission 148631) | Freshwater microbial communities from Lake Tanganyika, Tanzania - TA2015053 Kigoma Offshore 120m | ecosystem: Environmental > Aquatic > Freshwater > Lake | place: Tanzania: Lake...
GCAGGCGGTCGGGATGCGCCGGCTTCGTGAGGATCGCACCGAACAGTGCCGGCGCGTCGCCCTCTGCGAGGCCGCGCGTCTCCTCCGCTCCGACGGAGGAGAGGAGGATCATCGGGAGCCGTCGTCCGGGCCGCGTCTTGCGGATCTGGCGCGCGAGCTCGATTCCGTCGACCTCGGGCATGCAGAGATCGAGGATCGCGACGTCGAAGTGCTCCTTCGCCTCGATGCGGGTGAGAGCCTGCGCCGGCGTCGCCACCGTGCGGGGATCGAGCCCCCAGTTCGACGCCTGCCGGGTCAAGACGAAGCGGTTCGTCTCGTTGTCGTCGACGATCAGGACGTGCTTCCCCGCGAGGATGCGCTGCAGCTCGGGCTCGGCGGCCTCGGTGCCCGCGCGCGTCTGGAAGGAGAAGGAGAACGTCGAGCCGCGTCCCACCTCGCTCTCGACCGCCATCGTGCCGCCCATCAGCTCGACGAGGCGCTTCGAGATCGCGAGCCCGAGACCGGAGCCGCCGTAGCGGCGTGTGGTCGAGCTGTCGACCTGGCTGAACGCCTTGAAGAGCCGGCCGAGCCGCTCCGCCGGGATCCCGATCCCGGTGTCGCGCACCGCGATGCGGATCTCGTGGAGCCCGCCTTCGCCGCATGGCTCGGCCTCGATGCGGACCGTCACCTCGCCTTCGTGCGTGAACTTGAGCGCGTTCGAGAGCAGGTTCATCAGCACTTGACGGAGGCGCGTGACGTCGCCGACGATGCGCCGCGGGACGCCGGGGTCGATCAGCGCCGCGAGCTCGAGGTTCCCGTCGCGCGCCTTGCACGCGAGGAGCTCCATCGACTCCTGGACGGCGGAGACGAGATCGAACTCCTGCTCCTCGAGCTCGAGGCGGCCCGCCTCGAGCTTCGAGAAGTCGAGGATCTCGTTGATGATCGTCAGGAGCGCGTCGCCGCTCTGGCGGATCGTGCGGACGAAGTCGAGCTGCTCGTCGTTGAGCTAGGTGTCGAGAAGGAGCCCGGTCATGCCGATCACGCCGTTCATCGGCGTGCGGATCTCGTGGCTCATCGTCGCGAGGAAATCGCTCTTTGCGCGCGTCGCATCGAGCGCCTGATCGCGCGCCGTCGAGAGCGCTTGCGCTTGCTGCTCGAGGTCCTTCGCCTGGCGCGCGACGTGGTCGCGCGATTCCTCGAGCTCGTGCGCGTACGCGCGGAGCTCCGTCTCCGCGAACACCTGATCGGTCGCGTCCCGGAGCGCGGACTGGAAGCGGCGCTTCGAGCCGTCTTCGTGGATGGGCTTCGTCACCGAGTCGACCCAGGTCCAGCCGCCGTCCTTCCGCTGCGCGCGGAAGCGGGAGACGAGGACGCCTCCCTGCCGGAGGTCATCCGTGTGCTCCATGATGTGCCGGACGTCCTCGGGGTGGGAGAGGGAGATCGTCTCGCGGCCGATCAGCTCGGCGGGTCTCCAGCCGAGGAGCCGCGTCACCGACGGGCTGACGTAGTCGATGCGGTGGTCGACCGACTGGATGACGACGTCGGTCATGTTGTCGGCGAGGATCTGGAGCCGCGCCTGGTGCTCGCTCAAGGCGAGCTCGACCCGCTTCCGCTCGACGAGGTCGCGCTCCATCAGCCGCGAGATCCACACCGAAGCGCCGAACGCGCAGAGGATCGAGACGACGGTGTTGGTCGTCGCCACCTCCGGTGCGGGCGCCATCAGCACGTACTCCGTGACCAGCGCCACCGACGTGATGCCGACGAGGATCAGCTGGGCACGAAGGCCCCAGGGGAAGAAGATCGAGGCGCCGAGCGTGACGACGGTCTGGATGTAGGCGCTCGTCGTGAACTCGTGCGTCAGGACGGCGATCGCCGCCATCACGATGCACGGGATGCTCGTCATCGCGGCGCTCGCGAGCGAAGCGGTGCTCCAGCTCTTCGATCCGAGGCGACCCGCGGTGACGAAGACCGCGAGGTAGAACGGAAGCGCGGCCAGCTTCACGAAAGCGAGAAGACTCGCGTAGGGGAGCTCGAAGACGACGTCGGTGACGATGCTCCCCGCGAGAGCGATCGCCGCGAAGCAGAAGAGGAATCGGACGCGCCGAATCAGGATCGGGAGAAGCTCGGCGTGAAGTACGTCCGTCACGCGATCCACCGGCATCGGCTCCTTCGCCTCCCGCATCTCCTCCCCCGCGCTCCGAACCGCTCCCTGTAACGCTTGTTCGACGGTCCTCGTGCACTCCTTGAGCGCAAGGGGCGCGTTGATCCGAAAATCGGCAACGAGGCAGACGCCATGGCCAATGCGAAGAGACGAAGCCTCAAGGGACGCGGATCTCGGGTCCGTCCGGACACGCCGACAGGAACTCCGGGATCGACTCGTGCGCGAACGGCAGACTCTCGAACGTGCGATCGCCGGGGCGCGATTGCAGCATGTAAGCCCAGTGGCTGAGCGTGCCGCCGGCCGCAGGGCTCGTCATCTGGTTCACCATGGTCCACTGGCCGTTCTTCTTGACCATGCTGCCGAGGGGCGTGTTGACGACCTCTCCGGTCTCGGCGTCGAACATCGTCATGTACACGCTCCCCTCGGGCGTGACCTGGCCGAGCACGAACTGGCAGCTCGGGACGAGCGCGCTCGTCAGCTTCACCACGACCGCGCCGGTGAAGTAGCCGTTGAAGTAGTCGGTGATGTGGAAGACGGTCTGGCCTCGCAGGACCGTGAACGTGTTGTCCTCGGCCGACTGGTAGACCGAGTAGATGCCGTTCCGGGGCACGATCCAGTACGTGTCCTCGAACCACTCCCACTTGTCGTAGGCCAAGCGCGGCTCGCCCGAAGGAACCGAGAGGACGCCATCGGGCTTCGGCGGAGCGTCGATGGCGGACGACGTTCCGGATCCCGCGAGCACCAGCGAGGCGACGAGCGCCAGCGTGCGGACGGACGCGATGAGACGGCGACGCATGACGAGTCCTCCTTTCTGCAGCTCATCGGCTGGCGTGAGGAGATGCTTGATGCCATACACGTCGCATCCGCGAGGAGGCGTGCATGGCGGTGAGGACGGAGAGCTCCATCGAGACCCGGATCGTCCCGTGCGTGCGCCCCGCCGACCTGTCGCCCGCGAAGGTCGAACGCGAGTTTCGCGAGCTTCTCGCCTCGGGGGCGGAGATCCGTCCCGGCGGCGAAGCGAAGCGGAACCCGCGGCGGCTCCTCGCGCTCGGCTACGTGCCGAAGTACAAGGTCGAGCTCTTCGGCACGACCTTCTATCTCGCCGTACCGCGCCAGAATCCGGATCTACGCTTCTTCGTCGCGTACCTCGTGCAGAGTCGCGGACGCGGACGTCCCGTCGTCCACCCGCGCATCCTCTACAAGGACGTGTCGCTGATCTGGCGCTCCGCCTCGCACCTCGCCGGAACGCGCGAGGACTTCTGGGTCGGCAAGGGCGACGTGCACTTCGTCTGGGAGGAGGGCACCCGGTACACGTGCTCGATGGAGTGGACGACGGACTTGCCGATCGAGCTGCAGCCGGCGCTCGAGTCGCTGAGCCGTCTCGTCAAGCGCGTCCGGTTCGACGACCAGGCGGTGCACCTGATCCTCCGCCGCGGTCCGGAGGAGCGCACGTCCGCGTATCCCGACTTCACCGGGCCGCGGAAGAAGGCTGCCGCGAATCCGGGCAACCTGATCCACGGTGGAAAGAGCGTCGCGTGGTTCGAGAAGAAGCACGACCCAGCGTCGCTCCGTTTCGCCTCGGGCTTCGAGCCGGACTTCGACGGCGGCTTCCTGGAGAAGGGCGGCTTGACGAGCGCGATGTACGGCGGCCCTCTCGAGTGGTTCCGCTTCCTCTCGAAGAACCGGCAGATCCAGTACCTGTTCCTCGCCGGTGCGAAGCACGTGTGGATCATCCCGCCGCAGACGCTGACGACGGAGCTTTCGAGCTACGGTGTGCGGACGGTCGACGTGGTGCTCGACATGGACCTCTGCGTCCCCGGGTTCGAGTTCCACTACGTCGAGGATCAGATCGATCCTCCCGAGGTCGTGAGCCAGATCCCGCCGGGATTCATCGGTGCCGTCTGCGAGCAGGACGAGACGCGTTCGGACGCCTCGCCATGGCTCGACAAATTGCCCATCATCCAGGAGTTCCGGAGGAAGGTCCTGAAGAAGGGCGCGAAGGGCGCAAGGGGCGCGAAGCGATGAGTGATCCCAGGATTCAGGTCGAGCTGCAGGTCGACAACGTCGCGACGACGGACGAGCGGATGGGCTGGATGCGAAGCGGCGCCTTCGCGAAGAACCCGATCGGCGTCGAGTTCGATCCCGACGTGCTGGGCGCGCGCCTCGACCGCGGCGATCCGATCGAAGAGCTATTCCTGCAAGGGTCCGCGCCGCGGCCGGAAGGGGCGCCGCGATGAGGCGGATGCTGCTCGTCGGCTTGCTGATGGGCTCGGCGCTCGCGCCGACGGACGACGCGAAAGCCGAGGAGAGCTGCCAGCTCGGACAGACCCGCTATCCGTCGAACGCGGTGGTCTGCTCGAACGGGCTCGTCCTCAACTGCTCGAACGGCGTCTGGCAGAACAACGGCGGCCAACGCTGCGAAACGCCGGAGGGCACATACTTGACGCCTCTCCGGCCGTACCAGGAGAAGAGCAACGAGCCGATCCCGGAGTTCTACAAAGAGAAGTATCCCTGGCTGCACCTCCAGTAATTTCGTCAGTAGCCTGGGCCTCGGTGGGTCTCGTCGATGGCAGCATCGCGGAACTCGCCGATCTTCGGAGCTTTTCGCGAAAGTAGCCGAGCCGGTTCGTGGCACGCCGCCAGCGTCGCGAGCTTCCGCATGGCCCAACGCAGAGCGGCGTCGCGACGATCGGGCTACCCGGGTTCTCCCCCCTACAGAAGGTGCGGCGCGCGCTCGCGCTCCCACGACGCCTCGTCGGAGGCGAGAAGCGCCTCGAGATCGCCGGGCCGCGCCGACGGATCGTCGACCCATTCGCGGAGCTCGGTCCCGCCCGCGAGCAGGTCGATCGCCAGGCGATCGCGCTCGTACTCGTACTCGAACTGCCGCCAGAGCGGCGCCTCGGGGTGGAGCCGGCGGTACGCCTTCAAGAGGAGCGCCACGACGCGGAACGGACGGAACGCTTCGTGGTCGTAGCCGGGATGGTCGACGTGGAGCTGCACGCCGCCGCAGAGCACGCGGGCGTGCTTCTGGAACGTCGGCTCGAAGAAGCACGCACGGAGGCGAACGCCGCGGAGCCACTCCGGCGCGAGCGACTCCATCTCCGCGAGGATCGTCTTCGGATCGAGCCCGGGCGCGCCGATCACCTCGAGCGGCCGCGTCGTGCCGCGTCCTTCGGAGAGCTCGGTGCCTTCGATCAGGACCGTGCCGGGGTAGCAGCGCGCCATCGAGAGCGAAGGAGCGTTCGGGCTCGGGTTCACCCACGAGAGCTCGCCGAGCGGCCAGCCGAATCCCGGCGCGGCGTCCGGGCTCCATCCTTCCATCGCGACGACCTCGAGATGGACGTCGATCGCGCAGGACGCCGTGAACCAGCGCGCGAGCTCACCGAGCGTCAGGCCGTGGCGCATCGGCAGCGGTCCCGCGCCGACGAAGCTCTCCCAGCCTGGACGAAGACGAAGACCTTCGATCGGGCGGCCGACCGGGTTCGGGCGGTCGAGGACCCACACGGACTTCCGGCAGCGCGCGGCCGCTTCCAGCATGTACCGGAGCGTCGTGACGAACGTGTAGATGCGGCAGCCGAGGTCCTGCAGGTCGACGAGCACGACATCGACGCCGTCGAGCATCTCATCCGTCGGACGCCGCGTCTCGCCGTACAGGCTCCAAACCGGGATTCCGTGCACGGGATCGACGTAGTCGGCGGACTCGATCATGTTGTCCTGCTTCTCGCCGCGCATGCCGTGCTGCGGACCGAAGGCGCAGGCGACGTCGAGGCCGCTCGCGACGAGCGCGTCGAGCGAGTGCGAGAGCGTGCGGGTCACCGAAGCCGGATGGCCGAGGAGACCGACGCGCCGCCCGCGCAGACGGTCGCGCAGCTCCGTCTCCGCGAGGAGACGATCGATTCCGAGCTTCACGCCGCAGAGCGTCTCACGCCGGAGCGGTCGCGTAAACGAGGAGCGGCCAGCCTTCGCGCGCGTGGAAGTCGGGCTTCGGCGAAGGATGCGCGCAAGCCCAGTAGGAGAAGCGGCCGTCAATGCTCTCGAGGACCGCGGCGAGCCCGGCGCGGAGCTTCGTGTCGTGCCATCCCGCGGAAGAGGGTAGCGGAATCGAGGTTTCGAGCCGGAGCGCGCGTGGCGCATGCGAACCCTGCACGTCGAGCTTCGAGACGTGCTCGGCCGGTCGCATCCCATCGCGGTACGCGTCGAACGACCACACCGCCCAGTCGCCCGACAGCGAAAGGTTCACTTCGAGATACGAAGCGCCGTCCGCCGGCCCGACGAAGGCTTCGACGCAGGTGTGCTCCCAGAGCCGATCGCACCGTGCGGGCTCGCGGCTCGGTGGCGGAATCGAGAGCGCGGCCAGATCGCCTTCGATGTCGAAGCGGAGCCGAACCTCCGCTCGCACGACCTCGAGCGAAGCCCGCACGGTCACCGCGATCGAGGGGCTGCTCTCATGAGGACGCAGCTCCACGCGGGACCGTGCGGGAAGCTCGGTTCTATCCGCCGAGGACGCGGAGCTCGACGCGGCGGTTCTGGGCGCGTCCGGATTCGGTCTCGTTCGTCGCGACCGGATCCGATTCGCCGAAGCCGACCGCCGTCAGACGGGACGGCGAGATCCCGCCCGCGACGAGGTAATCGACGACCGCCTGCGCACGTCGGTCGGACAGCGCCAGATTGTACGCGTCCGTGCCGATCCAGTCGGTGTAGCCCTCGACCGTCACGCGGATGTCGGGCTCCTGCTGCAGCGTCTCGATCGCCGCGTCGAGGATCGGTCGTGCGTCCGGCCGGATGTTGGACATGTCGAAATCGAAGTTGACGCCGCGCAGGATGATCTTCCGTGCGACCGGGGCCGGCGGAGGCGGTGCCTCCGGAGCGGGCGGCGGCTCGGGCTGCGGCGAGAAGTCGTAGACGAACTGGAAGCCCGTCAAGACGAACTGCCGCGTGTTGTCCGAGACCGGCGTCGCCATCAAGTTGGAGTAGTCGTAGCGCGCGAAGAGGCCGAGGCTGATCTCGGGCGTGATGCGGAAGCCGGCGCCACCGCCGGCGTTGAAGCCGCCGCCCTGGTCGTCCATCGGACCGGACATGTCGCGGTAGTAGCCGCCCTGCGCCGTGAGGTTGAAGTCGACGTACTCGGTGAAGAACGTCACCTTCGGACCGGCCGTGTAGATGAACATGCTCGAGAAGTCGCCGTCCTCGAACGCCTTGGGAAGCGACTCCGTCGGCAGGAACGTGAACTGCGGCTGGCCGATCAGCGAGATCGCCATGTTCTCGTTCAGGTACCAGCGGTAGCCGGCGGGCAGACCGAACGTCCCGCCGACATCCTTGCCCTCGACCGTCTTGCGGTACTTCGAGAGGGGAACGACCGCTCCCGTGTTGAAGCCGACTTCCCAGCCGTCGCGCGCGTCCGCCGTGTGCGACGACGCGAGCGCGACGAGGCTCGCCATCAGGACCACCGCACCCCTCCGCATTTCCCCACTCCTCTCGTTCCGGCCGCCCGTGCTGCCGTCGGGCAACCCCCTGCTGCCGTCCAAATGAGTCCAACCGTGCAATGTGTCAAGAGAAAGCGGGAACCCGACCCGGACCAAAGGAGGAACCGTGCGAGGACTCGTCGGATTTTTGATCGTCTGCTTGTGCAGCGCGCCTGCCCTCGGCGCGGAACCCGAGAAGCCGGCCGCGACCGTTGCGCGAGGCGGGAAGAAGGGTGCCTTGAAGGTCGATCCGAACGACATCGTCGGCACCGGAAAGAAGCGCTTCTCGCAGAAGGACGAGGAGCTGATCATCCGGGACTTCTTCAAGGATCGCCGCGACGGCTTCTACGTCGACGCGGGCTGCGCGTTTCCGCGGAGCTACAGCACGACCTTCTACCTCGAGAGCCGGCTCGGCTGGTCGGGCATCGGGATCGACGCCGTGCCCTCGTACGCGGAGGGATGGAAGAAGCTCCGGCCGCGCGGCAAGTTCGTCAACTACCTCGTCACCGATCGCTCCGGTGAGGAGGACACGTTCTACGAGGCGGATTACGCTCCGATCTCGTCGATCCACGAGCGGATCGCGGGACCGAAGCACAAGACGGTGAAGGTGCCGACGATCACGCTGAACGATCTCCTCGAGCAGAACGGCGTCGAGAAGGTCGACTTCGTGTCGATGGACATCGAAGGAGCGCAGCTCGCGGCGCTGCGCGCGTTCGACATCGAGAAGTACCGGCCCGAGCTGCTCTGCGTCGAGGTCTGGCTGCCGGACCAGAAAGAGATCGTCGCCTACTTCGAGAAGCACGGCTACGAGCGGATCGTGGACTACGCCAAGTACGACTGGGTGAACTGGTACTTCGCCCCGAAGGACCACCCGCGGCTGGCGGAGATCGCGGCACGCGAGAACGCGCGGCCGAAGCCGACGCCGGGACCGAGTGCTGCGGCACCTGCCGCGTCAGCGACTCCGGCTGCGTCCGCGATTCCTGACGAATCCGCGACCCCGGCGACCACGCCCTGAAAGGTAGCTCTGCATGTCCTTTGCATCGCTCTTCCGATCGACCTTCCTCGCGCTCGCCGCGGTTCTCGTCGGCGGGTTGCCGGCGCGTGCGCACGAGGACGGCGTGGCGCGTCCGCAGGCGCTCGTCGGGGACGTCTGCGAGGGCGGCGATCCGATCGCGCCGACGCAGGTCATCGAAGGCTCGTTCCCGCACGAGCTGCAGGGTGCCTACGTGATGGTGCCGTTCACGGTTCCCTCCGGAACGACCTCGGTCCGCGTCAAGTACTGCTGGGATGCGCCGCAGGGCGAGCCTGCGTCGGGACACACGATCGACCTCGGCCTAAGGCAGACGCCGTCTCCGGGCGAGGAGTGGGGCGTGCGGCAGTTCCGCGGCTGGGGCGGATCGAGCCATCCCGACGTCACGGTCACGCCGCAGGGCTTCTCGAGCGAGGCCGAGTACCTCGAGCGTCCGAAGGGGCACGTTCCGGGTCGGACGACCCGCGGCTTCCTTCCCGGACGGATCCCGCCGGGACGGTGGGCGGCCGAGCTCGGCGTCGCCGCGGTCGTGCCGCCGGAGGAGGGCGATCCGGACGGCGTGCGGTGGCGCGTCGAGATCGAGCTGTCGAGCGATCCTTCGTTTGCGGCGGAGCTCTACCGTCCGGCGCGCTACGACTCGTACCGCCGTCGCGAAGGCCCGGCCTGGTACGCGGGCGACATGCACGTCCACGCCGAGCACTCGGCGCTCGGCGACGCGACGATGAACGAGGTCTTCGACTACGCGTTCCGCCCGCTCGCCGAAGGCGGCGCCGGCCTCGATTTCATCACCCTCTCCGACTACGTGACGAGCGCCGGCTGGGGCGAGATCGGCCGCTACCAGGACCAGTACCCCGAGAACCTGGTGATCCGTAGCTCCGAGATCATCACCTACACCGGCCACACCAACAACCACGCGAGCAAGACCTACGTCGACCACCGGAAGGGCCCCGTGTACGAGCGGCACGCGGACGGCAGCCTCGAGCTCTTGCGCAACGCGGGTCCCGCGAGCGGCATCTTCCGCGTGGTGCGCGGCCGCGGCGGCTTCACGCAGATCAATCACCCGACGATCTTCCCGTCTTCGGATCCGAGCCTGCGGCGCTTCTGCCGCGGCTGCCCGTGGGACTTTACGCCCGAGGCCACGGATTTCGGCCTCGTCGACGCGATCGAGATCCAGACCGGCCCCGCGGGCTTCGGCGACACGCCGAACCCGTTCACGCTGACGGCGATCGAGTTCTGGGAGGACGCGCTCTCGCGCGGGCACCATATTGCCGCGGTCGGCTCGAGCGACTCGCACAACGCCGGGCGGACGACGAGCGCGACGCAGACGCCGATCGGCCAGGCGACGACGATGGTCTGGGCGGAGGAGCTCTCCGAGCGCGGCATCCGCGACGCCGTCCAGGCCGGGCACACGTACGTGAAGCTCTTCGGAAACGCGGGCCCCGACCTTCGCTTCGAGGCGCGGAGCCCGGAGGGCGAGAGCGGGATCATGGGCGACACGCTGTACGCGCCCGCCGCGACCTTCACCGCGCGTGTGCTCGGCATCCCGACGGACGAGGGCCGGCACACGCTCCACGTCGTGCGGAACGGAGTCGTCGTCGCATCGGTTCCGGTCGACGAGCCCGAGATCGAGTACTCGTTCTTCGCCGACGGCCCGGCGCGGTACCGCCTGCAGCTCCAGCGCGGCGCGCTCGTGATCGCCTTGACGAGCCCGATCTACCTGGGGCGGGGGCCGCGCCCGGACTCGTCGCGCGGGATCCCGATCCAGTAGCCGTCGCCCGCCCGGTCCCCAGGCCGAGGGCCTCGGCGGTCGTCCGGTAGCGCCGCGCGATCTCGCGCAGGAAGGCCCGCCGGCGGCCGGCCGAAGCCGGGAACGGAAGCCGAATGCGCCCGCCCCAGTCCCGTCCATCGCGCGCGTCTGCCGCACGTCCCGTCGCAAGCGCGTGGAAATGCAGGAACGGCGTGCGCTTCAGGTAGAAGACGCCGGGCCTGGAGCTACTGCGCTTCGGGCGCGTGGCCGCTCGTCACGTCGCGGAGGTGGTCGAGAAGCTCTGGGCTCGGACCGCCGGTGACCGAGAGGCCGTGGTTCGCCTGATACGTCCGGATCGCGAGCGAGGTGCGCGGTCCGACGACGCCGTCGACCGGGCCGACGAAGTAGCCGTTCAGGTTCAGGAGGTCCTGGGTCTCGCGCACGTCGGCGTCGGAGAGACTGCCGTGCGCCGGGCCGCCGTCCTCCTCGTCGCTGCCGAACATCTTGCCCATGTCGCGGCTGGCACCCTCGAAGGTGTGCGAGCAGGCGGCCCCGATCATCGCTGCGGCGGCGAGCACCGCCAGCACTCCTCGCACCTTCACCATGGACGCCATCCTCCTCCCATCCTCCTGCGCGGCCTCGTCCACGTGGCCCAAGATGCCGCCCCGCGAGCCGGCCGTCCAGCACGTGCGTCGGCCGGCGCGAGGAGGCGGTCGAGGGCGCGCAGTTTTCCCAGGGGGTCCGGTTCGTTGAGCCCTTTCTGCACCCAGGCTCCTCCTCCCATTCCGCCGACCGCAGCGGGGCTTTCGGGCGAGCCTGGGTGCAGATACGGCCGAACGAACCGGACCCCATTTACTCGCGGACGGCGAAGCCGACGCGGTCGCGCACGAGGCCGCTCGCGTCGGTCAGCGCCAGCTCGTGCCGGCCGGGCTCCGGCCGCCAGAGGAACGGTTCGTGGGCCGGCGCGAGCGGCCGACCGTCGAGGCGCCATTCGAGCAGCTCGTCGCCCTTCGAAGCGAGGAGCGCGATTCGCTGCAGCGCGGGCGGGACGTCGGGATCGAGCGCCAGCACCCCGCCCTCGGTCGGCGCGACGATGCGCGCCCGCACCGGTGCGGCTTCGATGCGCGAGCCGGCGGGCTCGGTTCCTTCGAGGAACCACTCCGCACGAGCGGGCTCGCCGCTCGCGCCGAAGGACACGTACCGCGCGATCACGCCGGGCGGCGGCTCCGGCGGTACGCTCGACCGCTCCGCGTGGAGCAGCGAGACGATCTCGAGCCAGATCGGCGCCGCGCCGGTGACGCCGCTCACGTCGTGCATCGGCTCGCCGGAGAAGTTCCCGACCCACACGCCGACCGTGTAGTCGCGCGAGTATCCGATGCACCAGTTGTCGCGCATGTCCTTGCTCGTTCCCGTCTTGACGGCGGTCCAGAAGCGCGTCGCGAGCGGGTTCTCGAGCCCGAAGGTGGTGCTCCGGCTCTCGCGATCGGAGAGGATGTCGGACACGACGAAGCTCGCCGCCTCGGAGAAGACGCGTCGTCCTTCGTACGACTCGTCGTCCGGCAAGAGGCGCAGCGGCCGCCATACGCCGCCGTTCGCGAGCGTCCGGTAGGCGTTCACGAGCTCGAGAAGGCTCACGTCGGCCGAGCCGAGCGCGAGCGACGGCCCGTAGTGATCGCCCGAGTCGACTACGCCCGCGAAGTCGAGTGCGACGAGGCGCGAGACGAGGGCGGGCTCGCCGAGGAGCTCCTGCGTGCGCACCGCCGGGACGTTCAAAGACGAGGCGAGGGCGGTCCGCAGCGAGACGGCGCCGCGGAACTCGCGGTCGTAGTTGCGCGGCCGGTACACGCCGCCGAGGACCGGGATCTCGACCGGCGTGTCGTCGAGCAACGAAGCCGCGGTCAGGATGCGCCGGTCGAGCGCCAGCGCATAGAGGAACGGCTTCACGGTGGAGCCGACCTGGCGTCGCGCGAGAACGCCGTCGACGTGACGGGCGCTCGAGCCGCGACCGCTTCCGCCGACCCAGGCGAGCACGTCGCCGGTCGCGTTCTCGACCACGAGAGCGGCGCCGTCGTGCACGTTCCGGTCGCGCTCGCCGAGAAGCTCTCGCTCGAGGAGCTCGCTCGCACGACGCTGGAGAGGCTGCGCGAGAGTCGTCCGCACGTCGCCCGTCCTGCCGCGCTCGCGGAAGATCCGCCGCGCGAGATGCGGGGCTTCCCTCGGCCGCGGGCCGCGCCGCGTCGGCGTGCCGAGCGCCGACGCGGTCGCTTCTTCGAGCGCCGCGCGATCGACCGGCTCGTGCATGGCGCGCGCGAGCGCCGCGCTCCGCTCGAGAGCCCGCGCGCGCGTCGTCCCGGGCGAGCGCAGGAGCGAGGCCAGGACGAGCGCCTCGGCGTGCGACACGCCGTGCGGGTCCTTGCCGAGGAGCGCGCTCGACGCGGCAGCGACGCCCACCACGTCGCCGCGCACCGGAACGAGGTTCAGGTACGCCTCGAGGACCTCCTCCTTCGACCAGCTTCGCTCGAGCGCGAGCGCGGCGAGGATCTGCCGCACCTTCTCGCCGAGCGTCCTCCCACCCCTGCCGGGAAGCAGCGACGGATCGAGCAGGGCCGCGAGCTGCATCGTGATCGTGCTCGCACCGCGCCGGGTTTCCCCCGTGACTCGACCGAGAGCGGCCGCGACGATCGCGCGCCCGTCGACGCCCTGGTGCGAACGGAAGCGGCGGTCCTCCGAGTGCAGGACCGCGGCGACGAGCGCGGGTGAGATGCGCTCGAGCGGCGTCCATTCGAGCGCGCGCCGCTTCTCGTCGATGCGTACCTCGTGCAGCACCGCACCGTCGCGGTCGAGAAGGCGCGCGTCGGACGGGCGGTGCGCCGCCCGGACCTCCCGCGGGGTCGGAACCTCGAGAAGGCTCGAGCCGAGCCGGACGGCGGCGAGCAGTCCCGCCGCGAGCACCGCGGCGCAAGCGCCTCCGAAGCGAAGCCAGGCTCGACGTCCCGTCATCGCTCCACGCGCACCGGTGCGTTCGGCGTCTCGCCGAACGATTCGGGCGCGTAGAGCGCCTCGACGCGCGTCGGCGGGAGCCCGAGCTCGCCGGCCTGGTTCAGACGGATCGCGTACTCGAGCGAGAACGCTCCCTGCGGGACCTCGGAGAAGTACGCGCGGTACGCCTCGAAGCCGCGCTCCACGAAGTCGGGCGAGAGCCCGTCGCTCGCCCCCGGCGCGGCGCCACCCGGGAAGCTCGCGAGATGCGACGCTCCCGTCGGTACCGGATCGTCCACGACGACCCATCCCGAATCGCTCGCCGCCTCGACGTCGAGACGCACGCGAAGGACGTCCCCCACGTGCAGCGCGCCGTCCGGACGCGGCGACACCGGCGTCACGGTGCGACGGATCGTGAAGCCGCTCGAGAGCGGCTCGCGCAGCGGGATCGCGGCGCGTGCCTGCACGGTGATCCAGGGACGTCCCGATCCCTGGTGGACGGTGACGAGGTCGGCTCGCGCATCCGGCCAGGCGAAGTCGAGCGTGCCGCCGCGCGGCTCCTTGCGCCAGTCGAGCTCTTGGGTCTCGGTCCCGAGCGAGACCGTCGTCGTGCCGGAGACGGCCTCCGCCTCGAGCTCGTTCGAGAAGCGCCCGAGGGCGACGACGCCCCACGCGTTCGCGACCGTCGTCGACCAGGCGCCGCGGCGCTGCTCGCCGAGCGCGCCGCGCACGAGCCGGGGCAGGTCTTCCTTCCACGCGCCGGAATCGATCAAGAGCAGAATCAAGCGCAGCGTATCCGCTCCCGAGCCGGAGAGGAGCCAGCTCGGGCTCCCCGCATCCGGCGCCGAAGCGGTGAGCGTCGTTCCCTGCAGGTAGAGCCGGGCGCGGACGAGACGCTCGACCTCGGCGAGGCGTGACTTTCGCTCCGGGAAGTCGGCGGTCTGGAGGAGGATCTGCCACCAGTCGATCAGAGCCGGCATCGGCCACAGCGAAGGCTCGATCGTGATGCTGCTCGAGAGGTCCGGCCGCGCGACGCCGGCGCGCGCGAGCGCCGCGATCGCGGAGAGCTTGCGCAGCGGCAGGTCGGTCCCGCCGGAATCCTCCTGGGCGACCCGGCCCTCGACGAAGGCGACGAGCCCTTCCTCGAGACGCGCCTCGAGATCCGCCGGCAGCGGCCGTCCGGAAGCGATGCTGATCGAGAGCACGTAGGACGTGAGGAGATCGCTCCCCGAATCCATCGTCGGGAAGAACTCGAGGAGGCCGTTTTCGTCGAGGCTCGAGGGCATGCCGTCGACGACCGACGACCAGAGCGCTTCGTCGCCGAGCGCGATCGCGCGCGAGACGCGCTGCTCGAGGCACGTGTACGGATAGGCGCGCATCCAGTCGCGCACGCCGGACAGCCCGTCGGAGAGAGAAGCGGCGAGCGCGACGCGCACCTCACCGCGGCCCGGGAGCGCGTCCGCCGGACGCTCGACGGGCAAGCGCAACGGACCGGGAGGCTCGAAGCGAAGGAGGCTCGCCTGCATCGTGCGCACGGGGACCGCGGGCACCACGCGCTGGACGATCCGCAGCCGATCGGAGTCGCCGGAGCCGGCGTCGGTCGCCTCGATCTCCCACGGAAGCTCCGTCACTCCGTTCGGAATGCTCGTCTCCCAGCCGAGCGTCTTCGCCTGGCCGGGCCCGAGCCGTGCCTCCTGCGGCGAGAGCGTCTCGCCGAGACCTTGCACCGTCGCGGAGAGGCGCACGTCCATCGGACGCTCGGTCGTGTTCCGCGCCGTGACCTCGGACCACAGACGGTCGCCGCTCCGCGCCAGCGGCGCGAGGCCGGAGAAGAGCATCAGGTCCTGCGTGCTCCGGATCGTCGCCTCGCCCGTGCCGAAGCGCTCGTCGCCGAGAGCGACCGCGACGATCCGGAACGAGGTGAGCGAATCGTTGAGCGGAATCTCGACCCGGGCGTCGCCCTGCGCGTCGAGCGGGATGCGCGCTTGCCAGAGAAGCAAGGTGTCGAGCAGCTCGCGCGTCGGCTTTCGTCCGCCGCCTCCGCCGGCGTCCACCGCCTTGCGGCCGAAGTGACGCTTCCCGATCAGCTGCAGACCGCTCGTCGAGGTGGCGACGCTCTCCTCGCGCGTGTGCATCATCGCGCGCAGCAGGTTCCACGTCGGATTCGGCGCGAGCTCGAGAAGCCCCTCGTCGACAGCGGCGAGCGCCACGTGGCTTCCCGCCGGCGGCGGACCGCCCTCGGGCGTCCGCACGACGAGGTTCACCGACGCTTTCTCGCGCACGCGGTAGACCTCGTGCTCCGGCTTCACGTCGACCGCGAGACGGTGCTCGTCCCAGCCGACCTCGAGCTCCGTCAAGCCGAAGCGCAGAGCCGGCTTGCCGAGATCGAGCCGCGCCGTCGGCTGCGGCCGGCTCACGCGCCCGCGCACCGCGAGCACCGAGACGAACGCGTTCGGTGCGAGCCGGCCCTCGATCGGTATCGAGAGGACCGGGTTTTCGCGTCCGAGGGGCCGCACGGACGCTTCGAGGATGCCCTCGCGCTCGACCGTCACGAGAGCGGTCGAGCGCGCGAACGGCGAGCGCACCTGCAGGCGCGCGGTCTCGCCCGGCTCCCAGCGACGCCGCTCGGGTACGAGCTCCATGCGGTCTGCGTCGCTCGCCTCGAACCAGACGTCCGAGCTGCCCTCGATCCAGACCGACCCGTGCGTCGAGCTCGCAGCACCTCGAGCGTCGCGGACCGTCGCCTCGAGGACGAGCTGTCCCGTGCCGGGAGGACGACGACGGCACGAGAGCCGACCTTCGGCGTCGGTGCGGCCGCTGCAGAGAGCGTGCAAGCGCTCGGTCTCCGTCACGTACTCGTACGCGTAGAAGCCGCCGACGACGCGCGTGCGGTTCGAGAAGTACTTCTGCGAGAAGGCCGTCACCTGGACCGCGGCGTCGGCGACGGGTTTTCCCGAAGGGTCGATCACGGCGACGTGCACCGAGAGGTCGCTGCCCGTTCCGGCCCAGTCGTCGATCCGGATCCCGGGAACCCACGCGGCGGGCCAGAGCGGGACCGAGGACGAGCTCGTCTGGATCTCGCCGTTCGGGTCGCGGAACTCGATCTCGGCGCCGAGCTCCTTGGGCGTCGTCGGCGGAGGGAGATCTTCGATCCACGCGCGCGCGGTGCCCTGGGCGTCGAGCACGATCTTCTCGCTTCGATGGACCGAGGAGGTCGACTCCTGCGACGAGTCGGAGTACGGGCGCTGTCTCTCGATGCCGACCTCGACCGCGCCGTTCCCGAAAGCGAAGCTCTCGAGCTCCTTCGGCGGCTGGATCGAGAGATCGCGGATCGTCGAGCGCAGCACGATCGGCATCTCGCCGGCGCCGCCTCCCGCCAGGTAGCGCACCGACATGTCGACCGGAACCCGCGTCGCTCGCACCTGAGCCTCGGGCGGCAGCTTGACGGCGGCCTGCAGGAGCGGCACGCGGAACTCCGCGACGCGGAACGTCGCCGATTCCCAGGTCTCCTCGAAGCGTTGCGGACGGTACACGCTCGGCGCTCCGGCGGACGTCGCACCGGGAGTCGGGCTCGGCGCGGCTTCGGGTTCCGGTCGCACCAGCGTGACGTCGTACGTGCCGAGCTTCGCCGAAGGCGGGATCGTCCACACGGTCTCCGCCGTGCCGTCGTCCGCCCAGTCGAGGGGGAAGTCGACGCTCGTGCCGGTTCCCTGGTGCCGGAGGGTCACGCGCGTCGGTCGATCCTCGGGCGGGACGAGCCCGAATCCGTCGTCCGTCTCGCGGCGCAGCACGTGCTTCATGTGCACGGGCTGACCGGCGCGGAGCAGGCTTCGGGCGAGGATCGTGTGCGCCGTGATCGTGCCGCCGGAGTACCCGCCTTCGAAGATCCCGAAGCGCCACGCCTCGATCCCGTCGTTCCAGCTCGAGAAGACGAAGCCGAGGTCGCCGCCGAGCTCGGCCGTGACGAAGAGACCGTCGCCGAGCCCCGAGAGCGGCTGGTTGCCGCGCCAGTCGCGGAACGGATCGGGCTTCTCGTCCGCGTACGAGCAGCTCGGGACCTCGGAGCGTCCGGGCAGCGCGTCGATGCGCGCGAGGCCCTGCGCGTCCGTCGGTCCCTGCCAGAGGACGCGTCCGGTGCAGTCGTGCACGCGCACCGATGCATCGCCGACCGGCTCGCCGCGATCGAGCGACGTCACCCAGACGAGCGAGCTCTGGCGGCCCCACTTCAAGTGCACGGCGAGGTTCGTCACGAGCGCCGCCGCGCTGACGTACATCGGCTCCGGCTTTCCGAGGAGCGCTTCGCCGAGCGGGCGGCTCGCGACCTCGACGACGTAGAGACCGGGCTCCGGAAGCGGGATTCCGAGGACCTCGGTCTCTCCCGGCTCGCCGGGGATCGGGACGGCGAGCGACCGGGGAGCGGGCGTGCCCGGCGCGCCGGCGAAGATCGAACGCGCGCGGTGCGCGAGCGCGACGCGCGAGAGCCACGGGACGATCTCGTGGGCGCGTGCGGTGTCGAGGCGCAGCACCTTCGCCGGAAGCGTCGCCTCGACCGAAGCCGCGTCCGCGCCGGCGGCACGTCCGAGGTTTCGCACGGTGATCGGCAGCGCGGGTTCGACCTTCGACTCGAGGATGCCGAACCGCGCCGCGAACTTGGCGAGCGGCGGGTCCGGCCCGATCTCGACGCGCAGAGGAAAGCGATCCGCGTTGGCGAGCGTCCGGCCGGCGTCGTCGCGCAGCTCGCCGGGAAGCTCGAGATCGAGAGACGACGAGGCGGCGAACGGTCCGCGGAAGACCAGCTCCGAGACCCAGCCGTCGGTCGAGTCGGGCGGCTCCGGCGCGAAGCGCGCCTTCTCTCCGACGAGGGATGCAGCACGCACTTGCTCCCACGCGACCGGAGACGAGAAGCGGACACGGATCGGACGAAGCGGCACGCACGGCGCGCGCGGGCGCTCCTGCGCGCAGGCGAGCTCGGCGAGGAACGCCGGCCGCACCTCGAAGTCGAGCACCTGATCCTCGGTGCGCGCGATGCCGCTCGTCGCGGCGATGCCCTTTCCCCAGACGAGCCGGACTTTGGCCTTGGCGGGGAACGTCTGGCGCCCCTGCAGGATCGCGATCGGGCCTTTCCTCGACGCCACGGGGAGCGTCGCGAGGATCGCCTCGCGCTCGTCTCCCGCGAGGAGCCGCACGCCGACCTTCTCGCCGATGCCGTCGACGCCGAACCAGGCGTACTCCTCGATCGAGGCCGGGACCGCCTCCGCGTCGAGGCGGAGGACGAAGGCCTGCGCTTCCTCGATCCGCGATTCCTCCGAAGGCGTCGAGGTGACGATCGCCGGGCCGCCGGTCGAGAGCTCGAACACGGCACCGCCCGCGATCGGCGTTCCGTCGAGCGCTGCGAGCCCGTCCAGGAGCGTGAAGCGGCAGCGCACGCCGCCCGGCAGCGGCTCTCCGAAGTCGTACGCCCAGGTGCGGCTGTCGATCCAGCGCTCGCTCCCGGGCTCGGGGCAGTCGATCGCGAACGGAGAAGGTGCGCGCGGGTCGCCGAGAGCGATCATCGTCGCGGCGAAGCGAGCCGTCACCTGCGCGATGTCCTTGACCGTGCCCGTCGGCGAGAATTCGGGCGCTGGAAGATCGGCCGGCCGGGCGGGCAGGGTGCTCGTCAGAAGGAAGGCGACGGCGGCGAGTGCCGCGAGAGCGTTCCCGACGAGCGTGACGCGAAGCGGCTTTCGGCGAAAGCGAAGCGCGTTCGATTGCACGCCTCCTTCTACTCCACGTTTCGAGCCCTTCGAAGCTTCGCACGCCTTGCGCGATCGCCGTGGAGAGCTTCCTCGGAGCTAAAGCGCCACCGGATCCAGCCGAGGAACCCCAGATCGTGTCGGATCGTCGGAGGGAGAGCGCATCACGGAGAGCGGAACGCTCGGAGCCGCTCGCGCGCTCTTCCCGGCTGCGGGGCTCTTCCTGCGATAGCCGGCGCTGAAGCACGCGACCTGCACTTCTCCCTCCGGAGTCGTGTCGTAGCCGGAAAGAACGTGCGTGCAGTCGTGGTACAGGATGATCTCGGGCGCGCTGCCCTTTCGGTCACGGCGACGAGGTCTTCGACGGTCACGCGGAGGAGTCCCGCCAGGCGAGGCCCTGGCGGACGTCCGCCATGCGGGACTCGATCATCGCGTCGAGGTCGGAGGTCGGGAACACGAAGAACTGGTTCTCGACGACGGCGCGATGCACGACGTCCGCGACGTGCTCCGGCGGAGCGCCGCTCGCCGCGATCCACTCGCGGTACTGCTTCGACGCGGCGTTGCCCTCCGAGGGATCGGCCATGCCCGCGGGGCGGTTGCGCTCGCTCTCGAAGATCCGCGTCTTGATCAGGCCGGGGCAGAGGACCGACACGCCGACGCCCTTGTCGGCGAGCTCGGACCGCAGCGCGGAAGCGATGCCGACGACCGCGTGCTTCGTCGCGCCGTACGGGCCGACCGACGGCGTGTCGATGACACCGGCCGCGCTCGCCGTCAGGACGAGGTGACCGGAGCCCTGCTCCGCGAGGAGCGGCGCGAAGACGTGCACGCCGTGGATGACCCCGCGGAGGTTCACGTCGACGACCCAGTTCCAGACCTCGAGCGTCATGTCGAGGATCGGTCCGACGGGCGCGACGCCGGCGTTGAGACAGACGACGCCGACCCGGCCGAAGCGCTTCACGGTCTCGTCGCGGAGACGCTGCACGTCCTCGACCGAGCGGACGTCGCAACGGACTCCCAGCACGCGATCCTCGTCGCCGCCGAGCTCGCGAACCGTCGCGTCGAGCGCCGCCGGCTCGACGTCGCCGATCGCAACGTGCATTCCCGCGGCCGCGAAGCGATGGGCGAGGGCTCGTCCGATGCCGCTTCCGCCGCCGGTCACGACGCAGGCCGCGCCGGCCAGCTCCGTCGATGGGGACTTCCTTTCCGTCGTCATGAGTTCTCCTCCGATCGAGCCGCTGCTCGCGCGCCTTTTCGCTGGAGCGAGGAGGCTTCGCAACCTATGGTCGGGACGGAACATCCGGGTCCGATCGAGAAAGGGGATTCGAGCCATGCGAGGAATCTTCGGGGCCGTGACGGCGTTTCTGGTCCTGGCCGCTTCCGCTTCCGCGAGCCGAGCCGCGAACGATTCGGTCGAGTGCGACAAGGTGAAGCGATGAGGACGAGAGAGGGGGTGCGTCGCTTGCGGGCTTGCCGAGGGACCCCCGCGATTGCTGCCTTGCTCGTGCTCGCCGCCTTCTTCACGCTCGCTGCGCCGTCCGCCGCTCGCCGGGGTGGTCCGATCACGCTCCGCATCGTGGGGACGCTCGATCCGGCGTCCGGCGCGCGGTCGCTCGCGACGGTCGAAGTGCGCATCGGGAAGGAGATGGCGCGCCAGCTCGCGGTCGACAAGATCGTCAATCAGACCTCCGGTCCCCTCGGCTCGAGGATCCTCGACGAGGCGAAGCGCTACAAGCCCGCCTTCCGCCTCGTCGGTGACGAGGAGCTGATCGCGAAGCTCACGTCCGCACCGAAGGGCGCGCGCATCGCGGTCACCGGCAGCCTCACCACCGCACGCAACCTGCTGCTGTCGGAGGTGGTCGTCGAAGCTCAGAGATCGACGACCGCGATTCCGCCGCCGTCGAGGCCCGGAAAGGCCGCAGCGAAGACGATCGATCGTCCGGACGGCGACCACTTCGCGTGCTGTGCGGCGAGCGCGTGCGGCGTCGTCGCCACGGGATCGTCGTTCTCCGGCGTCAGCTGGAAGATCTGATAGACCTGCTGCCCGCCGGGCGCGTCGCGGTTCGACTCGTAGGCGATGCGCTCGCCGTCCGGAGACCACCACGGCGTACGGCCCTGTCCCGGGTTCGCCTGGAACGGATCCTCCCCGGCCTCCTGGATCCAGATCTGATTGTCGTCCTGGTTGTACTCGCCGACCGGGAGCTGGCCGGCGAACGCGATCGGGTTCCCCGCTCTCCGCGACGGCGAGACGCTCGACATGCCCTCCCAGACGAGCGCCGGGTCGGTCAGCGGCGTCAGGACGCCGGGCCGATCGAGATCGAGGCGGACGATCTGGTTCAGCCCCCTCCGGTAGTTCGTCACGACGAGCGAGCGGCCGTTCGGGTACCACGACGGGTACTGCATGAGGTCGACGGTCGGATCTCCCGCGGGGAGCTGGATCACGTCCCGTGTGCGCACGTCGAGGAGGTAGACGCCGAAGAGCCCGTCACGGATTCCCGTGAACGCGACCTCGTAGGACGTTCGCGACCAGGACCAGTCGGGCCGCGTCGCCTGCAGATCGTCGTCGGCGAAGAAGGGCTCGGCCGCGACGCCGCCCGAAGCGGGAGCGGTCCAGAAGCTCGAGATCTCCTGGTCTGCCGCGGGACTCCGCATGAAGAGGACGGTGTCGCCGCGCGGGGAGAAGCAGGGGCGTGCGTCGAGATACGCGGGGTCGTCGGTGAGGGAGCGAAAGCGCGGCACCGCGGGGCCCGGCACGAACGGCAACCGCGTGGCCGACGACTCGCGTCGGTCCAGAAGCAGGACCCCACCCGTCAGCGCCACTCCCTCGATGAACCGCCTGCGTCGCATGCCTCCTCTTCGTTCCGCGAGGCAGCCATCGTGCCTCGTACGGCGAGGCATGACGAGCGCGTCCCCGTCCTGCGCCGGGTGCGCGGCGAGGAGTCCCCCCGGGGCCAGGGCGAGGAAACACGGGCGTTCTTCGAGCGTGCAGGGAGCGTTTCACGGGCGCTCCCGTGCTCCGGCACGGCCGGCTGTGAGACGCGCGCGGTCGCGTGTCAGCAGACGAAACGTCCGGGCGAGAGACGGTCCGCAGGATCGAACGTCGACTTGATCCGCTTCATCAAGCCGAGGCCCGGTCCGGGGTCGCCCCAGATTCCGGGCCATGCCGCGAGCGTGCGCTTCACGCCGGGCGGCGCGCGCTCGACGACGAGGTTGCCGCCCTCGTTCTCGACTTCCGCGCGCACGTCGGCGACGAGAGCCCCGAGCGACTCGCCGCCGTCGAGACGAGCGCGCACGACGCCGTTCGCCGCGTGCGCGTGGACGCGGCACGAGACGCCGCGCGTCGCGGCGCTCCGGGAGAGCTTTCCGAGGAAGGCTCCGACGCGCGTCGGCAGCGTGGCGGCACGGATCGTCGCGCCGAGTGGATGGAGCGTCCGATCCGCGATGCGCGCTCGCAGCTCCGCGGCCTCCGGTACCTCCGTCTCGAGCACGCGGGCTCCGCCCGTCTCGGCGTAGCGCGCGAGCGCGTCGCGCACCTCCTCCGTGACTCCGCCCGCGCCGGCGACGACCGACCAGCTCTCGCCGAACCCGAGATCGCCGCTCGAGCCCGCAGGATCCGGCCCGACGATCTCGAGCCAGAGCGGCTCGCACGCGTCGCGCAGTGCCAGCGCCAGGTCGCCGGCCTCCTCCGGCGAAGCGCACGCCATCGCGATCGCCGCCTCGAGCGCGGGACGGGGCCGCACCTTGAAGGTCGCCTCGACGATCACGCCGAGCGTGCCGAGAGCGCCGACGTGCATCTTCGGCATGTCGTATCCGGCGACGTTCTTCACGACGCGTCCGCCGCCGCTGACCAGCGCGCCGTCGTGCGCGACGACCGTCAATCCGATCAGGAGATCCCGCGCCGTCCCCTGCGAGGCGCGAAGCGGTCCAGCGAGGTTCGTCGCGAGGAGACCGCCGACGGTCGTCGCTTCGCTTCCGGGCGGATCGAGCGGCAACCACTGTCCCGCGCCGGCGAGCGTCGAGGCGAGTCGCGACAGGGGGCAGCCCGCCTCGACGCGCACGGTCATGTCCGCCGCCTGGTGATCGACGATGCGGCTCACGGATCGCATCGACAGGAGCATGTCCGCACGGCGCGGCGGGCCGCCGACGTCGAGATGGCCTCCGAGCCCGCGCGGGACGACGGCGAGGTCGCGCTCGGCGGCGTCGCGGATCGCTGCGGCGACCTCCTCGATCGTCGCCGGCTCGACGACGGAGCGCGGCACGACGCCGTCGATGGCTTCGCTTTCCGCCATCACATCGCGGCTTGCCGCCGCGGTGCGCGCGACTCGACGCAGACCTTCGCGTCCGGCAAAAGCTTGTGCGGGTTCGAGCGCCCCTCCGGATCGAACACCGCGCGGAGCGAGGTCATCGCGAGGAGATCGCTAGGCGAGAAGAGGAGCGGCATCTGCGCGATCTTCTCGACGCCGATGCCGTGCTCGCCGGTCACGCTGCCGCCGAGCGCGATGCACGCTTCGAGGATCTCGCGACCGGCCGCGAGCACACGGCGTACCTCGTCCTCGTCGCGCTCGTCGAAGAGGATGATCGGGTGGATGTTGCCGTCCCCCGCGTGGAACACGTTGCCGATGCGCAGGCGATGGCGCTCCGCCGCGGCGGAGATCGCGCGCAGGATGTCGGGAACGCGCGTGCGCGGCACGACGCCGTCCTGCGTGCAGTAGTTCGGCGCGAGCCGCCCGACCGCGCCGAACGCGCGCTTTCGCGCCTTCCAGAGGAGCGCACGCTCCGCTTCGTCGGCGGCGACCCGCACCTCGCGCGCGCGGCGACGCGTGCACAGCGCGACGACCTGCGCCGCCTGCGGATCGAGGCCTGCCGCGGGACCGTCGAGCTCGACCAGGAGGACCGCTCCCGCGTCGACGGGGAGCCCGGCGTGGAACGCGTCCTCGACGGCGCGGAGGATCAGGCCGTCCATCATCTCGAGCGCCGCGGGAACGATGCCGCCGGCGATGATGTCGGACACCGCTTCGCTCGCGTCCTCGACCGAGTCGAAGACCGCGAGGAACGTGCGGTGCGCCTCGGGAGCTCGCGTCAAGCGCAGCGTCGCGCGCGTGACGAGCCCGAAGGTCCCCTCGGCGCCGACGACGAGCCCGGTCAGGTCGTAGCCGACGCGCTCCTCGACCGCGCCGCCGAGGGACACGACCTCGCCGGAAGGCAGCACGAGCTCGACGCCGAGCACGTGGTTCGTCGTCACGCCGTACTTGAGCGTGTGCGGGCCGCCGCTGTTCTCCGCAACGTTTCCGCCGATCGTGCACGCGGTCTGGCTCGAGGGATCGGGCGCGTAGAGGAGACCGGCGGCCGCGACCGCGCGGGTCACCCAGAGGTTCACGACGCCGGCTTGCGCGACGACGCGGCGGTTGGCGAGGTCGATCGACTCGATCTTCTGGAGGCGGCTCGTGCACACCATCACCGGCGCTTCGACGGGCAGCGTGCCGCCCGAGAGCCCGGTGCCGGCGCCGCGCGGCACGAAGGCGATCCGCTCCTCGGCGAGGACGCGGAGAACCGCTGCGACCTCTTCGGGCGTCGCAGGGAGGACGACGAGGTCCGGCACGGCGCGCTCGAGCGTGTACCCGTCGCACTCGTAGACGAGGAGCGCCTCGCGCCGGTCGACGATCCCGGCGTCGCCGACCAGGCCGCGCAGGCGCTCGCGGAGCCGGGAGGGGAGCATGCCCGACGTTTAGTGGGCGTCCCGTCGGCTGTACAGCGCGGCGGACGACCGGACGGCTTCTCTGGAGGGGCACGGCGACGAAGGCCCTTGCCGGTCGGCGCGCGGCGCGGGATGAAGAGCGTCTCGAAGCGAAGGGGATCAGGATGGCGAAGCGTTGTCGCGTGAATCGATGTGGGGCGACCGCGGCCGTCGCGGCCTGGGCGGCCGTCGCACTCTCGGCGCCGCTCGCCGCGGACGCGGCGGACCGGACCGCGATCCGGCCGCCGTACCGTGGAGCCGGCGGCTCGGCGGAGCCCGTCCGGCCCGGTTGTCCGACGGACGACATGTATCCGGCCCGCCCCGAGTCGGTGCACGCCGAGGTCGTCGAGACGGCGGGGGGCGCGGATGCGGTCGCCGGGCGCGCGCGCGAGCTCCTGAACGGCGGCGATTCGCAGCGCGCCCTGCACATGAGCGACATGGCGCTCCGCGCGGAGGGCGAGAACCGTGCGGCGCTCGAGGTGCGCCGCGACGCGGTCCAGACGCTCCTCGCCGGAGCCGTGAACCTGAACGAGCGCGGGTGGCTCACGGCCGCCCTCCGCGAGGTCGAGGCGAAGCTAGACTGACTCGACGCGGATCGCGATTCCGGAGGTGAGAGCCAGCGTCTCTCTCGCGCTGCCCTCGCGGATCGCGATCTCGAGGAAGCCGTCGCTTCCGAGAAGAGCGAGCGGCTCTCCGGGCGCGACGTCTCCGTAGGTCCGGACGACCGGAAGACGCCGGCCGTCCGGCAGCACCGCCTCGCAACGTCCGCTCGCTCCGGTGACGGCGCGCACGTGCGCGGTCTGCAAATTGGTCACGACGTTCCCGAAGCGGTCCGCGTGCGTGACGCGTCCCTCGACCCAGCCCGAGGCCTCGCGGACGCCGGCGAACGCGAGGCGGCGCGCGCGGTGCTCGGGACCGACGTCCTCCGGAGCGACGCGGCCCGTCGCGATCGCCGCGGCCGCAGGAGCGAAGACGTCGCGGCCGTGGAACGTCGTGGAGGGGTTCTTCGGCAGCACCGTCGCGAGCGCGCCCGCGAGGTCGATCCGCCGGCAGTCGTCGACTCCCCCGAGCGCCTCGACGACGAGATCGAAGATGCCGTTGTCGGGGCCGACGAAAACGTGACGCCCGCCCCGGACGACGATCGGCGCGCGCTCCGTACCGACGCCGGGGTCGACGATCGCGAGGTGGACCGTCCCCGGCGGGAACCACAAGCACGCCGTCCGCAGCACCGCGGCGCCGTGCGCAACGTCCTGCGGCTCGACGTCGTGGGCGACGTCGACGACGCGGAGATCCGGCGCGAGCGTCGCGAGGACGCCCTTCATCGCGCCGACGTAGCCGTCGCGCGTGCCGAAGTCGCTCGTCAGCGTGACGAGGCCGCTCGGCGTGAACCTCTCGGGCACGGCCACCTCAGGGGAGCGACTCGGCGGAGAACCCCTCGGCCCACTCGAAGCACTGCACCTCGATCATGAACGGCAGCCGGTAGCGGACATAGAAGTTGTGCAGCTTCACCGCCGTGAAGTCCTCGATCTGGCGGTCGACCACCTCGACGCGTTCGTCACGGTCGCGGAAGGCTTTCGCGCGCGCATACATCTCGTCGAGCTCGGCGGGCGTACTCACGGAGAGGCCGAGGTGCTCGCTGGTCCCGCAGCGCATCGGGGCGTCGCTCGCATGAATGTAGACGAACTGCTCGTTGCTCCAGGCACGCAGGACCAGGAGCTCGCGGTCCTTGCTCATGGTCGGCATCTCGGTCCAGCCGAAGACGCTGCCGTAGAAGTCGACGAGATCCGCACGTGCGGAGGCGTCGAGCTCGTCGGCGGTGACCGTCAGGGCGACGTGGTTGAAGCGGGGGAGCGAGCGTTGGGTCGACATGCCGCGAGAATCCGCCCCGGCGGGGACGTGTGTCAATCCATGGGACGGGATCGGGGGGTCGGGAAGCGACCGTCTGCTCCGTGCGACGGGTCGACTCCGAATCGCGTTAGACGCGGTGCTCCTCGTCCGTCTTCTCCGGGCATGGTCGAGCTGGACAGCACGGTGCAAGAAGACGGGCATCCGTGGCGTCGCCTCGACCGCGGCGGTCATCCGGGGATGCCAGTGTGTCAACAGGTCGACGGTCCGACCCCGAGCCGTTCTTACAATGCGAGACGGGAAGAGCAGGTTGTCGAAGGTTTTCCAGCGCAGATGGTCTGGCAGGAGGACTGGCATCGAGCTTGCGTCGGAGAGTCGGAAAGAAGGGCCCATGCCATGGGATGCAACGTCACGCTGCTCGATCTGGTTCACGCGGTATCGCGGTACCTCCGCACCGACGCCGAAATCGTTGCGCACGTGACCGCTCTGGTGAACTCGGGCCGCTTTCGTCTGAGCGGCAACTTCAAGGGCGCGCGTTTCGACGACGGCCGTCGCACCGGCAGCCGGAGCCAGGCTGGGAGGAGGGTTCGAACGTGAGCATGACGAGCCTGACGAGCCTCAACCCGGAGAACATCAGCGCGGCCGACTTCTCCGCCGGCGAGACCTGCCGCTTCTTCATCGGCGGCGAGCCGTTCGAGATCTGGGAGAACCCGGACGTTCCCTTCGGGAACGAGCGTGAGGACATCGACGGCTACGCCGACCGCGGCCAGTGGACGCTCCTCTGGAACGCTCTCGTCCTGACGACGACCGCTTCCTGACGATCGGCAAGATCGACACGATCGACAGGATCGACGAGATCGAAGCGTCCGACCCGATCGCGCGGTTCCGCTCCTGGTACCGCGACGCCGAGAAGCGGGGTGCGCGCCAGCCGGATGCGATGGCACTTGCCACGGTCGGTCGAGGCGGCGTTCCGTCGCTCCGCTTCGTCCTCTTGAAGGGCGCCGACGAGCGCGGCTTCGTGTTCGTCACGGATGGTCGGAGCCGGAAGGGCGGGGAGCTCGCGAGGAACGCGCACGTCGCCGCGACGTTCTACTGGAGCGCGACCGGAAAGCAGGTGCGCATCGAGGGGCGCGCACGACCGGTCTCGGCGGCCGAGTCCGACGAGCTGTGGCGGGATCGCCCACGCGGCAGCCAGCTTTCCGCCGCCGCTTCGTTGCAGAGCGCACTTCTCGCGGAGCGAGCCGTGCTCGTGCGGCGGCGCGCCGAGCTCGCGCGGCGGTTTCGCGGCCAGCCGGTGCCGCGACCGGACGGTTGGTGCGGCTACCGGATCGTCCCCGAGCGGATCGAGCTCTGGGTGCACCGCGCGAACCGCCTGCACCACCGCGAGCTCTTCGAGCGCTCGGCGCGCGGCTGGCGGAAGACGCTCCTCCAGCCGTAATCCCTCTTGCATGGGATTCTTCCGGGAGAGACGCCGGCGACGCCTTCGCGCGGCGCCGTTCCGGGGCGAGTGGCGCGCGATCGTCGAGCGGCGCTTCGCGATGTTCTCTCGACTCTGCGAGGCGGATCGTGCCGAGCTCCTCGGGCACGTCGCGGTGTTCCTCGACGAGAAGAAGTTCGAGGGCTGCGGCGGCCTCGCGATCACCGACGAGATCCGCCTCACGGTCGCGGCGCAGGCGTGCCTTCTCCTGCTGCACCGCGAGCGGCCGCACTACTATCCCGGCCTCTACTCGATCCTCGTGTACCCGCACGCCTACGTCGCGCGCGCGAAGGAGATGCTGCCCGGCGGGATCGTGGTGGAGGGCGACTCGGCGCGGCTCGGAGAATCGTGGATCCGGGGCGTCGTCGTCCTCTCGTGGGACGACGTCAGCGCCGGGGCGGGCGATGCGGCGGACGGCCACAACGTCGTGCTGCACGAGTTCGCGCATCAGCTCGACCAGGAGGATGGCGCGTCCGACGGGGCGCCGATCCTCGAGCGTCGATCGCACTACGTCGCCTGGGCGCGGATCCTCGGGAAGGAGTTCGAGGAGCTTCGTGCCGCGGCCGACGGCGGCCGTCACTCCGACATCGACGCGTATGGAGCGACGAACGCGGCGGAGTTCTTCGCGGTCGTGACCGAGGCCTTCTTCGAGAGACCGCAGTCGCTCCGGCGGAAGCACCCGGAGCTCTACGAGGAGCTCAAGACATTCTACCGACAGGATCCAATCGAAAGAGAGGGGCGCCGCCCCTCTCCTCCACGCGGCTAACCTGCATTTCTCACCAGATCACGTCGCGAGGCGGTCGAGAGTGCCGAAGATTCGCGAGCCTCGGACCGGAGGGCGACGCAGGCGTACTTGAACAGTACGTCGAGGAGCCCGGAGGGAGAAGCTCGCGAAGATTCGGTGCTATCGGCCGCCGCAGTAGGGATCTGGTGAGAAATGCAGGCTAAGCCTGAGCTGCGCCTCCTCTCCCCGCTCGCTTTCGCTCGGCCGCTCGCTTCGCGCGCGGAGGTCCGTGAGTGCGGGGAG
>Ga0194131_10002660_pt1 | contig 29164 bp, 27 predicted proteins | sample TA2KigO120mmetaG_FD_148631 | JGI IMG/M metagenome (GOLD analysis project Ga0194131, IMG submission 148631) | Freshwater microbial communities from Lake Tanganyika, Tanzania - TA2015053 Kigoma Offshore 120m | ecosystem: Environmental > Aquatic > Freshwater > Lake | place: Tanzania: Lake...
CTTGTTGCGAGTCTGAGAATTCACGCTGATTCCTATTCTCGCCCTGCTCAGTAATTAAGGCCAGGGGAGTTGTCTCAGCTATGTTGGCACGGAGGGATGCGTCAAGAGTGATTCGTATCGGAGTCATTCGTATCGTTGCGTGCGTATCAATTTGAATCAGTTTGTGCAACACATCGAAAGTGCCATCCTGCATCCTATCCTACGTACCAGTCATCATTACGTCCGGACCAGCAGCGACCGGTGAAACGGAATCGTCTGGGTACTCCCCGGCAAGCGCTGTCCACTGTCTGGCGGGCGCGTTCGCGGACACGAGTGGCGCGATCGGGCCTGAGTTGATGTTTCAGGCGATTCACCGGTCGTGAACGATGTCACTGCGTCTTGGTCAGTGCACCTGACCGGCGCTGTGCAATTCACGATGAAGGCCGAGGAAGAGCGCCAAGCCTTCATCGATCGCGGCGATCTCGGTGGGCTCAAGTTCGCCGAAGGCACGGCGGACCCTCCTCTTGTCGATGGATCGGAGGTGATCGATCAGTGCGAACGACTGTTTCGCGAGGCCACTCTTTCCGGGCGAGAGCGAAGGGTAGAGAAGTCCCTCTCCCGGGGTTCCCGTGACGGGCACCACACAAACGAGTGGGAAGCGCTGGTCACCCGTGACTTCGGGATCACTGACGATGATGCAGGGCCTCACGCCGCGTTGTTCGTGCCCGACCGTGGGATCGAGTTCGACGATCACGACGGTACCGCGGCCGATCCTCACGCCAGATCCTGTACCCAGCCTTCACCGGGCACCCAGCGGACTGCCTTCCCGGCACTGCTGACCACGAGTGCTTCCCCATCTTCCTCGGGCAGGCCGCGAATCCATTCTTCAAAACCCTGGTCCACAAGTTGCGTGGCTTCGGGATGGGGATTCTCCAATGACCGCCTAAGCTCCGCGCGCCGAAGGCGCTCAATTTCCCGTCGCACGGCCTCCACGACGAACTTGCTCCGGTTCTTCTCCAGGCGGTCGATGTCCCTGAGGAGGTCGCCGGGCAGACTCACGGTCACTCGCTCTATGCCGGGCATTTCATACTCTGAGTATGATCATACCATGAGAGGCATGAGAAAACGCGCAGATTCGCTTCATCGATACTTCGCGGCCAGGTGTTTCCCATATCCGGTGAGATCCGCTCTCGCCAGTGAGCCGCGAAGGGAACGCAGAAGGGGAGCGTCTCGCCGTGGTGGAGTAGCCGGCTCGGCAACCGCTTCAAGGTTGGCCTCGACGATTTGCGATGGGGCGAGACCGCGCTTCGCGTAACGCTTGGCACCGAATTTCACTCGATCATCCACGCTCAGAGTCAGCTTGGGCATGTATAGGTATCATGACGCACTGTTCGTGGGTGGCGCTGGTCTCGGTGGCGGACGTCCAGCGATAGGAATTATATTGTTATTACAATGCGGCCCTTGCATGTGAGCATCCGGAAGATTGGCAACTCTCAGGGGGTTGTCATCCCCAGGCCATTCCTTGTGCAAGTGGGTCTGGACAGCGAAACGGGTGCGGAGATGACGGTGGAGGCAGGTGCACTCGTACTGCGAAGGCCCGCTGGTCCGGCTCGAGCGGGCTGGGCGGAGGCAGCGCGGAGAATTGCCGAAGCCGGTGACGACGCACTCGTGATGGGCGAATTCGGCAATGCGGAGGATGCGGAGATGGTCTGGTGAGGCACGTGAAGATCTGGCTGGTGAACCTCTATCCCACCGTAAGAAGCGAGATCAGGTAGGCGCGGCCCTGCGTGGTGTTATCACAGCCCGAAATGCACGATCATCTGCGCACGGCCACGCACGCGGGCCGGAGGGGACTGATTCTGCTCGACCAGATTCGAGCCGTCGACAAGACACGGCTGGGGAGAAGCTGGGTGCGGTCCCGGCGAAGACGCTTGCCGCCACATTGGGGACCCTTCGAGAGGTTTTCGCGGAGTAGATTCCTTGCGTACAGATTCCGCAGGGTTGTGAGCCGGCCATCCAAGAGAGGCCAGGTTCGGCGATAATGGAGCAGAGAGTAACCGTGAGTATGACCGTCGAAGTCCCGATCCCAGATGACCTGATGCCCCGGCTTGAGCAGAGAGCCCGGAGCGCAGGGCTGGACCGCGAACAGTACGTTTGCGCCCTTGTCTCCCGTGACTTGGCCGGCCCGAGAACGTTCGACGAGATCTTAGGCGGCTTTCGCGAAGAGATCGCAGCCAGCGGCATATCGGACTCAGAGCTGGATCAACTATTTGATTCGGCCCGGAAGGATTCGCTCGCCGAACGCAGGAACTACCTCTCGAAGTAGCCCATGTCCAGACATCGGCCGCGCGTGGTGTTCGACTGCATGATCTTTCTGCAGGCGGCTGCTCGACGAGCGAGTCCATCCGGCGCCTGCCTTGCCCTGGCCGAACAGGGTCTCCTTGAACGCTACGTCAGCCCCGCGATCCTCGCTGAAATCCAGGACGTCGTCAGCCGGCCTCAAGTTCGGACCAAATTCCGGCAACTGACGGACGATGTAGCCGCCGAGTTCGTCGCCCGAATCGAACGAGTCGCCGTCCGCGTGGACGAAGCCGGAACCAGCATCACCTTGGCTCGCGATCCCAAGGACGAGCCGTACCTCAATCTTGCCGTCCATGTTGGGGCCGATTTTCTTGTGTCGCGTGATCGCGATCTTCTCGAAAGCACCTACGCCACCGGCAAGACGCTGCCGGAGGTGCGGATCGTCGACCCGGTCGAGTTCCTGGCCGCGGTCCGCCCGCAGCTTGGAAACAGTTCCTAAGTTTGCCCCAGGATGGATTTTGTAGCGTGTGAGCCGGAGGTCAGGCGTGGGCGGCCTGGCCGTTGGCGGAGAGTTCCTTGACCAGGCTTTGGACGAAGGTCTTGGCGTCTCCGAAGAGCATGAGGGTCTTGTCGAGGTAATAGAGATCGTTGTCGATGCCGGCGAAGCCGGGGCTCATGCCTCGCTTGATGATCATGACCATGCGGGCTTTGTGGGCTTCGAGGATGGGCATGCCGGCGATGGGGCTGGTGGGGTCGGTTTGGGCGGCGGGGTTGACGACGTCGTTGGCTCCGATGACGAGGGCGACGTCGGCGACGGGGAACTCGCCGTTGATCTCATCCATCTCGATGAGTTTGTCGTAGGGGACGTCGGCTTCGGCAAGCAGAACGTTCATGTGGCCGGGCATGCGGCCGGCGACGGGGTGGATGGCGAACCTCACTTCGACGCCGCGGCGGGTGAGAATGTCGTGCAGTTCCCGCAACTGGTGCTGGGCCTGGGCGATGGCCATGCCGTAGCCGGGGATGATGATGACGGAGCGCGCGGCGTCGAGCACCTGGGCGGCTTCCTCGGCGCTGGCCGAGCGGTAGGGCCGGGCCGCGGCCGCGGCGCCGGTGGCCTGAACCTGGCCGAAGGCGCCGAAGAGCACGTTGGTGAACGAGCGGTTCATGGCCCGGCACATGATGATGGAAAGGATCAACCCGCTGGCTCCATCGAGCGCGCCGGCGATGATGAGCATCTTGTTGTTGAGGACGAAGCCCATGGCGCTGGCGCTCAAGCCGGCATAGGAGTTGAGCAGCGCGATGACCGTGGGCATGTCGGCACCGCCGATGGGGATGATCAGCAGCACGCCGAAGATCATGGCGAGGGCGGCGAAGATGGGGAAGAGCCAGGTTTGGGTGGGGTCGATGACCAGCCAAACGCCGATGGCAATCGCCAGAGCGAGAAGGCCGAGGTTCACGATGTTCTGGCCTTTATAGGTGATGGGGCGGGTGGGCAGAATCTCGTGGAGCTTACCGAAGGCCATGAGAGCGGCGGTCATGGTGAGGAAGCCGAGGAGGGTTTCGAGCACGAGCGCGGCCATGGTGAAGCCGCCCTGGGGGTGCTTGTAGAACTCGGCTGTACCGATGAGGGCGGTGGCGAGCGCACCGCAGGAGTGGGAAATGGCGGTGCGCTGCGGGACGGCGGTCATCGGCATGAGCACGGCCAGCGGCACACCGATGGCGGAACCGATGAAGAAAGCGATGAGGATCCACTGGTATTCGACGACATCGAAGCGGAGGAGCGTGCCCACGACGGCGAGCAGCATACCCACGGCGCCGGCGAGTACGCCGAGGCGGGCCGTCTTTGGCGAACTCATCCATTTGAGGGCAAGAATGAAGCCGGCGGCGGCGAGAAGGTAGAGATAAGGGAGAATTTCCTGCAGCATGGCGGCTTAGCGCTTGGCGCCCTCGCGTTTCTTGAACATTCGGAGCATACGGTCCGTGATGAGGTAGCCGCCGACAACGTTGGTGGTGGCGGCGACGACGGCGATGAAGCCGAGGGTGCGGGTGAGCGGTGAGGCGTCGGCCGCGCCGGTGATCAGGATGGCGCCGACCACCGAGATGGCGGAGATGGCGCTGGTGAGAGACATGAGCGGGGTGTGCAGAAGCACGCTGACGCCGCGGATGAGCTGGAAGCCGAGGAAGGCGGCGAGCATGAAGACGTAGAGCTCGAATTCGTAGTTTCTCATTGATTACCTTCACTTCCTGACGGGCCCGCGGCCACGGTGGCTACGGAGAGGCCCGCGCTTTCGCGCACGCGCGGATGAACGATCTGGCCCTGGTGGGTGACGAGACTGCCGGCGACGATTTCGTCGGCGAGATTCAGATTCAATGTACCATCCTTGACCAGAAGCTTGAGGAACGCGGTGATGTTGGTGGCGTACATCTGGCTGGCGTGGAAGGGGATGGTGGAGGGCAGATTGAGGGGTCCGGCGATGGTTACGCCCTGATGGATGTAGGTTTCGCCGGGGCGGGTGAGTTCGCAGTTGCCGCCGCGCTCGGCGGCGATGTCGACGATGACGGAGCCGGGGGCCATGGCTTCGGCCATGGCGGCGGTGACGAGGGTGGGAGCTTTCCGGCCGGGCACGGCGGCGGTGGTGATGACGACATCCTGCTCCCGGATGACTTCGGTGAGGAGTTCGCGCTGGCGGCGGTAGAAATCCTCGCCCATGGCTTTGGCGTAGCCTCCCTGATCTTGAGACGCGCCGGCTTCGATTTTGAGTGCGACGAACTTGGCGCCGACGGATTCGGCCTGCTCGCGGGCGGCATCGCGGATGTCGTAGGCGGAGACAACGGCGCCGAGGCGGCGGGCGGTAGCGATGGCCTGGAGACCGGCAACGCCGGCGCCGAGGACGAAGACGCGGGCCGGGGTGATGGTGCCGGCGGCCGTCATGAGCATGGGAAACATCTTGGGCAATGTGGTGGCGGCGATGAGGACCGCCTGGTAGCCGGCGATGGTGGCCATGGAGGAGAGGGCGTCCATGGCCTGGGCCCGGGTGATGCGCGGAACGAGCTCCATGGAGATGAGGGAGGCCCCGGTGGCGGCGGTGGCGGCGTCCTCTTCGAGGGCCGTGAGAGGCTCGGCGAAGCCGATGACGAGTTGGCCGGAGCGCATGAGCGGGAGGTCGGCGCGGCCGGCCTGGGGGTTGGCGCCGAGGGCGCGGACCTGCACGATGATGTCCGACTGGGCGAAGACGTTGTTGCGGGAGCCGATGGCGGCTCCGCGCGCCCGATAGGCGGCGTCGTCGAAGCCCGAGGCGAGGCCGGCGCCGGATTCAATCAGGATGTGCACACCGCACTTGGCGAGCGCGTCGATGGACTTCGGTATTAGTGCGACTCTACGTTCCCCCGGAAAGGTTTCCGCAGGGACTCCTACAGTGATGGCCACTCGGCACTCCGTTCTGTTCGATTTGATTTTGCCATTCGAGCGGGCGCCGGGACATGAATCCAGCGCGGCGCCGGTTCTAGAACTGGCGGCTTCAGGTCTATTTTATGTCTTTCGAGAAGCGAAAGGCCCCTGGGGCCCGAAAGTTTTTACTTTCGTGCCACCAGGGGCCTCGGGACGCCGGGTTGAGCGCGGTTTAGAAGCGGATCTTCAGACCGAACTGCTGGATGCGCATGGCTGTGCGGAGGCCACGGATTTCGCCGTCGCGGGTTCCGTCGGGGGTGACGACGGAGGGGCTTGAGAAGCTGATTCCGTTGGGGTCGCCAAACCAGGGCGTGTTGGTGAAGTTGAAGGCTTCCCAACGGAACTGGAGGTTGACGCCTTCGGTGAGGCGGAAGTTCTTGTACATGGAGAAGTCGAAGTTCCGCTGGCCGGTTCCACGAAGCTGGTTATAACCGGCGCTGCCCAAGTGGCAGAGTTCGGGACGCGCGGCGATCTGGCAGGTGACGCGCTGGTAGGCGCGGGTATTGAACCAGAGGCGGCGGCTGGGGCTGTCGAGTTCGGCCTGGCCGATGACATCCGGGCGGACGGAGCCATTGGGAAGAGCAAGGTCACCGGCGCCCTGGCCGACGGTGAAGGGGAAGCCCGAGGCGATGGTGAGGATGCCGTTGGCCTGCCAGCCACCGATGACGTAGCCGGCGAGACCGCGGAGGCTGTGCCCCGGGAGGTCATAGACAAAGTTGGCCACGGTTCGATGGGTCTGATCGAAGCGGAAGAGGCCACGGGAACCACGGCGGTCGCGCGGGTTCTGGAGGCTGGCGCCTTCCTGGCCGCCGTTTTCGCCGTCGCCGTGAGCCTTGGAGTAGGTGTAGGCGACGCCGTAGGTGAGGCCCTTGGACATGCGCTTGTCGAGCTTGACCTGGAGGCCGTGGTAGAAGGACTCGCCGAAGGAATCGATGTAGCGAATCCGGCCGACGCCCTGAACGCCGAGTTGGGGGTTGGCGGCGTCGAAGAATTCGGGGTAGGGACGGTTGGCCTGCTGGAACGTGGTGGCGGGGCGAATGGGGTCATTCCAGTTGATGACGGAGTTGCCCACGTTGCTGCCCTTGGCGCCGGCGTAGCCGACGGTGAGAGCGGTGTTCCAGGGGAGTTCACGCTGGAGGTCGAAGCTCCACTTCCAGACCTGGCCGTCCTTGTAGTCCGGCGGGAGGTAGAGAACGTCGATGGGCCGGATGGTGAGGGCGCCGCTGCCGCGGGTGAGGAACGGATCGTCGAGGGTGAGGATGTTCGAGCCCGGGGCGTAGCGCTGGGTCTGGATATTGAAGTTGGCTCCATTGGCGCCGGTGACGGGCGTGGTGCCCGCCGGTTGCATGGAGGTGAGGTAGACCTGGGAGCCGGCCTTGGGCGGCATGAGGTTAAAGATGGTCCAGGTATTGACGTGGTTGATGTTGTCGAACCAGCCGCCGCCCATGCGGAGGACCCATTTCTCGCTGGGACGATAGGCGATGCCGAAGCGGGGCATGAAGAACTTGAACTGCTGGCGGGTGAGCTTGAGCGCTCCTTCGGGGTTGACCTTTTCGGGGAAGACGGACGGAATCACCTGGCCGTTGGGTTTGGTGAAGCCCTTGCCGCGGCTGATGTTGGCGCCGAGTCCCGGGATGTCGAGGGTGCGCCAGAGACCTTGCGAGTCGACGGGGAAGCCGTTGTAATCGATGCGCAGGCCGAGGTTGATGGTGATCTTCTGACTGACCTTCCAGTCATCGTGCACATAGGCACCGAAGCGGTTGGCGCGGGGGAACGTCTTGGGGAGCCCTTCGGGCGTCTGGGTGGTGTTGGGACGGCCCATGAGGAAGCAGGCGAAGGCGTAGCCGCACTGGGCGCCGGAGAAGCCGAGGAGGCCCTCTTCAAGGTTGGCCGCGCCGCGCTCCATGGAGATGCGGTAATACTCGCCGCCGAACTTGAAGTTGTGCTTGCCCTTGAACCAGTTGAGGTGGTTACCGATCTGGATGGTGTCCATGTTGTCGTAACCGTTGCCGTTGGTGAGTTCCTGCAGGACGAAGGGCAGGCCGGTGAACTGGGGTATGCCGTGTTCACGCGGGGTGAGCTTGCGGTTGCCATCGGAGGGGATGCGCCACTGGCCGACGCCGAGCGCGTCCTGATCGAAGCTGGTGTTGTCGGTGCGCGGGTTGCGGGTGAGGTCGTTCGAGATGTTGAAGCCGACGCGGACCTCATTGATCAGTGAGGGATTGAAGGTGTGGATCCACTGAGTGGCGAGGTTCGAGACATCGGAATCGACGAAGACGGGGAGGTTGGGGTTGATGTGCTCGCGGGTGAGGCCGGAGCGATCCCAGGCGAGACGGCCGAAGATACGGTCCTTGTCGCTGAAGTTGTGATCGACGCGGGCGAAGTAGGTATTGACGTCGATGGGCTGGGGGACGGCGGCGCGGGCCGTGAAGTCCTGCGGGTCCTCCTGGATGAACTGGGCGCGGGGCACGTAGGTGTTGAGAACGTTGAGAGCGCCGCGGTGGATCTGGGAGGCCGGGATGGTGTTGTTGGGGATGGGCTGGCCGGTGACCGGATCATAGATAATGACCGGGTTGACGAAGCGGTTGTTGGCGGTGTAGCCGCGCTGGAGACGGCTGAAGTTGCCGGCGCGGAACTCATCGATGGGGAAGTTCTGGGTCTGGACAACGGCCTGGCGGGTGCGGCGCGCTTCGTAGTTGACGGCCCAGAAGGTCTTGTTCTTGCCGTTGTAGACCTTGGGGATGAGCACGGGGCCGCTGAGCACGAAGCCATACTGATTCTGGCGCAGGGTGTTCTTCTTGAGGCGGCCGGCCGAGGCGGGGCGCTCAAAGTTGAGGAAGTAGTTTTCAGCGTCGAAGACATCGTTGCGGAGGAAGTTGAAGAACGTTCCGTGGAGCTGGTTGGTGCCGCTCTTCATGGTGATGGTGACCTGGGCGCCGCCACCGAAGCCATATTCGGCGGAGTAGGCGTTGGTCTGGATCTTGAACTCTTCGATGGCCTCAATGGAGGGGACAAAGTTGGTGATGTGGATGCGGGGATCCTTGGCATCGACGCCGTCCAGGGAGACGACCTGGAAGGTCTCGCGCTGGCCGTTGGCGCTGACGGAGAAGCCCTGGCCGGGGATGGGGAAGCCGCCCGAGCCGTCGCCGCGGCCGGTGCGCTCACCATACTGGACGCCGGGGACGAGGACGGCGAGGTTCTGCATGTTGCGGCCGTTCAGCGGGAGTTCGATGATGCGGCGGTTCTCAATGACTGCGCCGACCGTGGCGTTCTCGGTATTGAGCAGGACGCCGGAGGCCTGGACTTCGACCGATTCGGCGACGTTGCCGACCTGAAGAACGAAGTCCTGGCGGACCTGGGCGGCGGTTTCCACACGGATGTTGCGGGCGATTTCGGTCTTGAACCCGGAGACTTCAACCTTGACGTCGTAGTTGCCGACCTGGACCAGCGGGAAGGTGTAGTTCCCGGTCTCATTGGTGTTGGTGGAGAGCGAAACGCCAGTCGCCACGTTTGTCATGGTGACTTTGCCGGCGGCGATGACGGCGCCGGTGGAGTCTGAGACCAAGCCCAGGATGGCTTGTGAAGTCGATTGGGCGAAGGCTGCGGTGGCCAGCAGTGCGCTCAATAACGGTAGTCTTTTCAGCAAGTTCATAATTCACCTCTCTTGTTGGATTTATGGGGCGTTCTGGTCGACGACTGCGTGAGACCTGCCCCTACCTAGGAACAGTATACCTCTATCGGGCCGATGGACTCTTCCCTCCCCTGTTCTATCGGCTGGCGTCGCGACGGGCGGTAGTGAGCCCGGGCGGGCGCCGTTCACGCCGCGGCGGGAGGCGGGCAGCGCGGTTTGTGTATCTGATACTATTTCCGGCAAGCCCTATGATGACTTCACTTGTGCTGCTGGCGGCCGCCAGCCTGTCCCAGAACTATGACCTGCTGATTCAGGGCGGGCATGTGATCGACCCGAAGAACGGGATCAACCGCAGGATGGATGTGGCGGTGAAGGGGGGGGAAGTGGCTCGGGTGGCGGAGTCGATTCCGGCGGCGGAAGCCCGGCGGGTGGCGAACGCGGCGGGACTGTATGTGACGCCGGGGCTGATCGACATCCACGTCCATGTGTATGCGGGCACGGGCGGGAAGGCGCTGACCGGGGATTCGAGTGTGTATCCGGACGGCTTTTCGTTCCGCACGGGCGTGACGACGATGGTGGATGCGGGAACGTCGGGATGGCGGAATTTTCCGGATTTCCGGCAGCGGGTGATTGACCGGGCTCAGACCCGGGTGCTGGCGCTGTTGAACATCGTTGGGGACGGGATGAGCCCGAAGGGCGAGGATGATGCGGCGAACATGGACCCGGATGCGACGGCGAGGATGGCGAAGGCCCATCCGGACGTGGTGGTGGGGTATAAGACGGCTCACTATGCGGGATCGGGGTGGCCGAGCATTGAGGGCGCGGTGAAGGCGGGGCGGATCACGGATTTGCCGGTGATGGTGGATTTTGGCTACGTGAACCATGAGCGGAACATCAACACGCTGTTCATGGACAAGCTGCGGCCGGGCGATATCTACACGCACTGCTACTCGACTCATCGTAACGAGTTACTGGACAACGGGACGCTGAATCCGGCGATGTGGGCGGGACGGAAGCGGGGGATCCTGTTCGATGTGGGCCATGGGGGCGGCAGTTTCTACTGGAACGTGGCGATTCCGGCGTTCAAGGAGAAGTTCTACCCCGATTCGATTTCAACCGATCTGCACACGGGCAGCATGAATGCCGGGATGAAGGATATGGCGACGACGATGTCGAAGGTGCTGGTGCTGGGGGTGCCACTGGCGGATGTGGTGAAGATGTCGACGTGGAATCCGGCGCGGCAGATCAAGCGGCCGCAGTTGGGGAATCTGGATGTGGGGGCGGAGGCCGATATCGCGGTTCTGCGGGTGGAGACGGGTAAGTTCGGGTATCTTGATTCGGCGGGGGCGCGGTATGACGGGGACCGGCGGATCTCGGCGGAGATGACGGTGCGGGCGGGGCGGGTGGTGTATGACTTGAATGGCCGGGCGGCGCCGGGGCATGCGACGTTCAAGTACCCGAAGAGGGAAGCGGCGCCCGCGGCGAAGAAGAAGTAGCGCGGGGGCAATATGGCCACATGTGGCTATATACTGAGAGCATGGAGACGGGAATTCGTGAGCTGAGGGACAACCTGAGCAAGTACATCCGGCGAATCGAGGCCGGGGAGCGAATCGTCGTCACGGCCCATGGGCGAGTTGTGGCCGAACTGGTACCACCCGGAGCCGGGCTGCCGCGGAGAATGAGCAAGTTCGAACTGATGATGTCATCCGGTGTCGTCACGCCGCCCGTCGAGGACGGCGACCCTCTGGAGGGCTGCGCCGAGATCCGGCTTCCTCCGGGCACGGCAACGGCCCTCATTGATGCTGACCGCGACGAAACGTGAGACAGTTCCGGGCGTGAACGCAATCCGCTACGTTGAGTCGAGTGCACTGACCGCCGCAGTACTTGAGGACGATGCCGCGGCACGGGCGGCTATACAAACACCGGGACAGCGGGCCACATCCGCTCTGACGATTGCCGAAACCAACCGCGCGGTTCTTCGCGCACGGCTGGCGGGAAGAATCACGGCTGCGGAGTATCAGGCGGTGTTGCTTACGCTCCAAAAATTCGCCAGGCGATGCCACATCGTGAGCGTTACCGAAGCAATCCTCCGCCGTGCGGGACGTCCTTTTCCGCTGGAACCGATCCGCACATTGGACGCGATTCACCTGGCGACCGCGGAGGCGCTGAGCGACTCACCGGAGTTGGTGATCATCGTCACGCGCGACCTCCGCATTCGAGAGAATGCCGTTGCGTTGGGTCATCCCGTTGAGTGATTGTTTCAGTTGCCGATGCTGAAGACGGGGGGCTAGCGCCCCCTGCCGCCTCTATCGCTGAGGCGGGTGCAAGAGCGGGATTACCTCGCGGCGTCCGCGCCGGTAGACCCGGAAGTCCCGCACATCGGTGGTGATTACGGGCAGCGAAGGGTTCAGTTCGCTGAGCCGGATGAGGCAGAGGTCCGCGAGGTCCGGCTTACGGTCGGCGTAGCGCTTGGCGAGTTCGGCGATGCGTGCCAGGTGATCAGAAACTTGAAACTGAGGCAGCACCAAGCCTTCCTGAACCATGGCGAGCACCAGGGACGCGTTCCCCAGGTGGAATGCCGTTTCCGCCAGCACGGCGTCGCAGGTCAGCAGCGCGCGGTCGATTCGGCTGGCAATCTCCAGCGCCCAAGGGTGATGGCGGTCCCTGCGGTTGGCAAACGCGGCAAGAAACCCGGTATCGGCTATTCCTGTCACGGTTTCGAGGAACCGCGCGAAACGGACTCACGCCGGATTTTCGCCGACCCGGAGAACCCCTTACGGTTGGACAGATCGCTGGGACCGTCCACCGATCCGGCCAGCCGAAGGAACGCCTGGCTCTCTTGCGTACGCGCGCGTTCGAGCTGATCGCGAACGATTCGTCCTCTGGGCACACCCGCCTTTCGAGAGGTTGCGTCCAGCCACTCGGCAAGATCGGCAGGCAGGCGAACGGTGATTGTGTTACCCATCTGCTGGGATTGTAACACCGGCCCGGCTACTGGTCCGCGCGCTGGAGGCTACTTGCCGATGCTGAAGACGGGGGGGCCTAGCGCTTCGGGTTTTGGCGTTGTGCCCAGGCCCGGCGCCTGGGGGGCGGCGAGGCGGCCGTTTTGGCGTTGTGGTGCTCCGTGGGCGATGCTGACGGTGACGTAGCTGTTGAAGTCCGTGGCGGTGAAGAGGAACTCGGGCGGGGTGCTGTGGGCAAGATGGGCGATGGCGGCGGTGATGATGTCGCCGCCCCAGGTGTCTTCGATGGTCATGGCGATGCCGAGCGAGACGCAGAGGTCGCGGATTTGCCGGGCCTTGGTGAGGCCGCCGACCTTGGAGATCTTGAGGTTGATGACGTCCATAGCCTGATCCTCAACGCCTCGCAGGACCATGCCCAGTTCGTCGATCAACTCATCGAGAACGAACGGCCTATCGGTGTGGCGGCGCACGGCCAGGCACTCTTCGTAGGAGAGGCAGGGTTGTTCGATGTAGACGTCGGTATCGCGAACCGCGGCGGCCACCCGCATCGCTTCATGCTGACGCCAGCCGGTGTTGGCATCGGCAACCAGGACATCACCGCGCCGCAGCAGGGCGCGCACGGCGTGGATGCGATCGATGTCGGTATCGGGATCGCCACCGACCTTCAACTGGAACTTCGTGTAGCCCTCTTCGCGATAGCGGGCCACGCTTGCGGCCATGGCTTCCGGCGTGTCCTGCGAGATGGCCCGGTAGAGCGCGAAATCGGCGGCGTGGCGGCCGCCGAGCAGCGTGACCACGGGCTGTCCGGTGGCTTGGCCGAGGATGTCCCAGCAGGCCATGTCGATGGCGGACTTGACGTAGGGATGGCCGCGCATGAGTTGATCCATGCGGCGGTTGAGGATGCCGAGTTCGCAGGGGTCGAGACCGAGGAGCCCGGGGGCGAGTTCGGCCATGCCGGTGCGCGCACCGGCGGCGTAGGCGGGCAGGTATGCGGGTCCGAGGGGGCATACTTCGCCGTGGCCGGTGATGCCCGCATCGGTTTCGATGGCAACCACCGTGGAATCGAAAACGGTGACGGAGTTTCCACCAGACCATTTGTAGCTGCCTTCGTGAAGAGGCAGGTCGACTTTATACGCCGTGATTTTCCTGATCTGCATTGGGACCCTTTCGCGCGGACCGCAGCATTGCCGCCGCAGTATACAGGATAACCGCCATGACCAGCCACCGGACCTGAGTGAGCGGCAGGGACTTGACGATGAAGGCCGCCACCGGAACACCGGCCATGCCTCCGATGGCCAAGCCGAGAGCGGCCGTTGCGGAGTATGCACCGCGGAGCACGAATCGCGCGCTGGCCACGGGCATCAGAAAGGCCGAGGAGCCCATCATGATGGGGAAGGCCGTGACGGGATTCATGCCGAGGAGGCTCACCAGTGTCATGCACGGCGCGTAGAAACCGATTCCCAGTGTGCTGATGGCGGCGAAGATGGCATTGGCGGCGGCGGCCAGGAGAAGAGCGGGGCCCTGCAATCCAACGGCGTCGCCACCGGGTGGAAAGAGCCCGAACTCACGCATGAGCATCACGGCGCAAGCCACCAGCAGGGCTGCCGCAACACCAAGTTGAACGCTGCGTTTTGGAAGGCGCGCCACCCAACCGGCCCCGAACCAGGCGCCGGCGACGGCCCCGGCGATCATGACGAGGAGTGTCGCGGGATCGACCTGGATGGCGGCGATGTAGATGAATGCCTGGAAGATGGTGGGGAGCGTGTGGCCCGCGTTCAGTGTGCCGGGAATGAGTTGATCGGGGACCATGCGGGTGAGCTTGAAGATGGCGGTTGTGGTGGCGAATGAGCCGATGCCGAGAGTGTCGAAGAAGTTGGTGATGAGGCCGGTGAAGAGAGCGGGAAGCGAAGGCCGCGCAGGCTGCCCCGGGAGCCCTGGCGCCCTTCTTAGCGAGAAAAGCCAGACCCCCAGATACGAGAGAGCGAAGGCGGCGAGAGAGGCGAATGCTGTGGCTCGCACCAGCCCATTATGGAGGATGCGCGATTGTGCCTTACAATGACAGGGTACGGCCAGCAAAGAAAAGGCGAAATGAACTTAACCCTGGGATTCCCCGAGCCGGAGGCTCCGGCAGCGCGTCTGGAGGCGGCACTGGCGCGGTTTGAGCAGTGGATGGCGGCTCCTGATTCGCCGGTGCGCGCGATTCACAAGCAGGCGGCGCGGGAGGGCACGTATGCGGAGTTTCCGCCGGGGCTGGACCCCCGGCTGGCGGCGGCGTTGCGGGCTCGCGGGATTGGGCGGTTGTATTCGCATCAGGCGGAGGCGTTCGAGCATGCCGAGGCGGGGCGCAACACGGTGGTGGTGACGCCTACCGCGAGCGGCAAGACTCTGTGCTACAACCTGCCGGTGTTGAACGCGATTCTCGCGGACGGGCGGGCAAAGGCTCTGTATCTGTTTCCCACCAAGGCGCTGGCGGAGGATCAACTGCATGAGTTCCACGAACTGGGGCGGGCGCTGGAGGCGGCAGGCGCGCCGGCGCTGAAGGCGTTCACCTACGACGGCGATACGCCGCAGGATGCGCGGCGCGCCATCCGGGAGCGGGCGAGCGTGGTCTTCACGAACCCGGACATGCTGCACACGGGAATTCTGCCGCACCACACGCGGTGGGCAAAGCTGTTTGAGACGCTGCGGTACATCGTGATCGACGAACTGCACTATTACCGGGGCGTGTACGGCAGCCATATGGCGAACGTGATCCGGCGGTTGAAGCGGATCTGCGAGTTCTACGGAAGCCGGAAGGACGGCGCGGGGCCGCAGTTTGTGTGCTGCTCGGCGACGATCGCGAATCCGAAGGAACTGGCGGAGGCGGCGACGGAGTCGCCGTTTGAGCTGGTGGCGGATAACGGGGCTCCGAGCGGGGCGAAGTTTTTCGTGTTCTACAATCCGCCGGTGGTGAACGCGGAACTGGGGATCCGGCGGAGTTATGTGGGGGAGGCTCGGCGGATCGCGGTGGAGGCGATTGAGCGCGGGCAGCAGACGCTGGTGTTCGCGAACAACCGGCTGGCGACCGAGGTGCTGGTGAAGTATCTGAAAGACGCCTGCGAGAAGAAGACGGGGGCGGAGACGATTCGGGGGTACCGGGGCGGTTATCTGCCGAAGGAGCGGCGGGAGATCGAGCGGCGGCTGCGGGACGGGCAGATTCGCGGGGTGGTGGCGACGAACGCGCTGGAACTGGGGATCGACATTGGCGGGCTGGATACGGTGGTGATGGCGGGGTATCCAGGGACGGTGGCTTCGACCTGGCAGCGAGCGGGGCGGGCGGGGCGGCGGCTGACGCCGTCGCTGGCGGTGCTGGTGGCTTCGAGCGCGCCGCTGGATCAGTACATTGTGGATCATCCGGAGTATTTTTTCGATTCGACGCCGGAACGCGCGCATTTGAACGCGAACAATCTGGAGATTGTGCTGAATCACGTGAAGTGCGCGGCGTTCGAACTGCCAATCCGGGAGGACGAGACGTTCGGGCCGCACGGCGTGGCGGGGATGTGCGGATTTCTGGAGGAGACCGGAGTTCTGCACAAGACGGGGAAGCAGTGGCACTGGACTTCCGATACGTACCCGGCGGACGCGATCAGCCTGCGGGCGGTGACGAGCGACAACTTCGTGGTGATCGATACGACGGGCAACAACGAGGTGATTGCGGAGGTGGCGTTTCCGGCGGCGTTGACGGCGCTGCATGAGAAGGCGATCTATCTGCATGAAGCGCGGCAGTACCAGGTGGAGCGCTTCGACTACGGTCAGCGCAAGGCCTACGTGCGGCGGGTTGAGAGCGAGTATTACACGGACGCGATCGATTACACGCAGGTGCGCGTGTTGGAGGAGTTTGGTTCCGAGAGCCTGGCAAAGGCCCGTGCGGTGCAGGGCGATGTGCGTGTGAACCGGCAGATTGTGGGGTTCAAGAAGATCAAGTTCTACACGAACGAGAACATCGGCGCGGGGAACCTGATGATGCCGGAGCAGGAGATGCATACGACGGCGTTCTGGCTGCATTTTCCGGCGGCGTTTCTGGACGATCTGCGGGACCTGGGCCCGTCGGAAAAGCAGAGCGGCATTATCGGGCTGGGGCAGGCGCTGCGGACCGTGGCGGCGGTGCTGCTGATGTGCGACGCGCGGGATCTTGGCGTGGCGTGGTCCGAGGATTTCTCGCAGGATCAGGCGATGTATGAACCGAACCTGTTCCTCTATGACGCGTATCCGGGCGGGGTGGGGTTGAGCGCGCCGCTGTTCCAGGTGCGTGCGGCGCTGCTGGCGGGGGCTCGGGAGTTGATCGCGGGGTGTGGGTGCAAGGCGGGGTGTCCGGCGTGCGTGGGTCCGGCGGGTGAGACCGGGGAGATGGGGAAGAAGGTGGCGTTGAGGCTGCTGGGGCTGCTGGAAGGAAGCGGCGATCAGATAGCGGCGTGCCAGGCGTAGCCGGCTTCCGGCGAAGCGCTGCCGAGACCTTGGCCGAACTGCTTGAGGTTGTTAGTGGCGGTGATGCGGGTGAGGTACTTGAGATTCTTGTAGCCGAGCTGGCGGGGGACTCGAAGGCGGAGGGGTCCGCCATGGTCCGGCGGAAGGGCGGCGCCGTTCATGCCGTGGGCGATGAGGGTCTGGGGGTGGAGCGCTTCGGCAAGATCGAGGCTATCCCACCAGTCAGGCTGATGGCAGTGGAAGACGATGTGGGTAGCTTCTGGACGGAGACCGGCGTCTTCAAGGAGCGCGGCGAGCGGAACACCGGTCCATTCGGCGATGTAGGACCAGCCTTCCTCGCAGGTGAGACTGGTGATGTGCGAGGAGGCGGGGCGGGCCGCGAGACCGGCGACGGAAAGCGAGACCGGACGGGTGACGAGCCCTGTGATTTCGAGGCGCCAGTCCGTGAAGGCGGCGGCGCGATGGGCTACGTAGGCGGGATCATCGGGGGCGGGACCGTTGGCAAAGGGCTTGGTGATCTGATCGCGGCGGAACTGCCGGGCTGGAGCGTCGCCGGTGAGAACGCGGTGCGCGGCGTAGTTGAGGGCATTACCAGGAGCGAACGGCCCCACGGCGTCAGGGGGTATGAGGCCCTGACGGGCCGCAAGCGTGGCCGCGGCGGGTGTGGCAACGGCGGCGGCCCCAGCGAGAATGAGCCGGCGGCGCGTGAGGGGTTGCATGGTCAGGCTCCCATTTCGGCGCGCGCCTTGGCGACGGCGGCCAGGTATTGGCGGGCGCGCTCAACGAAAACCTCGTAGCGGCCTTCCTGGATGGTCTTGGCATCGATGAGTTCGCCACCGACGCCGGCCGCGCAGGCGCCGGCTTTGAGGAAGTCGCCGATGGTCTCCAGGTTGACACCCCCGGTGGGGGCCATTTCGACGTGCGGGAGAGGGCCTTTGAGCGCCTTGATGTACTTGGGTCCGCCGACGTTGCCGCAGGGGAAGACCTTGACGACATCGGCGCCGGCTTCCCAGGCGGTGAGAACTTCGGTGGGCGTGAGAGCGCCGGGCATGATGGCGATGGAGTAGCGCTGGGCCAGGTCGATGGTGGCGCGGTTGATGGCGGGGGTGACGAAGAACTCGGCGCCGGAGAGCATGCAGGCGCGGGCGGTTTCCGGATCGAGGACGGTTCCGGCGCCGAGGGCGATGCGGGAACCGAAGCGGGCGGCTACCGCTTCCAGCGCTCCGAGAGCGCCGGGGACGGTCATGGTGATCTCCGCGGCGGTGACGCCGCCTTCGACCAGGGCTTCGACGCTGCGGATGGCGCTTTCGGCGGAGTTGGTGCGGATGATCGGGACGAGGCCGAGATCGGTGATGGTCTTGAGGACTTGTTGGCGGGTCATGAGTGCTGCTACCAGTGCATCACACTCCGGCCAATGGAGTCACGCCCTACGGGCCAAACGGACTCGCTCCGGCTTTAGTCCTTCGCGCTATTGGAGCGCCTGATCCCCGCTGAAGCTGGCTGCGGCGCTTCCGGTGAGGGTGGCCGGTTCGGCGCCGAAGTAGCGCTGGTGGGCCAGGTTCTTGTAGACATTGCCAGCCACGCCTGAGGCTACCGGTCCGTTGATGGGGCGGCCGCCGGTGAGGAGGACCACCACCGCCAACTTGCGTCCGGCGATTTCGTTGAAGGAGCCGAACCAGCCGAGGTGCGTGCGCTGATCGCTGTGGGTGCAGGTGCCGGTCTTGCCGAAGATGGGCTGGCTGGGGTCATAGTGGGCGCGGCGGGCGGTGCCGTATTCCACGGCGCCCTGCATGCCGGGCAGCACTTCCGGCAGGACCCGTTCGAGCGTCAACTGACGCTTGATGACCGGTGTGAAGCCGGCGGATTCCTCGGGCGTGCGCGGGTATTGCATGTAGTAGAGCGTTCCACCGTTGGCGATCATCGAAACGATGGAAGCCAACTGCAGCGGCGTGAGATTGATGCCGCTGCCGAAACTGGTCATCATGCCGACGCCGCCGAACTTGGGCGGGACATCGGGCCAGGTGCCGGCGCGTTCTTCCGAGATGTTGAGGCCTGCCTTTTCGCCCAGGCCGAAGAGCTTGGCGTAATAGGTGACGCGGTCAAAGCCCAGGCGATTGCCGATGACGGCAAAGTAGGGGTTGTTCGAGTGGGCGAGCGCGTAGGTGAGGTCCATGGAGGCCCGGCGGCCGACGCGGAGCTTGGTGTCGCGCTCGATGAAGCCTTCGATGATGCCGGCCATGGCAGCGACGATCTTGATGGTGGAGCAGGGGGTGAAGCCGTCCTTGAAGGCGACGCGCTGGTTGACGATGCTGAGGACGCGTCCGCTGGTGGGATCGACGACGACGACGCTACCGTTGTAAGGGCCCAGCGCTTCGATGGCAGCGCGGCGAACCACGGGGTCTTCCCCATCCAGACGGTCCCCATCGGCGGAATCGGCGAAGGTGGGCTCCGTCCAATAGCCGTTCGAGTAGCGCTTCCGGACCGGGGCTTTGGCCCTTGCCGTGGTGGTGGTGCGGCGAGGCCCGGCCTGCACGGCGATGGCGTTTTTCTTGACGGCCGCCTTGGGCCGGGCAGCCTTGGTTTGCGCCACGTTCTTGCGGACCGGCTGCTTCGCGTTCCGCGCCACCTTGCCCGGGGGTTGCTTCGTCCCGTCCTTTCTCGCGGCTCCGGCCAGAACGGCGGGGGCCAAGGCGATGACGAGCATCAGGACAACAAGGACGTGCGGGAGACGAGCTCCCTGGTTTTTTCCGTGGTGCATTCCGGGTTTTGGTTCAGTCTACATCGCTTGGACTTGCCCAGAGCTCCCCCGGTTTGGGGGGAACCGGACTTTATTATTTTTATGTATCCCTGGAGGGGGAGTCAAGTACACCCCACCCGGGTTACGGGCTATGGGCTCCGTCTCAATCCTAACTTATCGGCCTGCCAGACTATTCATCGGCCGGGCGGGACGGGACCTTCAGGCTGCCTTACGTTACAATAGGAATTCCCCTTCCATGTCCGAGGTTCCCACAGCGCACACACCCAAGGTGCATGCTCATGCGCCGGCCGAAATGGCGGTGGAGACTTGGGAGAGCGCCCTTACGGGGAGGCTTGCCGCCCGGTTTGGTGGCGGGATTTCGCGTTTTGGATCGTACCTGGGGCAGCCGTTTCTTGAAGCCCGGGCGGATTTGACCCTGGACGTTCTGAGGTTTTTGCGGGACGAAGAGGCGTTCGATTTTCTGGTTGACCTGACGGCGGTGGACCGTCCGGGCCATGCGGAGCGGTTCGAACTGGTCTACATCCTCTATTCCTTCGCGAGCAATGAGCGCATTCGGGTGAAGACGCGCGTGGGCGATGGGGTGGCGGCGCCCTCGGTGACCGGGGTGTACCCGGCCGCGGACTGGCTGGAGCGCGAGGTGTTCGACATGTTCGGCATCGGGTTTGCGGGGCATCCCAAGCTGCGGCGGATTCTGCTGCCGGACGATTGGAGCGGGCATCCGTTGCGCCGCGAGACATCGATTCTGGCCATGGATCAGGACTGGGTGCGCCGGAATCTGGGAATCGAGAGCGGCCAATGAGCGCGACGTTTCTCGACACCAACGAGCTTGAGTTGAATATGGGTCCACAGCACCCGTCGACGCATGGCGTGCTGCGGGTGATTCTGAAGCTGGATGGGGAGAAGGTGCTGGGCACGGAGTGCGTGATTGGGTACCTGCACCGGGGCGTGGAAAAGATCGCCGAGGCTCGAACGTACCAGCAGTTTGCTCCCTATGTGGACCGGATGGACTACATTTCAGCGGTTTCGAACGGCCTGGGCTACTGCCTGGCGGTGGAGAAGCTGCTGAACGTGACGGCGACACCGCGGGCGCGGGCGGTGCGGGTGATTCTGACCGAGTTGAACCGCATTGCGAGCCATCTGTTCTGGCTGGGCACGCACGCGCTGGACATTGGCGCGACGACACCGCTCTTTTACTGCCTGCGGGAGCGGGAAGAGGTGCTGAAGATCTTCGAGAACTACTGCGGGGCGCGGCTGACGACGCACGCCTTCCGGATCGGCGGCTTGCAGTATGAGCTGTACGCGGGGTTTGAAGATCAGGTGCGGGCGTTCTGCGGGAGCTTTCCGGGGCGGGTGGATGAGTATGAGGAGCTGCTGACGCACAACAGGATCTGGACTTCTCGCCTGCGGGGCGTGGGGATTCTGAATGCGGAGGAGTGCAAGCGGTTCGGAGTGACGGGACCGGTGCTGCGGGCGGCGGGTGTGGCCTGGGATCTGCGGAAGGCGCAGCCGTATTCGGGGTATGAGCAGTATGAGTTCCATGTGCCGACGGGCGAGGCGGGCGACACCTATGACCGTTATCTGGTGCGGGTGCGCGAAATGCGGGAGAGCGTGCGGATCATTGAGCAGGCGCTGGCGATGCTGCCGTCCGGACCGGTGATGGCCAAGGTGCCGAAGGTGATCAAGCCGGCGCCGGGTGAGGTCTACGTATCGATTGAGGCGCCGAAGGGCGAGTTGGGCTATTACGTGGTGAGCGACGGGGGGAAGAATCCTTACCGGGTGCGGGTGCGGCCGCCTTCATTTCTGAATCTTCAGGCGCTGGACACGATGTGCCGGGGGGCGCTGGTGGCCGATGTGGTGGCGATCATCGGCACGATCGACATGGTGATGGGCGAGGTGGATCGATGATGGGGCCTCTAAGAAGCACGCGCAAGACGGACTCGCCCCGGCTTTCGTTAAGTCGCGTTTTTCTAGGTGTTTGGAGCCGCGCCGGGGCGGCCTTTGCGCTTTTGAAAAAGTTCCTGCTGCTGGACCTTCTGGAAGGGCTGCGCGTGACGTTCAAGGCCCAGCACCCTTCGAAGATCTACACGGAGCAGTACCCGGCGGAGCGGCCGGCTGTGGCCGAGCGTTACCGCGGGGCGCCGCGTCTGAACAATCATCCGGAGACCAACCAGACGCTATGCATCGCCTGCGACCTGTGCGCGATCGCCTGCCCCGAGAATCTGATTGTTGTGGGCAGTGTGCGCAACCCGGCCACGCGGCGCAAGGAACTGACGACGTTCACCTATGACCTGTCGCGCTGCATGTTCTGCGGCCTGTGCGAGGACGCCTGCCCGGTGGATGCGCTGGAGTTGACGCAGGATTTTGAACTGGCGAGCTATACGCGCGAGGGGCTGATCTGGGACCGGCAGATGCTGGAAGAGGGTCCGCGACCGGTGAGGTACAGCAGTTGATCGATACGGCCCTGTTCTATGTTTTCGCGCTGATGACGCTGGGCGGCGGCATTCTGTGCATCACGCGGCGGAATGCCGTGCACGCGGCGATCTGGCTGATCGCATCGCTGATGGGCGTGGCGGGACTGTTCCTGCTGCAGCGGGCGGAGTTTCTGTTCGCGGTGCAGATTGTGTTGTACATCGGCGGCATCATGGTGCTGTTCCTGTTCGTGATCATGCTGATCAATCTGGACACGGCGGCGGCGGAGCGGCAGTATTCGGGCCAATGGAAACTGGCGCTGGGGGCGGTGGTGCTGGCGGGCGGTGAGATCGCGTGGGTGATGGCGCGGGGGTTGCCGGGGCTGGGCGCGGCGGCGGCGGTGCAGGACGGTGGTGAGGGCGGCAGTGATGGAAATGTGGAACGGCTGGCGGATCTGTTGTTTTCGGAGTATCTGCTGCCGTTTGAGATTGTTTCGATTCTGCTGCTGGCGGCGATTGTGGGGTCGGTTTTTCTGGCGCGCCGGAGGACGAGTTAACGTGCTGCATCCGGTTGGGACGGGCCACTATCTGGTATTGAGCCTGGCGCTGCTGCTGGTGGGGATTCTGGGTGTGTTGACGCGGCGCAATCTGGTGATTGTGCTGATGTCCGTTGAACTGATTCTGAACGCGGTGAACATCAACCTGATCGCGTTTTCGAAGCACACGGGGAATCTGGCGGGGCAGGTGTTCGCGATCTTCGTGATCACGCTGGCGGTGGCGGAGGCGGCGGTGGGGCTGGGCCTGCTGATCGCGCTGTTCCGGAACCGGGAGACCACATCGGCCGATGAGGTGAACCTGCTGCGATGGTAGATGCGGGCATGGTGTGGCTGGCCCTTTTGTTTCCGCTGCTGGGCGCGGCGGCTCTGCTGGCGGTGGGCCGGCGGCTGCCGAAGCTGGTGATCGCGGGGATCGCCTGCGGCGCGGTGGCGGCATCGTTCGCGGTGGCGGTGGCGGCCCGGGAGGCCCGGGGCGAGGCGATTCTGGGCCCGTGGCTGCCGCTGGTGCAGGCGGACTGGGGTCTGCTGGCGGACCCGTTGAGCGTCCGGATGATGCTGATCATCACCGGGATCGGGACCCTGATCCACCTGTATGCGGCGGTCTACATGGCTGGGGATGGCGGCTACTACCGTTTCTTCGGATACATGAACCTGTTTGTGTTCTTCATGCTGCTGCTGGTGCTGGCGAACAACTATGCGCTGCTGTTCGCGGGGTGGGAAGGCGTGGGGCTGGCGAGTTACCTCCTGATTGGCTATTACTTTGACAGACCGGCGGCGGGGGCGGCGGCGATCAAAGCGTTTCTCACGAACCGGGTGGGTGACGCGGCTTTTCTGCTGGGGATGTTTCTTCTGTACTCGCTGACGGGCACGCTGAGATTCACGGCATTGACGGGGACGGAGGCTGTGCCGGGGCTGGGATTGGCGACGCTGCTGCTGCTGGCGGGGGCGTGCGGAAAGTCAGCTCAGTTTCCGCTGCATGTGTGGCTGCCGGATGCGATGGAGGGTCCGACGCCGGTCTCGGCGCTGATTCACGCGGCGACGATGGTGACGGCGGGGGTTTATCTTCTGGCGCGGTCGTCGCTGTTGTTCGCGCTGACGCCGGAGAGCGCTCTGATCGCGGCGTGGATTGGCGCGATGACCGCATTTCTGGGTGCGACGGTGGCAGTGGTTCAGACGGACATCAAACGGTTGCTGGCGTGGTCGACGGTGAGCCAGCTTGGGTTCATGTTCATGGCGGCGGGCGCGGGCGCGCATCAGGCGGCGTTGTTTCACCTGACGACGCACGCGTTCTTCAAGGCTCTGCTGTTTCTGGGCGCGGGCAGCGTGATTCATGCGCTGCACGGTGAACAGGACCTGCGCAAGATGGGCGGTCTGGCTCGGCGGATGCCCGCCACGTTCTTCACGATGTTCGTGGGCGCGGCGGCTTTGGCGGGCGTGCCAGGGTTTGCGGGGTTCTTTTCGAAGGATGAGATTCTGCACGCGCTGTTCGAGAGTTCCGGACCGCTGTTCATCACGGGTCTGGTGGCGGCGATTCTGACCGCGCTCTACAGCACTCGTCTGGTGCGGATGGTGTTTGGCGGCCCACCGGCGGAGGAGCGGGAGTTGCATCAACCGCCTCGCCTCATGACGGCGATTCTGGCGGTATTGGCCGGGGGAAGCTTCGTGGCCGGGTGGGCAGGCATGGGCAGGTTTCACATGGCGATCGCAATGGCTTCCGTGGTGTGCGTGGCCGTGGGCTGGCTGCTGGGGCGCCGTTCGCTGGATTTGGACGGTCCACTGTATGAACCGTTTCGACGCCACTGGTATATCGACGAACTGTACCAGCGCTGGATTGTGCAGGGCCTGGCCCGGCGGGGTGGAGCGTGGCTTTCGCGTTTTGACGCCGGCGCGGTGGATGGCGCGGTGAACGCCACGGGCGCCATGGGCCGGGTGGCCGGGGCATTTTCCGCGTGGTGGGACGCGGCGGTGGTGGACGGGATTGTGCGAAACTGCGGATTTCTTATCAAGGACCTTTCCTACCCCGTCCGGCTGATTCAGACGGGGCAGGTGCAAACATACGGGATCATGATCCTCGCCGGAGTTATTCTTCTGACCAGTTATCTTGTCTTCGGAGGCCGCCTGTAGATGGAGGGCCGCCTGCTCAGCCTGATTCTCTTGACGCCCCTGGCGGGTGTGCTGCTGCTGCTGCTGACCCCGGGTGGGAACCGGCGGCTGATCAAGCTGATGGCCAACCTGGCCGGCGTGGCCGGTTTCCTGGTGACCATTCCGCTGATGATGAACTTCAAGGCGGGGACGCGAGGGTATCAGTTCACGGAGCGGCTGCCGTGGATTCCGTCGCTGGGTGTGGAGTATGCGTTGGGGGTGGATGGGATCAGCCTGTTGCTGGTGGCCTTGACGGCGCTGGCGGGCGCGCTGGCCATCCTGTGCAGTTGGGGCGCGGTGGAGGAGCGGCTGAAGGAGTTCTACGCCCTGCTGCTTCTGCAGCAGGCGGGCATGATGGGCGTGTTCCTGGCGACGGACTTCTTTCTGTTCTACTTCTGCTGGGAACTGGTGCTGATTCCGATGTACTTCATCATCGGAATGTGGGGCGGCGAGCGGCGGCTGTACGCGGCGATCAAGTTCGTGCTGTACACGGTGCTGGGCAGCGTTCTGATGCTGTTGGGCATTCTGGCGCTGTACTGGCAGCACTTTCAGCAGACCGGCATCTATTCGTTCGACATCGTGAAGCTGATGCAGGTGACGCTGCCGCCGGGAACGGAGCATTGGATTTTCTGGGCGTTTTTCATTGGCTTTGCCATCAAGGTGCCGATGTTTCCGTTCCATACGTGGCTGCCGGATGCGCACGTGGAGGCTCCGACGGCGGGCAGCGTGATTCTGGCCGCGGTGCTGTTGAAGATGGGCACGTATGGCTTTGTGCGGTTCTCACTGCCGCTGCTGCCGAACGCCTCGGCGGACCGGACGGTGGTGCGTGTGATTGCGGTGCTGTCGCTGATCGCGATTCTGTATGGGGCGCTGGTGAGCCTGATGCAGAAGGACTGGAAGAGGCTGGTGGCGTACTCGTCGGTGAGCCACATGGGGTTCTGCACGCTGGGCATCTTCGCGCTGAATCACGCCGGGATCGCGGGCAGCGCGCTGCAGCAGGTGAACCACGGCATTTCGACCAGCATGCTGTTCCTGCTGGTGGGCATTATTTATGAGCGCCGGCACACGCGCGAGATCGCGCAGTACGGCGGATTGGCGCACGCGATGCCGGGGTTCGCGAAGGTGTTCGCATTCGCCGTGTTTTCGAGCGCCGGGCTGCCGCTGCTGAACGGGTTCATCGGCGAGTTCACCATTCTGCAGGGTGTGTTCGCGGCAAACCGGACGTGGGCGGCGTTCGCGGTGATGGGCGTGGTGCTGGGTGCGGCGTATCTACTGTGGCTGTATCAGCGCACGATGCTAGGGGCGGTGACGCGGGAGGAGAATCGCGGGGTGGCGGATCTTACGCCGCGGGAGTGGCTGACGTTTCTGCCGCTGATGGCGTGGGCGCTGTGGATCGGGCTGTATCCGAAGCCGTTTTTTGACGTGCTGGACGCGCCGGTGCGGGCGATTCTGGAGCGTGTGGCCGTCCGATGACCGCCTTCTACACGGGCACCGACCACTTCGCCGTGTTGCCGGCGCTGCTGCTGGCGTTGTTCGGCTGCGCGGTGCTGCTGTTTGAGTTCGTGCTGCCTGTGGGCATGGCATCGCGCCGGGCGCTGGCCGCGCTGACACTGGCCGGTGAGGGATTCACGGCCTACAGCCTGTACCGGCAGCACAGTTACCTTTCATCGCAGGGATGGCCGGCGTTGACGGCGTTTCAGGGCGCGGTGACGATTGACGGCCTGGCGCTGGCTTTCAACTGGATGTTTCTGGCGGCGGCGGGGCTGGCGGCGCTGATTTCCTACCGCTATCTGGAGACGGAAGGGGAGCATTCGGGCGAGTACTACGGGCTGCTGCTGTTTGCGCAGTTCGGGATGTTCTTTCTGGCGTCGGGAACGGATCTGATTGTTCAGTTCACCGGCCTTGAGACGATGGCGCTTTCGTTCTACGTGCTGGTAGGATTCCTGCGGGGGCGGCGACGGTCCAATGAGGCGGCGCTTAAGTATTTTGTTCTTGGCGTGCTTTCGAGCGGGCTGATTCTGTATGGATTTTCGGTGCTGTATGGGATTTCGGGATCGACGAAGCTTTCGGCCGTGGCGGGGGCGGTGGCAGGGCGGGGAGCGGGCGATCCGCTGATCTGGCTTGCGGTGGCGACGCTGGGGGCCGGGCTGTTCTTCAAGATTGCGGCCGCGCCGTTCCACATGTGGGCGCCGGATGCTTACGATGGCGGCCCGACGCCGGTGGTGGCGTATCTTTCGGTGGCTTCGAAGGCTGCGGCGTTTGTGTTGCTGCTGCGGTTGTTCCTGGGCCCGCTGGCCGCGGCTCGCGAGGCGTGGCAGGGGCTGACGGTGATGGTGGCTTTGGCGAGCCTGGCCGTGGGAACGATCGCGGCGCTTTCGCAGGACAATGTGAAGCGGCTGCTGGCCTATAGTTCCATCGCGCATGGGGGCTACGTGCTGCTGGGGCTGGTGGCGGGCAATGCCCGCGGGCTGCAAGGCATTGTGGTGTACCTGCTGACGTACGTGTTCATGAACACGGGGGCGTTCCTGGTCCTGGTGCTGCTGCGGCGCGGCGAGGCGGAGGGGAACCACATCGACGATCTTTCGGGCCTGATGCGGCGAAGCCCGGCGGCAGCCGTTCTGATGCTGCTCTTTTTGTTGTCGCTGGGGGGCTTGCCGCCCTCGTCCGGATTTATCGCCAAGTACTACATCTTCCTGGCTCTGGTTGAATCGGGCCACTACGCCCTGGCGGCGGTCGGGGCGATCTTCGCGGCTGCCGGCCTTTACTACTACTTCCGGCTGGTGAAGACGATGTTTGGCGGCCGTGAGTTGGCGGGTGAGCCTTTGGCGGCCTCGATGGGCACCCGGGTGGCGATGGTTTCCACGGCTGTGGTCACGCTGGGGCTGGGGCTTTACCCCGAGCCGTTGCTGCAACTGGCGCTGCTTCCGGTGAAACCATGAGTGCGGTCAAACCATGAACGCGTTCCTCGATCAATGGCTGACGCCGGTGCTGATGATGGTGGCCGTGCTGCTGGTGTTCCCGCTGCTGGCCGGCTACATTGTGCTGGTGGAGCGGAAGGTGCTGGCGGACATGCAGGTTCGCCTGGGGCCGATGCGGGTGGGTCCGCATGGGCTGATGCAGCCTTTGGCGGACGCCCTCAAGCTGATGCTGAAGGAAGACATCGTGCCGGCGGGCGCGGACCGGTTCATCTTCTGGGCGGCTCCGATTACCTCGACATTTACGGCGTTGACGGCGTTCACGGTGATTCCGTTCAGCCAGGGACTGCGGATCACGGATGTGAATATCGGGCTGCTGGTGATCTCGGCGATGGCGTCGATTGGGATTCTGGGCCTGGTGCTGGGGGGGTGGGCGTCGAACAGCCACTATTCGCTGCTGGGCTCATTGCGAAGCGCGGCACAGCTGGTGAGTTACGAGGTGGCGCTGGCGCTGGCGATTCTGAACGGCGTGATGGCGGCAGGCAGCCTGAGCATGGTGAGGATCGTGGAGGCGCAGCGGGAGCAGGGGGTGTGGTTTGCGTTCGCCAACTATGGCTTCATGCTGGTTGCGTTCTACGTTTTCCTGATCGCAGGGACGGCGGAGTCAAACCGGCTGCCGTTCGATCTGCCGGAGGCGGAGTCCGAGTTGGTGGCGGGCTTTCACACGGAGTACAGCGGATTCCGGTGGGTTCTGTTCATGCTGGCGGAGTACGGGAATCTGTTTGTGCTGTCGTCGATGGGGGTGACGTTGTTCTGGGGCGGCTGGCTGCGTCCTTTCCCGGGTGTTGCGTGGCTGGATGTTCCGCTGAACTATGGCGTTCCGGTGCTGCTGTTTGCGGGGACGGGTGCGTGGTGTTTTCCGCTCGCGGGGCGGTTGAAGTACGGAGCGCACCGGGTGTCGCTGCGGATTGTGGGCGGTGTGCTGGGGGCGGTGGGGGCGTTGCTGCTGCACCCGGGGGTGAATGAGGCGGTACGAGGTCCGTTCTGGTTCTTCGCCAAGGTGGCGGTGTTGATCTACCTGATGATCTGGTTCCGGGGGACGTGGCCGCGGTTCCGCTATGACCAGTTGATGGACATTGGGTGGAAGCGGCTGATTCCGCTGGGTCTGGTGTGTCTGCTGGTGAATGCGGTGCTGGGGCTGGTTGGGCGTTAGTAAGAGCCGGTCGAGCACGCGATCCTTCCGATTTCGATATAGTCTCCCTTAGCCGGGATTTCCATTTTGGGTCTCCCGGACCCCGACAGTATACACCAACGCCTCACTCCCGGGCCGGATTTGATCAGAATCCCCTTTCCGAGGGCGGGCCAGTGCCTGCGGATGGCTTCTTTCGACCATCGCACAAAAACGAAAACTGACAACATGCCTGTTTCCAGCAGTTCTTTCGACACCTCTCCCTCCCAGCCTCCTTTCTCTCAAGATTTCCACCTCTCCGGGCCGATCTTCACCCCGCCGGCAGCGCCTCGATCCGCCGCACCATGCTCCCGAACAGCCGGCGCGTCAGATGGCTCTCAGCCAACATCAGCCAGTAGTAGCGGGCGTG
>Ga0194131_10002661_pt1 | contig 29162 bp, 24 predicted proteins | sample TA2KigO120mmetaG_FD_148631 | JGI IMG/M metagenome (GOLD analysis project Ga0194131, IMG submission 148631) | Freshwater microbial communities from Lake Tanganyika, Tanzania - TA2015053 Kigoma Offshore 120m | ecosystem: Environmental > Aquatic > Freshwater > Lake | place: Tanzania: Lake...
GACGCCTGGCCCCCGGCCTCGTCGCGCTCGCGGTGGGCGGGCTCGCCCCGCCGCTCGGGAGCGCGGCCCACCCGGTGGCGGTCGGCGGCGTGCCGATGGCCGCGTTGGCGGGGGTGTACTTCCTCGGCCTGCTGGGAGAGCAGCGCTGGCGCTGGGCCGGGGCCCTCGGCGGTCTCGGCTTGCTCGCGGGCCTCGACCCGCCCCCGGTGCAGGGCCTCGACCTCTCGTTGCTGCCGCTCCCCGGCGGCGAGGCCCTCGCCGTCGCGGCGGCCTGGGCGGCGCCAGTACACGCGATCCGCTACCTCCGGGCCGAGGGTCGCGTCGCGACACGGATGCTATTCGGCGCCGTGCTGTTGCTCGACGTGGGGTTCACCTGCACCCGCCTGTCGCGACCGGAGCGACCCGCGCCGAGCACGCTCGTCGCCGCGCTCGCGGTGCATGCGAGATCCGCCGTGCTCACGGTGTTGCCGGAGGGCAGCGCGGCGACGGTGGGCCTGTGTCCCGACCACCGGCAGCGCGTTCTCGGCCTCCCCGCCGGTGCCGAGGCCGCGGGCGACGTGCCGCCGCCGATGGGACTGCATCGCGGCACCTTGCTCGTGGGTGGCAGCTCGGCGGAGGCCTCGGTGATCTCCACCGCGCTCGGCGCGCCGCGCGGCCTGGCGCCGGGCATCGCGTACTGGGTGGCGCGGTGAGGCTCATGGGCATCGTCAACGCCACCCCCGACAGCTTCTCGGACGGCGGGCGATATCGTCCCGTGGATCACGCGCTGCGGCTGTGCGACGAGGGTGCCGACGTGGTCGACATCGGCGGCGAGAGCACCCGCCCCGGCGCCGCCGAGGTGCCGGTCGACGAGGAGTTGGCGCGGGTGATCCCCGTGGTCAGGGGCCTGCGCGCCGCTCGCCCCTCGGTGACGATCAGCATCGACACGCGACGCGCGCGGGTGGCCGCTGCCGCCGTCGACGCCGGCGCTGGCGTGGTCAACGACGTCTCCGCCGGTGCCGACCCGGCGATGTTCGGCACCTGCGCCGAGCGCGACTGCGCGATGGTACTGATGCACATGCGCGGCACCCCGGCCACCATGCGGAGCCTCGTCGACTACGACGACGTGTGCGCCGAGGTGTGGACGTGGCTGGCGTCGCGCGCCGAGGCCGCCCGCGAGGCCGGGGTTCTCTCGGTGTGGCTCGACCCCGGGATCGGCTTCGCCAAGACGGCAGGCCAGTCCCTGGCGCTCTTGCGCGACCTGCCGTGCCATCGTGACAAGAGGGTGCTGGTCGGGGCTTCGCGGAAGTCCTTTCTCGCCGGCATCGGGCCCCAGCCGAGCCCCGATGATCGGCTACCGGGCTCGCTCGCGGTGGCCCTGTGGTGTCGCGACGCGGGCGTGGACCTGCTCCGGGTGCACGACGTGGCCGCCACGCGCGCCGCGCTCTGCACCTGGGGCGAGCTGCGGGGAGAGTCGTCGTGATCGAGCTCGCGCAGCTCTACCTCGGCGACCTTCGCCTCAGCGATGTCATCGACATCGTGCTGCTGTGGTTCGTGCTCTACCAGGCGCTGATCCTGTTGCGCGGCACGCGCGCGTTGCAGTCCTTGCTCGGCATCGCCGCTGCCGGCGCGCTGTACGTCATCGCGGCGCAGTTCGAGCTCTACGCGGTACACTGGATCTTCGAGAAGTTCTTCGACATCGCCGTGCTCGCGGTGCTGATCCTCTTCCAGAACGACATCCGCCGCGGGCTGGCCGGCGCCGGCGGGCGCCTGTTCCCGACCTTCGGGCAGAAAAGCGACCAGACGGCCTTCGAGGAGATCGTCCGCGCCAGCTTCCTGATGGCGAGCCGTCGCATCGGCGCGCTGATCGCCGTCGAGCGCCAGGCCACGCTCCAGGAGTACGCCGACAGCGGCAGTCGGCTCGACGCGCGGCTGTCGGCGGAGCTGCTGCTGTCGATCTTCCACCCCACGAGCCCCCTGCACGACGGCGCCGTGGTGGTGCGCCGCGGCCAGGTGCTCGCGGGCAAGGTGTTCTTGCCGCTGTCGCTGAGCCGCGAGATCAGCCGCTTCGTGGGCACCCGCCACCGGGCGGCGGTGGGGCTCACCGAGGAGACCGACGCGGTGGTGGTGATCGTGTCCGAGGAGCGCGGCACGGTGGCGGTGGTGGTGGCCGGGGAGGTACGGCCGGTGGCCGACGCCAACGAGCTGCGCCAGCGCCTCGTCGAGGCCTTCGACCCGGCGACCAGGCCGCAGGGGGTGCTGGCGTGAAGACCCGCATCGCCACCCTCAGGGACGGCCTCACCCACAACCTCGGGTACCGGCTCGTGGCGCTCGTGATGACGCTGGTGTTCTGGGTGTGGGTGCAGAGCGAGCAGCGAGTGGAGACGCGAGCGCGGGCGACGGTGAAATGGCTGCTGCCCGAGGGGCTCACGCTGGTCGAGCCGCCGCTGGAGAGCGCGACGCTCACGGTGGAGGGGGTGCAGGCCATCGTGCGCAGCCTGCGCCAGCGAGAGCTGGAGATCGAGGTCGATCTCAGCAAGGCACGCGAGGGCGACGTGGCCGTCGACCTGGCCCAGAAGTCGATCGACGGGTTGCCCCAGCAGCTCCACGTTGTCGAGGTGTCGCCATCGCAAGTGCGGGTGACGCTCGACCGGGTGCTGCGTCGTAAGGTGAGCGTGTCGCCCAACCCGGTGGGGAAGGTGGCGGACGGTTACCGGGTGATCGAGGTGAGCGTGTCGCCCCAGCGTGGCGACCTGGAAGGCCCGGTGTCGATCCTCAAGAACATCGACAGCGTCACCACCGAGGAGGTCGACATCGGCAGCCTCCGGGAAGACGCCGACTTCACCGTGGGGCTGGCCCTGCGCAAGGGCGTGGCCCTTGCCGGCAAGGGCCACGCCTTCACCGTCCACGTCGACGTGGAGCCCATCGTGACCGAGCGTCGTTTCGAGGGCGTTCCGGTGCTGGTTCGCGACGGCGCCTACGTGGCCTCTACCCAGTCGGTGGCGGTGCAACTGGCGGGCCCGGAGGAGGAGTTGGCCGGCATCGACGCCGGGGTCGTGAGCGTGATGGTCTACTTGCCGGATGGCTACGGCGAGGCGGCGGGCGAGGCGAGGCACGGCAAGGGCAACGGCCCGCGCTACGAGGTCGTTCACGGCGGCAGCGAGGCGGTGAAGGTGCAGGGCACGGAGCCCGACCGCATCGCCATCGTTCGCAAGGAGTGAGGCATGCAGTTCGGCACCGATGGGATCCGGGGCAGGGCCGGGATCGAGATCACCCCGGAGCTGGGGCGCAAGCTCGGCAACGCGGTGGTGCGGGCGATCGGTGCCCACGTGTGGGTGGCGCGCGACCCCCGTCCCTCGTCGCCTGGGATCGCCGAGGCGGTGGCGCAGGGAGTGGTGGAGGGCGGCGGCTTTGCCACCAGCCTCGGGGTCTTGCCCACCCCCGGCCTCTCGGCGCGCCTCGCCGAAGACCCCGGGAGCGCCGGGGTGATGGTCACCGCCTCGCACAACCCCGAGGCCGACAACGGGCTGAAGGTGCTATCCGCCGGTGGCAAGAAGCTGGGCAGCGGCGTGCTCGCGGCGCTCGGCCGGGAGATCGACAACCCGGTGCGCCGCGCCGGGGGTAGCCGGCGCAACCTCGACGACGGCGTGGATCGTTACGTCAAGTGGCTCCTGGCCCACCTGCCCCCCGGCACCTGGCTGGAGGGAAAGCGCATCCTCGTCGACCCCGCCATGGGCGCGGGCGCGCAGGCTGGTCGCAAGTTGCTGGAGGCGCTGGGCGCCCAGGTGGAGCTGTTCTCGGGACACGCCATCAACGACCGCTGTGGCTCGGTGCACCCGCAGTTCGCGGCGATGGCGCTTCGCAAGGGTGGTCACGACGCGGCGCTGGTGCTCGACGGCGACGGCGACCGGGTGGCGATGGTCGCTGCCGACGGGCGGATCCTCGATGGCGACCACTTGCTGTGGATCCTGCGCGAGGGCCCGGTGATGGTGGGGACGGTGATGAGCAACCTCGGACTCGAGCGCGCCCTGGGTGGCGCTGGCATCCGCCTGCACCGCGCGCCGGTGGGCGACACCTTCGTGGCCGCCTCGATGGACGATCTCGCCGCGCCGGTGGGCGGCGAGCCGAGCGGGCACATCATCGTGCGCGGCGGCACCCCCACCGCCGACGGACTCCTGGTGGGGGCGCTGGCCCTCGCCCGCTCGCCCGATCTCTCCACGGCCGGCTACCACCCCTGCCCGCAGGCCCACGCCGCGCTCCGGGACGTGAGCCGCACCGACGCCGACACCGCCTTCGTGACCGAGGCGGGCGGTCGCGCGGTGGTGCGCAAGTCGGGGACGGAGCCCGTGGTGCGCGTGATGGTCGAGCATGCCGACGTGACGCTGGCCAACACCCTGCGCGACCGGGTAGTCGAGCTGCTCCGGAAGGAATCCTGATGCGACGACTGGGCGTCAACGTCGACCACGTGGCCACGCTGCGACAGGCGCGCCAGGCCCGCTACCCCGATCCCCTCGCGGCGGCGCTGCTGGCCGAGCGCGCCGGCGCCGCCCAGATCACCGTCCACATCCGCGGCGACCGGCGGCACATTCAAGACCACGATCTCTACCGGATGCGCCAGACGGTACAGACGCTCCTCAACGTCGAGGCTGCCACCACGCCCGAGATGGCGGCGATCCTGCTCGACGTGCGCCCGCATCGCGTGACGCTGGTGGCCGAGCGGCCCGGCGAGGTCACCACCGAGGGCGGTCTCGACGTGGCGGGGCAGCGGCAGGAAGTGACGCGCTTCGCGGCCCGGATGCAAGACGCGGGGATCCACGTGGCGCTGTTCGTCGACCCCATCACCGAGCAGGTGCAGGCCAGCGCCATCCCCGGGGTGGACATGGTGGAACTCAACACCGCCAAGTGGAGCGAAACGGGCAACGCCCACGAGCTTGCCCGGCTCGCGGCGGCCGCGATGGAGGCGCGCGACTTCGGGCTGCAAGTGGCGGCGGGCCACGGGCTCACGCTCCACAACCTCCGCGCCGTGGTGGAGGCCGCCCCCGACATCGAGGAGTACAACATCGGCCACGCCCTGATCGGCGACGCGGTGTTCCTCGGGCTCGAGGCATCGGTGCGTCGTTACCTGGAACTGCTCCGGTGACGCCGATCTCCCGGGCGGCGCCGATCCGCGCGCTCGACCGGGCGGTGATCGAGGGGCTGGGCCTGCCCTCGCCGGTGTTGATGGAGAACGCCGGGCGCGGCATCGCCGAGGTGGTCGCCCGCCACTACTCGCCCCGGCCAACCCTCGTGCTCTGCGGCCCCGGCAACAACGGGGGCGACGGCTACGTGGTGGCGCGTCACCTGTCGCTCATGGGCTGGAACGTGCGGGCGCTGCCGTTGTTGCCACCGGCCTCGCCGGACTGCGTGGTCAACTTCGGTGTCGCCACGCGCATGGGGCTGGTGGGGCCGCTCAACGAGCACGAGCTGGTGATCGACGCGGTGTTTGGCACCGGGCAACGCGCGCCCTTGAACCTGCCTCCCTTCGATCCCGGCGCCTCCCCGGTGGTGGCGGTCGACGTGCCCACTGGCATCGACGCCGACACCGGCCAGCGCGTGGGCGCATTCCCGCCGGCCGCGCGCGTGGTGACGGTCGGCCGACTCAAGCCCTTCCTGTTCACGGCGGCCTACGACTACGATCTCGTCGACATCGGGCTGGAACGGGTGGCCACCGAGGCGCCGGAGGCGGTGCGTGTCGACGCGCCCTGGGTGCCCGCCGTGCGTCGTGACGCGAGCAAGTTCGACCGGGGACACGTGGGCGTGCGCGCCGGGAGCCCGGAGAAGACCGGCGCCGCCGTGCTCGCCTGCATCGGCGCGCTGCGAGCGGGCGCGGGCCTCGTGACGCTCTGCATCGCGCGCGAGGCCTGGTCGCGGCTCGGCGCCCTGCCGCCCGAGGTGATGGTGGTGGAGCCGGGCGCGGCCTTCGTCCCCGGGGCGTGGGTGGTGGGTCCCGGCCTCGGGCGCGCTGTCGACGAGGAGGTCCGTCGCCTGTGGCGCGAGTTTGCCGGTCCCGCCGTGTTCGACGCCGACGGTCTCCGCGCGCTCGACGGCTCGGCGCCGGGCGGTCCCCGGGTGATCACCCCCCACGCGGGCGAGGCGGCGGCGCTGCTCGGCGGCGACTGGCGCGCGCTCGAGGCCGATCGACTTGCCACGGCGCGGCGGCTCGCCGCCATCGCCCCGTGCATCTACAAGGGCGCCCACCCCATCGTGAGCGGTCGCCCGCTGCGTGTCGTTCCCGGCGCGCATCCCGCGCTCGGTACCGGTGGCAGCGGCGACGTGCTCGCCGGCGTCTGCGGCGCCCTGCTCGCCCAGTCGACCGCCCTGTCCCCGGGCGCCGACCCCGCTGACCTGGCCCTCGCCGCCTGCTGGCTCCACCAGCGCGCTGCCGCCGATCTCCCTGCCGGCGCCTTGCCCTCCGAGGTGGCGGCGCGTTTCCCCGCCCTGCGATGATCCACGAGTTCGACGTGTCGACCGTCGAGCAGACCCAGGCCGTGGGCGTCTGGCTGGCCGCGCTCGCCCGCGACGGCACGGTGATCCTCCTCGACGGCGGCCTCGGCGCCGGCAAGACCACGCTCGTGCAGGGCCTCGCCCGCGCCCTCGGTGTCACTCGCGAGGTGACAAGCCCCACCTACGCCATCGTCCACGAGTACCCCGAGGCCCGGGTTCCGCTCTTCCACGCCGACGTGTACCGGCTGGAGCACCCCGAGGAGCTCGTCCAGACCGGCATCGCCGAGCGAGTGGGCGAGTCAGGCTGCTGGGTGATCGAGTGGGCGTCGAAGTTCCCCGGGGCGTGGCCCCCGGCCATCCAGGTCGAGTTCGACGAGGGTGAAAGGTGCCGGAGGTTAAGGGTTAAGACTTAGCTGTTGGCGGGTCAACACCCGAGCCCGCCCCGCGGCCGCCGCCCTTGACGCGCCCCGTCCGGTGCGCATCCCTCCGCCCGTGTTCACCCCCGCGCACGACCCTTGGTTGCATCGCGCCGAGGACCTCGTCGACACCATCGTCGCCAGCGCAAAGTGGCTATTCGACCACGAGGGACGAGCCGCCGCCCTGCTCGCGCTGGGCCTCGCCTCGTCCCTGTGGCGACCGGTGTCGCGACCCGAGATTCCCGCCGTGGTGGTCCACCTCCCCGGCGTGGGCTGGGTCGACGCCGCGACGATCGAAGACTTGCCCCCCGGCGCGCGCGACGGCGACCGCCTGGTGCTGGTTACCGGACGCGAGACCCGTGCCCCGCCGCCTCCTCCTGCGGAGGACGGCGCCGGCGTGCCCGAGCGTGCCTTCAACCGGGCCATCTCGCTGAACACCGCGTCGATCGCCGGCCTCGAGACCCTCCCCGGCGTGGGCCCCACCCTCGCGGCGCGGATCGTCGCCGGGCGCCCCTATGCATCGGTCGACGACCTCGACCGGGTCAAGGGCATCGGACCCAAGACGCTGTCGCGACTGCGGGGCCGGGTCGAGCCCTAGCCGCGGGCTACAACCACCGCTTCAACCTGAACCACACCACCAGCATCGCCGCGCTCACCACCATCAGCAGGATCGCGCCCCAGAAGCCGAGCGGGTCGTGCGAGGTGGGGACGACGTCGAAGTTCATCCCGAACACCCCGGACACCACCGTCATCGGGAGCAGGAGAGTGCTCACGATGGCGAGGTATTTCATCACCCGGTTGAGGTTCTCGTTGATGTGGTCGGACCGGACTTGCAGCGCCCCGGAGCACACCTCGGCGAGCAGGGTCGCCGTGTCGATGACGGCGTCGATGTGGTCGAGCACGTCCTGGAAGTAGTGGCGTCCATGGTCTTTCTCGTCGAGCCCGTCGCGGAGGCGAGTGATCACCTCGCGCTGCGGCAACAGCGAGCGGCGCATCAGCCCCAGGTGGTTGCGCATGCTCACCAGCTGCGGCACCACCTGCCGCTCCTCTTCGGTGGGCGCAAGCCCGGTCAACTGGTCAACCCGGTCTTCCCAGCGTTCGAGCACTTCCACGAACTCGTCGACGATGGCATCCACCAGCACGTGCAGCACCCGCTCCGCGCCGAGGCCCACCCGGTCGCTGTCGGACAACACGAGCTTGTCGACCCGGTCGATGGCGCTCACCGGGCGGTCGTGTACCGACACCACCAGGCCTGGGCGGACGAACACGCGCACCGACACCGTGTCGATCTCGTCCGCGGTGCCGGTGTCGAGGGCCTGGAGCACGATGAAGCTGTGGGTTGGGAAACGCTCGTACTTCGCGCGGCGCTGCGCGTGGAGGCAATCCTCGAGCGCCAGCGGGTGAAAGCGCCACTCGGGGGGGATCATCGCGAGGCCCAGCGCGCTGCTGGCCACGATGTCGACCCACACCGTGCAACCCTCGGGCGCGCCGCGCGCCAGGGCGATGCTGTCGTCGGCCTGCACGCGGCCGTCGGGGTGCAAGACGTGGGTGCGGACCATCAGTAGTGCGGGGGCTTCTCGAAGTCGGCGCCCGCCACCGAGTCGTCGCGCATCGCGTCGAACTCGCCCCGTAGCCGACGCATCTCGTCGGCGGTGGTGCGAACCACCTCGTCGAGCTCGGCGAGGCTCTTTTCCAGCCACGCCAGCCGGGCCTCTATGGCTTCGATGCGGTCCATCGGCCTACCGGCAGCGCTGCGTCTTCGACCCGGACGAGGTCGTACAACTCAGCGTGGAGAGGTTGAAGGAGCACCCGGTGATGTAGCTGCCACTCGTGCCGCAGGACCTGACCGAGCCACTCCAGCCCTCGGTGACCGAACACAGCGAGGTGATCTCGCACTCGCCGGTGGTCTTGAAGTATTTCTCCTCGCTGCCGTCGCAGTTCCAGTCGTAGCTGCCGTCGCCCCGATCAGCCGTGGAGTAGCTCGTGACACCCGGCGCTGCATTGTCGTCGAAGTCGTAGCAGTCGGTGTCGTAGCTCGAGGTGTAGTAGCCACTGGTGGAACACAAGCACCGCCCGGACACGCTGTCGGAGCCGAAGCCGTCGCCGTCGTAGTCGTAGTAGTAGGTGGTGCAGCCGTCGGCGTCGACCTCGTCGGTGCTGCCGTCGCAGTCGTTGTCGGCGCTGTCGCACTCCTCGGTGCCGTCGGGCGAGATGCTGTCGTCGGTGTCGTCGCAATCCTCTCCGATTTCCACGCCGCTGGCGGGGCTGGCGTCGCCCCAGCCGTCGTCGTCGGCGTCGGCGAAGCAGAGCGTGGGGTCGCTCTCGTTCTCCGCGGCGCCGGGGAAGGCCCACTCGTCGCCGTCGTCGCAGTCGTCGCCACCGGTACTCATCGACAGGTGGCCGTCGCTGTCGAAGTCTTCCTCGGCCACGCCATTGCAGTCCTGGTCGGCGTAGTCGCCGTAGTCCTCCGGGGCGCCGGGGTAGCTCTCGTCGTCGCCGTCGTCGCAGTCGCCGCCATTCTCGCTGTAGCCGTCGCCGTCGTCGTCGTAGGCGGCGGTGCTCTCGTCCACCACGCTGTCGCAGTCGTTGTCGCGACCGTCCTCGATCTCGCCGGCGCCGGGGTAGCTAGCCACCGAGTTGTCGTCGCAGTCGCCGGCGATCTCGGTGTAGCCGTCGCCGTCGTCGTCGTACCAGTTGGTGCCCTCGTCGGTGACGCCGTCGCAGTCGTTGTCGGCCGCGTCGTATTCCTCGGCGGCGCCGGGGTAGGTGACGGGGTCGGCGTCGTCGCAGTCGCCGTCGACCTCGGCGAAGCCGTCGCCGTCGTCGTCGAAGCCGCTGGTGCCCTCGTCGACGAGATCGTCGCAGTCGTCGTCGATGCCGTTGAAGGTCTCGCTGGCGGCGGGGCTGACGGCCGCGTTGGTGTCGTCGCAGTCGCCCTGGGTCTCGTTCCAGCCGTCGCCGTCGTCGTCGTGGTCGAGGTAGCTGTCGACGACGAGGGCCGCCTGGTCGGTGCCCGTGAGGCCCGCCGTGTCGGTGACGGTGAAGTCGAGGTAATGCGTGCCCGCGCCGAGCTGCGCCGTACACGAGAAGTCGCCGTTCTTGTCGGCGTAGCCGGTACACACCTCGCCGCTGGCCTCGCTGGTGATGGTGATGGACAGGAGGTCGGCCTCGTCCTGGTTGTCGGACACCTTCGCCGCGAAGCTGAAGTCCTCATCGTCGCGACCCACTTCGCCGGCAACGGGGTGGACGATCTCGATCTCCGGCGCGTCGGGCACATCGAGGATGCCGAGGTCGATGCTGTACTCCGAGCGGTTGCCATCGGCGTCCGTCGCCGCGAGCGTGATCTCGTGGGTGCCGACGGACAGCGTGGCGATGCTGAAGGCCACGCTGCCGTCGGGCTCCACCACGCTGTCCTCGGAGAGCATGCCGTCGATGGTGCTCGACCAACTGACCGCGAGCGCGGAGGGGTCGGTCTCGCGGTCCTGGACCTTGCCCTCGAAGTCGACGGTGGTGCCCTCGTTGGCCATCGTGCCGCTCGGGGGCGCGGTGATGCTCAACTCCGGGGGCGCGTTGTAGACGCTGACCTTGCTGTCGTTCTCGCAGGCCAGGATGAAGGCGAGGATGCTCATGAGGCAACACTAACTCCGAGAGCGGGCAACCGAATCCCAAAAAAGCGATAATGCACTGGGGTTCGATTGACGCCCTCGGCCTGGCGTGCTCTGCTGCCGCGCGATGCGCCTGGGTGAGTTGCTTGCCGATCCACGCAATGGCCGATGGGCCATCGGCGGTCTGGCGGTGGCGCTGGTTCTCTACGCCTCTCACTACGCGAAGTTGTGCGCCGATGTCGACGCGGGGCGCGAGGCGGTGAGCACGCGGGTGGCGTGGACCGGGCGGGCGGGGGAGCTGGCGCTGGCGAACGAAGGCGCCTGGCGACGAGAGGGGGAGGCGGCGACCGCGTTCGCGACGCTGGCCGACGAGATCGAGGCGGGACAGTCGATCTCGCTGTTGTCGCGGCCGACCGACTCGGCGGCGGTGGCGGCGCTCCGCGAGGCGTCCCGGGCGGCGGCGAGCGACCGGGAGGCAGCGCGCGAGGCGGCCGGCGCCGCGCTCCAGAGCTTGCGCGAGGGCACCGCGGCGCTGTCCTGGGAGATCGGCGAGCTGGTGGATACCACGCGCATGTCGGCGATCGGGGGCATGGCCTTCGGGGCGCTCGGCGTGGTGGTGGTGGCGGCGCTGGTGGCGAGTCTCGGCGAGGCGCAACACTGGCGCCGCCGCTGGACGCTCACCACCCGCGCGACCGCCGACGGGCTCTGGGACTGGGACCTCGACAAGGGCAAGGTCGACTTCTCGGACGCCTGCCGCGATGCCGCGGGGCTGCAGCGGGGGAGCGGGCTCGACGACTGGTTCGACCGGATCCACCCCGACGACGCGCCCGCCGTTCGCGCCGCCCTCGATGCCCACCTCGCGGGCAGCACGCCGGTGTTCGAGGTGGCGTTCAGGCTGGTCGACGGCTTCGGCGGCCACCGGTTCATGCTGGCCCGGGGGCTGGCCGACCGCGACCCCGCGGGGCGGCCGCGGCACGTGGCCTGCTGGCAGACCGACATCTCGGATCGTCGCGACGCGGCGGTGCTCAAGGCACAGACCGACACCGCGATGCGCGCCCAGGGCGAGCTGCGCGCGGTGATCGACGCGCTTCCCGACTGCGTGCTGGTCCTGGCCGCCGGCGAGGTGGCCTACGCCAACGCTGCGGCCCGCTCCGCCTTCGGCGGGCCAGACTCGATGCACCGGGTGGCGGCGCGGCTGCGCGCGGCGGCCGGGGGCGGCGTGCCCGCAACCGTCGGGACACGCAATGGCCTGGAGGCCACCTGGGAAGTCGCGCCGGCGGTGCCGATTCGCTGGGACGACATCCCGGCCGAGGTGGTGGCCGCCCGCGACATCAGCGGCCGCTTGCGCATAGAGGGGCAGCTCCGCAACGCCGAGCGGGTGATCGCCCTCGGGGGCCTCGCCGCGGGCCTGGCCCACGAGATCAACAATCCGCTCACCTACGTCATCGGCAACCTCGAGCTGGCCCAGCAGCAGGTGGGCGACGTGAGCGAGCGCGTGTCGCGCGCGCTGGAGGGCGCCACGCGCGTGCGACAGGTGGTCGCCCAGCTGCGTGCGATGGCGAACCCCTCGGCGGGGGAGCTCGTGCCGACCCACGTGGGCCCGGCCATCGAGGGCGCGCTGACGCTGGCCGGGGGCATCGGCATGCCGCTGGCGGCGGTGGCCCGGCAGGTCGACGAGCAGGCGGCGGTGCTGGCCAACCCCGTGTGGCTTGGGCAGTTGCTCGTCAACCTCGTCAACAACAGCCTCCAGGCGATGGCGGCGCAGCCGCCCGACACGCGCGTTCTGAGCTTTCGCGTGTTTCGCGTGGGCGACGGCACCGCGGCGGTGGAGGTGGAAGACACCGGACCCGGCATCCCCGCAAACCTGATGTCGCGGATCTTCGAGCCTTTCACCTCCTCGCGCCTGCAAACCGGCGGCTCCGGGCTCGGCCTCTACATCTGCCGCGAACTCGCGTCCCGCATGGGCGGCAGCCTCGCGCTCTTGCGCTCCGGCCCGGCGGGCACCTGCTTCCGCCTGACGCTCCGCCTGGCGGTCCAGGCGCCGGCCGAGCGCCGCGAGGGCGGGGGGCCGGCGGCGGTGCGCCGTGGGCGCGTGCTCATCGTCGACGACGAGGCGGGCCTGGGCGACCTGATGAGGACCTACCTCTCGCATCACGAGGTGCGCGTGGAGACCTCGGGCGAGGGCGGCGCCACCGCGCTCGCCACGGGACGGTGGGACGCGATCGTACTCGACATCGTCTTGCCCGACCGCTCGGGCATCGAGCTGTGGCGGGAGCTGTTTCTGCGCGACCCGAGCGCGGCCGCGCGGGTGTGCTTCGTCACCGGCGGCTCGCTGGCCCCCGACGTGGCGAGTTTCCTCGTCGACAGCGTCAATCCGTCGCTGGTGAAGCCCTTCGATTTCCGCGAGCTGGTGGCCCACGTCGACAACCTCGTGGCGCAGGGCGCGCCATGGGTGGAAGAGTCCGCGTAAGATGGGCAACGTGCTGCTCCTCCTGGCCTGCGCCGCCCCCGAGTCCGCCCCGGCGGCGTTTTCCGACGCGGCGGTGGCGGCGATCGCCGCCTTCGACGGCGACGCGGCGGTGCTCGCCGAGGCCTTCGCCGCCCTGGAGGCCGAGATCGATGCTACTATCGACCCGTCGGCCAGCGACTACACCCAGCGCGACATGAGCCCGGAGCCGCTGCCGGCCGAGGCGGTGGAGGGGATCGTCCACCCCGACCGCGACCCCGCGCAGGGCATCCCCGTGGCGCTCGCCTGGCTCTCGCCGCACTCGCCCGCCAGCCACGACCGGGTGTCGCTCTTGTCCGACCTCACCGCGGTGGAACCCAACTCGCCCAACCACTACGATCGGCACTTCGACGAGGGAGGGGACTGTTACCCCGAGTGCGAGTTCTTGCGGACGACCAACGACGTCACGCGCGAGAACGTGATGATGAGCGTGACACACGAGCTGAAGAAGGACTTCCGCGCGTTGTCGATGGCCGACGGCCGCGCCGCCCGGGCGTCGCGCGGGTGGATGGAAGAACCGGGTCACGACCCGGACGGGGGCGCCACCATCGAGCAGAGCTTCGCCATCGAGGCGTGGATCGAGCGCGACGAGGGTTCGCTCCGCCTCCAGGTGTCGTGGGCGGAAACCACCTTCGAGGGCGCCGACTACGACGACGACCTGGTGGCGGCCACCACCGTGTACGGCATCGACGCGCAGTTCGACGCCCACGACGCCTGGCTCGCGGAGCAAGGCGCCGGCGAATAGGCTCGGGGAATGTTCCTGCTCCTGCTTGGCTGTCCCGAGCCCGACGCCATCAGCCACCGGAAAGACACCGGCACCGTCGACACCGACAGCGCCGAGCCCACCGACACGGCGGAGGGCGTCGACGAGGACAAGGATGGCTTTGACGTGGGCGAAGACTGCAACGACAACGACTACAGGGTGTACCCGGGCGCGGCCGAGGAGTGCGACGGCATCGACAACGACTGCGACGGCGTCACCGACGAGGACTTCGACGCGGACGAGGACGGCGCCTACCAGGAAGGCTGCGGCCCCTGTGCCGAGCTCGACTCGGGTTGCGATGCCGTGGACTGCGACGACACCGATCCCTCGGTGTACGAGGGCGCCGACGAGGTACCCTACGACGGTATCGACCAGGACTGCGATGGCGCCGATCTGGTCGACGTCGACGGCGACCGCTACGACTACAGCTTCGACTGCGACGACAACGACGCGGCGGTGAACCCCGGGGCCGACGAGGTGCCCAAGAACGGCGTCGACGACGACTGCGACGGGGCCGACGCCGCCGACGGCGACGGCGACGGGGTGGACGACGAGGCCCTCGGCGGCGAGGACTGCGACGACGCCGACCCGGGCGTGTTCCCCGGCGCCCGTGACTTCTGGGGCGACGGGAACGACACCGACTGCGACGGTCTCGACAATCGCGTGCAGCCGCTCGCCGACGCGACCGTGAGCATCGTGGGCATCGACGGCGCGCAGAGCCTCGTCGGCGAGTCCGTCAGCTTCTGCGATCTCGACGACGACGGCCTCGACGACCTCGTGGTGACCGCCCCCTTCGCCAGCAGCTACGCGGGACAGGTGGGCATCTGGTATGGCGACGCCAGCGCGAGCTGGACCGCCGGGATGTCGATGTCCGACGCCGACAGCCTGCTCACCAGCAACGACCTCTTCCTCGGCTTCGGCGTGGCCTGTGCCGACGTCGATGGCGACGGCGTGCTCGACCTCGTCACCACCCGGGGCGAGATCAACGCCGGGAGCTACGGCTACGACACCGAGTACGAGATCCTGGTGTTCTTCGGCCCGGGCGGCAAGTGGAGCGCCAGCTTCGACGAGTCCGACGCGGGCGCGCGATTGCAGCGAGAGCTCGGGGTGGAAGACGACCTTCTCGCTGTCTTCTCGGCCGGCTTCTTCGCCGCCGATCTCGACGGCGACGGCGCGGCCGAGATCATCATGTACGACGCCGAGGACAGTCGCGAGTCGGAGCCGACGGGCATGATCTACGTGGTGGCGGGCGGCCCGATGTCCGGCACGATGGAACTCATCGACGAGGCCGTGGCGGTGGTCGACCCGGGGCTCGACGCCGGGCTCGGGCGCATGCGCGTGCTCGACGATGTCGACGGCGACGGCGTGATCGACTGGTTTCTCGGCGCCACCGCCTTCGGCGACACCGGCGACAGCGCCGACAGTGGCACCCAGCCCCCGGGCCGCGCGTTCTGGGCGTCGACCACCATGGTCGACGCGGCCATCCAGGAGCTCTCGTGGGCGACCTGGGACGGCCGTCCCGGCGATGTCTACGGCTGGGACGGCGTGACTCTCGACGACGGCACGGGACTGCTCGACGCCGCCGTGGTGGCCATCGGCTACGACGAGGGGCGCGGCGCCATCTACTTCTTCGATGGGATCCCCGCCGACGGCTCGCCCGCCGCCGCCGCCGCGAGCGTGGTGGGCAACGAGGCCAGCGGCTACCTCGGCTGGGCGCTGGAGCCCCTGCCCGACCTCGACGGCGACGGGGTGGCCGACCTCATGGCCAGCGAGATCTTCGCGGGCAGCGACGACGCGGGCAGGGTGTACGTGCTCGGCGGGGCGCAGGCGCGCGCGGGCGACGGCAGTACCGACAGCGCGACCCTGCTGGCCTGGGGCGGCGAGGAGAGCACCGCCTACACCGGCCATGCGCTCGGGCACGGCGACGTCGACGGCGACGGCGAGGTCGATCTCGGCGTGGGCGCCTACGTCTTCCCCGACAGCAGCGGCAACACGGCGGGCAAGGCCTACGTGCTCCTGGGGCGTTAGGCGCGGGGCCATGCCACGCACCTCCATCGACGGCGCCCCCGCGCTCCTCGCTCTCAGCGGCGCCGACCTCGGCGCCACCGAGTTCCGTCCCCTGGACTTTGCCCAGATCGCCACCTTCGCCGAGGCCACCGGCGACCACCAGTGGATCCACGTCGACAAGGCGCGCATCGCCAGGGAGTCGCCCTTCGGCGCGCCCATCGCCCACGGCTACCTCACGCTCGCGCTGGTGGCCGGGCAGTTCTTCGAGCTGCTCGAGCTCTCGGGCTTCCGCATGGTGATCAACTACGGCTGCAACAAGGTGCGCTTCCCCTCGCCGCTGAAGGAGGGGGCCAGCTGGCGCCTCGCGATGAAGCTCGGCACCGTCACCCAGCAGGGCGACTGGCTCGAGGCCCAGTTCATCGCCACCATCGAGATCCAGGGCTCGGCCAAGCCGGCCTGTGTCGCCGAGTGCATCTACCGCTTCCTGCCGGCCTAGCCCTTGCTGCTCGCCGCTCTCGCCGCCTGAGTCTGCATCGACGAAGCCAAGCACGCGGCGTTCGTGGCCGCCCTCGGCGGCGAGGCCGGGAGTTGGAGATCGCCCGGAGTCCGCCGGAAGTCAGCTTCCCCGGTAGGTCGAGTATCCAAACGGCGATACGAGCAGTGGAACGTGGTGGTGTCGCGACAAGTCGGCCACGTCGAAGACGATCTCGGCGTAGGGGAAGAAGCAGGGCTGTCCCCTCGCGGCGAAGTAGGGGCCCACGTCGAACCGGATGCGCCAGCGCCCGGGGCCGAAGCGCCCCTCGGGCAGAAGCCCCGGGCAGCGCCCGTCGGCGTTGGTGCGCCCCTCGGCCACCGTCTGCCACTCGCGCCCGAGCACCTCCACCACGAGATGAACGCCCTCGGCCGGGATCCCGTGGGCGGTGTCGAGGACGTGGGTGCTCAGGGAGGGGGGCATGCGGCCTGCTATCCGCGCGGGCTCGGTCCTCGCACCCGAACACCGTCGTGCGGCTGGAGTCGCAGCTCCCGTCGGCATGCTCGTCGTCGCACCAGCCGGCAGGGCGCTCGCGGGGCGGAACAGCACGGGGACAGCCGCTTCGAGCGCGTGGCGGGGCGCTGGTACTTCGCCTAGCAGCCGCCGCCGTGGCTCACGAGGTAGCCGCGGTCGGCCGAGCTCACGCGGAGGAAGGCCCCGCACCCCTCCGACCACTCCCAGCCCCACGAGTCGTCCCCCACCACCGCGGCGCCCTCGCCGCCGTCGGCCGCGTCGATTTTCTGGACGCCGCTGGCCCGCGGCAGTCCGAGTCGCGACAGCTCGCCCTGGCTGCCGAGGCAGTTGCGGGCCGCCGCCCAGAAGGCGTCGCGAGGCACGTCGGGAAGGTAGAGCGTGTCGCTGCCCCACTCGTAGCCCTCGTTCTGCTCGTAATACCCGCCGCCGTGCAGGGGCGTCCGGCGCGTGACGTCGCAAGCGCCGTCCATGCCCTCGTCGCCGATCCCCATGGACGCGCAGCTCGCGCGCATCACCTCCTCCGGCGCGCCCGCGTGGCCGATCGCCAGCGCCCAGTCGGCGAGCGAGGTGCACGTGGCGGGCGGGGCCGCGTGAGTGAGGAGGAATCCGTCGAAGGCATAGCCGGCGAGGCCGTCAACCCAGACGGGTACCCAGCCCCCCTCGATCCCCGACACCGTCTCCCGCCTGGTCGCGCCCCCGGTCACGACGAAGGCGGTGCCCCGTGGGAACTCGCCGATCTCGGCCGCCGACGAGGAAGCCGCGGCGCGGACCTTCAGGGCGGAGGCGGCAACCACGTACATCGTGACCCCGGCCGGAGCCTCCTCGGCCGCTCCCTCCTCCGGCGCCTCCGGGAGATCGTCCAGGAGACCACCGCAGCAGCAGACCGTCGCGAACACGCCCGCGCCGCAGCCGTTGAGCAGGAGCTTCATGCGCGGATTGTAACGGGGCGCGGCGGGCCCTCCGGCGCCGGCTCGCTGAGCTTCTCGATCCGCAGCCGCGTGATCTTCGCCTGCTCGCCGGCCGCGATGCGCAGCTCCTCGCCGGGGCGGTTGTCGATGCGCTCCTGCAGCCGCGCCAGCATGTCGTCGGCGCCGAGCCCGCTGGCGCACACGATGAAGATGTGGCCGAACTTGGCCTCGTAGGCCTGGTTGCCGTGGGCCAGCGACTGGAGCGTGGCCTCGCCGGCCCGCGCCACGCCCGACTGCTCCTTGGCCGACCACTCGGCGGTGGCGGCGAACTTCTCGCGGAGCTTGTCGATGTCGGCGCCGATGCGCGGGTGGTGGGTGAAGGCCTCGAGCCAGTCGGCGCGGTCGAGGCGCCACCAGCGGCGCTCCGCCTCGCCGAGGAGCTGCGCCCGGCTCTGGTAGGGGCGGCCGGCGGCAAAGCTCGCCACCCAGCGGGCGGAGCCACAGCAGCGAGTCAGTTCCTCGCTCGTGGCGTGGTTCACGCGGTCGACCAGCGGATCGGTCGCGACCTCGTGCGAGGGGTGTCCCCAGGCGCGCAGGCGGGAGATGCCGCCGTCGGGGTAGATGCGCAGCCGCAGGTGCGTCCACGGCCCGTGTCGCGACACGGCGAAGTCACGACTGTCGTGGGCGTGGAGCTTGTGGGGCGAGAGAATCTCCTGCCAGTCGCCCGAGCTCACCAGCATCGAGGGCGGCGCGCCCGGCCAGTAGAGCGCGTCGACGGCGGCGCGGTCGGGGTAGTTCCCCTTGAAGTGGTGCGTCTGGAGCGTGAGCGAGTCGATGCGCCCCGGCTGGCCCAGCCGGAGGATGATCCAGTCCATGCCGGGCGGCCGGCTCCGGCGCGTTTCCCAGCCGTTGGACATGATGGGCGACTCGCCGGGGAGGACGAGGTTGCCCATCGGCGAGAAGAAGCTGTCGCTGGCCACCAGGGGACAGCCCCCGTGCGCGAGCGCGGCGAGGTCGAGACGGCCGGTGCTCGACTCGGGCGCGGGCACGCCGTACACCCGCAGCCGGGCGATGCCGCCGTCGGGCACCATGTTGAGCCGGACGTGGGTGTAGGTGTGGGTGGACACGCTGGCGCACACGTTGGACGAGCCGCGCTTCATCGGCGTTTCCGGGACGATCACCGACCAGTTGGCGTGGTCGCGCAGCCACTCGCCGGTGGCGTCGCCGGGGGCGGTGGTGCCCTCGAGCGACGCGAAAGGGCCGTGATTTCCGAGGAAGTGGCTGGTGTCGATGTCGGCGGCGCGCACGATGCCGGGCACGCCGAGCTTCACGATGCACCAGTCGTGCCCTGGAACTCGCTTTCGTCGCGACTCCCAGCCGTCCATCTCCTTGCCGCGGTCGGTGTAGGTGGTGGGATCGAAGCGGGCCGGTTCGGGGTCGACCAGGCGGTCCATCCCGGCGAAGTAGTCGTCGGAGCAGAGCAGCGCGCGGCCGCCGACGGTGCGCGAGGCGAGGTCGACGAGGCCAGTGAACAGGGCAGGAACGCCGACGATCTCGGCCATCTAGGACTCCGATAGCAGGGGACGACCGCGCGGCGGCCCGACGATGTTCTCGCCGTCGAACACTCGCTCGCCGCCGAGCCAGGTGGAGGCCACGCGCCCTCGCAGGCGGCGGTCGCGGTAGGGGGTGAGGGGATGGCGGTGGAAGAGCCGAGCCACGTCGACGACATCGGCGCCATCGGGATCCCAGGCAACCAGGTCGGCGCGGAAGCCCGGCGCGATCCGTCCCCGGTCGGGCAGGCCGGCGAGCGCCACCGGGCCGGCGGTCATCCAGCGGGAAATGGTCGCGACGTCGTGTCCGCGTGCCGCCGCCTCGGTCCACACCGCCCGCAGGCCGAGCTGCAGCGAGGCGATGCCGCCCCAGGCGTCGAGGAAGTTGCCGGTGTCGAGCCGCTTGAGCGCGGGGGTGCACGGGCTGTGATCGCTCACCACGAAGTCGATGACGCCCTCGGCGAGGGCGGCCCACAGCGCGGCGCGATTGCCGTCTTCGCGGATGGGGGGCGCGCACTTGTAGGTGGTGTCGCCGTCGGGGACCTCCTCGGCGCGCAGGCAGAGGTAGTGCGGGCAGGTTTCCGCCGTGATCGGCAGGCCCTCGGCCTTGGCGGCCCGCAGGATGGGGATCGCGGTGGACGAGCTGAGGTGGACGATGTGCGCGCGGCAGCCGGTGTCCCGCACCAGGTTGACGATCATCGCCACCGCGCGGTCTTCCCACTCCTTGGGACGGCTGTGCAGGTAGGTGGCGTAGGCGCGCGGGTCGGCCTCGTCCTGGCGCAGCTCGCTCTCCAGCTCCGCGTGCACCAGCAGCGGGCGACCGGCGGCCCGCAGGATCGACATCGCCGGGCGCAGGTCGGTCTCGGTGGAGCGGGGGAAGTCGTCGATGCCGGAGTGGCAGAGGAAACACTTGAAGCCACGGGCGCCCGCCGCCGCCATCGGGGCGAGCTGGGCGGCGTTGCCCGGGACCACGCCTCCCCAGAAGGCCACGTCGACGGCGAGCTGCCCGGCCGCGGCCGACGCCTTCCGGTGCAGGGCGTCGAGCGTGGTGGTGACCGGGATGCTGTTGAGTGGCATGTCGACGAGGGTGGCCACGCCGCCTGCCGCCGCCGCGCGGGTGGCGGTGGCGAAGCCCTCCCACTCGGTGCGCCCCGGCTCGTTGATGTGGACGTGGGCATCGACCAGCGCGGGCATCAGCACCAGCGGCGACAGGTCCTCGCCCTCGACCGCGCCCTGCGCCACGCGACGGACGTGGCCACCCTCGACAGCGACCGTGGCGGGGACCAGCCGCCCCTCGACGAGCACGCGCGAGCTAGAGAGGGTGAGCATCGGGAAGGCGATGTATCGCGCCGGGATAAGACGCCGACCCCGCGGAGCGACGCTTGCCCGACCCCCATCTCGTCGACTGGACCGCGATGATCCTGCGCTGGTTCCACCTCGTCACCGGGGCGGCGTGGATCGGGGCCTCGTTCTACTTCGTGTGGCTCAACAACCACGTGCGCCCGGTCGACTCGGGCGACGCCACGCCCGGATTGAGCGGCGAGGTGTTCGCCATCCACGGCGGCGCCTTCTACCGGGTGTCGAAGTTCGGCGGTGCACCCGAGAAGTTGCCCAGCGTGCTCCACTGGTTCAAGTGGGAGGCCTACCTCACCTGGGTGACCGGCTTCCTGCTGCTGGGCCTCACCTACTGGATGGACGCGCGCTCGATGATGGTCGATCCGGCGGTGCGCGACCTGTCCCCGGCGGCGGCGGTGGGCGTGGGCGCGGGGTCGCTGGTCGTCGGCTACCTCGCCTACGACTTGCTCTGCCGCGGGCTGTCGCGACAACCACTGTTGCTGGCGGCGCTGGGCACGGCCTTGTTCACCGGCGCCTCCTACGCGCTCTTCGGGCTGCTCGGCGCCCGCGCGGCGACGATCCACCTCGGCGCGATGATCGGCACCATCATGGTGGCCAACGTGCTGTTCGTGATCATCCCCGGCCAGCGGGCGATGGTCGACGCGATGGTGGCCGGTCGAGAACCGCCGCTGGAGCGGGGGCAGGCTGGGGCGCTGCGGAGCTTTCACAACAACTACTTCACGCTGCCGGCCCTGTTCGTGATGGTGAGCAACCACTACCCGGTGATCTGGGGACATCGACTCGCGTGGCTGCTCGTGGTGGGGATCTGCGTGCTCGGCGGGCTCATCCGGCACGGGTTCAACCTCGCCGGGGTGGGTCGGCCTCGTCCTTTCCTCCCGAGCGTCGCCGGGGCCCTGGGCCTCGTCCTCCTGGCCGTGGCCACGCGCGCGACACCACGGCACACGGCGTCGGAGGCTGTCAACCTCACCGCCGTGCAGCAGGTGATCGCGTCGCGCTGCCAGTCCTGTCATAGCCAGACTCCCACGCAACCGGGCTTCGTGGCCGCGCCGAAGGGGCTCGCCCTCGACGACCGCGCCACCATCGAGGCGAACCGGGCCAAGATTGGTGCGCAGGTGAGCAACGGTGCGATGCCCCTTGGAAACATCACCGCAATGACGGATGATGAACGCCAGCTATTGGTGAAGTGGGCGTCGGGAGGGTAGGCCGGGCTCGCTCCCGCGACCTGGGCGCACGAACAGGCCGGGAGAGCGCCGCTGGCGTTCCATGTCACCGCTCGCGACGTGGCACCGACCTCCCGGTGGCTCCGGCTGCCTCGGGCATCGCCTGGGCGGTGTCGACCGGCGAGGTTCCTGGGGATCATGGGCGGCGGGGATTCCCTCGGGCGCCCCGCCGTCGCATGATCCCGGGATGCGCGCGATCCTCCTCCTGTTGCTGCTCCTGCCCGGGGTGGCGATCCCGGCCGAGCTGCCGAGCATCGACGACCCCCTCCGCACCGGGAGCGTGGCGCGCGCCGACGCGGCGGTGATCATCGGCGTGGAGGACTACGGCTACCTCCCCGACGTGCCGCACGCCCGTCGCGACGCCGAGGCGATGCGCGCCTTCATGGTCTACACCCGCGGGGTGGCGGCCGAGCGGGTGGTGACGCTGGGCGACCGCGACGGCCGCGCGAAGATGCTCGAGGCCATCGACGCGCTCGGGCGGCAGGTGGGCCCCGGGGGCACGGCGTGGGTGTACTTCGCGGGGCACGGGGCGGCCTCGCCGCGCACGCGGGAGCGCATCCTCCTGCCGGGGAACACCACGCCCGACGAGCAGGGCTTCGACGAGATGGGGCTGGTGGTATCCGAAATCCAGACCCTGGCGGGGGCAGGCGGCGGCGAGGTGATGCTGATCACCGACGCGTGTTTCACCGGCGCGGGGCGCGACGGGTCGTCGCTGGTGGCGGGCGGTCGCTCGTGGGTGCCGTCGAGCCCGAGCGCGGCGGGCAAGGTGGCGCAGTGGGACGCGGCGCAGGCCAACCAGGTGGCGCGGCCGCTCGACGCAGCCGGTCACGGGGCGTTCACCTACTTCGCGCTGGGCGCGCTGCGGGGCTGGGCCGATGGCGAGCAGTCGGGCAGCCCCGACGGGAAGGTCACCGCCGAGGAAGCCCAGCTCTACGTGCAGCGCGCGCTGGCGGCGGCTGGCCTGCGCGACCAGACGCCGCTCTTGCTCGGCACCGGGGTGGAGGAGCGGGTGTTGTCGGTGGGCGCGCGAGCGAGTGGCCCGGATCTCAGGGCGATCCCGGCGTCGGTGCCCTCGCCGTCGGCGCCGGTACAGCCCGGGGGCTCCGGCACGAACTTTGGCTCGGTGGCGGCGATCAGCGTGGACGACAAGCTGGCGCGGCAGCAGGCGGAGGAGGCGGAGAAGGCGCGGCTCGCGGCGTGCGACGCGGAGGCGAAGCAGGAGGCCGACGCGGCGCGGTCGTCGCGGCTGGACGCATTGGCAGCGACGACGAAGGCGGAGGCCACGGCGGCGTGGGCGAAGCTGCGCCCGGGGGCGGAGGACTGCGCGAAGCTGACAGACACCGCGAGCCGCTCGGCGTGCGCGAGCCAGGTGGACGCGTTCGTGAAGCTCGCGTCGAGCGCGAGTGTCACGCTTGGCGGCGGCGACGAGCCGGTGCAGACGGCCTGCGGCCCGCGGGTGCGCACGTACCCGGCGGCGACCGTGCCCGTGGCGGTACGCGAGCTCGACGCGGCGGTGTCGCTGGCGGCGAAGATCCGGGCGGGGCCGGGCTCGGACTGGCGGAGCCCGACGCTGGGCGCGATGAAGTGGATCCCGGCGGGGAGCTTCACGATGGGGAGCCCGTCGAGCGAGGCGGGGAAGACCACGTCGATGTTGGCCCTCGCGGCCACCCTCCGCGCCCAGGCCAACCTCGGCCTGCCGGCCGCCGCGAGGCGCCGCCCCGACCGTGGCCTCGACGCCCAGGTGCCGGTCGACAGGTTCCTCCGGTACCGAGGCACGCGCGAGCAGGCGGTGGCCGAGGGCGTCGAGCAGCTGTCGGCCTACCTCGACACCCTCGGGGCGAAGGAGGGCTGGCTCCTGGTGTTCGACCAGCGAGAGGGCGTGTCGTGGGACGACCGTCTCTGGAGCGAGGACCGCGAGGTGGCCGGTCGCCTGCTGCATCTGCGGGGAGCGTAGCTCCTCCACACTGGCAGGCCGGGGCGGGAAGCGTGGCGCGCGCTTGTCGCGACCTCCCGGGCAGAGGTCATCCCCCCGGTTTCGAGACACTCGATGGACTCATCCACCGGAAAATGAGACAAGTCGGCCACGATCGGCCCGGCGCATGGGCGGCGGCGCGAAAAAATGGGCGTTCGCTCGTGGTACAGAGGCGTGATCCGCCGCTCGAGTCCTGTTTCTTGCCCGATGGGTCGGGCGGGTGTCCTATTTCGGGGGGGATGAGGGTCGTGGTCGCGCTGCGAGGCGGGGACCAGCTACCCCCTCCGCGCCAGGAACGAGCAAGACCCCCCGATCCCCAGCGCCACGCCCACCTGGTCGGGCAGCGAAAGCACTCGCGCCAGCGGCACCACCGACGCGGCGTAGAACTTCTGGAAGCGTGACGCCTCCTGCCGCGGCAAGCCGCCGCCACCCGAGCCGCCAGCGTCGCCGCGGTGCCGGACTTTCCCCAGCATCGGCAGGAGCCGGTGGTCGTGGATCGGCTGGAGCCAGACGTTGAAGGAGATCATGTCCACCACGTGCAGGCCTGCCTGCTCCAGGCGAGTGCGCATCTGCTGGCGCGTGGGCATGCGCTCGTGGAAGTGGCCGACGGTGGCTTGCCGCGCCGCGAAGTCGGCGGCGTCGCGCCGTCGCGACAGGCCGTCGAGGCTGCCGCCGATGTCGCGCACCGGCATGTGACAGGCGAGCATGCCGCCGGGGGCGAGCACGCGGCGGACGGCGCGCAAGGCCGCGTCGAGCTGGCTGAGGTGCTCGAACACGTCGAAGGCCACCACCGCCGCGAAGCTCTGCTCCGCGAAGGGCAGGCTCTCGGCGTCGCCCAGCACCCAGCGCGTGAGGCTCTTGCGCTCGGCCGCCAGCGCGTTGTGGGCCTGTACCCACACCGGGGAGATGTCGAGCCCGTGGCCCACGATGCCGTGGTGCCGCTCCAGGTAGGGGAGCGTCCCCGAGCGGTGGCCGCCGATCTCCAGCACGTGGTCGCCGTGGCGCAACACGAGCCGGTCGAGCAGGGCCTTCTGGTGGACGAGTGTCAGGTTGTGCGGGTGGTCGAAGTCGGTGAGCTCGCCGAGCATCTGGTCGTAGATGCCGGCCTGGAGCTGCTTGTTGTCGTCGCCCGCGCCCGGACGCAGGTCGAAACCACCGCCGAAAGCGGGGTATCGTCGCCCGTCGGCCGAGAACAGGTCGCCCCCGTCGGGGCGAAGCGGCGACTGGTCGACCGGGTCGACATAGGCAAAGCTCATTGCAGGTAGCCCAGCCCCCGCAAACGCTCCTCGATCTGCCGGTCGGTCTCGGCGTCGTTCTCCCGGACGGCGGAGACGTAGGCCTCCGCCTCCGTCCACCGGGGACGCAAGGACCGCCCCGGCCGGACGACGTCGCGCAGCACCTCGCCGTCGATGTCGTCGGGCAGGGGCACGCTCATGAGCGCGAGGATGGTGGGCGTGATGTCGTTGATCGAGGTGCCGTCGCGGTGCTCCCCGGCGCGGATGTCCGGGCCCCAGGCGCAGAAGAGGCCGTCCGGCTTGTGATTGCCGCTGGCCCAGCCGCTGGGCTCGAACACGTCGGTGGGCACCTCGCCCTCGGAGTAGTAGAACCACACGCTGTCGTCGTGGTCGGCGATGAGCAGGTCGGCGGCGAGATCGACGTGGGGCCCCTTGTAGAGCTCCTCGCGGCGGCGGACGCGGCTGATCACCCGGTTGCCCTCGGGGTCGGTGAGCGCTTCCAGTCGTCGCTTGAGCCGGTCGACCACGTCGGCGTACTCGGCCGGGTCGACGCTGCCGTCTTTCTCCCGCCCGCGCAGATTGATCCGGATCGCGTTGGTGCCGTGGCAGAAGGCCTGGGTGTGTTCCCAGTCGATCTCCGCGGCGAAGCGAGAGAGGTTGTCGCCCGCGCCGCGCAGCAGCGCGTCGCCGCCGAGCTTGCGAGCGGTGTCGAGGATCTTGCGGGTGCTGATGCCGGCGCGGTCGAGCACGCCGCGCACCTTGCGCAGCCGGTCGCGCTGCTCGCGGCCGCCTTCCTTGAAGGTGAGGAAACCCTCCTGGTGCAGCCAGGTGTTGAGGAACACCTTGTAGCGGCAGTGGCCGAAGCCGTGGTCGGAGATGAAGAACACGTTGCTGCCCTCGGGGCGGCGCTCCACCATCTCGCCGATGCGCACGTCGAGCAGCCGATACACGTCGAGGATGCGCTCGCGGAACTTCGCCGCCAGCGCCGCGTCGTGGCGGGGGTGCAGCGGGTCGAAGATGTGCCACAGGCAGTGTTGCATGCGGTCCATCTCCACCCACACGCAGGCGAACAGGTCCCAGGGCTCCGACTCCATGAGGTGACGGACCAGCTTGCCGCGCTCCTCGATGAGCACCCGCAGGCGCTCGAGGAAGGGGAGCAGGTCGGCCTCGCTGTCGCAGAGGTGGGTGTCGATCTGGTAGTTGGGCGACACCTGGTCGAGGGTGGCGCGGAAGCTCGGCGGCGACAGGAAGCCGGGGGTGTCTTTCGCGGGGGTGAGCATGTCGCCCACCGCCACGCCGTTGACCGGCCGCGCCGGGAAGGTGAGCGGGAGATTGACGGTCGACACGCGGCGCCCGGCCTCGGAGAGCAGCTCGAAGATGGTCTTGGAAAGCACGCGGGTGCTGTCGATGGGCCGGTAGAGGTAGGTGCCGGCCACCGGCTCGGTCCAGTCGTAGACGCCGTGCTTGCCCGGTCCCTTGCCGGTCTGGAAGGAGGTCCACGCGGTGGCGGTCATCGGCGGCACCACCGACCACAAGGGGCCATGCACCCCCTCGCGGCGCAGGCGATCGAGGTTGGGCATGACGCCCTCGAGGATCAGCCGGTCGAGGAGCGTCCAGGTGGCCCCGTCGAGCCCGATCACCACGGCGCGGGCGGAGGCGGGGGCGGGGCGGGCCATTTGGACTCCTGGGCCAACGAGGGTACGTTGCACCTCTACGCCGGAGCCTGCCTGTCCGCACCCCCCAGCCGGAGCCACCGCGGCCGTCGCTCGATGCGCGACGATGCCGGCGAAGTCTCCATCACGGAGATGCTGCATCTCCGTGACTACTGGCGCACCGTGCGGAAGCGCATCTGGACGCTCATCACCGCCTTCGCGTTGATTGTCGGCAGCGTCACCGTCATCACCCTGCTCACGCCGCCGGTCTACCAGGCCTCGGCGTCGTTGCAGATCGACGCGCAGCCCCGCGCGCCCACGGGCGGCATCTCCGCCATCGGCGAGTACGGCTCGGGCCAGTACCTCACCGACCAGGAGTACTACAACACCCAGCACAAGAAGCTGTGGTCGCGCTCCCACGCGCAGGCCGTCTTCGACCGGCTGGGGCTCGCCGAGCACGAGTTGTATCGCGACCTCGAGGAGCCGGTCGACGCGCTCAAGAAGCAGGTCAACATCGAGCCGATCCCCAAGACGCGGCTGGTGTGGGTGTACGTGCGCGCCCCCAGTCCCGACCTCGCCGAGCAGGTCAACGCCGCGTGGACCGAGACCTTCGTCGAGAGCAACTACCGCGAGATCAACCAGGGCATCCAGGACGGCCTCGCGTGGCTGCGCTCGGAGACGACGAAGGCGCAGGACGACGTGCGCCGGGCCGAGGAGTCAATCCAGGGCTTCCGGCAGAAGAACAACCAGATCGCGCTGTCGACCGACGAGAAGGGGCACGTGGCCACCCAGCAGATCGAGCAGCTCTCGATGGACAAGGGGCGCGCCGAGGCCGAGCTGGCGAGGCGGCAGGCGGAGTACGAGGGCCTCGCCTCGGCCGTGTCGCGACAGGACAATCCCACGCGGCTGTCGCTCCTGGTCGCGAGCGAGCTGATGTCGCAGCTCCGCGAGAATTACGCGACGCTCGTCACCGAGCTGGCGGCGCTCGAGCAAAAGTACGGCGAGAAAATGCCGCAGGTGGTGGAGGCGCGCTTGCGTGTCGACGACATCGCGCGCCAGATCCGGGGCGAGGCGGCGGCCGAGCTGGGGCGCCGCGCCGCCATGCGCGAGGAGGCCGGGCGGGCGGTGGTGGAACTCGGCAATACCATCGACGCGCTCACCTCCTCGGCGCTCTCGGCCAGCGGCCCCCAGGCCGAGTACAACCTGCTCAAGCGCGACCTCGAGGCCAAGCGCCGCATCTACGACGAGCTCCTCGCGCGGCAGCAGGAGATGGCCGTCACCGCCTCGCTGAAAGAGAACAACATCCGCATCATCGACACGGCGCTGGCCGAGGTCGAACCGGTGGAGCCGAACTACGTCCGCAACATCGCGCTGGCGCTCGCCGCCGGCCTGCTCGCGGGCGTGTCGCTGGCGCTCTTCTTCGACTACATGGACACGACGATCAAGACGCGAGAAGAGGTGGAGGCGCTGGGCATCCCCTTCCTCGGCATCATCCCCAGTGTCCCGGGCCTGGCCGGCGAGGGCTGGGAGATCGCGCGCGAGCGCTATCTCTACAGCTACAAGTACCCGAAGTCGGCCTTCGCCGAGTTCATCCGCAACATTCGCACCAGCGTCAACTTCTCGGCGCGCGAGGACGGCCAGCCGCCTCGCCGCCTGCTCATCACCTCGGCGGGCCCCCGCGAGGGCAAGACCACGTCGAGCATCAACCTCGGCATCTCCTTCGCCGCCACCGGTCGGCGCGTGTGCCTCGTCGATGCCGACTTGCGACGTCCCTCGCTCCACCACGCCTTCGGCCTCGACAACGAGAGGGGTTTGTCCACGCTGATGAGCGGCGCCGACGCCGTGGCCGGCGTGGTGCAGCCCACGCCGCAGGAAGGCCTGTTCATCCTCCCTTCTGGTCCCCGGCCGCCCAACCCGGCCGAGCAGCTTGGCTCCCAGGGCTGTCGCGACGCCCTCGACAAGCTAAACGAGCAGTTCGACCTCGTCATCATCGACACGCCGCCGGTGGTGGCCGTCACCGACGCGGTGGTGCTGGCCAACGACGTCGATGGCGTCATCATGGTCATCAAGAGCTTCAAGGTGGCCCGCGACCTCGTCCTGCAGGCCAAGCGCCAACTCAACGACGTGGAGGCGCGCCTCATCGGCGTCATCCTCAACGACTTCGACATCCAGCGGAAGTCGTACGGCTACTACTACTACTACACGTACTATGGCGCGGAACGCGACGACGTGGCCAAGGTTCGTCGCAGCATGGACGCCTGATGCGGCGACAGCAGCCGAACTAGCATGACGGAACGGGAGCACGTGGGGATCGCGGTCCTCGCGCTCGGCGCCGTCGGCGTCGCGGCGGGGCTGGAGGGCGGCTACGAGCCTCGGATGGGCGCGGTGGCCTACGCCCTGCTCGGGCTCGCGGCGGCCTGGACGATCGCCCGCGGCGAGGTGCCGATCCTGTCGCGACCGGTACAGCTCGCGCTCGGCCTGCTGGCGGGGGTGCTCCTGGTCCA
>Ga0194131_10002665_pt1 | contig 29130 bp, 30 predicted proteins | sample TA2KigO120mmetaG_FD_148631 | JGI IMG/M metagenome (GOLD analysis project Ga0194131, IMG submission 148631) | Freshwater microbial communities from Lake Tanganyika, Tanzania - TA2015053 Kigoma Offshore 120m | ecosystem: Environmental > Aquatic > Freshwater > Lake | place: Tanzania: Lake...
CGCGCCGGGCGGTGGCAGGGGCGCAGGCCGCGGGCGCGTCGCGGCTGCGGCGACTGCGGCACCGGCTGCTGGTGCGGTGTCCGGCCGCGAACTGTTCGAAAAGGCCGCCGGCGGCACCGGGTGCGCCATGTGCCACGGCGTGAACGCGCGGGGCGGCGCGCAGTTGAGCGCGCCCGACATTCGCGGCGCGACGGAAGACCGGGTGCGGGCCGCGCTCGTGGGCGTGGTCGCGATGAGCCGCTTCAAGCTCTCGGACGCGGAGATCGCGGCCATCGTCGCGCACCTCGCCGAGCTCAACAAGGCGCCATGAGCCCGATCTCGCGGTGGTCGATTGCGACAGTGGTGGCGGTACTCGTGTGCGGCGCCGCGCTTGCGGCGCAGCATGAAGGGCACGGCGCCGCCCATGTCGCACCCTCGGCACCTCAGGCACACCAGGCACTCCAGGCCCCTTCGAATTACCTCACGGTCAACGTGTCGCTGACGGCCGCCGGCATCGAGCCCGCCGCCGTGTTCGTGCCGTCGGGGCAGCCCGTGCAACTCATGCTGCGCAACCGGACCACCGGCGAACATCACTACCGGGTGGTCGGCCTGACGCCGGACGAGATCGCGTGGGTCCAGCGCGGCGGCGGCACCGTGGACGCCAGCCTCGCCGAGCCGGGCCACGACCACCACAACCGGCAGCTGGTTCGCGCGCGCGCGGCGTCACCCTCGGGCATCACGCCGACCGGACGCGAGGTCCATGGCTACGTCTCGGCCGCGGGCAACATCGACATGGTGCTCTTCACCGCCACGGAGACGGGCTCGTTCGTCGTCCAGTGCGATCTTCACCCGGAGCACGTCGGCAGTCTGACCGTCTTCGCGAACCCGGCGCCGGAAGCCGCGCCGCTCTCCGCGGCGACCGGCCCGCTCCGCGCGGCGCTGACGAGGAATCTCGGAGATGTCGACTACGCCGGCGCGTCGGGCGTGCACATGGAGGCGACATACGCGCCGCAGGACGAACAGCACGTCGCCATCCTGCTGACGGAGCAGCTGCACACGGCCAACCTGCCGGAGCGGCCACCGGCTCCGGAGCTGCTCGTCAGCGGCGCTCCCGTTTCCCTGGTGAACTCGAAGGTGGTGACCGACTCCGTGCACCACAGGATTACGTCGTACCGATTCGCGCGTGACGAGAGCTTCGCGAGCGGCCACCAGGTGATGACGCTGCGGCTGGCGTCGGGGCAGCAGGCGACGTGGCACCTGCCGCTGATGCTGCCCGCGGTCGCGGCGAGCGGCGTCGCGCCGACCGGGTTCGGCGAGAGCTGGGCGTTGATCCTCGCGCTGCTCGGCGGCATGGTGGCCGCGATGTGGCCGTGCCTGTTCCAGCTGACGGTGTACTTCATTCCCGCGCTGGCGGGCGTGGCGATGCAGGACGACGGCTCCTCGCCGGCGGCCCGCCGCACGCAGGTGCTGCGCGCCGCGTTCTTCTTCATCCTCGGCTTCACGCTCGTGTATACCGCGACGGGCGCCGTGATCGGCTATGCGGCGCAGCGGTTCGGCGACACGGCGCAGTTCGAGGCGTGGCAGCGCTATATCGGAGTCGCCGCGGGTGTGGTGGTCATCGGGCTCGCGCTCCGCGTCGCGGCCAAGGTGCGCGCGCCGCTCGTGTGCCGGATGCCGATTCTCTCCAGCATGGCCAACTCGAAGAAGCCGGCCAGTCGGACGGAGATGATGGTGGCCGGCCTCGCGTTCGCCACCGGCTGCATGACCTGCTTCGGGTCGGCGCTGGTCGTGGGCATGGTGGTCTACATCGGGCTGGCGCAGTCGGCGCTCTACGGCGCGATGGTGCTCTTCCTGTTCTCGCTCGGCATGGGGATTCCGCTCGTGATTGCGGCCATCGCGATGGCGCGGGCGCTCCCGGTGCTCATGAAGCTCGAGACCGCGGTGCCGTGGATGGGGCTTGCCAGCGCGGTGCTGATGGCAGGCTTCGGCATCCTGCTGATCAGCGGCAACTACATGATCATGTCGGAGTGGGCCTATCGGCTCGTGAGCTGACCCGCAAGCGCCGCCCGAAGCGCGTCCCAGGCGAGCAAGGCGCACTTGATGCGGATCGGGAACTGGCGGACGCCGGCAAGGGGCGCCAGTGTACCGAGCTGATCGACGGTGCTGCCCGGCGGCGAGAGCAGCGCCTGATGCAGCCGTTCGATCAGTGCGGCAGCGTCGGCGACGGTCTTCGCCCGCACCGCCTCGGTCATCAGCGACGCCGACGCCCGCGAGATCGCGCAGCCGCTGCCCTGGAAGCCGACGTCCGCGATCACGCCGGCGTCCACGCGCACGTACGCGGTCACGCGATCCCCACACATGCGGTTGAATGCCTCACCGCTCGCCGCCCCTTCGAGCGCACGGAAGTTCCTCGGGTGGCGGTTGTGGTCGAGGATCACCTCCTGATACAGATCGTCCAGCCCGGTCGTCACGCGAATACCGTCCTGACCGTGCGCAGCGCCGCCGCCAGCGCCTGCACGTCTTCGCGCGTGTTGTAGCACGCGAGCGACGCCCGCGCGGTCGCGGGCACGCCGAACCGCGCCATCAGGGGCTGGCAGCAGTGGTGGCCGGCGCGGATGGCAACACCGCTGCGGTCCAGAATCGTGCCCACGTCGTGCGGATGGATGTCGTCAATCGCGAACGAGAGAATCCCGGCCTTGTGCGGGGCCGTGCCGATCAGCCGCAAGCCCGGAACCTCGGACAGCGCCGCGGTGGCGGCGGCGAGCAGTTCCTGTTCGTATGCGGCCACCTGCGCGATACCGAGATCTGTCAGGTACTCGATCGCCGCCGCCAGGCCGACGATGCCGGCGATGTGCGGCGTGCCCGCCTCGAACCTGCCGGGCGCGTCGGCGTAGAGGGTCTCCTCGAAGCTGACCGAACGGATAGTGCCGCCGCCCCGCTGGTAGGGGCGCATCTCGTCGAGGAGCGACGCGCGGGCGTACAACACGCCGATGCCGGTGGGGCCGAAGACCTTGTGCGCGGAGAAGGCGTAGAAATCGCACCCGATCGCCTGAAGGTCCACCGGCATGTGGGCCACGGCCTGCGCACCGTCGAGGAGCACGGGAATACTTCGCTCGTGCGCCAGACGGACGAGCTCCTCCACGGGATTGATCGTGCCGAGCGCGTTCGACACGTGAGGGACCGCCACCAGCCGCGTACGCGAGCCGAGCAGCTCCGTGCAGGCGTCGAGCCGAAGCTCGCCCGTGTCGGTGACGGGCACCACACGCAGGCGAGCGCCCTTCTCCTCACAGAGCGCCTGCCACGGCAGGATGTTCGAGTGGTGCTCCATCTCGGAGACGACGATCTCGTCGCCGGCGCCGACGCGTGCGCGCCCCCAGGTCTCCGCCACCAGGTTGATCGCCTCGGTCGTGCCGCGCACCCAGACGATCTCCCGCGCGTCGGCGGCGTTGAGGAACTGGCGCACGCGCTCCCTGGCCGCGTCGCAGGCGTCGGTCGCCTCGGCGCTGAGCAGGTGCACGCCGCGGTGCACGTTGGCGTTCTCGTCGCTGTAGTACCGCACCAGTCGATCGATGACGCGTTGCGGTTTCTGCGTGGTGGCGGCGTTATCGAGGTAGACGAGCGGCCGGCCGCGAACGTCGCGCCTGAGGATGGGAAAATCCCGGCGGACTGCGGCGGCGTCGAGCGGTGTCCTGGGCGCCACGGTCCCGCAAGTGTACCGTGGGGCGGGCAGTGATCCCTGTATGTTGGCCATCGGCATCAGGCAAAGAATCTCGCATCGTACGCGAACGGTTCCGGCGGTGGGAATCGTATCCGTTTGAAATCGGGGTGGTCCGGATTGAGCAGCCAGTTGGACTCATCGGGCGCCAACGCCGAGGGCACGATCAGAATCGCGTCGCGTTTGCCGTGGGCGAAGCGGTCGCCGATGGCGGCGAGTTCCGCCGGCGCAGGCGTCTCACGCCACGTCCTCGGTAGACCCGCATGGCCGATCTTCGTGCGCGAGACATCGTCGGGAACATCCGCCGTCGCGACCACCAGGTCCGGCGGGGGATCGTCACGATCGAGATGCACGAAATACTCGATCATCGCCAGCGAATAATGTTCCGACGCGTAGGCGAGACGAACGCCAGGACTGGACCAACGGCCGCCATACCGGTACGCACCTTCGCCGTCGAAAGGATGTCTGGCGTAGCGTTTTCGGAGGATGCGATGGACGCGGGTCAACTCACGCCGCCGAAGGCAATGCGTCCGAGCACGTTCTCGACCGCTCGCGCTCCGAGCTCCGTGTCGATGACGGCAAGCGGCGCCTTCCCGCCGAGTGCGCGGTTCGGCCGCTTGAGCCATCGTGTGGCCGCGTCACGTTCTCCGAGCGACGCCTTCGCCAGCGCGACGATGCGCGCCAGCCGGTAGATCCGATCCGACTCATAGCGAGCAAGCCGTCCCTCCCGCCGCCGGCGCTGAAGGCTGCGGGGCGACAGATCGAGGGCTGCCGCCAGCTCCTTGATGCTGAGATCGGCAGCCTCCAGGAGCTCCCCGATGACTTTCTGTGGGAACCCTTCGCGAATCGCGGACTGGAGATCGGCGTCACGTTCCAACCGGCGGCCGAGGACCGCTTCACCTCCGAGCTCGTCGACGACCGCGCGCAGCTCACTGGCCATCTTGTCGCCAATGATAGCGCCAATTGGCGCACAGCCCAAGCCGCGGCCCGTTCCCGAGTCAGACCCCCTGATCCAGCGGAGGACGACGGTTCGCCGTCTCGAACGTGCGCAGCCTCTCGACGATCCCTTCGATCTCGCGCAACTGGGTCTCGATGAGATCGCGGGTCATGGGCGCCAGCGGCTCATCGAGCGCGTCGCGATACGCCTGCAGGGCGACGGTCTCGCCGCGTTCGGTCTCGTGCAGCACGGCCTGCTCGTCGTGCCCTTTCAGCGCATCCATCAGCGTCATCCACCCGCGGTGCAGGGCGGCGGCGGCCGTCCCCTGGTGCGCATCGTCGCCACCAAGCCGCGCCGTGCATGCGGCGTCAGGTCGTCGGCGAAGCGGCCCCGCTGTGCCGCGATATCGAGGAACAGCGCCTTGATCGCGGGATTCTCCACGTGGTTCGCCGCGTAGCGGAATCCGCGCTCGCCGTCCCTGCAGGTGTCGATGAGGTGATTCAGCACGCCGCGCTCGGTTCTCGGCATTGTCATCCTCCTCTCGGGCGGAGAGAACCTCAGAACTCGACAGGATACGGCGGGATCTTGCCCTCCTGATGCAGCCGCGCCACCTGGTGATCGTTGTTCTCCCACACAATCAACATCGAGCGCTTCGGCGAGTAGCCGCGGTGGCGGATGTCGGCGGGCATCGCGGCGACGTCGCCGGCCTTCATCACCACGCGCGCCAGCGGCCTGCCGGTGACCTTGTCTTCGATCGCCCAGATGATCTCGTCGCTCACCTGGATGAACCATTCGACGCGATCGTTGCCGTGCGTGATGGGCAGGGTGTGCTCCTCGGTGGTCGGGCAGAGCAGGCTGTCCTTGACGACGGAGCAGACCGACGGGTTCCACGTGACGTCGGAGCGCGACAGGTACGCGAACAGGTTGAAGGCGTGGATCTCCCCCTCGAAACCGGGCTCGGCGCCGATCCACGGCTCGTCCTGCGGCACGTCGGCGAACATCCGGTTCACGGGATAGCCGCGACGTCGAAGACGTTCGAGAACGCGTAGTCCTTCGGGTTGTCGTCGATCACTTGCACGCTCCCCTTGACGTAGCCGTCGAGGGAGCCGAACACGGTGCGGACGCTCTGGGAGGTGGGCATATGCCTCCTCTGGGAAGTGATGATCCGAGGGTGAACGAATCGGGCCGAGCATCTCGCAAGTGCCGCGCCAAGTGCGCGCAGGCGGGTTTCCCCGGTTGGCGGTCACCGGCGACGGCCGCGGCCGCGGGGAGCGCGTGAAAACCCGCGGCGGGAGCGAAATAGTCCGCTGAACGGGGGGTCGCAAGAGCCCGAATCGATGTGAGGAATTCCCCATCGAGGCGTACGTCCCCGAAGCTACTCGCGCGAATTCCCCCTGTGTACCCGTCGCCGCGCGCCTGGCACGGCATTCGCCGTCGGGCGAGATGCGGTGGTAGCGCAGCGGCTGCGTGTGAACGTTCCTGACGAGGGCTATCACGCTGGACTGATCTCCTGCCAGCGTGCCTGTCCGGTGCACACCGACGCGCGCGGCTACGTACGCGCGATTGCCGAGGGCCGGTTCGACGACGCGTACCTGATCGCGCGCGGCCCGAATCCATTTGCCTCCATCTGCGGCCGCATCTGCGGCGCGCCGTGCGAGGCGGCGTGCCGGCGGGGACGCGTGCCCCGCGTCGACGACGACGGCCGGTTCGTGGCGAACGATCGCCCGATCGCCATTCGTGCGCTCAAGAGATTCGCCTGCGACGTCGCGGGACCCGACACACGGCCGCCGGACGAGGTGCTCGCCGCCGTCCGACACCATGTTCCAGCCGTGGCGGCGGGCGCTGAGGAGATGGCGGCGTTACTGCGCGCGGCGCACCAGCCCGGGATCGCGCCGGGCGGCGGCGAGCGCGTCGCGATCATCGGCGCCGGGCCCGCCGGCCTGTCAGCCGCACACGACCTCGCGCTGCTCGGCTTCGCGCCCGTCGTGTTCGAGAGCGAGCCGGTGCCGGCCGGCATGCTGGCCGTCGGGGTGCCCGCCTATCGGCTGCCGCGTGAGGTCATTGCGCAGGAAGTGGCCGTCATCCGCGCGTTGGGCGTGGACATCCGCTGCGGAGTCACCGTCGGCCGCGATGTGTCGTTTGCCGACCTGCGCCGGGACTTCGCGGCGGTCATCGTGGCGGTGGGCGCCAAGTCGTCGCGCGCGCTTGGACTGCCGGGCGAGCGTGGGCCGCGCGTGTACGGCGGCGTCGACCTGCTGCGCGCCGTGGCGCTCGGCGAGGCGCTCGACATCGGTCGCGAGGTCGTCGTCATCGGCGGCGGCAACGTCGCCTACGACGTGGCGCGGACGGTAGTGCGACAGATCGCGTACGACACGGCCCGTACCGCCGCCCGTCTTCCCGCGACCAGGAGGGTGTGGCTCGTCTCACTCGAAGGACTCGAGGACATGCCGGCCGACACGATCGAGATCCTCGAGGGGGACGAAGAGGGGATCGAGCGCCGCAACGGCTGGGGGCCGCTGGACATCGCGCGTGACGACGCCGGCGCGGTCACGGGCGTGACATTCAGACGCTGCCTGCACGTCTACGACGAGCAGCGACGGTTCGCGCCTCTGTTCGACGACACGGACCGGATGACGCTGCCGTGCGACACGGTCCTGCTCGCCGTGGGCCAGGCGCCGGCGACCGCGTTCCTCGAGGACGGCGGCGCCGATCTGGAGATGGCGCGACCGGGCTGGCCGAAGGTGGAAGCCGCCACGCTGCGCACCACGGCGCCCGGCGTGTTCGTGGCCGGGGACCTGGCACACGGCACCCGCCTGCTGATCGACGCCGTGGCGTCGGGAAAAGCGGCGGCGCGATCGGCGTACACCTACATCACCGGGCGTCCGCTGCACGCGTCGGCGCTGACGGCGCACCTGCCGCTGCCTGGCTACCGCCGCGAGCGCGGGTACGAGTCGATCCGCCGCCAGGCCGTTCCGGTGCGCCACCCGGACGATCGCCTGTCCGACCCTGGCGGGCAAGTCGAGGTCGGGTACGACTCCGCGCGCGCGATGCGCGAAGCGTCACGCTGTCTCGACTGCGGAGTCACGCCGGTGTTCGACGGCAGCCGGTGCGTCCTGTGCGGCGGCTGCGCGGATGTGTGTCCGACCGAGTGCCTGACACTCGTGCCGCTGAGCGCGCTCGCCGGCGACGACGCCGTGGAGGCGGCGATCGCGGGCACGCTCGGTCCCGGCGTCGATCGCGAGGCCCACTCCGCCATTGTCAAGGACGAGGATCGCTGCATCCGCTGCGCCCTCTGCGTCATGCGCTGTCCGGCAGACGCGATCGTGATGGAACGGGTCGCCTTCTCGACTTCATGGAGCGCGTCATGACGGTCACACCGGGTCATCCCCGCTCGCGGCTCGATCCCGAGCCTGTCCCGCGGCGCGACTTCCTGGGCCTGCTGTCGTTCTGGACGATGGCCACGACGCTGCTGTTCGCCACGCTCGGCATGCTGCGCATGCCGAGGGCCGCCGTGCTTCCCTCGCCCTCGAAGAAATTCCGCGTCGCGATTCCCGAGGCGCTGCCACCCGGCGAGGCCTACGTGCCGCCGGGACGGACCACGGCGATCTTTCGCGACGCGCAGGGCACGTACGCCATTTCGATCGTCTGCACGCACCTCGGCTGCATCGTGAAGCCGACCCCCGACGGGTTCGAGTGTCCCTGCCACGGCTCGGTCTTCGCGCGCGACGGCGCCGTGGTGCGCGGGCCGGCGCCGCAGCCGCTGAGCTGGATCAAGGTGGAGGCGGGCGGTGGCACCGTGGTCGTCGACGAGGCGGCGACGGTGGCAGCGGGGACGAAGGTGACCGCATGAGACGCGACGGGGCACCTGCGCTCGGCCAGTTCGCCCACAACCTGCGCGAGGCGCCGCGCCGTCTGCGCGAGGCGGCCGTTCGCGGCGGCCGTCCGACGACCGATCGGACGCGATCGACGTTCGTCTTCAACAACGTGTTCCTGCACCTGCACGCCGTGCGCACGCACCGCTGGAGCCTGCGCTGGACGACGACGGCCGGCCTGGGCATCGCGTCGGTGGCCGCGTTCCTCATCACGCTGGTGACCGGCATCCTGCTGATGTTCTATTACAAGCCCTACCCGGACGTCGCCTACGACTCGATGAAGGACATCCACTTCGTCGTCCCGACCGGCCGGTTCGTGCGCAACCTCCACCGCTGGGCGGCCAACGTGATGGTCGTCGCCGTCATCCTGCACATGGCGCGCACCTTCTATACCGCGGCCTATCGCGCCCCGAGGGAGTTCAACTGGCTGGTCGGGATGGCGCTGCTCGTCACGACGCTGGGCCTCTCGTTCACGGGCTATCTGCTGCCGTGGGACCAGCTCGCGTACTGGGCGATCACGATCGGCGCCAACATCGCCCAGTCGCCGCGTGAAGTCACCGACGCGCTCGGCGTGACGCAGGCGTTCGATCCGGGCGGGCTGCAGCGGCTGCTGCTCCTCGGATCGGACACGGTCGGCGAGGAAGCGCTGATCCGGTTCTACCTCCTGCACGTGATACTGCTGCCGCTCATCGCCGGCATGCTCATGGCGGTGCACATCTGGAGGATTCGCAAGGACGGCGGGCTGGCCAAACCCCCCGATGTGGACGCGCGGCTCGGTGATCCGCCGCCCGCGACCTACCCGGTCTTCACGGAGGCGCCGACGAAGACCTATCACCTGGCCGCCATCGTGCGCGGCCGCACGCCCGCGGTCGGAGGCGGGCCCGAGAACACGGTCCCGTCGATGCCGCACCTGTTCTACGCCGAGGCCGCGGTGCTCATGCTGACGCTGCTCATCTGCATGGCGCTGTCGCTCGTCTCCGACGCGCCGCTGAAGGAGCTGGCCAACCCCCTCGTGCCGGAGAATCCCGCCAAGGCGCCGTGGTATTTCCTCGGCCTGCAGGAGCTGGTGGCGTTCTCGGCCTTCATGGGCGGCATCGGCATCCCGACCATCGTGCTCGTCGGGTTGGGGCTGATCCCGTTCCTCGACCGCGAGCAGGCGGGGACCGGCGTCTGGTTCGGCGGGCCGGGCGGCTGGCCGCTGGTGCGCAACTCGATCGCCGTCGGGTTCGCCGCGGCGCTCATCCTCGAGTCGTTCGCCATCCAGTTTGGATGGCTGCGCGAGTGGGTGCCGGGCATCCCGCAGCTCGTCATCACCGCCGTCAATCCCGGCACGGTGCTCACATTCGTCTATGCGGCGTACTCGCTCTGGCTGGTCCGGCTCTTCAACTCTGCGCGTGCCGGGGCGCTGGGACTGTTCACCTGCTTTCTCTGCGGGTTCGTGGTGTTGACGGTCATCGGGACCTATTTCCGCGGACCGAACTGGCAGTTCTACTGGTCGCCGGCCGACTGGCCGGTCCATTGAGGACCCCGTGCAGCAGACCAAGTGGCTGCTCCTCGGCTCGAGCCTCGGCGCGCTGGCCCTGTTGGCGACGGCCGCGCTCCAGGAGAACGTCTTTCGCGAGTGGCGGCGCATCCAGGCCGAGGCGCACGCGGCCGACGCGCCGATCCCCGTCCATCTCCGCCAGGTCGTGAACACCTCGCTCGGGATTGCCGATCGCTGCGTGTCGTGTCACGTCGCGATGGGGCCTGGCGATCAGGAGGTCGCCGGGCCCGGCATGGCTGCACATCCGCCGGTGGTTCACGATCCCGGCGAGTACGGGTGCACGACGTGTCACGGCGGCCAGGGACGTGCGACGGACAAGGCGGACGCGCATGGCACGGTGCCGTTCTGGCCCGGGCCGATGCTGCCGCGCGGCATGAGTGAAGCCGGGTGCGGCACGTGCCACACCGCCATCGCCGTGCCGCAGATGGAAGGTCTGCGCCGCGCGCGCGTCGCGTTCACCCGGCTCGATTGCCTCAGTTGTCACCGCGTCGACGGCCGCGGCGGGACGCTGCGCCCGGACCTCGGCGGCATGCAGGGCCCGGACCTGTCGCGCGTCGGGACAGGTGGATACGACTCGAAGTGGTACGACAGCCACTTGAAGAAGAGCAGCGCCCCTGGTCCATGGAGGAGCGCGTTCGGGTCCATCTCCGAGAGCGATCGCGCGCTGCTGGCGACCTATCTGGCGACGCGCGTCGCGGCGCCGCGTCTCGTCGAGGCCAAGAGCGTGTTTCACGCCACGGGCTGTCTCGGCTGCCACAAAGTGAGCGGCGTCGGTGGCGACGACGGCCCGGATCTCACGCGCGCGGGCGAGAAGGACCCGGGGCGCGCCGACTTCGCGGCCGTCTCCGGGCCGCGCACGCTGGCCGGCTGGTTCGACGAGCACGTGCGCGCGCCCGCGGCCGTCGTGGCCGGATCGCTGATGCCGGCGCCGCCCGTGTCCGCGGCGGAAGTGGAGGCACTCACCTTCTACACGCTGTCGCTGCGGCGCCGCGATATCGCGGGTTCGTATCTGCCGCGCGACCGCATGCGCGTGGCGCGGTTCGGCGAGCGCGAGTTCACCTCCGACGGCGCGACGCTGTTCGGCGCGTTCTGCAGCGGCTGCCACGGCCGCGCCGGGCAGGGGCACCGCTCGCCGGGGCTGCCGACCTTCCCCTCGGTGGCCAATCCGGACTTCCTGGCCGTCGCGCCGGATGCGCTCATCGCCGAGACCATCCGCCGCGGCCGTCCGGGCCGGCGCATGCGGGCATGGGGCGATGGATCGACGGGGCTCCGTGACGAGGACGTCCCGGTGCTCGTGTCTCACCTGCGATCGCTGGCGGGCGTGCCGGCTCCGGTCGTCGATCCGCAACCGCCGCGGTGGGTCAACGGCGACCGGGCCGAGGGCGAGCGCCTGTTCTCCATGATCTGCGCCGGGTGCCACGGCGCCCGGGGCGAGGGCGGCGAGGGGTTGGCCCTGAACAACCCCGTCCTGCAGCAATTCGCGACCGACACCTACTTCGTCGAGACCATCTCACGCGGACGTCGCGGCACCGCGATGGCGGCATTCACCGAGCCCGCGCCCACCCGCCCGACGCTCTCGCGCCAGGAGATCGAGTCCATCGTCACGTTCATCCGCACGTGGGGAGTCACGCCATGACACAGCTATCGCGCCGCGACTTCCTGGAGCTCGTCACGGCGGCCGGGTTCGGGAGCTTCGCGCTGTCCGCCGACCGCGCGTGGGGGCTGCAGGCGGTCGCCAACCCGTTGGCCACCTATCCGAGCCGCGAATGGGAGCGCGCCTATCGCGATCTGTGGGCCTACGACTCCACGTACACCTTCACCTGCGCGCCCAATGACACGCACAACTGCATTCTGAACGCGTACGTGCGCGACGGCGTCATCACACGCATCGGCCCGACGATGAAGTACGGCCAGGCCACGGATCTGCTCGGAAACCGGACGACGCACCGCTGGGATCCGCGCGTGTGCCAGAAGGGGCTCGCGCTGACGCGCCGGTTCTACGGCGACCGCCGGGTCAATCAGACCATGGTCCGCGCCGGATTCAAACGATGGGTCGACGCCGGCTTCCCGCGGGCGCAGGATGGGCGGCCGCCCGCCGAGTACTTCCAGCGCGCGCGCGATGAATGGATCCGGCTGCCGCACGACCAGGCCGCGATGATCGTCGCGCGCGCGTTGAAGAACATCGCCGAGACGTACTCGGGCGACGCCGGACAGGCCCGGCTGCGAGCGCAGCACTACGACGAGGAGACGATCGCGGCGACGCAGGGGGCCGGCACGCAGGTGCTGAAGCTCCGGGGCGGGATGCCGCTGCTGGGGATGACGCGCGTCTTCGGGCTGTACCGGATGGCGAATTCGCTGGCGCTGCTCGATGCCCACATCCGGAAGGTGCCGCCCGACCGGGCGCTGGGATCGCGCGGCTTCGACAACTATTCCTGGCACACCGATCTGCCACCGGGCCACACCATGGTGACCGGCCAGCAGACGGTCGAGTTCGACCTGCACGCCGTGGAGCACGCGAAGACGGTCGTCGTGTGGGGCATGAACTGGATCTGCACCAAGATGCCGGACGCGCACTGGCTGACCGAGGCACGGCTCAAGGGCACGAAGATCGTGGTCATCGCCTGCGAGTACTCCGCCACGGCCAGCAAGGGTGACGAGGTGATCGTCGTGCGCCCGGGCACCACGCCGGCGCTGGCGCTGGGCCTGGCGCACGTGATCCTGCGCGATCGGTTGTTCGACGCGGACTACGTCAAGCGCTGGACCGATCTGCCGATCCTCGTGCGGACCGACACGCTGAAGTATCTGCGGGCGCAGGACGTCTTCGGGGGAGCGCCCGCGGCTCTTCGGCGCACCAGTGTCCTCGAGGCCGGCCAGCCGCCCCCACCACCGCTCGCGCAGCGTCAGCAGTTGGTGACCGAAGGCCTGCGGAACGACTGGGGCGACTACGTGTGGTGGGATCGGGCAGCCGGACGGCCGCGGGCGATCACGCGCGATCAGGTGGGTGCGGCGTCGCCGATGGGCGATCCCCTGCTCGAGGGGAGCGTCGAGGTCATGCTGGCCGACGGCACGCGCGTGCGGTGCCGGCCTGTCTTCGATCTGGTCAGGGAATACGCCGCGCACTTCGATCCGAAGACGACGGAAGAACTGACGTGGGCGCCGGCGCGGGCGGTGGAGTGGCTGGCGAGGCATCTCGCCAGGCAGCCCGGCACGACGCTCTTCGCCGTCGGCATGGGGCCGAATCAGTTCTTCAACAACGACAACAAGGACCGCGACATCTTCCTGCTGGCGTCGCTCACCGGCAACGTCGGGCGCCTTGGCGGCAACGTCGGCTCGTACGCCGGCAACTACCGCACGGCGCTCTTCAACGGGTCGCCGCAGTACATCAACGAGAACCCGTTCGATCTCGAGCTCGATCCGGCGCGGCCGGCGCGGCCCCGCCAGTACTGGCGCGCCGAGTCGGCCCACTTCTACAACCACGAAGACCACCCGCTGCGCGTGGGGAAGCGGCTGCTGACCGGCTCCACCCACATGCCCACGCCGACCAAGGCCATGTGGTTCGCCAATGCGAACTCGATCCTCGGCAACGTCAAGTGGCACTACAACACGGTGATCAACGCGCTGCCGCGCATCGAGATGATCGCCGTGCAGGAGTGGTGGTGGACCGGATCGTGCGAGTGGGCGGACGTCGTCTTCGGCGTCGACTCGTGGGCGGAGCTGAAACATCCGGACATGACGGCGTCGGTGACCAACCCGTTCCTGGCGGTCTTTCCGCGAACGCCGATGACGCGCATCTTCAACACGATGGGCGATATCGAGGTGCTCGCACTCGTCGCCGCGAAGCTGGCGGAGCTGACCGGCGACCAGCGGTTCAACGACATGTGGGCGTTCGTGCGCGACGGGCGCACCGACGTCTACCTGCAGCGCATCCTGGACGCCTCGACGAACACGAAGGGCTATCGATTCACCGACCTCGAAGCGAAGGCGCGCGAGGGGGTGCCCGCGCTCATGAACTCCCGCACCTCGCCAAAGGTCGTCGGGTACGACCAGCTGGCCGAATCGATCCCCTGGTACACCAAGAGCGGACGGCTCGAGCTGTACCGGGAAGAAGACGAGTTCATCGAGGCGGGCGAGAACCTGCCGGTGCACCGCGAGCCGATCGACTCGACGTTCTACGAGCCGAACGTGATCATCGCGCCCAGACACGAGGCGATCCGTCCCGCCGGCCCCGAGGCGTACGGCGTGTCGCGCGACGACCTGTCGTGCGAGACCCGATGCGGGCGGAACGTCGTGCTGACGTGGGCGGAGGCGAGCAGGACGCAGCATCCGCTGATGAAGCAGGGGTTCAGGTTCATCTTCCATACGCCGAAGTACCGGCACGGCGCCCACACCACGCCCATCGACACGGACATGAACGCGGTGCTGTTCGGCCCGTTCGGCGACATCTACCGTCACGACCGCCGTGCGCCGTTCGTCACCGAGGGATACGTCGACATCAACCCCACCGACGCGCGCGAGCTCGGCGTGCAGGACGGCGACTACGTCTGGATCGATCCGGACCCCGAGGACCGGCCGTTCCGCGGCTGGCAGCAGAACGCCCGCGACATGGCGTGGGCGCGCCTGCTGTGCCGCGCGCGGTACTACCCCGGCACGCCGCGCGGCGTCACGCGCATGTGGTTCAACATGTACGGCGCCTCACCAGGGTCGGTGGACGGCCAGAAGACCCGCGCCGACGGCCTCGCCAGAAACCCGCGCACCAACTACCAGGCCATGTTCCGGTCCGGCTCGCACCAGTCGGCCACGCGCGGCTGGCTCAAGCCGACGTGGATGACCGATTCGCTGGTGCGCAAGGAGTTCTTCGGCCAGGCGCTGGGCAAGGGGTTCCTGCAGGACGTCCACTGCCCGACGGGTGCGCCGCGCGAAGCGTTCGTCAAGATCTCGCGCGCCGAGCCGGGCGGCATCGCGGGACAGGCGCTCTGGCGGCCGGCGGCGCTCGGCATCCGCCCGCGCTACGAGTCCGACGCGATGAAGCGCTATCTGGCCGGCGGATTCTTCGGCGGCGCTCGGACATCACGGGACACCACGAAGGAGTAGCGAGATGGCCCGCGTCTACAACTGGCAGATCGGCCGCGAGATGTCGTACTGGTACCCGGAGAGCCGCCCGAAGCGGCAGTTCGCCGCCGTGTTCGACACCAACAAGTGCATCGCGTGTCAGACCTGCACCCTCGCCTGCAAGACGACGTGGACGTCGGGCAAGGGGCAGGAATACATGCTCTGGAACAACGTCGAGACGAAGCCGTACGGCTCCTATCCGCTGGCATGGGATCTCGAGCTGCTCGAGGTGCTGAACGGCGGCCGCTGGAACGGCCGCACCTACGAGGGCGAGACGATCTTCGAGTCGGCGCCCGCGGGTGCGCGCGTCCTGAGCTGGCGCCCCGCGGCCGAAGACTACGCGTATCCCAACGTCGGCGAGGACGATTGCGCCGGACAGGTGGACGGCGGCGCCGGGTTCTCGCTGCCGCACATGGCCTGGTTCTACTACCTCGCGCGCATCTGCAATCACTGCACGTATCCCGCCTGCCTCGCCTCCTGTCCGCGCGGATCGATCTACAAGCGCCCCGAGGACGGCATCGTCCTGGTGGATCAGGGGCGATGCCGCGGGTACCAGGAGTGCGTCAAGGGGTGCCCGTACAAGAAGGTCTACTTCAATCCGATGACGGGGACCTCCGAGAAGTGCATCGCCTGTTTCCCGAAGGTCGAGACGGGACTCCAGCCGCAGTGCTTCGTGAACTGCATCGGCAAGATCCGCATGGCCGGCTACATCTCGAGGCCGGAGGCCGCGCGGCCGGACAACCCGATCGACTACCTGGTGCACGTGCGAAAAGTGGCGCTGCCGCTCTACCCGCAGTTCGGCCTGGAGCCCAACGTCTACTACATACCGCCGGTCCATGTCCCGCCGGCGTTCCTGCGGCAGATGTTCGGGCCGGGCGTGGACGACGCGATCGAGACGTACCGCAACGCCCCGAACGACCCCGACCTGGCGGGGCTGCTCGCGCTGTTCGGCTCGAGCGAGTCGGTCATGATGCGCTGGGCGCGCCGCGGCGACGAGATCGTCGGCGCCGACGACAGGGGCACGCCGCTGGTGCGCGTCCTGATGCGCGAGCCTGTCCACGTGCGTCCGGCCTTCGACCGGCTCTATCAGATCACGCGCACCAATTGCCCGTAGCGAGGGAGACGATGCAGAGAGTCATCGGTGCAGTGCTGGTGCTGGGCATCACGGCCGGCGCGTCGTGCCAGCGCGCGGCGACGGTCACACCTGAGGTCGTGGCCGTGCGCGCGGCGGCGGTGCCGGAGGACCCCGGCGATCGGGCGTGGCAGAGCGTCCCGGAACACGTCGCCAGGCTGCTCGTGCAGGACGTCGTCGAACCGCGGCTCCTTCAGCCGTCGACCCCCGAGGTCCGCGTGCGCGCCATCACCGACGGATCGCTGATCGCGTTTCGCCTGGAGTGGGCTGACGCCGAGCTGAACGATCGGCCCGGCCCGGGGCGGTTCGCCGACGGGTGCGCGGTGCAACTGCCGCAGAAGAGCGCCGCCCCGGCGCCCGATCCACAAATGGGCCAGGCCGGACACGGCGTGCAGATCGCGTTCTGGCGGGCGGACTGGCAGGCCTCGGTGGACGGCCGTGGCGACAGCATCACGGATCTCTACCCGAACGCCTCGATCGACCACTATCCGTTCGACGCGCCGTCGCTCGAGCGCGGATCCGAGACGCAGACGAAGATGGCGCGCCGCTTCGCTCCCGCCGATGCGTTGGGCAATCGGCGTGGGGGCCTGAGATCGTCGGCGGTGGAAGATCTGATTGCCGAAGGACCGGGCACGCTCGGTCCGGCGCCCGCCAGCGTGTCCCGCGGCCGCGGCGTTCGCACGCCGACGGGATGGCTGGTCGTGATCGTTCGTCCCGTGCCCGACGGCCTGTCGCCGACCTCGCGCACGCAGGTGGCCTTCGCGGTCTGGGAGGGCTCCGCCGAGGAAGCCGGCAGCCGCAAGATGCGGAGCGGCTGGGCGGGTCTCGCCATGCGGGGGCCGTCATGACCGCGGGCGACGCGTGCACCGCTCGCGTCGGCGGGTTGCTGCGGGAGGCCGCGACGTGGCGGCTGCTGGGCCGGCTGCTCGAGTGTCCCGGCGACCGGTGGCATGCGGAGATCGCGGCGCTGGCCCGCGAGCTCGCGGACACGGAGCTGGTGGCCACGGTCGCGGCCGCGGCCGGCGTCGCCACGGAGGGGCAGTACCACTCGGTGTTCGGTCCGGGCGGACCCGCGCCGCCGCGCGAAGCCACCTATCGCGACACCCTGGAACTGGGGTCGCTCATGAGCAGCCTGGCGGGCCGGTACAACGCGTTTGGATACGCGCCCGAGCTCGCGGAACCGCCGGATCACGTCGCCATCGAGGTGGGCTTTCTCGCCTACCTGAAGCTGAAGGAGGCGTACGCGCTCGCGGAGGGGGACGAGCCCCGCGCGGCGGTGGCGTCGCGCGCGGCCGAGAGGTTCATCACCGATCACCTGGCGATGATTGCCGTGCCGTTGGCCGGCCTCCTGGCGTCGTCGCATCTCGAGTATCTTGCGCGCGCCTCGCGCAGGCTGGCCGCGCTCGTGGGACCCCATCCGCACTCGCGCCGATTACCGATGCTGCCCATCGCCTCCAGCGACGACGACACAGACGCATTTGAGTGCGGGACATCGTAGCGGTGTTCACCGAAGCAGTGTTCACTTGAAGACAGCGGGCGGAACGCTCCGTCGGACAGGGTCCGGATGCCGCGGGAGCGCTCGAAGACGTCCCGCGACCGTCCGGCGTCGAAGCGCCCCAACGGCACGCGCGCCGGTGAGGGATATTCCGTGACCCCCTGAAAAAATCCTCCGCAAGAAAACGGCCGTCGCCGTCTGATGCCCTGACCTGCGCCTCATCGCGCGCGGCACCACCTGGCGCAGCCCATGCACTCGCCGTGACGACCGGCGCACGCCGGGCAAGGAGGCAGCCATGGACATGCGCGGCACATATCGCGGACTGTCACGGATCGTTGCCCTGGCTCTTGCCCTCATCGCAGCGGCATGCGGACAAGGCTCCCCGCCAGCGGCGGATGCGGCGGAGCCGACTGCCGCCTGGACGAAGGCGTTCAACGGCGGCGATCCGGCCGCCCTCGCGTCGCTGTACGCGGAGAATGCCAGGTCGCTGCCGCCCGGCGGGCCGGCCGTCGTCGGCCGCAGCGCCATCGAATCGTACTGGCGGGAGGACCTCGGCGAAGGCGGCGTCACCACGACGCTGACCCCGGTGGACGCGGTGGCCGAGAACGACCTGGTGCACGTCGAAGGGGCGTATCAGGTCACGGGCAAGGAAGGCGTCGAAATGGTCAGCGGGCAGTATCAACAGCTATGGAGGCGCACCGCCGGTCAGTGGCAGGTCGAGCGCGAGATGTGGCGCATCGATCCGGCGCTGCACCGGGAAGCCAAGGTGGCACAAGGCCTGACCTCTTCGTGGACAGACGCCTACAACTCCGGCGACGTGAAGAAGCTGACCGCCCTGTACGCGGACGATGCCGCGCTCTCCACCGTCCAGGAAGGGACGGTTACCGGAAAGGGAGCCGTCGAATCGTTCTGGGTCCAGGACTTCGGGCGTGCCAAGCCGTCGTCCGCGCTCACGCTGACGGACGTCTACCTCGCCGGCGACATGGCTCACCTCGAGGGTGACTACAAAGTCACCGACAGCGGCAGCATCACCGAGGGGCGCTACATCCAATTGTGGATGCGTGATGCCAACGGCTGGCGCGTCCATCGCGAGATGTGGTGGCGCTAGCGCGGTTTCGACTTCTTCGTAGTGTCCGGCTTCGGACCACGCTATCTAGCGCGGTTTCGACTTCTTCGTAGTGTCCGGCGTTAGCCGGACCACATACGGCGGTGCCGATCAACGTGGTCCGGCTAAAGCCGGACACTACGACGTTTCAGAAACCGCTCTAGCGCGAAGCCGGCGGCGCCTGCGTCGGCGGCGGAGGGTGGGAGAACCACCGCCCGCCGTCGGCGCTCACTGAAACTCCAGCGTCGTCTCGATCGTCGTGCGGCGGAAGCCGAGGCTCTCGAAGAGCCGTTGTGCCGCCGCCGATCAGGGCCTGGCGGCGAACATCCAGAGATACGGCCGGTGGTCGAAGCGAAGATCGGGGTCGAACCGATCCGGGATGAAGTCGCCGTCCACGTTGTCGGCCGTCGGCGTGATCTCCGGATCCAGGCAATCGACGATGCCGTCGCCGTCCACGTCGGCGTAACCCTTGAGATATTCGCTGATGGACGTTTTCCCTTCCGTGGCCCTGGCCAGCGGCTCGATGTTCTCGCCCGTCCGCGGGTTGACGACGGGCGTGCGGTCGTAGAGGACCGTGCCCTCGCGCACGAGCGTCCGCTCGCCGATCTGGTACTCGACGAGCAGGTTCGGCATGTTGCGGCGCAGCAGCTCGTTGCCGAACAGTCCCGGAAAGAGCGCGCCGGGGTCGATGTTCAGGATGACGCCGGTGCGCCGCGCGTCGAAGACGTGCGGAGAGAACAGCCCGCGCGGGTTGCCCGGCCAGCGCCGCACACCCAGGCCTGAAAACGTCACTAGGTCGTCCAGCAGCACCACCGCGTCGTAGCGCGCGAACCCGAGACCGTCGTCGGTGAACTCGAGCTCGAAGCGGGACAGGCGCGTAATGCCGACCGTGAAGCTGAAGTCGACGGCGGCCGCGGCGCGGCGCCCGATCCCTTCCATCACGGCCGCCGGCGTATAGGACCTGAACAGCTCCTCGAGCCCTTCGCGGATCCGGCCCGCCTGGATCTGCTGCTTCACGCTCGCGGCGATGTACGTGTTCTCCACCAGCTCACGGCGGTTCACCTCGGTGTCGGTGAAGGCGATCAGGATGTCGAAGTGTCCGCTCACTCGTCCCATGACCGGAAGCGGCCTGCGGTCGAGGAACAGCCCCTCGTGCGGCAGGTAGGTGCTGTAGACCGGGAAACACGACGGCGAGTACACGATCCGGCTCACCCTGCCGGCCTGCTCGCTGGTGAGCTGAATCGCGTACTCGGCTTCGCGCGACGCATCGGCGCACGACGGGGTGACGACGTCGGGCTGCGGGTTCATCGGGCGCACCGTCCATGTGCCGGCCTGCAGCCACCCGGACGAGACGCCGCCGCGGTCGGTGGCTTCCATGTAGGTGTCTTTCGCGCCCGCGAAGCCGGCGGCGAACGTCAGCGCCACCGTGACGACCAGGCTGGTGCCTGACGCGGCCATCGACGAACCTGAGGCCGCGAGCAGACATTGGCCGTTGGCAACACGCCCCGGCGTCCCTGCCGCCACCGGGCCGAGCCACGCGGTATTGGCGTCGTTGCGGAGCCAGAACTGGCCGGCGCTGGCATGAACGAAACAGGCGTGCACGCCCGTCAGCCCGCCGCCGACGATCACCGCTTCCACCGCGCTGATGTCGGCGGCGCCGTCGGCATCGGAGTAGAAGAACCGGAAGGCAGACGCGGCGCCGCTGCCCGCGCCCGGGCTGACGGCGACGACGCGGGGATCGGCGGCGGCGGCGTCGGTCGGCTGCAGCGGCAGCAGCGCACAGGCGGCCGCCGCCAGCAGCGCCGCTCTCAACGACCCTCGCAGGCCGGCTGCGGCGCCGCCAGGTCGAACTTCTTCATCTGATCTTCGAGTTCGGGAACACGGAACAGTAGCACTCGGCGGCGTCCTTCGCTTCCTTGTCGAACCACAGGTGCGGGGTGATCGGCCTCATCGCGCCTCCTTCATCGCCCCATCGCCGCGAGGCGGGCGCGGCCGCACTCGAGCATGACGTCCATGAAGCGGCCGAACCGCTCGGGTCCGTAGAGATACGGGTGCGGGCCGGACGGGTTCCTGCGCAGCGCCTCCAGGTGCGTGAAGTCGTCCTGCAGCCCCATCGCGTGCATATTGACGACCGCCTCGACCTTCTGCGGCTTCGCGTAGTCGTTGAACACGCGCTCGAACTGCTGCAATGACGCGCGCGTCGGCATCTGCGACGCGCCGACAATCATCACGCCGTGCGTCGCCCGGCCGAGCTTCGCCGGCACGATCATCCCCATCGTTCCCGGCGTGTGGCCGGGCAGGTGGACCAGCGTCACCGTCGTGTCGCCGAGCGTGAGCGTCTGCCCGTCGGCGGCGGCGATGTCGGGCGTCGCGAGCGGCCGGTCCGGCCGCTGCGCCGGCAGCACGAGCGTGCTGTCGGCGGGATTCATCACGACCTTCGCGCCGTAGGTCTTCTGCAGGTAGAGCGCGCCGCCCGTGTGATCGGACTGCCCCGGATGCCCGTGCGAGATGACGATGTACTTGATCTGCGCCGGGTCGAGGCCGGCGGCCTTCAGCCCGGGGACGATGACGGTGCGCGCTTCCTCCGCGGAGTTCATCGTGTCCTGGAGGATGATGCCGTCGCTGGTGGTGATCGCCCAGACGTTCTGCGACGTCATCCCGATGAAGTACATGTTGTCGAAGACGCGAACGGGCTGCATCACCTCGTTCGGCACCGGCGGGAGGCCGGCGGCCTGCCGTGCAAGCGCCAGTCGCAGCGGGCCGGTGGGCGTGCAGAACATCTTCGCCTGCGGCTGCAGATCGGCACCGGCGATCTTGAAGGCCGCCGCCACGCGTTGCTGTGCCTCCTTCGAGGCGTCCCATTGTTGCTGCGTCGGTGTCTGTGCCGCGGCGGGAACGGCGAGACAGAGGACGGCGGCGATCCGGATGAGCATGTGCGCCTCCTGCGCGGCGATCCTATGCCAGAATGCGGGGAGTGTCCCGGTTCGCCGACTGGCTGGCTCAGACGCCGCTGAGCACCGCCATCCAGGTCAACGAGTGGGTGATCCCCACCATCCAGTCCATTCACATCGTCGCCATCGGCGTGGTCCTGGGCTCGGTGCTCATGGTCACGCTGCGTATTCTCGGGCTCGCCGCCCGCGACCAGACGCTCGCCGAGACGAACGCGCGCTTCGGCCCGTGGCTGACGGGCGCGCTGATCGTCTTGCTCGTCACCGGCATCCTGATGATCGTCGGCGAGCCGGCGCGCGAGCTGCTCGCGCTGTCCTTCTGGATGAAGATGGTGCTCGTCGCCTTCGCGGTGGCCGTCCGCCCGCGCGCGCCGGCGCTGGCGTTCGTCACGCTGCTCGTCTGGCTCTGCATCGTCGTGCTCGGCCGGCTCATCGCCTACGACCACGTCTGGGGATCCTGGTCCGCGGCGCTCAAGGGGTAGATGGATATCGCCGCGCTCCTCGCCTGGCTGGAAGCCTCGCCGCTCGCGGCGTCCATCCGGAACACGATCGTCGCGTTTCCGCTCGTCGAGTCGGGGCACGTGATCGGCATCACGCTCGTGTTCGGCACCATCCTCGTCATCGACCTGCGGCTGCTCGGCCTGGCGTGGACGCGGCGGCCGTTCTCGCTGATTGCCGACGAGGTGCTGAGGTGGACGTGGATCGCGTTCGCGATCGCCGCGGTGACGGGTGCCTTGATGTTCATCACCAACGCCGCGGCGTACTACAACAACTGGTACTTCCGCGCGAAGATGCTGCTGCTCGTGCTCGCCGGCCTGAACATGGTGTTCTTCGAGATCACGGACCGGCGATCGGTCCTCACGTGGGACCGGCAGAAGTCGGCGCCGCCGGCGGGACGGCTCGTTGCCGCCGCGTCGCTGGCGATCTGGATTGGCGTGATCTTCCTGGGACGATGGGTGGCATACGCTCCGGCGGCGACCGGGCCGCCGCCGGGCGAGGAGGTGGACTTCGAGAAGCTCGAGGAGCTCCTGAAGTAACTACGGCTTCTTCTTGACGGGGCCCTCGGCGGGGAGATCGGCCTCTCCGAACCGCTTGGCGCCCGGCACCGAATCGCAATGCTTGCCGGGAGCGGGCTTGGTCCCCTTCGGACACTGGAACAGGCCGGCCTCGCCGCGATCGCCCGAGAGGGTGCCGTCGCGCCGCGGATGCATGCCCATGCTGAACACGGTGCCCTGCGGGAAGCTCTCGCGGGTGATGCCGTGGCGGAACGCCTCGGCGGAGCTCTCCATCTGGGCGATCCAGACCTGCGGCTGTCCCTTGCTGTCGCGAACCAGCGCATCCCGCTGCTCGTTGAGCGGCACGTAGTGCAGCTCGAAGTGCGCGGCGTTGGGCACGATGCGCACGATCACGCCCGTGAACACCATGTAGCGCGTGCCGTCGTACACGGCATAGGAATGGTGCGCCTGCAGCGTGGGCGCCAGGACCACGAGCGCGGCGAGTGCAATGAAATTCCTGACCGACATGAATGATTCCTCCGTGACCCGTATTTATCTGAAGCCGAGGTCGAGCTCCTCGACCGGCCGGGACATGTCCTTCTCGAGGTGCTTCTCCCAGATGTCGGCCCACGGGCGGTCGAGCATGTCGGGCACCTCGAACTCGATCACCTGGCCCGGCGCCACGGCGGTCGGAATGCCGTCGATCGGGTACATCGGACGCGTGCAGAGGTCGATGCCCAGGCGGCCGGCGTCGCTCCACGTGCGCTGGAAGTTCCGGTGCCACAGCAGGCGCACCGGCTGCACCAGCGCCTCGGGGTCGTACACGATCGTCTCGTGATCGAGGCCGAGGAACCTGCCCGAGGCGTCCTTCGCGGGCGTGAAGACCTCGATGGCCTCGAGGCTGTCGCTCCACTCCCAGGCGGTGTGCTGGTTCCAGCCCTGCACGTTCGCCGTCCACGTGATCAGCGCGTCGCCGTCCCAGAAGCCGATCGTGTCGCCGTACCACTGGCGCACGGTGTTCCCGAGCGGGAACTGGCGATTGAGGTAGATGGGCCGGTTCATGCCGTTGCCGATGAGCAGCACGACCTCGGGCGTCGTGAGGACGCGGCTCCACTTGTAGCCGGTCGCCCACTGCCGCATGTAGCCCTCGGGCCAGCAGTAGGACTGCGACCACGCGTGCGCCGCGTTGACGCCCTCGTGATAGAGCTGCTGCACCATCCGCTGCTGGTACGTCGGCGTCAGCAGCGACAGCATCGTCGGCACCTGGCTGGCGCGCATGTAGTTCCAGACGCGCCGGCCCATCGGCGTGAACTCGCCGTAGGCGCCGTCCCACTTCGGCATCGTCTCGTAGGTGTGCTTCGTCGGGCCGCCGCGGCGCTTCGCGTCGGCCAGCAGCGCCTCGTAGTGTTCCTTTGCGGTCTTGAACGGGTACGGGCTCACCATGTTGTCGCGCGCCCAGTCCACCTTGCAGTCGCCCCAGCGCGCCGAGACCGGCGGACTGGCGCCGATGCGCGGGTCATCGGTGCTCGACCCGGCGCCGCCGCTGCGCATGTCCGCGACCTGGCGGGCCGAGTTGCACCGCCAGTACCGCTGGTCCATCCAGAGGTCCTTGTCCTTGTAGAAATCGCTGGTGGTGAAGAGATCGCGCGGCAGCGGCTGCACGCCCTCGGGCGGCTTCGCGTCCCAGGCCGCGCCCGCGCCGAGCGCCGGCACGTCGGGTCCGGGGAACTGCGGCATCCCGCGCAGGCCCTTCACCTGCGGCGGCTGCAGCTGGGCGGCTGCGTCGCCCGCGGCGCCGGCAATGAGGGCTGCCGCCAGCGCCGCGCGCATGAACGTGGTACCTCGAATCATGAAGACACCCTCCAAAAGCGGTGGAACCGGGCGCTCATTATCCATGATCTGACGTACCCTAACGCCCGTCGGAATGGCAAAGACCAACAAGAAGAACGGCGACTCCGGTGCGACCGTTGGCTACGAGGCCGAGCTGTGGCGCATGGCCGATGCGCTGCGTGGATCGATGGACGCGGCGGAGTACAAGCACGTTGTTCTCGGCCTTATCTTCCTGAAGTACATCTCGGACGCATTCGAGGAGCAGCACGCCAGGCTGGAGGCGGAGAAATCAACTGGCGCCGACCCGGAGGACCCGGACGAGTACCGCGCGCTGAGCATCTTCTGGGTGCCGCCGGAGGCGCGCTGGGCGCATCTCAAGGGCCAGGCCAGACAACCGACGATCGGCCAGCTCGTGGACGATGCGATGGCCGGCATCGAGCGCGACAACCCCGCGTTGAAGGGCGTGCTGCCGAAGGATTACGCGCGTCCGGCGCTCGACAAGGGCCGCCTCGGCCAGCTGATCGACCTGATCAGCAACATCAGGGTCGGTGACGAGGCGGGCCGGGCGAAGGACGTCCTGGGACGGGTCTACGAGTACTTCCTGTCGCAGTTCGCGAGCGCCGAAGGCAAGAAGGGCGGCGAGTTCTACACGCCGCGGTGCGTCGTCAAGGTGCTCGTCGAGATGCTGGAGCCGTATCGCGGCCGGGTCTACGACCCGTGCTGCGGCTCGTCGGGCATGTTCGTGCAGTCGGTTGAGTTCATCCGCGCGCATGCGAACGGCAACGGCAATGGCGGGCACCCGTTTCCGGGGGCCATAGACGGTTGTTTGTCACCGCTGTTCGAAAGCGTGTGGAAACGCGCAGTAGAATCTCGCACTCTTGCGGCACTTCGCGACGCGCTGCTGCCCAAGCTGATCTCAGGACAGTTGCGCGTGAAGGACGCGGAGGCGCTGGTGGCCGCCGCGCCCGCGTGAGACGTTACTCGTAGCCAGGGAGATCATGGCTACCGCGCACCGCACTGCCTCGTCCCGCACGTCGTCGTCCCGCGACGCGGTCCGCGCCGGCAATGTTTGAGGTCGTCGGCGACGTGGCCAACGTCCAGGTGATCGCTACTGGACGAGGCATTCGGCGCCTGAAGAACCTGCGAAAACGTCACGGCGGCCGACGGTGGCGGAAACTCAAGGGGATGCTACCGTTCGATTGACGAATGGCTCGCTGCGGCGGGCCGACATCCACTGGTACGAGGCACACGGCGTGGGCAGGCGGGGACTCAAGATCAAGCGTTTCCTGGATTGACGGTCTATGAGAGTGCAGCCATCAACAGCATCATTCGCGCTGTGCGTCGAAGACGGTGGCCTGGAGGACCTGGAGGCCCGCAAGGTCTATCAGGTCCTCCCTGACCGTGACGCGGCGCGGGAGGGTTACATTCGCGTCGTCGACGAGTCCGGTGAGGACTACATCTATCCTGCCAGTCTTTTTGTCGCGGTACGGCTTCCAGCCGCGATTGTGCGACGCCTCAGAAAGCCGGCTCGCTCAGGCTCGCCAATCTCTCGACGGCCACTCCGACGAGCACGATAGCCATCGATGACCCCCGTCGAGGTAGCGGCGTGCGTGTTCTGTCGCGTCGGCGAACGCAGGCCTGGCACGACCACCATCACTCTGACTCGTGACGAGGCCGCCGTGGTCATCCGCGACGTGCCCGCCGAGGTGTGTGACAACTGCGGGCATGCCTACTTCGACGGGACCGTGGTGGAAGCGCTCGAGCAGATTCACGAAGCGGCCATCGATGCGGGCGCGAAGTACGCCGTCCGGGATTTCGTGACGAAGGTGGCATGAACGGGGCTGCACCCGCGTGAGCGGACGCGAGTGGTCAGTGCCGTTCGCCGAATCGACCGTCGAGGAGGCGGCGCTCGCCTGGCTCGCCGGAATCGGCTGGCGGATCGCCCACGGTCCCGACATTGCGCCTGACGCGCTGACGCCCGAGCGCCGCGACTACGGCGAGGTCGTCCTCGAAGGGCGGCTTCGCAGTGCACTCTCCCGCCTCAATCCGGCCCTTCCACCCGAAGCACTCGACGATGCGTTCCGGAAGCTCACGCGGCCGGAAGGCGCCGACCTCATCGCGCGCAATCGCGCGGTGCACCGGCTCTTCGTCGACGGCGTGACCGTGGAGTACCGCAGCGGTGACGGCCACATCCGCGGCGCGCAGGCGCGCGTCCTCGACTTCGACGTTGCGGCTCGCAACGACTGGCTCGCCGTCAACCAGTTCACCGTCGTCGAAAACAGGCATACGCGGCGGCCCGACGTCGTGCTCTTCCTGAACGGCATACCACTGGCGGTGCTGGAACTGAAGAACCGGATCCTTCGAAAGCACGGCTACCCGCCTGACAAACAGGAGAAGGCAACGCAGACCGTCCGGCAACAGGCAGAGTTACTGTCGAGCGAGTGGGCGCTGGCCTGAGCCCTATCACCTGCACGCCTACGACCTACCACCTACCACCTACCACCTATAATCGCCCCGTGAGCGAGACACGCGCGACCGCCGAGCACAAGTCGCAGGCACCGGCATCGGTCGCCTGCTACGTGCTGACGGTCAGCGACTCGCGCACGCCCGAGACCGACACCAGCGGCCGCGCCATCCGCGAGCTGCTCGAAGCGGCCGGCCACACCGTCAGCGGCCAGGGCATCCTCAAGGACGAGCCCACGCAGGTGACCGCGCGGGTGCGCGAGCAACTGGCCGACGCGCGGACGCAGGCCATCATCACCACCGGCGGCACCGGGATCACCTCGCGCGACGGGACGTTCGAGGCCATCGACGGCCTGCTCGAGAAGCGGCTCGAGGGCTTCGGCGAGCTGTTCCGCATGCTCAGCTTCGGCGAAATCGGCTCCTCCGCGATGATGAGCCGCGCCACCGCCGGCACCGCGGGGCGCAAGGCGATCTTCGTCCTCCCCGGCTCCGAGCACGCCGTCCGCCTGGCGATGACGATGCTGATCCTTCCCGAGCTCGGCCACGTCGTGCAGCAGCTCAAGAGATGAAACTCACCGGGACGTCGCATCGAATGACTGGCCGGGCCGCTCCGTTGTCGCGGCCCGTAGAACTTCGCTCAGCAGCCAGGCGAAGAGAAAGCTTCATCTGTTGAGTCCGACCACGAAAATGCGGCCGTTCGGCGAGACGATTCCGCTCTCGCAGGCGCAGGCGCTGATCGAGGGCGCGCTCGGTCCGATCGATCGCACCGAGCGCGTGCCGCTCGCCGAGGCCAGCGGCCGCGTGCTGGCACAGGATGTCGTCTCGGACGTGGACGTGCCGCCCTTTGCACGGGCGGCCATGGACGGCTATGCCGTCCGCGCGGCGGACACCAGGGGCGCGACGCGCGATCAGCCGAAGCAGCTGGCCTGCGTGGAGAAGGTGTTCACGGGCCAGGTCGCGACCAGGCGCGTCGGCAGCGGCGAGTGCATGGAGATCGCCACCGGCGCGCCGATGCCGCCCGGCGCCGACGCCGTGATCATGGTCGAAGAAACCGATATGGGTGCCATGGGCGGCGCCGGCGGCGCCGTGCGCCTGTTCGCGTCCGTGGAGCCGGGACAGAACGTCGGCCGGCAGGGCGCCGACATCAAGACCGGCCAGACCGTGCTGCGGACCGGCGACGTCCTGAACGCCAGCCGCGTGGGCGCGCTGGCGGCGCTCGGGATCACGGGCGTCGAGGCGTATGCGAAGCCGCGCGTGGCAATCCTGTCCACCGGCAACGAAATCGTCGATCCCGGCCGGCCGCTCGCGCCCGGGCACATCTACGACATCAACCGGTTCACCGTGGCGGCCGTGATGGCCGAGCATGGCGGCGTTCCGGTCCCGTACCGCACCGCCGCCGACACCCTTGACGACCTCTCGCGCGCGGTGGACCAGTGCCTGCAGGACGACCTGCTCGTCTTCTCGGGCGGCAGCTCCGTGGGCGAGCGCGACCTCATCCTGGACGTCATCGCCGCGAAGGGCACGGTGCTCTTCCACGGCATCGCCCTCAAGCCCGGCAAGCCCACCGCGTTCGGCCTGGTGAACGGCAAGCCGGTGTTCGGGCTCCCCGGCTACCCCGCCTCATGCCTGACCAACGCCTACCTGCTGGTGGTGCCCGCGCTGCGGACGATGGCGCGGCTGCCGCCGCGGGAGGTCCGCTCCACGAGGCTGCCGCTGGCGCAGCGGGTGAACTCGGTGCCCGGCCGGCACCAGATCTACACGGTGCGCCTGGTCAACGGCGAGGCGGCGCCCGCGTTCAAGGCATCGGGCGACATCACGAGCATGTCGCAGGCGGATGGATATATAGAGATCCCGGCCGACGTGAGCGCGCTGGAGAAGGGCGCGCTCGTCGAGGTGAAGCTGTTCTAGGAGTCCGTCCGAGTAATCGCGGTGAAAGTCATATTCTCTCGTGCTGCGCGCTCACGCTGCCGGTCGCCGCTCCCGGCGATGGCCGCGGAGGTGTCGCGT
>Ga0194131_10002668_pt1 | contig 29112 bp, 27 predicted proteins | sample TA2KigO120mmetaG_FD_148631 | JGI IMG/M metagenome (GOLD analysis project Ga0194131, IMG submission 148631) | Freshwater microbial communities from Lake Tanganyika, Tanzania - TA2015053 Kigoma Offshore 120m | ecosystem: Environmental > Aquatic > Freshwater > Lake | place: Tanzania: Lake...
CCACATGTAGTCTACATCCCAGTCGCTTCCGCGGGCCGGAAGGCGCGTCGTGCACAACCACTCCATGCCGCGCTCGAGCGCGCGCCGCCGCTCGGGCGTCTCGTCGCACTGCATCAGCGACATCAGCGTCAGCTCGACCGCGCCGAGCTGCCATGTGTAGTAGGTTTCGGGGTTGAAGCCGAGCTCCATCACGCTGTCGGGCGCGCTGCCGCACCACGAACCGTCGGGATTCTGCGAGCTGGTGATGAACGCGAGCGAACGCTCGAGCGACGCGAGCGCCTGCTCCTGCGTCATCGTCTCGGGGACATCCTTCGCCGCTCGCAGCTCGCGCTCGGACTTGGGCTGCGGATCCTGCGCGAGGACTGCCAGCGCGAGGAGAGTGAGCACGGCCTAGTCGCCCTTCGCGTCGCCGTCGTCGTCCGGGCGCTCGAGTTCCGCCACGGCCCAGCGCTTGCGTGCGAGCTCCATGCGCAGCCCCAGCTCCTTGCGCACGAGCGCGAACTCGGCGTCGCGCACCTCGGCCTCCGCGTCGCGCAGCTTCTTCTCGTGCTCGCGCTCGCGGCGCGGCATGTCGACCGTCTTCAGGTCGTTGAACTCGGCCTGCGCGAGCTCGAGGCCGCGCGTCGCGAATTCCACGCGACGGCGGTGGCGCGTCAGCACGAGCTCCTTCGTGTCCGTCGCGAACTGATCCTTGGCGTAGGTTGCCTCCATCTCGCGCAGCTCCTGCTCGGCTTCGAGCTTGCCCTGCGTGCTGCGGTCGAGGTCGAGCTGCTTGTCGGCGATCTCGCGCGGCAGCTTGGTGCGGAAGTGCTCCATCGCACGGCGCGTCTCATCGAGCTCGCGGCGCGCCTCGTCGAGCTTGCGCTTGCACTCCTGCGTCTCGCGCTCGCCCTCCATGCTGGCGAGCTCGAGTTCCATGCGCGCGAGTTCGAGCTCGTGGGCTCGCTTCTCCGCCTTGCGAGCCTTGGCGCGCGCCTTGGCTTCCGCGGACGCCGGGGCCTCGCCCTTCGTCTCGGCCGACTTGTCCACGGGCTGCCCCTCGACCATCGGCACGACGGCGGGCTTCCCGGCCTCGGCCGGAGTCGCCTCGCAGGGGGCCGACACGGTCTCCCTGGTCTCCTCGGCGACGAGGATGCACGACGGGAGCAGAACGGGGAGCGCGAGCAGCGCGGCGAGGCGCGCGAGGGCAGCGGTGGACATCGGGGCGAAGCTCCGAGCAGGTGGAAAGCGCGGCAGGAATCGGCCGCAGAGGGTCAACATGATGTCGCGCGAGCCGCTCCGCGGAAAGGGGTAGCCGCAATCGGGGTCGGCTTCGCCGCCTCGAGCGCCGCGCTCGGCCTTCGACAAGCACCGCGGAGCTCCGATAGGCTCTCCGCCTCGCTTTCTTCAGGAGCCCCGCACCCATGACCCACGGCACCTTCCGCACTCCCCCGCCGATCAACGAGCCCGTGCGCGCCTACGCGCCGAAGAGCCCCGAGCGCGCGAGCCTCAAGGCCGAGCTCGCCCGCATGGCGAGCGGCGAGATCGAGATCCCGCTGGTCATCGGCGGGCGGGAAATCCGCACTGGCGACTTCGAGACGATCTCGATGCCGCACGAGCACCGCCGCGTACTCGGACGCGCGCACCGTGCGAGCCCTGCACATGTGCAGCAGGCGATCGACGCGGCCTCGGCCGCCAAGCGCGAGTGGGAGCGCATGCCGTGGGAAGAGCGCGCGGCGATCTTCCTGCGGGTCGGCGAGCTGCTCGCCGGCCCGTGGCGCGATCGCATCAACGCCTCGACCATGCTCGGGCAGTCGAAGACCGTGCACCAAGCCGAGATCGACTCCGCCTGCGAGACGATCGACTTCATGCGCTTCAACGTGCACTTCATGGAGCGTCTCTACTCCGAGCAGCCGCAGTCGGCCCCGGGCGTGTGGAATCGCCTCGAGCACCGTCCGCTCGATGGCTATGTGTTCGCGGTCAGCCCGTTCAACTTCACCTCGATCGCAGCGAACCTCGCCAGCGCTCCGGCGATGCTCGGCAACACCGTCGTGTGGAAGCCCGCGAGCACGTCGATCCTCTCGAACTGGTGGCTGATGAAGCTCTACGAGGCCGCGGGCCTGCCGCCGGGCGTGATCAACTTCGTCCCCGGACAGGGCGCGACGGTCGGCACGGCCGGTATCGCCGACAAGCGCCTCGCGGGCGTGCACTTCACCGGTTCGACGGGCGTGTTCAACGGCATCTGGAGCACCATCGGCAACAACATCGCGCGCTACGGCCAGTATCCGCGCCTCGTCGGCGAGACCGGCGGCAAGGACTTCGTGTTCGTGCACGCCTCGGCCGAGCTCGATGTCGCAGCCGTGGCGCTCGTGCGCGGCGCCTTCGAGTACCAAGGGCAGAAGTGCTCGGCCGCGAGCCGCGCCTATGTTCCGCGCTCGCTGTGGCCGAAGCTGAAAGGGCGCATGGGCGAGCTGCTCGCCTCCGTGAAAACGGGCGATGTGTGCGACTTCACGAACTTCATGGGCGCCGTCATCGACCAGCGTTCCTACGCCAAGCTGAAGAGCGCCATCGACGGCGCGCGCGCGTCGAGCGGCGCGAAGATCGCCTTCGGCGGCAAGTGCGACGACTCCAAGGGCTGGTTCATCGAGCCGACCGTCATCGAGGCCGTCGATCCGCGCTACGACACCATGTGCACGGAGCTCTTCGGGCCGGTGCTGACGATCCATGTCTACGACGACGCGAAGTTCGCGGAGACGCTCGAGCTCTGCAACACGACGAGCGAGTACGCGCTCACCGGGGCGATCCTCGCCAACGACCGCGCCGCGGTGCGCGCTGCGGTCGACGCGCTGCGCTTCTCCGCCGGGAACTTCTACATCAACGACAAGCCCACCGGCGCCATCGTCGGCCAGCAGCCCTTCGGCGGCTCGCGCGCCTCGGGCACCAACGACAAGGCGGGCTCGATCCTGAACCTCCTGCGCTGGGTCACGCCGCGCACGATCAAGGAGACCTTCGTGCCTCCCACCGACTGGCGCTACCCGTTCCTCGCCGAGAGCTGAGCGCCCAGCCCCCTCCGCGCGCGAGCGCTCCGCGAGCCCGTGTCCGCCTCGCGCGGGCGCGGGCTCACGCCATTTTTTTCTCACCCCCGCCCACCGTTTGGACCGACAAAACGCGCCCGCAACTTGACCGGCCCGGCCAAGCGGGGACTACTTGCAAGTCGCAGATCCCTGCGGATCGCACCCTCAGCCATGGGGGAGACTCGAACCTCGCAATGGCATCGACGGCCAGCCGGACGGCCCTCCGCGCTGGTCACCGACTCCGGGGCCCGTGCCGCAAGGGACGGGGGCCCGGGCAAGCCGCGATGTGGGACTCGCGGCTTGCTCTCTTTTTGTCGGCACTCCACACTCCCGCCCATGGTGGTGCTGCTCTTCGCGACGCTGGACACCAAGGGTGTCGAAGCGGCCTTCGTTCGAGACCGCTTGCGCGAGCTCGGGGTCGAGACGCGCCTCGTCGACTGCGGAACGCTGCAGCCGCCGGCGGTGGCGCCCGATGTGAGCCGCGAAGCGGTACTCGCGGCCGCGGGCACGACGCTCGAAGCCGTGCGCTCGAAGGACGATCGCGCGCACGCCGTTCAAGCGGCGGCGCGCGGCGCGCGCGCGCTCGCGCTCGACCTGCACGCGCGCGGCGAGCTCGGCGGCGTGCTCGGTCTCGGCGGCTCCGCGGGGACGACCATCGGCACCGAGGCGATGCGCGCGTTGCCCATCGGCGTGCCCAAGCTGATGGTCTCCACGCTGGCGTCGGGGAATGTGCGGTCCTACATCGGCGACAAGGACATCGTCATGTTGAACAGCGTCGTCGACGTGCTCGGCATCAACCGTGTCAGCCGCCGCGTGCTGTCGCAGGCCGCGCACGCGATGGCGGGCATGGTGCGCTTCGCGCGCTTGGCTACTGCCACGCACGACAAGCCGATCGTGGCTGCGACGATGTTCGGCGTGACGACGCCGTGCGTGCAGCGCGCGAAGGAAGTGCTAGAAGCGGCGGGCTGCGAAGTACTCGTGTTCCACGCCACGGGCACGGGCGGGCAAGCGATGGAGTCGCTCGTGCGCGACGGACTCGTGCAGGGCGTGCTCGACCTGACGACGACGGAGCTCGCCGACGAGCTTTTCGGCGGCGTGCTGTCCGCGGGCCCCGAGCGCATGTCGGCCGCGGCGCGGGCGGGCGTTCCGACCGTCGCCAGCGTCGGAGCGACGGACATGGTCAACTTCCTCGCGCTCGATACGGTTCCGGCTCCTTTCCGCGCGCGCAAGCTGCACCGCCACAACGACCATGTGACCTTGATGCGCACCACGCCCGAAGAGAACCACGCTCTCGGCCGCGAGATCGCGCGCAAGCTCGTCGCGAGTCGCGGCCCGGCGCGGCTGTTTTTTCCGCTGCGCGGCGTGAGCGCCCTCGACTGCGCCGGCAAGCCCTTCGACGATCCGGCTGCGCGCGCGGCGCTGCTCGCTGGCCTGCACTCCAGTTCACCGGCGATTTCGATCACCGAGCTCGACCTGCACATCAACGATGCACCGTTCGCCGAGCGCTGCGCGCGCGAGCTGCTCGCGCTGATGGGCCTTGCTTCCACCACGGACTGAGAGACTCCCGATGACCTGCGAACACTGCCTGCGCTTCGTAACTTCCGCCGACGCGCAGGTGGAGGTACTGCCTTGGGGCCCCCACGAGTGGCTCGCGCGGCCCGGCCTCGTCGACGCCGAGCGACTGCAGCTCGTGCGCGTGACCATGCCGCCCGGCTGCGCCCACCGCTTTCACCGCCATCCGTGCTTCGAGGAGCTGCTGTACGTGATCTCTGGTCGCATCGAGCAGTGGGTAGGCCGCGAGAAGCGCGTCCTCGGTCCGGGCGAGGTCGCGCATGTCCCCAAGGACGAGATCCACGGCTCGTACAACATTTTCGACGAGCCCGCCGTATTCCTCGCGATCCTCTCCGAGAACCGCTTCGACGGCCCGGCCGTGATCGATGTCTCCGAGGACGAGCCGTGGAAGTCCCTGCGCGAGCGCGCTTGAGTCAGCGCCGACGCAGCACGACATAGTCCTGCCAGCCGTCCGGGGCTTCGAGGATCTCGACGACATCGAACGCGCGGGTCCAAGCGCGCTCGACGTACTCTCGGGTCAGGAAGGTCGTGCCGAGCTCGCTCGCGTCCTCGTGGCGTGCCCACTGCGCGTTCTCGGGATGCGCGGACTCGAACGGCTTCGAGATGAAGTACAGCGAGCCCTCCTCGCGCAAGCGCGGCAGCTCCTCCTGCAGGTCCTCCGGCTTCGGCGAGCCGCCCGGCGCCTCGCCCGCGGTCCAACGCTCGACGACGCGCGCACCCAAGTATGTCGCGACCAGCGCGCCGCCGGGGCGCAGCAGGCGCGCCGCCTCGTCGATCCACGCGAGCTGCGCCGCGGGCACGAGCCGCTGGAACAAATCGGGCACGATCACGGCGTCGAATGCACCCTCGCGCAGTCCACAGGGACCGGCAGGATTGACCTGCAAGAAACGCGCGAACGAGAGTTGCTCGCGGCACCAAGCAACGCCGTCGGGGTCGATTTCGAGGCCCGTGAACACACCGGTCGCCGCGTAGCGCCCGAAATAGCGCAGCACACGCCCGCAGGAAATCCCGACTTCGATCAACTTGGCGGTCTCCGCGGCCACGCCGCAGCGCTCGAGCCCCTGCACGCAGCGACGCCAGTCGACGGCACCGCTGCGCACGAACGAACGCGGCGCCGCATCCGCGCCGGAGCAGCGCTCGAGCAAGTGCGGCGGCGGGACCTCGAACCAGGACGCGCGCAGGCTCTCGTACTCGTCGGGGCCATGCCACGCGAGCCAGATCCAGAACTCTGGATTGGTGATCGAGCCATATCCGGTGCGCAGGTCCTCGCGCGACTCCCAGATGCGCGTGGCGGCGGCGAAGATGGCGTCGACGCGCGCGTCCGAACAGGCCGGAAGCCGACCGCTCGCTCCCGAATCCGCCGTCGTCATCTGGTACATGCTAGCGCCTCCTGAGGACGACATAGTCCTGCCAGTCGTCGGGCGACGGATAGTGCGCGACCAGCGCGAAGTGCTGCAGCCATTCGCGCATGATGAAGGCGCGCGTCACAAAAACATTTCCATACTGCGCCCGGTCGAGTCGCTCCCAGTGCTGCATGTTCTCCTGATGCGGCGTGCCGAACTCGCCGAAGGCGAAGAACAGGATACCCTCGGCTTCGAGCCGCGGCAGGTCGGCGCGCAGCTGCTCGGGCGAGGGGGCCTCCGAAGGGGTCTCTCCCGCGAGCCAGCGCTCGACGGCCCGCTCGCCGTGGTACGTGATGACCGCCAGCCCGCCCGGGCGCAGCAGCCGGGCGAACTCGGCCAGCCAAGCGCGCTGAGACTCCAGCGGCAGGTGCGAGAACACGGAGTAGGTGTAGAGCGCGTCGAAGCCGCCGCGGGGCAGGGCCATCGGAGGCAGCAACGGAATGGACGCAAACTCGGCGAAGTCGAGGTTCTCGCGACACCACGCGATCGGCGTCGGATCCACGTCGACTCCCATGAAGCGACTCGCCACCGCGTAGCGCGCGAAGTGGCGCAGGAGGCGCCCGCAGCCGCAGCCGAAATCGAGCACCGAGGCGCCTTCGAACTTGAAGCCCGCGGCCTGCAGCACGACGACCATGCGCCGCCAGTCCACGATGCCCCCCTCGCGAAACGCCGTCTGCACCGTCGAGTCGCCGCCGACACGCTCGACCAAGTACATCGGCGGCCAAGGGAAGTCGGCCGCGGCCAGCTCGGGATACTCGGCGTGCGCGTGCCAGCGCAGCCAAGCCCAGTACTCCGGGTTGGTGATCGACCCGTACAACGCGCGCAGGTCCCCGCGCTCGCTCCACACGGCCTCCGCACCGCGCAGCAGCGCGTGGAGACGGGGATGCGGCGTCGCGGGGAGCGTCGCCGCGGTGGAGGGTCGGGCGTCGTCGGGGGACATCGAGGGGGCCTGCGGCGGAGAGCAGGCTCACTCTAGCACTCGCGCGCCCTCAAAATCTTCTCACCATCGCGCGCAGACGCTACGAGGTCCCGCGAGGCGTGCGTCATGACAGCCACATCATGCGCGGGCTTCGAGCGCCAGAACTACAGGACGACGCCGACGCGCGGACCTGCGAGTCCGAGCTCCGTGTCGCTGCCGCCCCCATCCGTGCGCGAACTGCAGAGTGCCGATGCCGGCCTGCAATCGCAGGTAGCCGAACGGACGCGCGACGAGCAGCGCTTCGGCGCGCGTCAGCGTGGATTCGCTGCCCATCGCCAGGTCGAAGCCCACGCGCCAGTCGAGCCAGTCGAGGATCGGGCCCTGCAACGCGGCGGAAAGAGCGAGCGCCGTGAAGTCGAGATCCGCGCGCGCGTGGTCCATGTTGCCAAAGAGGTCGAGCTGCGCGCCGATGCCCGCGACGCCGAGGCCGGTCTCGAGCGTGACAGGCTCGAGCGGCACCCGCACGCCGAGCAGGAAGGACACGCAGCGCAGCTCGAAGTCTCCGCGCCAGTCCGCGGGCCCGTCGATCACGGTGCCACCGAGCGAGATGCGCTGCCCGGCGCCGATGCTGCCCGTGTCCGACCCCTCCGCCCCGATCGCGCTCGCCGCGGCGTACATGCGCGGCCCATCGTCCGCCGAAGTGAAGGTCCCGCGCACTTCGAGACTGGGCAAGGTCGCGGAATCTCGCAGGTCAAAGGCCTCGTAGGGCACCGTGGAGCACGCCGCGAGCGAGCAGGCGCCCAGACAGGCGAGGCGGGCGGCGAGTGCGGTGAGACCCATCGAAATCTCATCGGCCCACGCGTGCAGGGACGCTCATTAGCCCATGTGGGCAGCAAGCCGCCGGGGCGCGCCCACGGGGGCGTGCTATCCTCCCTCTCGACCTTCTTCGAGAGACTCGCCCTTGGAAACCGCACTCCCCCGGCGCTCCGGGATCCGTCTGGATCCCGACATGAACATCTGCCAGACCGACCTTCCGCTGGACTGGTACCAGGAAGAGTTCAAGCCCTACGCGGAGGAGTACCAAGCGCTCCCCGACCGCCGCCCCGGCACGGTCCTGCCGTGGCTCGACCGCTACGCGCAGCCCGCGCTCGACCACTTCGGCGACGCGCTGTTGCTCGTGGCCCACTTCTACATGGGCGGCGAGATCGTCAAGCTCGTCGAGCGCTACGGCGGAGCCGTGTCCGACAGCTACCAGCTCGCTCTGCAGGCCGCGCGCAACCCGCACAAGAAGGTGATCGTCGAGTCGGCCGTGCACTTCATGGCCGAGTCGATCGCGATTCTCGCGCACGAGGACCAGTCCGTCTGGATCACCAATCCCAAGGCGGGCTGCACGATGGAGATGCTCGCCAAGGACTACATGGTCGAGCCCGTCGCGGAGCAGCTCGTCGAGCGCTATGGAGACGACTTGCTCGTCGTCGCGTACATGAACACGGGCGGACGCATCAAGGCGCTCGCCGGCCGCACGGGCGGAGCGGTGTGCACGAGCTCGAATGCACCGAAGATCGTCGAGTGGGCGCGCCGCAAGGGGAAGAAGATCCTGTTCGTCCCCGACCAGCACCTCGGCCGCAACACGGCCGCCAAGCTCGGCATGGACCTCTCGAAGGTCGTGGCGCTGCCCGACCCGCAGCTCGGCCGCGGCGGCTTCAAGGTCGACGACCGCACGGTGGCGGGCGGGCTCGCTGCGCTCGACCGCGCCGAGATGATCCTGTGGGGCAGCTTCTGCGGCGTGCACACGGTGTTCAGCCCGGCGCATGTCGAGTACTGGAAGCAGCGCGGCTACACCGTGCTCGTGCACCCCGAGTCGAAGCTCGAGGTCGTGCAGGCCGCCGATGGCAGCGGCTCGACCAACTTCCTCTGGGAAGCGCTGATGAAGGCGCCCTCGGGCTCCAAGCTCGCGATCGGAACCGAAGGCCACTTCGTGCGCAATGCGCGCGAGCAGGGCCGCCTGCGCGGCGTCGAGGTCGTGCACCTCGCCGACATTCCCGACCCGGCCTACGGCTCGATGGGCTGCGGCTGCGCGACCATGAGCCGCAACGACCCGCCCCACTTGGCCGGCATGCTCGACCTGCTGCGCAAGGGCAAGCCGCCCGCGATCAACCGCGTCTATGCGGGCGATGTGGTCGACGAGGAGAGCGGCGCGCTCGACCGACTCAAGGCGGACGAACGCCGCGAGCTCGTCCACAACGCGCGCCTCTCGCTGCAGCGCATGATCGACATCACCGAGACGGGCACGACGAGCGTCTAGAGGCCGAGGCGCGCGCGCACCTCGGCGAGCAGCGCGGCAGCGACATCCGGGTGCGCGGCGATCGTGTTGTCGGCCTCGGCCGGATCGGCCGCGAGGTCGAACAGCTGGTCCGTGCGCGTCGGCCGGTGCACATAGCGCCACTTCGATGTGTAGAGCACATGCACGGGACCGGGCGGATTCTTTTCGTGCTCGCGCTCGGGGCGCGAGGCGAGCGCGCCGTCGATCGGGTCGCCGAGCAGGTCCTGCGCACCCTGCGCCGCGAGCCCCGACCACGCCTTCGCCCCGGCGAACTTGACGGCGGTCGCGAGCATGTCGCGCAGCGAGACGGTGGCCGGCACGGAGCGCGGGCCGAGCTCGCGCGCGTGGAGCAGCGCGGGCACGAGCAGGTTCTCACGCGTCATCTCGCCATGTCCAAGCTCCGCCTTCTCGCCCAGCGCCTGGCCGTACACGCCGGCGACGACGAGCACGGCGCGCTCGCCCGCGGGCTTCTTCGCGAGCGCGTCGACGATGCGTCCGAGTGCCTCGTCCGCGGCCGCAAGGTCCGCCTCGTAGCGCCGGAACAGCTCGAGGAAGCGCCCGCCGTCGATGCGCGGCACTTGGAATTGCTTGTGGATCTGCGGCGCGTCGAGCTCGGGAAAGAGCATGCGCACGAGCGTCGTCTTCTGGAAACCGCCGTCGTTGAAGCGCTCCGGCGGCACCCCGAGCCCGGCGAGACGCGCCTCGAGCTCCGTCCCGCGGGGAAAGCGCTCGAGCTGCTCCGCGCTCGGCAGGTTCGGCTCGAGGCCGCCCTTCAAGTGCACCCACAGGAACACGCGCTCCCCGCCGTTGACCTCGATCCACTTCACAGCGCGCGCCGCCGCGGTCGCCGCATCGCGCGTGCCGCTCTCGGGCTCGTCGACATTCGCGAAGCCGCTCGGGATCCCGGTCGCCCCGCCAAGCCCGCGGTGCGAGAGGATCGCACCCGTGCGGTAGAGCTCGGCGGCGAGCAGCTCCGCGGCCGTGCGCGCGCCGTCCCGCGAGGTCCACGCCTTGGGCGAGCCGAGCTCGTTCGCTCCGTGCGCGCCCGGGTCGAGCGCCGTGAAGAGCGAGAGATGCGCGGCCGCCGACGCGGGCATCGGCGTGACCGTCCGCGCGAATGTCACACCTCCGCGCGCGAGCGCGTCGAGCCGCGGGGTCGTCGGTCGCATCCAGCCGCCGAACCCGGTCCAGTCCGGCCGCAGGGCCTCGATGGTGACCAGCACGATCGAGCGGCGCTCGACCGCGGGAGCCGCGGTGGCTTGCGTCTGGGCCAGCGCAGAGGAGGGGAGCAACAGGCAGGCGATGAGACGCAGGAGCATGGGGGCGCGCTCGAGGACGCAAGTCTAGGCCGAGCCCCCCATCGGTCGAGGCGCCGCCGGTACGGTTGAAGGAAATCCACTTTTCCTGCCCCACCCCGGCGGACACCTGCGGACTGGTACTTGGCCGCGTCAATCCGGCCGCCGTGCTCCCCACCCCGTCCCGGGATGCGCGGTGCTTGTCCAGCCCCCAGACTCACGGCCCCGAGCGTCGCCCCGCGCGACGAGCGGAGCCAAGTGTGACGCCCCCACGACCGGCCCCGCGGAGCCGGGCGTGCCGCTCCGACGCAATCCAGAGGTGTGCGGGCGGACGGGTCGCGGTGGCGCCTGGATGGGCGCGGCCGGCATGGATCCTGAGCCATGCCGGCCGCCTTTCTTTCCGGCGTCCCTAGGGGGCCCGGCACCGAGGCCTCGGGGCTGCGGCGGTTACCTTCTCCCCCCATGCGTGCGCTCCTCGCCCTCGCCCACACCGCCACGGCCGCACAGGTGCATCTGCGGCCTCTGTGGACCCAGTGGCTGGCGGGCGAGCCGCTCGAGCTCGGCGAGCGGCGCGTGACTCCGCCGCGCGCGCTCATCGAGCTGCTGCCAGAACTCTCCGCCCGCCTGCGCGCGATCGCGCGCGTCCATTCCGAACACCCTTCCGCCGACGGCTCGACGCGCCTGCTCGTCGAGCTCGCGGACGGGGCCACGGTCGAGAGCGTGCGCCTCGCGCGCGAAGCCCTGTGCATCTCCACTCAGGTGGGCTGCGCAGTCGGCTGCCGCTTCTGCAAGACCGGCGAGAGCGGACTGCTGCGCCAGCTCGCACCCCAGGAGCTGCTCGCGCAGGTCGCGCTCGCGCGCGAGCGCGGCCCGGTGAAGCGCGTCGTGCTGATGGGCATGGGCGAGCCGATGCACAACCTCGACAATGTGCTCGAGGCGCTGGTGTGGCTCGGCGGTCCCGGCCGACTTGCGCACAAGAACATCGTCTTCTCGACCGTCGGCGAGCCAGCGCTGTTCGAGCGCCTGCGCGGGCACTCCGTGCGGCCTGCGCTCGCGCTCTCGCTGCACACCACCGACGCCGCGCTGCGCAGCGAGCTCCTGCCGCGCGCGCCGCGCGTCGACCCCGCGGAACTGCTCGCCGCCGCCTGCGACTACGCGGATGCGGTCACATGGCCGCTGCAGGTGCAGTGGACGCTGCTCGAAGGAATCAACGACTCGGATCACGAGGTCGAGCGCCTCGTCGCGCTCCTGCGCGGCCGTCGCGCCATGCTGAACCTCATTCCGTGGAACGAAGTCGAGGGCTTCGACTTCCGCCGACCCGATCCGCTGCGCGCACGCGACATGGTGCGCGCCTTCAAGGCCGGTGGCGTGTTCGCCACGATCCGTCGCAGCGGCGGGCAGGATGTCGAGGGCGCCTGCGGCCAGCTGCGCGCGCGCTCGCTTCCCGCGCGGCGGCGCGAAAAGTCCCCCTGAATGCGACGCGGGCCGCGCGAGATCGCTCGCACGGCCCGCGTCACGCTGCAGACAAGACCTAGCGCTTGGAGCGCGAGCCTTCGAGCTCCGTCACGAGCCGCTCGGCGCGGTACACGCTGCGCAGCGACTCGAGGATGCCGCGGCTGTCGACGGACACCGAGCGCGACTGCACATCGGAGTAGCCGTAGTTGCCCACCAAGCTCTGGATGTTGCCGTCGAAGATGAGCCCGACGACCTCGCCAGCGCGGTTGAACACAGGCGAGCCGGAGTTGCCGCCGATGATGTCGTGCGTGGAGACGAAGTTGAACGGCGTGTCGAGCGGGAGCGCGCCCTTGGCGTCGAGCCACGATTTCGGCAGCGCGTAGGCGGCCTCGCTCGCGCGCTCCTCGGCCTTGGAATAGGCGCCGCCGAAGGTCGTGAAAGGCCTGACTGCCCCGCCGTCTTGCTCGTAGCCCTTCACGGTGCCGTAGGAAAGGCGCAGCGTGAATGTCGCGTCGGGGTAGACCTTCTCGCCTTCGACGGCGAAGCGCGCCGCCGCGACCTTGGCGTAGCTCTCACGCTCGACGGAGGTGACCTCGTCCTCCCACTTCTTGCGCATCCGGCGCGAGAAGGGGTCGAGCACGCGCGCGAGCTCGATCATCGGATCCTTGCACGCGTCGACCGCGGGCTTGCCGCCCTCGACGAGGCGCTTGCGCTCGGCGATGTCGAACAGCTTGGTGCCCTTGACGCACTCCTCGGCGCGCGCGCGCGGCGAGCGACCCGCGAGTGCCGCCAGGACGATGGCGTCATTTCCGCCGAGCGTCTCGGCCATGTTCGAGAGCGCCATCTCGAGCCGCATCATCTCGAACTCGGGATAGAGCGGCGCGGGCGAGTAGATCGCGTTCTTGAGCGCGTCGAGGCCGGCGTCGCCATACTCCCGCAGGCGCTCGCCGCTCGGCTTCCCGAGCTCGTCGGCCAGACGCAGGATGTCCTTGGCGAAGGCGAAGGTCTCGGTGCCCAACGACAGCGCGCCCTGCCCCACCGCGCCGTAGCGCGGCGCGAGCAGCGCGGCGGTGGCCTGCGCCTGCGCGATCTTCTCCCACGCATCGCCCCACTTGGCCTGCCACTCGGGGTTCGCGGCCACCGCGGCGCGCAGCGCCTCCTCGGCCGCGCGCTTCTCCGCGAAGAGCTGCGGGTCGAGCAGGCCCGCGAGGCGTCCGACATAGACCTTGCGGCTGTTCTGCACGCTGAAGAGATCGCCGCGGGCGATGCGCGCGTTCTCCGCGCTGCGGCCCGAGAAGGTCTGCAGCCAAACTTCCGCGCGCATCAGGCGCGTCGTCGCGCGCGGCACGGCGAAGTCGCGCAGGTACTCGAGGTGCGCGACGCTGTTCAGGCGCTGCGTGCTGCCGGGGTGGCCCGCGACGAAGCACAGCTCGCCATCGGCCGCGCCGCTCGCGCTCCAGCGCAGGAAATTCTCGGCCTTGAGCGGCGCGCCGTTCTCATAGATGCGGAAGAAGGTCGCGTCGAGGCAGTAGCGCGGGTACTCGAAATTGTCGTTGTCGCCGCCGTAGAACGCGGACTGCGTCTCGGGCGCGAACACGAGCCGGACGTCCTCGAAGCGCTTGTACTCGTAGAGGTGGTAGCGAGCGCCCTGGTAGAGCGTCACGACCTCGCAGTGCAGGCCGCGTGCCGCCTTGGCCTCGTCCTCGATGCGCGTCTGCTCCTTGCGCTTCGCCGCGCCCGCCTCGGCGGTGCCGAGTCCCTTGGCCGCGCCTTCGATGCGCTCGGTGACGTTCGTGATCGTCCACAGCACGTCGAGGTGCAGATCGGGGCAAGCGATTTCGTCGGCGAGGTTCGGGGCCCAGAAGCCCTTCTCGATCAGATTGCGCTCCTTCGACGAGAGCTTCTCGAGGATGTCCGAGGCGACGTGGTGGTTGGTCATCACGAGCCCGTCCGCGCTGACGATCGAGCCGGAGCCGCCCGTCGAGACGCGCACGCAGGAGCGCTGCACGTGCTCCATCCACTCCGGGCTCGCTTCGAAGCCGTAGCGCGCCTTCATCTCGGCGGTCGGCGGGCGATTGAAGAGCCACATGCCCTCGTCGGCGCGCGCGGCGTGCGCGAGCGGCGCGAGGACGAGCGAGGCGAGGAGCAGACGACGCAGCGGAGTCTGGAGCATGGCGTTGGGTGGGGTGCGTGGGACGGAGGGCCGCTAGGGAACGATGGCGACCACGCGCGCGGGGGCCCCGCCGGCGCGGTCGAGCTTCATGGGCAGCGCGATCAGGGTCGCGCCGAGGGCAGGCAGAGCATCGAGACCGGTCAGGTTCTCGAGCGCGGGCTGGTTGTTCTCCGCGAACAGGCGCTGGACGGGCGTGTCGCGATCGAGCGCCGAGTCGAGGCTCGGGCCATCGATGCCGACCAGATCCACCTTGCGGTCGACGAGCTCGAGCGCGAGCTCGAGCGACAGCCCCGGATGGCGCGCGGCGTCGAGCGTGCCGTAGTAGCGGTCCGTCGTACCCCAGTGGCGATCCCAGCCCGTGCGCACGAGCACGACCGCGTGTTGCGGAATGCGGCCGTGGTCGCGCTCGTGGCTCCGCAGGTCCGCGATCTGCACCACATAGCGCGGATCGTCCTCGCAAGCCTTGGAAACATCGATCACGCGGATCGGTCCCACGAGCTGCGACAGCGGCACCTCGCTCGCCCCGCGCCGCCCCTCCGCGTAGTGCATGGGCGCCTCGAGGTGCGTCCCTGAGAGCTCCGAGCCCGCGATCGACCCGCTCGCGTTCCAGCGCCCATCCGTGCCGATGCCCGCGCGCCGCTCGTAGCGGAAGCTCGGCTCCCCCGGCCACTCGGCCGTATCGTCGGCCACGGTGTGCGTCAGGTCGAACAGCCGACCTTCGTAGAGCGTGGGCGCACTGGCGCAGGATCCCAAGAGCAGTGCAAGCAGCAGAGGAAGGAGCGTCGGTCGGGGCATCGGGATCACAGGCCGGTCCACCCTCAGACCGCGCCGCACGGTAGGCTAGCGTCTCGAGGGTCATCCATGGACTCCCCGGGACGCAAGATTGTCGCGCTCGCGCCCCTCGAGGCACTCCTCGGCCGCGGCGCGCAGGCCGTTGCACTCGGGGGTGGCCCGGCGGAGGCGTTCCACACGCCCGCGCGACCGCTCGCGCAGCACGAGCGCTGCCCGCGCGTCGGCGTTGCGCGCTCGAAGGACGACCGACGGTCGAGCGCAGTAACGCGCCGCTGGCGCGCCGCGAAGTTCCGACTCGCCTCGGGACACTCGGTCGCTGTCCTCCCCGGTCGAGCCACGCCGCGCGGTGAGCTGCGCCCTTGCGGCGGCCGCCTCGAAGTCGGGGCGCGCTGACGTGGCGATTCTCCGCTGCACCGGCTGCGCTGCGGAAGCCCCCGCCTCAAGCCCCGGCTTCGAGTGCGCCTGCGGAGCTCCCTACGATGTCGAGCACGCCTTTCGGCTCGTCGGCCGCGAGACATTCGACGCGCGCGGCCTGCACTCCCCGGCTCCGCACGACAGCGGCGTGTGGCGCTTTCTGGAGCTCGTCTACCCGCGCTTTCCCTCCGAGGCCGTGATCTCGCTGCGCGAGGGCAACACGCCGCTCCACGCCAGCGCGGCGCTGAGCGAGTTCGTCGGAATCGAGCAGGTCAAACTCAAGCACGAGGGTCTCAATCCGACGGGTTCCTTCGCGGACCGCGGCATGACGGTGGCCGTCAGCCGCGCGCGAGCCAACGGCGCGCGCCACCTCGTGTGCGCTTCGGCGGGCGCCGCCGCGGCGAGCCTCGGCGCCTACGCGGCGCGCGCCGGACTTCCGTGCACGGTGCTCGCGCCGGCCGCGGCGCACGCTCCCGCCAAGCTCGCCCAAGCGCGTGCGTGCGGCGCACGCGTGGTGCTCGTGCGAGCGGACTGCGAGCGCGTGCGTGCGCTGGCCCGCGACCTCGCGCACGCGGAGCAACTCGACCTGCTGGACGCGTGCAACCCGTTCCGCATCGAGGGCCAGAAATCGGTCCTATTCGAGCTGCTCGTCCAGCTCGCTTGGCGCGCTCCAGACTGGATCGCGCTGCCGCTCGCGAACTACGGCAACTGCAGCGCCTTCGCGAAAGCGCTGCGCGAGGCGCGTTACCTCGGCCTGATCGAGCGCCTGCCGCGCCTGCTCGCCGCAGGCTCCCTGCCCGATCCAGCGTCGCACGGCGCGCGGCGCGCGCTTTGCGCCATCGAGGAAACGCGCGGGCAGGCGCTCGCGATCACATCCGAACAGGCCTTTGAGGCGAAGCGCGCCATCGACCGCGCGGGCCTAGGCTGCGATCTCGCGAGCGCCGCCGGCCTCGCCGGGGCGCGCGAGTTCGCGCGGCGCGGCGGAATCGGCCCTGAGGAGAGCGTCGTCGTCGTACTCGACAGCCACGCGCTCGGGGCGCACGCCGCGTCCGACGCCCTCGGGGACTCGGTCGAAGCCGACCTCGGCGCGCTGCGCGCGGCGAGAACGGGCTAGCTCACTCGCGCGCGACTTCCCACACATCCGCGCCGAAGAAATCCCACGGAATGCGGCCCTCGTCGCACTGGGCGTCGACCGAGAACTGCAGGTCGACGAAGTACACGATCTGCGCGACGCTCGCTGGACGCAGGTTGCGGCAGCCGTGGGCAACGCCCGGGGGAATGCGCACGAGGCGCGAGTTGCCGTCGCCGAGCACCAGGCGCATCCGCGCGCCCTCGGTCGGCGAGCCCTGGCGCAGGTCCGCGAGCACGAGCAGCAGCTTGTCCGACGGCGGGACATACCACACATCCGTCTGACGCTTGTGCAGGTGGAAGGCCTTGATCGCGAGCGGATCGAGCGTGCTGAAGTTCACCTGTCGCACGACAAAGCCGGGCAAGTCGCGGTGCAGTCCACCCTCGAGCCGACCGAGCTCCGTCAGCGCGCCGCCGTCATCGTTGAAGCGCTTGAGCTCGACCTGCTGCACGCCTTCGATGCGCGGCTTGGCCGTGTAGTCCTGCACGGAGTAGCGTTCCTGCGCGCGCTCATTGAACTGGGTCATGCCATGGGTCCTCGTGCAGGCAGGATAGCGTCTAGGCTCTCCGCGCGAGAAGACCGCTCAGAGCCGCGGGGCCGTAGCCGTAGCGGGCGGCGAGCTCGTCGATCTCCCTGAGCAGGTCCGTGCCGCGCAGGTCGCTCCACTCCGCGAGCGAGTCGACGGCCTCGCGTGCGGTCTGCGCGGTCGAGCGCGAGAGCTCCGCCACAGCCGAGCGCGCTCGCTCCAGATCGAGCTCGCGCTCGGCGAGCGCGGCGATCCACCTGAGGCTCGACTCGTCGAGAGCCTCGAGGCGCACGCGCAGGTAGCGCATGCCGGTCGTCTCGCGCGCCGTCTCGGCGAGCTGGTTCCACTGACTCCAGATGCGCGCCGTCTGCTGCAGGGGTGTGCCACGCATCAGCACGGGTGCGTGGCGCTCGAGGAACGAGCGGTCGGTGCTGCGCGTGCAGAACAACCGTGAGCGCCACAGCGAAGCGAGCGCTGCCGAGGGCGAGCGAACGATGTGCACGACCACCGTGCCCGCGGGCAGGCACTCGCCATAGGGCGCTGCGTACCACGAGGCCTCGCCCGCGAGCTCCGACGGCCACGGCGGAACTCCCAGCTCGAGCCGCTGGGGATTGAAGTGCTCGGCGTGGCCACACGAAATCCCCAACCGACGCAGGAGCGCGGCAATGTGGCCGGTGCCAGAGCGGGGGCAGCCCGTGACGACGATGCGGCGAGGCATGGGGAGGGCCAGAGCATCGTCCAAGACTCCTGCCCCACCTGAAGGCGAGTCGCGCGTTCGAAGTCGGTTCCCCGCCCGCACGCCCCTGCGTACACTCCGCGCGACCATGTCCCCCACCCGCCGCGACGAACGTTCTTCCTGCCCCGCCTCACCGGCCAAGCGCGAGCTCGTGACCAAGCCCGTCCACGAGACTTCGAGCCTCGACGAGCTGCTCGAGTCGGCCCTGCCCGCCTTCGGCGCGGCCTACCTGCGCCGCGTGTGGACGCTGCTCGACGAAGCCATCGGCAAGGGCCTGCCGATGACGGTCGCGATCTCCGGCCCCGTCACCGTCTCCGGGCAGCACTACACATGGCTCTCGCCCCTGCTCGAAACCGGCTGGTTCTGTCTGCTCTCGACCACCGATGCGGTCTGCTACCACGACGGACACCGCGCCCTCGACGGCGCGCGCAAGCACCCCTTCCACGAGGTGCCGATCTTCGGCGACGACGGCGCACTGCGCGACGAAGCGATCATCCGCGTCACCGATGTCGGCTTCGACGAGGATGTGTTGCTCGATCAGGACCGCTTCCTGCGCGCGCTGCTCAAGCGCCCCGAGTTCCAGCGCAAGATGACGGGCACCGAGTTCCGCCACCTGCTCGGCCGGTTCTACGCGGCGCAGGAACGCAAGAACGGCGTGAGCGAAGGTCTGCTCGCGCAGTGCTCGCGCCTGGGCATTCCGATCTTCGTCGGCGCGCCCGGCGACGGCAGCGTGTTCCTGAACTCGATGGCGCTGTGGGCGATCGAGCAGGCCAGCGGCGCCAAGAGCGACGCCCATCGCTTCGATCTCGACCTGCACGCGGAGGTGTTCGAGAGTTGCGCCTACCACTACTGGGGCGTCACCGAGTCGCAGACGCGCCAGCTCGGCACGCTGATCCTCGGCGGCGGCGTGCCGAAGAACTTCAACCTGCAGCCGGAGCCGGCCCTGAGTCAGGTGCTCGGCATCGAGGAGGTCGAGGGCTACCAGTACGACATCCAGATCACCACGGCACCCGTCACCGACGGCTCGCTCTCGTCCTGCCCGCCGGCCGAAGCCGTCACCTGGGGCAAGGTCGACAAGTCGGTCTACAAGAAGACCACCGAGTCGATGCAGTGCGACTACTCGATCGTGATGCCGTTCCTCGCCAAGGCCCTGCTCGACAAGCGCGCGCGCTTCGAGCGCTGGGCCGAGCGCATGGGCCGCGAGGAGCTCTTCAAGAAGCACCCCGCCGCTCGCGGCTACCTGCGCGAGCGCGGTGGCTACCAGCTCTTCACGCGCCGCGACGAGCTCGTCGCCAAGCTGCTCAAGCGCGTCAAGCAGGAAGTCCCGCGTCTGCGCAAGGAATCCAAGTATCCGCTCGCGTGAGCCACGCGTGGCGCGCGCTCACCACAGCGCCGTCGCGCCGCTCTTCACGGTCTCGGCGCTCACGCGGCGGCCGCGCAGCCCGTGCCACAGACCGAGCGCCTTGGCGAGCACGGCCTTGGCGCGGCCGCGAAAAAATCCATCGACGAGGGCAAGCGGCAATGTCGCGATGTCGAACGCGAGAAAGCGCAGCCATTCGCGGCGGCCGCCCCAGCGGCGCAGGAAGTGCACCGAGTTGACGGCCATCATGTACTTGCGCCGCGGGTTGTAGCCGCCACCGGTCGAGCTCGACGGCGCGTGCCACGCGCGCACGGAGCCGATGCAGGCGCTCTTGAATCTCGCGCGCAGCAAGCGCCGCCCGAGGTCCACGTCCTCGGTGTACGCGAAGTAGAGGTCGTCGAAGAGCTCCTCGCCGCCGAGCGCGCTCGCGCGCACGAGCAGCGCGCAGCCGGGCACATAGTCGACCTCGAGCGTGCGGCGATACTCGTCCGCGTCGAGTTGGCCGAAGCCGCGCAGGTCCGAGAGGTTCTGGCGCCAGTTGAGCACGCCACCCGCGGCCCAGATGCGCGTGGGATCGTCGCGCCAGAGCACGCGCGGACCGACCGCCGCGAGCCGTTCGTCCGCGTCGAGCGCGCGCACGAGCTCGCGCACGCAGTGCGACTCGAGCGTCAGGTCGTTGTTCACGACGAGGAACGCCTCGGCGCCCAGCTCGCGCGCCCGCGCGGCACCGCGGTTGTTGCCGCCGCTGTAGCCCAAGTTGGCGCCGGTCTCGAGCACCTCGACTCTTGGGCACGAGCGCCGCACGCGCTCACACGAGCCATCCGTGGAAGCGTGGTCGACGACGACCACGGCGTGCAGGGGCGGAACCTGCGCGAGCAGCGACTCGACGCAGCGGAGCGTGTCCACGCCCCCGTTCCAATTCACGATGACCGCGACGACGCGCATCGCGACCTCATCGGTTCTCGAGCGGCGCGACCTCGCTCACGCCGCTCGCGATCTCGCCGTCGACGACGCGCGTGCGCAGCTTCGCGCCCACGGAAATTCCTTCCACGCCCGTCACGGGCTCGCTGCGCCCCTCGACATAGGTGATCGAGTAGCCGCGCGCGAGCACGCCGAGCGGTGAGAGCGCTGCGAGGCGATCCGCGATCGCCTCGATGTCGCGTCGCCCGCCCTCGAGTGCCTTCGCGACTCCCGCCCTCAGGTGCGCTCGAGCGACATCGACGCGCGAGGAGCGACGCGCGAGCTCCGCGGCTGGGCTGCGCCGCTCGAGTCGTCGCCGCAGATCCGCGAGCCCCGTCGCCGCTCGCGCTCCGAGCCCGCGCACGGAGGCCGAGAGCACGCGCTCGAGCTGACCGAGGCGCTCGCGGCGGGCGTCGAGCAGTCCGCGCGCCGAGCGCAGCACGCTCGAATTCGCCGCGCGCTCGATGCGCTCTCGCCGCGCGTCGAGCTGCGCCGTCAGCGCCTCAGCCAGGTGCCCTTCGAGGCGCTCGAGCCCGTCCACGAGCGCGTGGCGATCGGGGATCACCTGCGTGGCCGCGTCGGTGGGCGTGTGCGCGCGGCGGTCGGCGACCAAGTCACACAGGGTCGTGTCGGTTTCGTGCCCCACACCGGACACGACCGGCACGGGGCACTCCCAGATCGCTTCGGCGACCGCGAGCTCGTTGAACGCCCACAGGTCCTCCACCGAGCCGCCGCCGCGCGTCACGACCACGATGTCGACACCGCTCGCGGCGACACGCCGGATCGCCGCTGCGACGCTCGCGGCCGCGCCCGCGCCCTGCACGCTCGTGTGGGCGAGCACGACTGGATACAGCGGCCAGCGCAGCGTGCGCGTGCGCAGGAAGTCCTGAAACGCGGCGCCGTCGCGGCTCGTCACGACCCCGACGCGCCGCGGCATCTGCGGGACGGGCCTGCGGCGGTCGAGCCAGCCGCGCGCCTTCAAGTCGACCTTGAGTCGCTCGAGTTGCGCCAGCAGGGACCCCAGCCCCGCGGGCTCGACGCGCTGCACGATGATCTGGTAGCGGCCACGCTGGCCGTAGACCTCGAGCTTGCCGTGCACCACGACCTTGTCGCCTTCGCGCAGCGGCTGGCGCAGGGCGGTTGCGGCGGCGCTGCGCCAGATCACGCAGGCCACCTGAGCGTCGATGTCCTTGAGATCGAAGTAGATGTGACCGGACGCCACGGGCCGGCCGCCCGACACCTCGCCTTCGACCGCGACGCGACCGAGGCCTTCGAGCGCACCGCGAATGCGCTGCGTGAGGTACGAGACGCTCCAGGCGCCCTGCGCCGCGTTGCCTCGCACGGGTGTGTCGAACATCTCGCTCACCGCGTGGTGTTATCGCGGGCGTGATCGCGAGCGTCAACCCGAGCGCGGCGGCGTCGCGCCCTCGTCGGGCTCGGACAGCCCCGGCAGCACGGCCGCATCCCAGTCGGCGTGAACGGCGCGCGGCAGGAAAATGCGGAAACGATCGTCCAAGAACGGTGTTTTCTCCTCGCCGCGCAGCGCAGCGCCGCCCTGGAGCTCGAGCAGGAAGCCGCGCTCCTGCCGCACGATCCGCAGCACATCGGCGAACACGCGACTCTCGAGGGACCCGCTGCGGTCGAGGCGCTCGAGGTGCACCTCGCGCAGCACGCCGTCGAGCACGCCACCCATGCTCTTCACGCGCCAGTAGCCCTCGCTGGCATCCTGTTTCAGCAGGCGATTGAGCGCGCCCCTCACATAAACAAGGCTCCAGCGACCATCGTCGACGCGCACGGGGAGCTCGCCGTGTCCAAACAACTCGCCCAACGGCTCGGCCCAGCGCGTGGGGTCGCAATCGAGGATCTGCAGTCTGCGCACACCGCCTTCGATCGGCGTGCCATCGATGCTCTGCCCCGGCCCAAACGCGACGCGCTCTCCGCCGCGCATCTCGTAGCCCGACTCCAGCACGATCTCCAGCGTGCGCGCGGCGCGGCTGCCCTCGAGCCGCAGGCGCTCGCCATACAGGCTGCCCGCGAGCCGGCCACGACCGTCGAGCACCCGAAACAGCGCCGGGCCGATCCAGCCTTCGCCGAGATGTCCGGCCTCGAGCAGGTCGAGCGATGTGAACCCCTCGACCGCGAGGAGCGCGCGCAGCCCGCGCGTGAGCGCGGCTTCGCGCGCAAGGCGCTGCTCATCGATCGGCTCGGGCGCGGGTTCGCTCGCCACCGCAAGCTCCTCGGCCGGAAGCTCGGGCACGAAGGCCTTGTCGGGCGAGGGCTTGGGAATGCGCAGCTCGTCGAGATTGCGCAGGAAGCGCAGCCACTCGCGCTCGCGCGCGATGCGTCGCTCGTCCGCTGCCGCGATCTCGGCGCGCAAGCGCAGGATTTCCTCACCATGCTGCTCGCAGCTGCGCACCGAGCGCGCTCGCCGAAGTTCCGCCTCGAGCTCGGCCACCCGCGCCACGGACAGCTCCAAATCCGCCTGCAGCAGGTTCGCGCGCTCGAGCGCCGCTTGCGCACTCTCGGCTGCCGACGCATTCAGCACCGAGAGCCGCGCGAGTTCATCGCGCTGCTCGCCACCGTCGCAGCCGGTCGCGAGGACGAGCAACGCCGCTGCCGCGGTGCGCTCAGCGAGTCGCCTCTGCCGACGTTCCATCGCCCGCCTTCGACGCCCCAACCGCGGCGTTCTTCCCCGCCGCATTCTTCCCATCCCCCCGCTCGCGCACGAGCTCGGCGATCGGTCCGCGCAGCTCGCCGCGCGAAAGCAGCGTCGGCTCGAGTTCGTCGACGCGCGCGCCATCGATCCACACGGCCGCGTTTCCATGGGGTGCGCGGCCCCACAGAATCCACTCCTGCGCCGCGCCGCGTCCAACACCACGCGGCGTCGAAAAGAGCGCGCGGACGGGGCCGTCCTCGCCGGCGGGCAGCGTGCCGAGCGCGATTCCGTGCTCGTCGCGCACCTCCGCGTCGCCCCCGAGCGAGGGCTCGCGCGAGAGCAGGAACAGTTCCCCCTCTTCGAGCGCGAAGCGCTCGCGCAGCGCCTGCGACTCGAAGCGCTGACGCCCCTCGTCGGGGTACAGCCGCGCCAGCCGCACGCGCGCCTTCGCGGCCACGGCCATCCACGCCTCGACCGGCTGCGCGCGGTCCGCGATCTGCGGCCGCGCATTCCGCGGCAGCGCGCGCGAGCGCAGCTCCAGCAGGCCCGTCGCGAGCAGCGCCGCGAGAGCCACGATCAGCGCGAGCGGCAGGTAGCGCTGCGCGAGCGGCGCGTTCACGGCTTGGGCCACTCTTCCTTCTTGTTCTTGTTCCAGAAGCGCTGGTACTCCTCGGGGCTCAGATCCCTCTGCCCGGAGAGACGCCCGAGCGCGGTGGCCGTCGGAGCCGCGATCGTGTCGTAGCGCTCGCGCGCGATCAGGTCGTTGACATTCGAGTCCACCTGACCCTTGGTCGACATCAGCAGCTTGAGCAGCGCCTCGAAGGTCGACTTGCGCACTTCCTGCGAAGCGTCGGCGAACTCGCCGAGCGCCTCCGCCGCCGCGGCCTGAATCTTCGCGTTCTCGTCGTTCAGCAGGTCGATGAGCGGCTTGCGGCCGGTTTCGTGCTTGGTCTTGCCGAGCTTCAGGATCAGCAGGCGCTGCAGCGGAATGTCCTTCTTGTGCGACTTCTCGCCGATCCACTTCAGGTACACCGGCACGCACTCGGGCTTCATCTCGCCGAGCGCGGTCGCAGCGGCGAGGAACAGCTTGTTCTCGCGCACGCCATCCTTGTCTTCCTGCCGCTTTTCCATGAAGCACTTGTCGAGCTGCTTCACGATCGCCGCACGGTCCTTCGCGCCCGAGGCGGCGAACTCCTGCACGAGCTTGTCGATCACCGAGATCGCCTCGCTGTCCTCCTTGCCGCGCTTGCTCGCATGTCCGCCGAGCTGCTCGCACAGCGCCTTCACCTCCGGACGGCCGTCGGCCGGCGTCGGAGCCGGGCCCTGGAGCGCGAGAGGCGGTGCGAACGCGCGCGGAGCCGTGGGTGCGCAGACGAGGGCCAGAACGAGGGCGACGTGCATAAAGGACCCTTCCGAGAGGTACCGAGGATCAGCCCCAAGGCTAGCGGGGCTCGCCCGTCCGCGCGACAACTCCCGTGCCACCGAGGGCGTCGAGAAGGCCGGCGGCCTTGGCGAGGGTCTCCTCGTCTTCGGCGGCAGGGTTGGAGTGCCATGTGATGCCTCCACCGACGCGAAAACCCAGCTCGCCCGTCCAAGGGCCGGAGCCCAGCGCGGGACGCCACTGGAGCGTGCGGATGAGGATGTTGAAGGCCGCGCGGCCGCGCAGGTCCGCGAAGCCCATGGAGCCGCAGTAGAAGCCGCGCCCCTCGCCCTCGAGCTCGGCGATGACCTCCATGGCGCGCAGTTTCGGCGCTCCGGTGATCGAACCGCCCGGAAAGAGCGCCGCCAACACATCGCACGCGTCCACTCCAGAGGACACCTCGGCCACCACATCGGCCAGCAGGTGGTGCACGCGCGCATAGCTTTCTAGGCGCGGAAAGCCCTCGACCCACACGCCGCCGGCTCGCGCCACGCGCCCGAGGTCGTTGCGCTCGAGATCGACGATCATCGCGAGCTCCGCGCGGTCCTTTTCGCTCGCCAGCAGCGCCTCGCGCGTCCGCGCGTCCTGCTGCGGCTCAGCCGCGCGCGCGATCGTGCCCTTGATCGGCCGCGTGCGCGCCACTCGACCGTCGAACTCGAGCAGCAGCTCCGGCGAGGCCGACAGCAGCGCTCCGCCCTCGAACTCGGCGAACCCCATGTACGGCGCCGGATTGCGCTCGCGCAGTCGAGCGAACCAGCGGTCCGGCCCGCCGCGCACGGGCGTGGTCATGCGGTGAGCGAGGTTGGCTTGGTAGACATCGCCCGCGGCGATGAAGCCCCGGCAGCGCTCGACGCGCGCCATGTGCTCCGCGGACGACACCACACGCTGCACGGCGCCGCAGGCGAGCTCCTCCGCTTCCGGCGCACTCGCGAGCGCAGCGCGCAGCGCGCGGGAGCGCTGCGCGAGCGCAGCGCGTCCGTCGCCGGGTTCGTCGCCGAGCACCAGCCATGTGCGGCGCTCGCGCTCATCCCGCACCAGAAAGTCCACATACAGGCCACCGGCGACGCGCGGAAAGTCCCACGGCTCGTTCGCGCAGCGCACCGCGGGTTCGCCCTCGACGCCGAGGTCGTAGGCCAACGCCCCGAGAAAACCACCCGCGAACATCCCGGGCACGGCGTCGCCACCGGCATCCTCGAGTTCGCGCAGCAGCTCGCGCGGCGCGAGCACGCTCGCGCGTGGCCGCGGCGGAAGCGGATCGAAGCCCAAGACGCTGCAGCGGCTCGGATAGCCGCGCGCGCTCTCCAGCAGCACCCGCGCTCGACGAGCGCGCAGGCGCGGCAGAGCGGCGCAGAGCTCGATGTCCCCGAGCTCCTCGACCACCGCTCGCAGGCGATAGGTCACGCGCGACCTCGTCAGGCCTGCGCGCGCGCCGCGAAACTCGCCGCGTGCGTGCGGTGGTACCACAGCCCGACGAATGTCCCGAGCGCGAGCACGAGCGCCGACACGAGGAACGGCGCGCGCGATCCCTGCAGGCTGAACACGAGCCCGGCGAGCAGCGGCCCGACCATGCGCGCGAGGCTCGCGACGGACTGCTGCATCCCGAGGAACGCGCCCTGCTCGTCGGCCGGAGCCGCGCGCGAGAGCAGCGAGCTCACAGACGGGTTGGAGAGCCCGAACCCAAACGGCATCACCACGCACCCGACGATCACCCACGCGAAGCTCGGCGCGAGCCCGACGATGGCGAGTCCCAGCCCGAGCAGGGCCGGACCGGCGACCACGAGCCGCGTCTCGCCGAAGCGCGGCGCGATGCGGCGGATCAGGCCGCCTTGGATGATCGCGGAAATGATGCCGACCACGAACAGGTAGCGTCCGGCGTAAGGCGCGGCCGCCATCTTCTGGGCCATGGTCGCCTGCTCGATCGCCGTCTCCATGCCGAAGTAGGACGGGAAGTTGGCCAGCCCGAACAGGATGAACATGCTCTCGAAACCGGCGAAGGCCGTTACGAACAAGAACGAGAGCAGCAGCACGCCGCCGATGCGCGAGTCCGAGAGCGCGTGCCGCAGCTGCTCTCCGCCGTAGGCACGCGAGCCCCCGCGCCGCGCGGGCTCGGGCAGCTTGAGCCAGCCGAACAGCGCCGCCGCGAGCGAGAGCCCCGCCGCGGCGAGCCCCGGAGCATGGATCGAATAGCGCGCCAGCTCGCCGCCGAGCGCGGGACCGAGCGTGAAGCCGAGCCCGAACGCCGCTCCGACGAGCCCGAGGCCCTTGGTGCGATTCTCCGGCGTGGTCACATCCGCGATGTAGGCGTTCGCAGTCGAGATGTTCGCGCCGAAGAAGCCCGCCAGCATGCGCGAGGCAAACAGCACATACAGGATCTGGCGCGGAGCCGCCTCGGGCCCGAAAAGGAAGCGCGCGACCTCGTCGCTGTATCCGAAGGCGAGGTACGCGAGCGCCGTGCCGATGAGTCCGCCGACGAGCACCGGCTTGCGGCCGATGCGGTCCGACAGGCGGCCCCACATGGGCGCGAACAGAAACTGCATGCCGGAGAAGCAGGCGAACAGGACGCCGAGCTCCGTCTCGCTCGCCTCATAGGCGGTCGAGTAGATCGGCAGCAGCGGAATCACGATCCCGAAGCCAAGCAGGTCGATGAAGACCGTCAGAAAGATGAACAGGAGCGGCGAGCGTCCGCCGACATCGCGCTGGGCTGCATTCGACATGGGCGCGCAGTCTAGCCCGAACGACTCGCCGCACGCGCACGCGGCGATCCGCGCCACCCCGTGCCGCGCCGCGCGCTCGCCCGCCGGACATTTTTTCCCCCGCACGGGAGTGCGCCGCTCCCGGTGCACGCACGCGGCCGTCGAATGGCCGATAGAACGAGCACCATGAAGTCGATCCTCCCGCTCGCCCTCGTCGCCTCCGCTGTCGCCTCGCTCGCCTTCGCTGCCAGCTCCGGGCAGGAGGCGCCGCTCGAGCGCCTCGCCGCGCTCGAAAAGGAACTCGCCGAGCTGAAGAGCAAGGTCGCCGGACTCGAGCAGGGAGGCGCGAACACGGACCTCGGCCGCGCGCTCGCCGAGGAGCGCGCGCGCAGCGAGGCGCTCGTCGCGTGGGCGCGCGCCCAAGGCGCCGCCGCGGTCTCCCTGCAGGCGACGCTCAAGGACGCGCGTGAAAAGGGCTTCACCGCGGGGATCAACCCGGCATCGCGCGAGGCCCTGCTCTCCGGCTTCGAGTCGCTCGCCACCTCGCTGCGCAAGCTGCCGAGCCCGGAAACGGCCGAGCCGGCCGACGCGCGGGAGAAGCGCGCCCCGGAACGCCGCGGCGCGCCCGCGAAATAGCACCTCGACGCGCGCGAGACCGATGCAACCTTCACCAGCGTGCGCCACAATGGCGCGCGATGGCGCGCAAGCTGTTCACCCCGGCCCAGGCCAACCGCACGCTTCCGCTCGTGCGCCGCATCGTCGACGACATCCTCTCGAAGGGCCGGAGCTTGCGCCGACTCGCGCCGCAGCACGGTGAGCCCGCGGCGCGCGAACGCATGGAAGCGCTCGGCGCCGAGATCGAGTCCTTGATCGACGAGCTGCGCCACATCGGCTGCGACTACAAGGACTTCGCCTTCGATACTGGCCTCGTCGATTTCCCCGGCGCGATCGACGAGCGGCCCGTGCTCCTGTGCTGGCGCAGCGACGAACCACGCGTCGAGTGGTATCACGCGCACGACGCAGGCTTCGCGGGTCGCACGCGCATTCCCGAGGACTTGCTGGTCGAAGGACCCGCCGCTCGAGCGTGAAGCGCAACACGCGAACTCCGTCAAAATCGCGCGGTCGCAGGGACGAGTCGCCCGAGCGCTCGCGGCCGCAAGTTCCCGCCGCGCGCCCACCCAGCTCCACTGCGCCATCGACAGCGCGCACGCTCGGCGAGCATGTCGCCCTCTACCTCACGGAGCTCTCCGCGGCTCGCGGTGCTTCCGAGCACACTCTGCGCGCCTACGCCAAGGACCTCGCGGAGTTCGTGGAGCACGCCACGGCGCTCGAGATCACAGAGCCCGCGCTCGTGACCGCGCGCACGCTGCGCGGCTTCCTGTTCGCGCTCGACGAGCGCGGCCTCGCGCGCAGCTCCGCGCGCCGCAAGCTCTCCGCCGTGCGCTCGCTCTTCGGGCACCTGCTCGAACGCGGCGTCATCGAGCAGCACCCCGGCAAGGCGCTGCGCTCAGGCAAGGTCGCGCGCGCGCTGCCGGGCACCATCGACGCGAGCGAGCTCGACCACCTGCTCGCATGCTGCGACCTCTCCAAGCCCCTCGGTCGCCGCGATCGCGCCCTGCTCGAGTTCGTCTACTCCGCCGGCACTCGCGCCGCCGAAGCCGTGTCCCTCGACCTGCGCGACTTGGACCTCGCCTCCGGCGTCGCCCGCGTGCGCGGCAAGGGCCGCAAGGAACGCCTCGTCGGCATCGGCTCCCGCGCCCGCGCCGCCCTCGAGGCCTACCTCTCCGACCCAAAGCGCCCCGCCCCCACAGACGGGCGCGCAGTCTTCTTGAACGCCCGCGGCGGCCGCCTCACCACCCGCGCCCTCGGCCTGATCCTCGACCGCGCCGCCCTGCACTCCGGCCTCCCCAAGAAGCTCCACCCCCACCTCCTGCGCCACTCCTTCGCCACCCACCTCCTCGACGCCGGCGCCGACCTCAAGTCCGTCCAAGACCTCCTCGGCCACGCCCACATCACCACCACCCAGATCTACACCCACGTCTCCATCGAACGCCTCCACCAAGTCTACGCCCACTCCCACCCCCGCTCCGGCCACCCCTAACCGCGCAGCGAGCGGTAGCGAGCCAGCGATCGCAAGCGCAGAGAGTGGTGATCCCAAGGGGGTAAGCTGCGGGCCGGCGACTGCGCCGCAGTCGGCGGATGCGAAGACGCCTTGGCGTCTTCGCAAGCAGAT
>Ga0194131_10002670_pt1 | contig 29094 bp, 28 predicted proteins | sample TA2KigO120mmetaG_FD_148631 | JGI IMG/M metagenome (GOLD analysis project Ga0194131, IMG submission 148631) | Freshwater microbial communities from Lake Tanganyika, Tanzania - TA2015053 Kigoma Offshore 120m | ecosystem: Environmental > Aquatic > Freshwater > Lake | place: Tanzania: Lake...
CGAGCCAGGCGGTCTCGGCGAGCATTTCCGGCTTCGCGTACTGATCCTTCCGCGCGCCCGATGCCGCGGGTGCGGCCGCCGGCGGGGCCACGGTGGGTGCCGCCGGCGCGCACGACGCCGCGAGCGACGCCGCTCCGGTCATCGCCAGGAATGAACGTCGATTCATGGGCATCCTGTGCTCCTTCGCTTCTCTCGTAATCGTTCGCCAGATGTCGGGTGCTTCAGCCATGCCCGAGATCCCTGAGCTGCGCCGAGATCTTCTCGAGCGCGGCCGCGCGATCCAGAACCCCTTCGTGACGCGTGAGGGTGATGCGCCATTCGCCTCGCCCGGCCTCGACGATCTCCGCGTCGTAACCGGCCTTGGCCCCCTCCCACGGCACCGTCGAAAGCGCCGGGGCGTGGTCGGTCAGGACCGTGAGCGCTCCGGTCTTCAGTTTCGCGAGCGCCTCTTTCGCCTTCATTGCCGGGTAGGGACACATCTCGCCGCGTACGTCCAGTTTCACCGTGGCTCTCCTTCCTTCGATTCGTTCAGGGCAGCCGACGGATCACGATGGTGCCGATCCACGCCCCGACCGCTAGCGCCGCGGCGAAGACCCAGCCGCTGACCGCGAGTGACGGCACGGCCGAGAAGAACGCGCCGATCGTGCACCCGATCGCGATGCCCGCGCCGTACCCCATCAACACGCCCCCGCCGATCGCCTGTACGTAGCGTGAACGGTGCCGCGGCACCCGGATGCGAAACTCGCCCGATGCCTGCGCCGCGCCAAAGGATCCAACGATCAGACCGAGATCGAGCGCGAGCGTCGCGGTCAGCAACCCCTCGTCACCAAGCGTGAGATTGCACCCATCGAACTGATCCGTGCCGATGAGCGTCCCCGCACCCATCCCGAACAGGCCGGTGATCCGCTCCGCCCAGGCCGAGAGTTCGCCGGTGACACCCAGGGCGTGGTCGTAGGTGAACGACATGATGTTGAGGATGGCCAGTGCTATGCCGCCGACCACGTAGGGCCAGGCCTGCCTCAGGAACCGTCGCTGGATCGCGGTGAGATGCTCGCCGAAGGTGATCGCTGGAGCGCCCGGACGGCTCGACATCGGCGGGAAGTCCGGGGCGTCGCGTGTCTCCCACCAGAGCACGGCCAGGTAGAGCAGGGCGAGAACGCCGATCACCAGCACGATCGACCACCCGTAACCGATGAGCCGTGGGAACCAGAGCGCCTGCATCGCGCCGATGTGTACCTGCCACCACCAGTTCCAGCTGTGCGCGGCCACGCTCAATCCGGCGAGAATGCCCCCCAGCGCGACGAGCGAGCCGACGTAGCCCTCGCCGATCCGGAACAGGGTCCCCGACACACACCCGCCGGCCACGACCATCCCGATTCCGAACAGGATTCCACCGACCACGAGATGGAGGCCCACCGGGAGAATGTGCGCTCCGGACGGCAGATCGCCGAACGAAGGGTCGGGCACCAGCCGCGCCATCAGCAGGGTGAACCCCGGCGTGGCGATGAGGAGGCCGGTGATCGCCGCACGAAGCAAGCGCCCGTCGCGGAGCAGGAACAGATCCCGGAACGCCCCGGCGAAACAGAAACGGCTTCGCTGCAGGATCACCCCCAGCGCGAGGCCCACGCCCCACCAGACGATGATGCTCGCCCCGGCCCGCCCAAACGCGTAGGTGGCAATCGCCAACGCCACGATCAGCGGAATGCCGACCGACACGAAGCGGGAATTACGCCCGAACGACGCGGGGAGCGCGTGCGCCACTTGCCTGAATCGTTACCTGACTAAAGAGATCGAGTTACTCGTCATTATCGGTCGGGCCTGGCAAGAAGTCAAGCAGAAGCGGTCCCCGCACCGTGACTGCCTCGATAGGGAGTGCTGGCTGGTCTTCGGTCGCGCACGCCGGCGGGATGCAGCGGCGGCGGAGCCTCCGAGACCACGGCGCTCAACTCGACACCTCGACGAAGGATATCCTGAATTCCTGCGGGTGCCGGACGATGACCTACAGAACCTGATCCAGACCGCGGCCCACTGGTGTGTAGGCCGTCACACCACCCGCGCCTCACAAGCCCGGACGGCGCGCGTGACCGCCTTGGGCTCATCGCGACTCACCCTCGTCGCGCGCACGTGCCGCCTGTCTACGCTTCCGGCTGCAGCGAGTCGATCCGGCGTTCAATCGCCTGATCGTGGGTACGTCGTTCCCTCCTGCACGCGCGGCCGCGCCGGGATCTTCCGCACGATCTTGGCCCGAACCGTCTAGGCCGACGGTTAGCACGAGGCTCTTCGACGCCGTCGATCGGTACGAGGCGGCGCTCGCCACAGTCCCCCCGCGTGTCGGTTCGCTCAAGAGGAATCCACGCAGTCCCGGTGTCTGCTCGGGTAGGGCTGCGCGGACTGGGCACACCGGAGCTTGTTTCGCCCGCCCCCGGTGGATAGCCGTCGCCCGATCAGCGCCAGGCGCTGTCCCGATCCAGTTCTGCCAGCGCGTCGGCCTCGAGGTGAAGGTCGGTCGCGTCGAGCAACTCTTTTACTTGCGCCGGGGTGGTCGCGCTGGCGATCGGCGCGGTCATTCCCGGGCGCTGAATGATCCAGGCGAGGGAGACCTGGGCCGGCGTTGCACCGTGGGCGGCGCCGACCCGGACGATCGCGTCCAGGATCTTCCAGCCCCGCTCGTTGAAGTACTGGCGCTCGACTCCGGTCGCGCGGTGCGACGCGGGCATCGATTGTCCGCGCCGGTACTTGCCGGTCAGGAACCCGCTTGCCAGCGAGGAGTATGTGATGACGCCGAGGCCCCGCGCGCGGCACAGATCTTCAAGATCCCGTTCGTACTCCTCGCGCGAGTACAGGTTGTAGAGGGGCTGGAGCGACTCGAAAGCGACGCAGTCGTGGTACTTACTCTCGCCGAGGGCTTCGGCGAGGCGCCACGCGACATAGTTCGAGGCGCCGATGTAGCGCACCTTCCCTTGCCGGACGAGATCGTCGAACGCGCGGAGCATCTCCTCCATCTTCGTGTCGCGATCGTCGCGATGCGCCTGGTAGAGATCGATGTGATCGGTCTGCAGCCGCCGGAGCGACGCCTCGACTCCGTCCATGATGTGCTGTCGCGAGAGTCCCCGTTCGTTCGGCGCGTCCCCCATCGGCAGGCCCACCTTGGTGGCGACGACGACGGAATGCCGGTTGTTCCTCTCGCAAATCCAGTTGCCGAGGACAATCTCGGACTCGCCGCGTGTGTAGACATCGGCGGTGTCGATGAAGTTGCCGCCGCCCTCGACGAAAGCATCGAGCACCGCGTTCGAGGCGGCCTGGTCAGAGGTGCGCCCGAAGGTGTTCGTACCCAGGCAGAGGGCCGAAACCTTCAGACCGGTCCGGCCCAGATTGCGGATCTGCACGGCGTCGCCTCCTTCCATCCACGGCTTGTTCGCCGATTCGCGTGGCGGCGCGACGTCGGACCGTCAGAGCGAGCACAGTCACTTTAGGTCGCCGCGTCTATGCCTGGCATGCCCATCGGGGGCGTCACCGATGCGTCCCGCCACGCCGGGGCGTAGTGTGAAGTGGGATCGCCCCAGCGCGGGGCGAGGAGAGGTGGGCGACCCGGAGGTAAACGGGATGACTGAGAAGACGAAGGCCCCGGCGCGGCGTATGTGGCTCGATCCGTTCGATGTCCTCCTGGAGCCGACCAGAAATTGGGGCCTCACCTGGCCGTTCTCCATGTGGCCGAACCGTCCGGGCAACGGTCCAGGGGCGTGGGCTCCTCCCGTCGACCTGTTCGAAAAGAACGGACACTACGTCGTGAAGGTGGAGCTTCCGGGGATGAAGAAGGAGGAGATCACCATCACGGTTGAGCCGGACGGCCTAGTGCTCGCGGGGATGCGTAAGGAAGAGAAGGAGGTCGCCGAGGAGAGCTTCCACCGGATGGAGATCACTTGCGGCTCCTTCCATCGCTTCGTGGCGCTGCCCGAGGACGCCGACCTCGCCCATGCCGAAACGGTCTACACCGATGGCGTGCCCGAGGTCACTCTGCCGAGGGTGGCACGGACCACACCAAAGGCGAAGACCCTTCCGATCGGCTGACCCGGTCGGGGCGGTGGGCGGCCCGCCGTACGATTAATCGCGATGGCCCACGCCCAGGTTCGGGAGTATCGTGAACGGAGCCTCATCGACCGACCCCCCCTCCCGCCTCTTTGGGAGAGGGTCGGGTTGAGGGCGTCCCCATCCTGCGCCCGAGCATCACGCGCCAGGTCCACCACCGGCGGCGCGACGCGAGATCATCACTTCTTCGAGATCGTCCTGGACGAGGCGGACTGGCCGAACGGCGCTACCCTGTCCGGCCGCTCTCCTCCTCCGCGCGCCGCAGCATCGCCCGCATGTAGCCGATCGTGTAGGCCGCGCCGAGACGCGGATCTTCCCCCATCTGCGGCACGTGGTCCGGGATCGCCACGCCCCGGAAGCCCGATTCGTGGAGCGCCTTCATCACGAGGTACATATCCTGGTAGCCATCGTCGACGAACGTCTCGACGAAGTGCGGCATGGGCTTGTCGACGTTGCGGAAGTGGACCTTGAACAGCTTGTTCTCGGCCGCGAAATAGCGGATCGCGGTGATCGCGTCGGTACCCCACTGGCCGGAGCCACCCTCGAGCCAGCAGCCGACGCACAGACAGCTCCCCACGTTGGGGCTGTTGGCCAGCGCGAACGCTCTTTTGTATCCCTCGAACGTGCTGAAGATGCGCGGCACGCCGCCGAGTGGCGAGATGGGCGGATCGTCGGGGTGGATGCCGATCATCACGTTCTCGTTCTCCGCGACCGGCGCCACCTGCCGGATGAAGTGCGCGAAGTTCTCCCAGACCTCGTCGTCGGTGTAGATGCGCCCGTTCGTGAGCGGCAAGTGGAATTCGGTCGTGTGCCAGCGGCCGAAGGTCGCCTTCGCCAGGTCAAACGCGCGGGCGCTCGCGCCGCCGCGCGTCGTCTCCCGGTCGGTGCTCCAGATGCCGTTCGGCATGTGCGCGTAGGTGGTGTACGGGATTCCGGCCTTCCCCAGCGCCTGGAGGTGACGCTTGTACTCCTCGATCTTCGCCGGTCCCTCGGGCGTGTTGAGCACGATCGCCGGCTGGTTGTGGACGTCCCGATTGCCGAAGCCGTAGACCTGCAAACCGTTGTTCCGGAAATGCTCCTTTCGCTCGGCGTAGTAGGTTGCGCTCGACTTCGAGGCGTCGGTCCACAGCACGACGTGTTCGACCCCCATCTGGCGGATGAACGCCAGATCCTCGTCCTTCGCCTCGGGCGAGATCTGGGCAGTGACTTTCACGCCCGGCTGAACGCGGGTGAGGGGTCCGGTCACGGCTGGCACGGCTCTGGCTCCTTGTTCGCTTCGGTGGCCGATTCTACCTGCCGCGCGACACCCTTCACGCGGCCGTCGCCCACTCCGCGGAGAGGGACGCGGCCTGCCTGAATGGTCTGTTTGGCCCTGGAGTCGGCACCTGTGGCGGCTTCGAGTGTCGGCGGTCAGCCGAACCAATCCTTCGAACGGGCCTTCACGCCCACCCCACCAGGTGCTGAGAGAGCTGCTCGATACGGGTCCTGAGCACCTCTACCCGCCTTCCCGTGTCGGGGCGTCGATGCGAAAGCAGAGCTCCTCCCCGATCGTGCGCGTCTCGATCGATCCGTCCATCCCCTCGGCCGCACGGCGAAACCAGGCATCGTACGTCCGGAACATGCCCTTCGCACTGCCGCCCAGGCTGCGACCGGGAAAGGTGACAATCGTCCGCCGCGCGCGGTTGGCGCGCAGGACGCGCGTCCCCGCACCCGATTCGACCTGCTCGAGGTTGGGCAACACCTTCATGAGCAGGAGCACATCGATCTCCGGCCCGACCGACCAGTTCGGCGCGGTCACGTCCTCACCCGAGATCGTCGCGTCCACTCCGAGGGCGGTCAGGACTCGCGCCACCGCCCTGCCGATCGCGTCGTCCACCTCAATTGCGCGATACCGCGGGCCGCCGCGGCGTGGCCGCAGCCCCAGCCAGAGCGGGTTGAGACCGCAGCCGACATCGACGATGGAGCCGACCCGTTCGCCGGCGGGAAGCGCCCAGGTGAGGAACGTGTCGATCGTCGGCAGCCGCTCCCGGGTCGAGGCGTGCCAGCGCATGGCGGCTCGGCACGCGGCGTCGACCGCGGACGGATCGTTCGCGCGGGCCGCGTCCTCGATCGCGACGATCGCGTCCTCCAGAATCCGCGCCGAGCCACGGTACGCCCCGACCGTCTGGTGGAGGCGCGCCCGGGTCGCACGGACCCGATCCTCCGCCTTCATGCCGGGTCGCGATACGAACGTCAGAACGCGGGCGACGAAGGCGCGATCGATCGCCCGGTATGGCGGGCGCGCCTGGATCGCGGCGATGACCTCGGCGTCGCCATCATCGATGGGAGGCCGCCCCTTCATCGCCTCAGCGGCCCAGGCGCAAGCGTGCGGTGAGACGCGCCATGAAGGTCAGGTTGTGCAGCGTGGCCAGACGGGCGACCTGCGCGTCGTCGTTGCGGAACAGGTGATGGAGGTAGGCCAGGGAGAAGCGCGCACACGCGGGGCAGGAACACCCCTCGTCGATCGGCCCGCGAGCTCTGGCTTGCTTCTCATCGCGCAGGTAGATCCGATCGAACCATCCCGGCTGGCGCAGGTCGACTTGCTCCAGACCTTCCTGCACGTGGTAGAGGCGCCCCTGTCGGGCATCGCGGGTCGGCAGCGCACTGTCGAAAAGGGCATACCCCATCGCCGCGGCGCGCACGATGCTCTCCGGGTGGCCGATCCCGAGCGCGTGGAGCGGCAGTGGCGCCGGAACCAGTTCCCGCGTCCAGGCTAGGGTATCGACGAGCAGGTCGCCCGCGGCGTCGAGCGGCCATCCGCCGAAACCAAAGCCATCGAAACCGATCGCCAGTAGTTCCTCAGCGCAGTACTGGCGGAGCGCCTTCGACGCCCCGCCCTGGATCACCGCGAACAGGAGCGGACGGCGTTCGTGGGGCGCGATCCGATCGAACGCGCGCCGCCCCTCCCTCCCCCAGCGGATCGTGCGTTCCACCGAGATGCGATGGTCGGCCTCGCTATCGTCGGCGTGCCGGCAATCGTCCAGGCAGACCACGATGTCGGCGCCGAAGCCGACCTGCAGCGTCACGGTTTTCTCCGCGGTCAGGCGGAACGGTCGCGGCGCTCCCTCGGGCTGGAAGGTGATCCCGCGCTCCGCGATCGAGCCCCGCTTCGGCTGCTCGCGGACGAGCGAATAGATTTGAAATCCGCCCGAGTCGGTGAGGATCGGCCCGCGCCAGGCTGCCAGGCCGTGCACGCCGCCCAGCGCCCGGACAACGCTCGATCCCGGGTTCTGCATCACATGGAACGTGCTCATCACCAGGGCGGGCGCGCCGCACCGCTCCAGGTCATCCGCCGCCAGGCCGCGGACGAAGCCTCGCGTCGCGTCGGGCAGGAAAGCGGGAGTCGCGATTGCCCCGTGCGCGGTCTCGATCGGAGCGCTCACCGCTCCCTGGCCTCCCCGGTCCGGTCCCATTCCGCACCGGCGATAACCAGCGTGTACTCGCCGCGCGGGGGGACCGCGGCGAGGGCGCTCCGCACCTCGCTCAGCGGGCCGCGTTCCACTCGTTCGAACAGCTTGGTCAGGTCGTTTGCCAGCGCGCACGGCCGGTCGCCAAACACCACCTGCGCGTCCTCCATCGTCGCGAGGATGCGATGGGGACTCTCGTAGAAGATGAGGGTATGTGGGGCGTCGCGATCGATCGCGAAGAACCGCCGCCGGGCTGCCGAACGGCGGGGTGGAAACCCGCGAAAGGTGAAGCTGTGCACGGGAAGCCCAGACAGGACGAGCGCGCCGACGAACGCGGACGGTCCGGGGATGGCCGCGACCGGGATCTGCCGCTCGAGTGCGGCGCGCACCAGCGTGTAGCCGGGATCGCTGATCCCCGGGGTTCCGGCGTTGGTGACGAGGGCGACATCTTGCCCGTCCTCCAACACCCGGACGATCCGGCGGAGCGCGGACGCCTCGTTGTGCTCGTGGAACGGCGTCTGGCGTGCCGCGACGCCGTGGTGCTTCAGGAGCAGCCCCGTCTTCCGGGTGTCCTCAGCGGCGATGAGGTGGACCGACCGGAGCACGTCGATCGCGCGCAAGCTTATGTCGCTAGTGTTGCCGATAGGCGTCGCGACCAGGTAGAGCACGGACCAATCCTCGCATCGTCGGCGCGCGACGGCTACTCGAAGTCAGAACGTGTCGGTGCCCGGGATGAAGAGCTGTCGCGACGGGAACAGGGACGCGAGCTCGGCGCGGACAGCCGGTGGCGCGGCGAACGACTCTGAGGGTCGATACCCGAGAGCCAATTGCGTGAAGTCGGCCCCCGTCAACACGATGCCGCACGGCTCGCCCGCGCCGATCGTGAGGCCGGGCACGGCGACGGGCAGCGGGTAGGCGACATTGTCGACGGCGAGGCATGGCGGAGGCCCATCCGCCGCCGCGGGCAGATGGCGTCCGAGGAGGTCCGGGGCGAGCGCGCGCAGCAATCGGGCTGGGTCGGTCGGCGCTGCCATCCAGTGCGCGTTGTGGCGGACGTTCCGCTCGGACCGCAGAGTGACGCGCTCGTTCAGCTTCCAGTAGATCCATGACTGGCGGGGGACAAACCAGCGCAGATCCTCGACTTCCGGCGCGACCAGGCCGGCGTGCCAGTGGAGCATGCCGTGGAGCGCCTCCTCATCGGCAACGGCGATCTCGCCGATCATCGAGCGATCCGCTCGCCACAGGCTCGCCGCGTAGCCGCGTACCGCCTGCCGCTCGTCGATCGCGACATGCATCTGCCCCTTGTGCGCCAGACGCCAGCGCTGGTCGCGCAGGTCGCGCACGAACGAGCCGTCGACGGCGCTGAATGTCGCATCGAACAGTTCGAGCAGCGCCGGCGCGTCCTCCGCTCGGGCGTCGCGCACCTGGATCGCGGGGCGCGGAAGCGCGGCGACATCCGCCCGCGCGAAGATGTGGTGCTCGTAGTCGTGCACATCGACATAACCAAAGCGCCGGTAGTAGCCGGGCACGCCGTCGAGGAGCACGAGATCGAGGCCGCGCTCCCGCGCGTGGGGGAGCACGTCCTCGACGAGCGCCGCGCCGATGCCCTCGCCGCGCCGATCGGGAAGGACGCATACCGCGCCCAGGCACGCCGTCCGCACCCGCGCCGCGCCGATCCGCCAGACCCGCTCGTCGAAGAGGTAGCCCCCCACGAGCGCGTCGCCATCGAAGGCGCCGCGGAACAGGTCTGGGTCGTACCACGGCTCGGCCCGGTATCGCTCGCCGCGACGCTGGACCGCCTCGTCCGACGTGTCGTCGGCGCGGAACGTCTCTTGGATCAGGCGGCAGTAGAGCGCGAAGTCGGTCTCGCGGTCGATTGTGCGGACCCGGATGGACGACACGCCCGCCTGCCTCAGTCGTCGCGCAGCAGATCGGCTATCGCGATCGGCCCGCCACGCGCGATAGAGAGGTTTGCCGCCGCGCCGACCAGCAGCGACATCGCCCCGGCGCGCGATCCGGCGGTGTGGCCGAGCGGGTCGGGTGGTGGCGGTATCGCGAAGATCGCCTGACGCAGCCGCTCATCGCCGCCGCCGTGGCCGCCGGAGGCACGTGGCACATCGATCTCCCGCACGATCGGACCGGCGTTGACCAGGCGGATGCGCTGGACCTCCGGATCCGCGAACGGTCCGCTGTGGAACTCCTCGGCCTCGATGCGGCCGCGTTCACCATTGATCGACGCGCGCCAGCCCTCGTACGGGGCGTGGGCGATCAGCGAGTAGCTGACCAGGGAGCCGCTCCGGTACCGGATCGTCGCGCTCATCGTGTCCTCGATGTCGACGTCCTCAGCAAAGACGCAGCCATCACGGACATAGCCGTCCTCGTGCTCGGCCTTGAAGTACAGCTGCGCCATCCGCGGGTCGGCGCGCAGATCGACAAAGAAGGAGCAGTCGGCCCCGTGCGCGCACTCGCTGCATCGCCGCCCGCGACGTGGACCGGCCGATCCGTAGACGTGACGATCGCCGAACGCGAACACATCGCGAGGTTCATCGTCCAGCCACCAGTTGAGGATGTCGAAATGGTGCGTCGCCTTGTGCACGAGCAGGCCGCCCGAGTTGGCCTTCTGCCGGTGCCAGCGCCGGAAGTAGTCCGCACCGTGCCGCGTATCGAGGAACCACTCGAAGTCGACCGAGAGCGGGCGGCCGATCTCGCCATCGTTGATCAACTGCCGAATCCGGGTCGCGTAGGGCGCGAAGCGGTAGTTGAAGGTCACTGTCACGTGGCGGCCGGTCTTGCGCTCGGCGGCGAGGATCTGCCGGCAGCGCGGTGCGTCGATCGTCATCGGTTTCTCAGTGATCGCGTCGCAGCCTGCCTGGAGCGAGCGGATGATGAACTCATGGTGGTGCCGGTCGATCGTGGTCACGATCACCGCGTCGGGCCGCGTCTCGGCGAGCATTCGGTCGAAGTCATCGAAAGCCGGGGCGCCGCCGGCGGCCTCGGCAACCAATTGCGCGCGCGTCCGATTGACGTCGAAGACACCCACCAGATCGGACACCGCGCCAAACCGCTCCCGAAGCGGCCGAGCGTACATCGAGAGAGCTCGACCGCTCGCCCCCGCGAACGCGTAGCGGCGCATCGCTTCAGCCGGCCACGGCGCCGCGTACCGCGACCTTGATGACGTCGCGATTGGCAATCCGGTAGTTGCCGGACAGCGCCTCGAAGCCCTCGTCGATGCGTTCGAGGGGCAGGATCGGCTCGACAAGCGCGGCGAAGGGGAACTCGTTCCGCTCCAGAATAGGCAGTGCACGTTCCCAGACTTCGATGCTGCCGTAGCCCCACACCGCCTCGATGTGGAGGTTGCGGCGCATGATCATCGTGTTGGGGTTGAATTCGAATGTCCCCACGTCGACGAAATGCCCCATCTCCACGTACGTCCCACTCTGGCGGACGTAGCCGAGTCCCTCCGGGATCGCGCCAAGGAATCCCGCGCACTCAAAGACGATGTCGGCTCCCCGTTGGCGCGGGGTCGCCTCTCGGACGAGGCGTGTGCGCTCGGCAGGATCGCGCACCTCGGCGATGTCGATCGTGACATCCGCCCCCAGACGCTTCGCAAGGGCGAGGCGACCGGGCGGGCCGCCCACCACGATCAATCGCCCGGCGCCGCTCGCCTTCGCGGCGATGAGCGTCACGAGGCCGATTGCACCGGACCCCTGGACGACGACTGTGTCGCCGAACTTGAGACCCGAGCGCATGACACCGTGGACGCCAACCGTGAAGGGCTCGGTCAGCACGCCAACCTCCGGAGGCAGATCGGTCTTGAAGACGATCGTCTCCGGCTGCGCCAGGTAGATGTAGTCGCCGAACCCGCCCCGGAACGGGATCGGATCGGGCGGGACGAAGCCGTACGCGCCGTGGGGGTTGCCCGGCGGAAAGACCACGCGGTCGCCCTCGCGCAGCGGCCGGCCCAGGTGGTCGTGGGTCACGCCGGACCCGAGTCGGTCGATGATACCGACGTTCTCATGGCCGAGGAGAATCTCGCCGCTCAGGCGCTGATGCTCCCAGTTGTGGATGTCGGTGCCACAGATCCCGGCGAGTTCCTGTCGGAGCAGCATTGTCCCCGGAGCCGGGTCCGGCACCGGGTACTCGCGGATCCCCAGTTCGCGACCCTTCATGACGATGGCGCGTCCCGTGCGCGGCATTGGCCTCCTCCCTAACGACGTGGAGGAAGTATCCCCGATTCGTCGCGGCTGCGGCGGAGGTCGCCCAGGCCCTGTCCAATCAGACGCCGAGGCGATCGGCCAGGTCGGTGAAGTTCGCCACGACGAAATCGTACGTCCCGTCGGCCGGGCGCGGCACCACAACCCCGGGTCCGAACTCGCGAGGTCGATGAACGAACGCGGTGTGGAAGCCGCGCGCCCGAGCGGCCTGGAGGTCCTGCTCGTGGGCGGCGACCATCATGCATTCCTCCGGCGCGCAGCGCAGGAGACGGGCGGCGCCGTCGTAGACCCGCGGATCGGGCTTGTAGGCGCCGAACAGTTCGGCGGCCAGGATGCAGTCCCAGGGCAGAGCCCCGTTCTTCGCCATATTGGTCAAGAGGTGCAGGTCGCCGTTCGATAGGGTCGAGATCGTGTAGCGCCGCTTCAAGCGGGTCAGACCGGACGGACTGTCCGGCCAGGGCCACAGCCGATGCCAGACCATGTTCAGGTCGACGACTTCGTCCTCGGGGAGATCGAGCCCGTACCGGGCGAGCAAGCGATCGAGCATCGCGCGGTGGAGGACGTCTACATCCTGCCGCGGCGCCTCGCCGAGGTTGATTCGCGCGATCGCCTGGCTGTAGCCTTCGCGGCGCCAGGCATCGGCAAACTCGGGCCAGGGGATCTCGACCCGGTGACGCTTGCCCACGGCCTCTCCCTTGGCGATGACTGAACTGCGCCAGTCCACGACCGTCCCGAAGACGTCGAACAGCAGCGCCCGCACGCCGCTCATGTCAGACACCACTCCAGCCTACCATGGCGCGCAGTACGTCCTGGCCGGTCGCCGCGCGCGTGGGTCTCGTGGCGGTTCGGCCGGTCGACGAGCCGCCGTGGGCAGCGGCAAGTTCCACCGCGGCCTGCCACAATCTGCCCCCGTGAATGCAGGCGTCTTCTACGGCCCTCACGATCTGCGCTGCGAGGCGGTCGAGCGACCGCGGCCCGGTCCGGACGAGATCCTCATCGATGTCGCGTACTGCGGCATCTGCGGGTCGGATATCCACACGTTCCACGGTTCGGGCGGGAACGTGCATAACCGTCCCCCTGGGCCGCGGGTGATCGGTCACGAGGTGAGCGGCGTGGTAGCGGCGATCGGCGATCAGGTGACCTCGGTGAAACCGGGCGATCGTGTCACGTGTTTGCCCTGGATGACCTGCGGTAAGTGCCCCTACTGCCGCCGTGGCGCGGTCAACCATTGTTCGAGCAAGCGCCTGCTCGGCGGCGGGTTCGCCGAGCAGGTTATTACTGTGGAGGGGACGGCATTCCTGGTCCCCGACGCCGTCCCGCTCACTCGCGCCGCCCTCGGCGAGCCCGTCTCCTGCTGCGTGTGGGCTCACGATCTGGGACAGGTTCCGAACGGCGCCGTCGTGCTCGTGGTTGGCGCAGGGACGATGGGCCTGATCATGGCCTATCTCGCCCTGCGTGGCGGTGCTGCCACGGTCATCGTCTCCGAACCGAACGAGGCGCGGCGCGCGCTCGCCGCCACAATTGGCGCGATCGCGATCGATCCCCGTCAGGAAGACCCGATCGGGGTCGCTCGCCACCACGGCGACGGCGTCGGAGCCGATGTCGCGTTCGAGGTCGTTGGCCGCACGCAGACGATCGAGACCGCGCTCGGCGCGGTGCGGAACGGCGGTACGGTGGTTGTCGTGGGCGTGGCCGATCCGGATGCGCGATTGAGCCTGTCCCCGTACGAGCTGTACCGGCGCGAGATCACGCTGCGAGGCTGCCTGACCCGCCGCAACTCCTTCGAACGCGGGATGCGCTGGCTGCGCCACGAAGCACTCGATTCCTTCGTCACCCACACGTTCCCCATTGAACGGATTGGCGAGGCGATGCAGGCGGCGATCCATGGCGCCGGCGGCAAGGTCCTGATCGCGCCGAACGGTGCGGTGCCGTGACGCGCATCGCCCTGGTCGAACCGATCCTCGTCCAGGGAGCGCTCTTCGTCGAGGTCACAACTGAGAGCGGCATCGTCGGCACGGGCCAATCCGCCTGCTGGGGCTACCCTGCCGCGGTCGCCGAGGTAGTGCGTGCCGCCGGGGCGTATCTCATCGGCCAGGACCCGCGGCGGGTCGAGCACCACTGGCAGTACCTCTGCCGGATGGCACCATTCCGGGGGAACGTCCTCTCCGGCGCGGTGAGTGCGCTCGACATCGCGCTCTGGGATATCAAGGGTCAACTGCTTCAGGCGCCGATCTGGGACCTTCTTGGCGGCAACTGTCGCGACCGCGTGCGCCTCCACCTTCTTATGGAGGGCGGGTCTCCCGACCAGATCGCCGCTCACGTACGCGCCGCGGTTGGGGAGGGTTTCAACGCGATCAAGTTCGATCCGGTGCCGGACGGCTATGAGAACATGACCCTTGATGCGCTTATCGGCGGTACGGTGGAGCGCGTCGCTGCGGCCCGCGAGACGATCGGTTCCGCAGCAGACATCATCGTCGAATTGCATCGCAAACTGACGCCCCTCCAGGCGCTCCCGCTGTGCGATGCGCTGGCACGCTTTCGTCCCCTCTTCATCGAGGATCCGATTCAGATCGACTCGATCCAGTCGCAGGCCGAGATCGCGCGCCGCCTCACGACGGCGATCGCGAACGGCGAGCGGATGACGTCGATATGGGAGTTTCGAGAGCTGCTGGTCGCCGGCGGGACGCAGTACCTCAGGCCCGATCTCGGCCTCGCCGGGGGGATCACCCACTGCAAGAAGATCGCCGCGATCGGTGAAGCGTTCCACGCCTCGGTGGTCACGCACAATTTCCTTGGCCCGGTCCTCACCGCCGCGGCGGTGCACCTCGACGTGTCCATCCCGAACTTCCTGGTGCAGGAGTACTCGATGCTCGACGAGCGCGTCGCGGACGCGTTTCCGGGCACTCTCCGCCGCAAGGACGGCTACCTGCCACTTCCACAGGCGCCGGGGCTGGGTGTGCGGATCGATCGGGGGAGACTGCCCGAGCACACGCGGCCGATGTGGGATCCGCGGCTCGGCCTCCTGCGGGCCGATGGTTCGGTCGCGCGCGCGGTCTGAAGGAGGCGGGGATGAAGATCCTGCTGGTCGGCGGGTCGGGGCACGTCGGCTCGTTCATCACACCCTATCTGCAAGCAAGGCACGATCTGCGCGTGCTCGACACCCGGCCCCCGGCGCACGATGTCGAGTACACCGCCGGTTCGGTCACCGATCCAGCCGCCCTTCGCGCCGCCCTCGCCGGGGTCGATGCGTTCATCTGGCTCGTGATGCGTAAGCCCCAGGGAGGATCGGTCCGCGACCAGGACGTCGAGACGATCGCCGAGAACTACGACGTAAACACCAAGGGGTTGCACCTCTTCCTCTTCTTGGCCCATGAGGCCGGGGTGCGCCGCGGCGTCTACACAAGCACGATGAGCGTACATTACCGCCGGCGGGAGTGGTACCCGGCCGAGGAACAGGTGCCCCTCGATACGCCGAGCGTCTACGGACTCTCCAAAGGGTTCGGAGAAGGGATCTGCCAGTACTTCTGCCGCTGGTGGGACATGTCGATCGTCGGCCTGCGCATTACCGGTCCGCGCACGCGCGAGCAGTATCTCCATCAGCGGCGGAACCCGCCGCCCGCCTCGGCGCGCCCCGAGGGCTCTCCGCCCCTGTTCATCACCGATGAGGAGGATCTGGCCCAGGCCTATCTCGGCGCGCTCGACGCGGTGCAGATCGGCCACCGTCGTTTCGAGGCCGTCTTCATCGCCGGGGACGAGGCGGAGAAAGAGCATAACCTGACCAAGGCGCGGCGCCTCCTCGGCTGGGAGCCGCGTTCGCACCGGTATCTCTGAACTCCCGCGACCCCGCGCTTGCACGCGCTGAGCGCAGGTAGGGTCCGTCGCATTTAGCGTTCTGTTAACCGAATCTCAACTTGCGGCTCACGAAGCGTCTCTACTCTCCCATCCCCAATGGAAGGACCGACGTCGTACGGGCAGGTTTACTCGCGCCGCCGCCTGCTCTTCCTCTTCTCCGCGATGGCGCTGGTTGGGTGCGCCGTGCCCCAGCCCACACCCACGGCGATCCCGCTCGCCACCACGGCGCCCGCGAATGCCGCACCGCCCACACCCGCCGCCGTGCCGCAGACCCCAGTGCCGCCCACCGTGGCCGTCGTACCGCCATCACCGACCCCACCGCCGCCCGTCGCGCCCCCTCCCTCACCTGCTGTACCGCCTACCGCGGTGGCGCCGCGCGCCACCCTTCCGCCGCTCCTGCCCACGCCGGCGCAGACTGAAGGCCCCTACTTCAAGTCAGGCTCGCCGGAGCGGAAGTCGGTCATGGAGTCTGGAGTCGTCGGCGATCCCCTAGGGTTGACCGGTCGCGTGCTCACGACCGATCGCATCCCCATGGCCAACGTCAAGCTCGACTTCTGGCAGGCGGATGGCAATGGCGTGTACGACAACACGGGGTACCGCCTCCGCGGCCACCTTTTCAGCGATTCTGAGGGCGGGTACGCGCTGGAAACCGTGCTGCCTGGCCTGTACCCGGGCCGCACGCGTCACATTCACCTCAGGGTGACGGCGCCCGGTCTCTCGGCGCTCACCACACAGATCTATTTCCCCGATGAGCAGCGTAATAGCAGTGATGGCATCTTCAGCGCCCGCCTCCTGGCGAGCGTTCAGAAGTCTGCGCAGATGACAAACGCCCCATGCGACATCATTCTGGAGGGTACAAAGTGATCCGGTCGCTCACTCTGCCGCTAGCGGCGGCTGCGCTTCTTCTCACCCTGGCCTGTGCCGCGGCGCCCACACCCCAGCCTCCCGCGCCGACTCCGCCTCCCCCGGCCGCTCCAACGGCGACGACCGCTGCCCCCGCACCGGCGGCACCGCCGGTCGCGACCAACACTCCTGCCGCCGCACCGGCACTGAAGCCGGCCGCGACGAACACCTCCGCCGCAGCTGGCGCGGCGACAAAGTTCACGATCGGTGCCGGTAGTGCCGCCCGCTTCGTCGCGACAGAGCAGTTGGTCGGGCGCAACCTGCCCAATAAAGCGATCGGGACCACCGACAGAGTCACCGGAGCGATCGTTCTCGGCGGGAACGGCGCGCCGATCGCCGATCAGTCGAAGGTGACCGTCGATCTCAGCGCGATCGCGACCGACGATCGGATGCGGGACAACCGCGTCCGCAACGGCACGCTCGAGGTGTCGCGCTTCCCGAACGCGGTGCTCGCCGTCACAAGCGTCCAGGGCTTGCCGTCGCCCCTTCCCAACGATGGCGAGGTCACGTTTACGATCGTCGGCGACCTCACCCTCAAGGGGGTGACGAAGCCCACGACCTGGCGGGTGAAGGCGACCGCCGGATCCACCGCGGTCTCAGGAACCGCGAGCACGAGCATCAAGCTCGAGGACTACGGGATGGAACGCCCGATCGTCGGCCCCGTCCTCAGCATCGACGAGATAATCGTCCTCGAGATCGACTTTCAGGCCTCACGCGCGGCGGCCTGAGCCGAACGTTCCCAACCGGCCCGGCGGGCGGGCGTCCGCCGGGCCGACGGAACGCGCTCGCCCATCAGCCCAGAGCTCGCTCTACCGCCTGTCGGAGATCCTCGTACGCCGGTAAACCCTGGATCCTCTGGCTGCCGATTTGCAGCGTCGGTGTCCGATCGATCCCCAGTTTGCGCGCGGCCTCCGTCTCCGCCGCGACGTACGCACGATGAGTGCGCGCGTCGACGCAGGCGTAAAACCGGGTCCGATCCATCCCGACCTCATCGGCGAATCGCTTCAGGTTCGGGACCGACAGGTTCCCTGCGTTACGCTGTGGGACCTGCCGCTCGAACAGGGTGTGTCGGTATTCCCAGAACTTCCCCTGATCCGCCGCGCACTCCGCTGCCTCGGCGCCGCGAATCGACTCGTCGCCGAGGAAGGCGAGATTGCGCCAGATGAGGCGCGCCTTGCCCGTGGCGACGTACTCCGCCTCCAGCTGTCGCCCTGGACCCAGGGCGTAATTCCTACAGGCCGGTCACTGAAAGTCGCCCCACTCAACGAGCACCAGGGCCGCGTCCGCGTTCCCGAGGCTGATCTCGCGGGGCGGTGTTGTCGGTGGAGAGGCGCACGCCACGCTGGCGAGCAGGAGCACGGCTCCGAAGAGTCCGAGTCGCACGGCGGATGCGTTCACCGCGTGCGACCATAGCTTCGCCGGAAGCACCATGGTTCGGGGAAAACCCCGGAGACCGCGGCGCCACGCCTCCGCCCAGGCTGCGAGAATCCCGCTGTCGGAGGTGGTTTCGATGGTGACAGGACGGGCCGCCGTCTCGCGCGGCTCCGGAATTCCGATGGAGATCCGCGAATACCCGGTGGTCGACCCGGCGCCGGATCAACTGGTCGCCCGAATCACCATGGCGTCGATCTGTGGCAGCGACCTCCATATGTGGCGCGGCGAGATGCCCAATCTGGGTTCCGGAGCGATCGTGCCCGGCCACGAGATGGCCGGTGTGGTGCATGCCCGGGGCCGCGACTGGCAGACCGATTCGCTGGGCCGTCCTTTGAAGGAGGGCGACCGGGTCACCTTTTCGTTCTTCAACCCATGTGGTAAGTGCTGGGCCTGCCTCAGCGGCACGGCGCGGTGCCCCCAGCGGTACGCGCTGCGCGCCCTGGCCGATGATCCGCCCCACTTCCACGGGGCCTATGCGGAGTACCACGTCGTCAAACCCGGGCAGTGGGTCTTCAAGGTGCCCGACGGTCTGCCCGATGAACTCGTCGCGCCGGTGAACTGCGCGCTCGCGCAGGTCCTGTATTCCCTGCACCGGATCCGCATCTGGCTGGGGGACACGATCGTCATCCAGGGCGCGGGTGGGCTGGGTCTCTATGGCGTTGCGGTCGCGCGCGAGATGGGCGCCGGGCAGATCATCGTCGTCGATCGCATCCCGGAACGGCTCGCGTTGGCAAGGGAGTTCGGCGCCGATGCGACGATCGACCTGAACGAACTGCCGCAGCGTGCCGATCGCGTCGCCTTTGTGAGGGAGCGAACCGAGGGGCGCGGCGCCGACGTCGCCCTCGAGGTAGCAGGTGTGCCGGCCGTCGTACAGGAAGGCCTGGACATGCTCCGCTTCGGAGGGCGGTACTGCCTGGTCGGCAACATCGTCCCCGGCGCCGTGGCGGAGGTGGTGCCGCACGACATCATCCGCACCTCGCGCGAAGTGCTCGGTGTGGTCGGCTATGAAGCCTGGGCGATCCCACGCGCCCTCGAGTTCCTCGCCCGCACACGCATGAAGTACCCGTTCGATCGGCTGGTCTCGCACCGGTATCCGCTCGCGGAGATCAATCGCGCCTTTCAGGAGGCGGATTGGGCGCTCTCCGCCGGGAAGGTGACGCGCGCGGTCCTCGTGCCCTAGCCAGGCGCGTCCGACCCTCAGGAACCGGCCTGGCGCCGCGCGCGGAGGAGCAAGGGAAGCGCCGGTAGAAGCGTGCCGCCCACCGCGACCATCGCGACGCGAAGTGAGGTCAACTCGGCGATCGTGCCGATCAGCGGGCCCCCGGTCACCTGTCCCACCGCGTTGACCTGACCTGCGAGCGAGAGCACCGTCGCTCGCACCCGGGACTCGACGTGGCGATTCACGAACCCCGTGAAGAGCGGACCGTTAACCCCGCGGAACACCATGTGCGCGAGATATCCGGCGACCGCCCAACCGAAGTCGGTAGCGAGCCCGAACGTGACGATGCCCGCGATCCGCAGGACCGTCGCGACCATCATTGCCCGCGCGACCGCCACGTCGTCGGTGACGGTGACGACGTGGCGGACTATCTGATTCGCGGCGACGCCGAGCACCATGAAGGTGATGTTGATGGCGCCGAACCAGACGATCGGGTCGAGCCCGCCGAGGTCGGGAATCGTGAAATGCCGTAAGAGGTGCGCCTCCCAGAGCCGGTCGAGTCCCTCTGTCGCCAGGGCCAGGATCAGGGTGAGCCCGATGAGCGTGGCGAGGATCGCCCGTCCGCGGATCGCGCTGAGGCCCGCCGAGAGTGTGGTTATCGCGCCGCGGACTGGACTCAGCGCGGCACGGTGGCCGCGGCGGAAGCCGCGCTCCGGCATCAGCGCGATCATGAGAAACCCCAGCCCGATCATCAGCGCCCCGCCCGTGACGATGGGGATCCACAGGTCGATGCTCGCCAGACCGACGCCGATGGCCGTGCCCAGGATCGCGCCGATCTGCCGCACCTGCGCGTAGCGGATATAGGCCGCCGCGGCCTCTCGCTCGCCGATCTCGTCAGCGATCCACGCCTCCAGCGCGCCGGAGGAGAAGGTGCGGCCCAGGCCGCGGAGGACTTCCGCAAAGGCGATCGCAAGGAGGATCGGCGCCATGCCCTGGATGACGAAGCTTGCGCCCGCAAGGAAGATGCCGACGAGTACAGACAGCCGGCGCGAATAGAGGTCCGCCACCACACCTGTGGGGATCTCGAACACGATGGTCACCAGTTCGACGATCGTGCCCAACAGCACGAGCTCCAGGGGGCCGAGACCGACGACCCGCACGTAGTAGATCGCGATCATCGTGTCGGGGATGCCCACGAACAGGGCGGAAGCGAACCCCAGGAAGAGGAAGGCACGCTGAGCCGGAAGCAGAGTCTGCATTCTGGCAGGCCCCCACGCTGCCGTGCCGCGCGGCACCGCCGGTCCCAGATGGCAGGTAACCCGCCTCGCCAGAGGGCGCGCGTACCGCGCCCCGGCACCGCGCATCCGGGCACACTCGGGCGACCGGAGCGCATATGGGGGCGGGCTGGAGCCCGCGGTTCGAGGATCAGCCGGAACCGACACCGGAACGTTCCGCGACCGACCGCGAAGCGCCGCTCTACAGTTCCGAGCCCCCTTGCCGCACGTAGCAGACCCATCGCCCCACGACAGCCTGGCCGCGCTCCGTCGGCCCTTCGTGCGCGCGTTCATGGTCGGTCGGATGGGCGCCGGGTTCGCCCAGCAGTTCGTGGCGATGGCGATCGGCTGGGAGCTGTACGAGAAGACCGGCGACGCTTTCGCGCTCGGACTTGTTGGCGCCGTACAGATCGCGCCCGCGTTCGCGCTGACCATCCCCGCCGGGGTCGCGGCCGATCGGTTCCGGCGCCGCGACATCGGAGTCGCGGCGCATCTGCTGCTCGCCCTCGCGACGGCGGGTCTGGCGATCGTCTCGCAGGCGAACTGGCCCGTGGCATGGGCCTATGCCCTCCTCGCGGTCATGGGCGTGGGCCGCGCCTTCGCGATGCCCGCGACGGGCACACTTCTGGCCCAGATACTCACGGCCCGTGAGTTCGCGAACGCGTATTCGTGGCTCGTCTCGACGATGCAGATCGCCAGCATTGCCGGTCCCGCCGTGGGCGGCGCGCTGATCGCCGGGACGAACAGCGCGGCCCCCGCCTACGCCATCGCGGCGCTCGGGCAACTGATCTTCGTCGCCGCGCTGCTGACGGTCCCCTCGGTGCCGCCAGGCGGGCAGAGTCAGCGCGGACTATCCCAGATGGTCGCCGGACTGACCTTCATCCAGCGCACGCCGGTCTTCCTCGCCGCGATCACGCTCGACCTCTTCGCGGTCCTGCTTGGCGGCGCGATTGCCCTGCTGCCTGTCTACGCCAAGGACGTGCTTCTCCTGGGGCCGGATGGGCTCGGCTGGCTGCGCACCGCGCCCGCCGTCGGCGCGGCGGTCGCCGCGGTGCTCACCATACGGCTGCCGCCCTGGCAGCGGCCGGGCGTCGTCCTACTCATCGCCGTCGGCGGGTTCGGCGTGGCGACGGTCGGGTTCGGCCTCTCGCGTGAACTCTGGCTTTCGCTGCTCTGTCTGTTCCTGACCGGGGCGTGCGACTCCTTCAGCATGGTCATCCGCGGCACGCTCCAGCAGGTCATCACGCCCGATCATCTGCGCGGTCGCACCGCGGCCGTCAATTCACTCTTCATCGGCCTCTCGAACGAGATGGGTGCGTTCCGCGCGGGATCGGTCGCCGCCCTGTTTGGCTCGGCGTTCGCCGTCGTCAGCGGCGGAATCGGCACCATCCTCGTCGTGGTGGCCGCGGCGTTTCTCTGGCCGCAATTGCTCCGGATCGGAGCCCTTCATACTCTGCGTCCGGCTGAGGAGCCTTCATCCGAGAGCGCCGAGGCGCGCCCAGCGGCCCGACCGGCGGCAGGCTAGGACAGGCGAACAGGCAGGGGCTGGATGGGGTTGCGGACACCTGCCACCTCACCCAGCGCTTCGCTCCACCGCGCGGGCGCAGGCTATGAGCGCCGCCGCTCACGCGTGGCACCGTAACCGTCGTGCAGGTCCGCGTGGTCGACCCGCCACCGGGGATCCGCCGCGGCGACGTTGCGCTCCACCTCTTCCGCCGTGCGCATCCCCACGAGAGCGACGTCGATCTGGGGGTGCGAGAGCGCGAACGAAAGCAGCGCGCGGTGCCAGTCGAAGGTCTCATCCGCGCCAATCACGGCCAACCAGCGCCGGAAGAGTCCGGAGGTGAGCGTGCGCATCGCGATCGTGCCGAGGCCGGTGGCGCGCGCCAGGCTGAGCGCCGTCGCCTCGGGCAGGTTCCGATTCCGGTACGCGCGGGTCATCTGGTGGGTGAGGCTATACGGCAGCATCACGGTCGCGAAGGCGGCGGACGCGATTACCCGTTCGGCTGCTCCGGTCGGCCCTTCGGCGGTGAAGCCCAGGAAGCGGATCTTCGCCTCGTCGCGGAGTCGGGCGCAGAGCGCCAGCGTGTCCGCATCGAGCAGGCGGTCGGCGTCGGCATCCGTCAGCCAGCCGCCGTGATACTGGACGAGATCGAGATAATCTGTCCGCAGCCGGCGGAGGCTGCTCTCCACAGAGGCGCCTAGCGCCGCCCGATGCCAGTCCCGCGCGGTCACCTTGGTCGCCAGAAAGACGCGCGAACGGTCGCCACCCAGGCCACGCCCGAAGATCTCCTCGGAGCGCCCCTCGCCGTACCCGGGCGCGGTATCGAAGTAGGTGATGCCCAGATCGAGCGCGCGTCGGATCGCGCCCACCGCTGCCGCCTCACTGGAGTCGGCGCCGGCATCCCAGAGTCCCAGGTAGTCGGTGAGGCCGGCCGGTGCGCCACCGAACCCGAGCACGGAGACCCGAGCGCCGGTCATGCCGAGTTGCCGTTGTTCCAGCAGACCCTCCCGCGCCATGACCGCCGCCACGTGGCGCTCCCGTGATAATGCCACGCGCCGGCCGGGGGCGGGCGAGGAGGGACCGTGGCGCGCGAGATCACATTCGGCTGGCGGATGCCCATGTGGGATCCGTCCGGCGCGAAGTTGCCGACCTGGCTTCCGGCGGTGCACGAGCACATGGAGCGTTTGCCGGTCGAGACGTTTCAGACGGTCTGGATGTCGGACCACCTAGTGCCGGGTACGACGTGGGCGCCGCCGGAGTGGGACACCATCGAGTGCATCACCGGTCTGATCCACTTCGCGAGCCGGTACCCGCGGTACCGCTATGGGCAGATCGTCCTCGGCAACTCGTTCCGGCCGCCGGCGCTGCTCGGGAAGATGTTCGCCACCGCGCAGGCGCTCACCGGCGCCCGCCTCATCCTTGGCATCGGCGCGGGCTGGATGGAGAGCGAGTACCGGATGTACGGCTATCCCTATCCCGATCCGAAGGTGCGCATCGGCGAACTGGCCGACGCCGTGCGGTTGATCCGCGCGATGTGGACCGACTCACCAGCCTCATTCGCGGGCAAGTACTTCCACATCGATCGTGCCCATGCCGAGCCACGACCGGACCCCCAGCCCGTCATCATGATTGGCGCGTCCGGCGAGCAACTGGCGCTCCGCGTCGTCGCCCGATATGCCGACTGGTGGAACTGCACGACGCCGACCCCCGAGGCGCTCATCGCGAAGCGCGCCATCCTGAAGGAGCACTGCGAGCGCGCGCAGCGGAACGTCGATGACATCCTGGTCAATTGGCAGAGCCAGTGCGTGGCGATCGCAGACTCCGAGACCGAGGCCCGGCGTCTGGCCGATGCTTCCGTGCTCCATCAGCGCGGCCCGGCCGGGTCGGTGGTCGGCACGCCGGAGCAGGTTCGGGCGCGTCTTCAGGGGATGATCGACGCCGGGGTCCGGGACTTCATCCTGCGCTTTGCCGACTTCCCACGGCTGGATGGCGCGCTCCGCTTCGCGCGGGAGATCGCGCCGCTCCTGAAGTAGCGTCAGTCCCCGGCCGCCGGCTTTCGGCGGACGCGCCGCGGCGGCGCCGCAAGCGCGGTCGTCTCCGGCGGCGCGGGTGCCAGGGCCGCCTCGGCTGGCCCCAACGTGTGAGGGTGCGCCTCGGGTCCGCCCGTCGGCGTGGCGCTCTCCGGCGCGGCGATCGGCAGCGGTGGCTGTACGACGCCGGCGGTGCGCGCGGCTCGCGAGCGCTTGGGAGCCGTCGGCGCCGCCGCGACGACCACGCTTGGTTCGGCATCTGCCGCACCGTCCCCGCCCGGTGCGTCTGGCGTCCGTGACTCCGAGATGGCGGCGTTCGCCCCGTTTACCGAGTTCTCGGTGGGCAACGGGTCGAGCGTTCGACCGGGGGCGCTGCGCACCCGTCTGGGCCGACTTGGCGGCCGAGCGTTGCCCGAAGCGAAGTCCGGGCTCGCCGATGCGGGTGCATCTACCGCGGGCCCGACCGCTTCGCACGGAGCGACGTCGGCCGCCGGGAGCGAGCCCGGCTCTGTCTCAACGGGGGCTCGAGGCGCCGTGAGAGCGATCGTCTCCTCGGGTACGGCCGCCGGTGCATCCTCTCGCGCGGCCTCGGGCGCCGATCCCGAGTCGGTGGGTTCCGCGCCGGGTGCAGGCTCCGTACCTAACGTGCCATCGGTCTCGCTGCCCGATGTCCCGTTAGCGCGCGACGCCAGAGCGGCCAGAATCTCCGCAGGAGTGCGCCGCTGCCGCGAGGAGCGGCGTACCTCACCCCCCTCGTTCTGGCGCGCGATCTCGGCCGCCACCTCCGCTTCCAGGTCGACCGTCTCGATCGTCGCCGCGCTCGCCGCTGGGGCCGCGACCGCCTCCACCGGGCGGCGGCGGCGTGGCTGCCGCTCCGCGCGCTCCTCACGCACCGGTGCGCCCCGCAACTGGGCGATGACCCGTGGTCCCGGCGTGATCGTGCCCCGTTCGCGCAGGTAGCGCAGGATGCGATCGAAATAGCTGCCGCGCAGGGTCGCCGTATCGCCCACCACGATGAGGAGCCGCCGTGCGCGCGAGAGCGCCACGTTGATGCGCTGCATCAGTTGCAGGAAGCCGATCTCTCGCCGTCGATTCGACCGCACCAGCGAGACGATCACCACATCCTTCTCGCGCCCTTCGAAGGCGTCGACCGTGTCGATTTCCATTCCCCGGCTGTTCGCCCGCGCCTCCTGGCGCAGCATGCGCCGGAGGAGTGCCGCCTGCTCGGCGTAGGCGGCGATCACGCCCAGATCCATGCCCTCAGGCGCGTCGCGCAGGATGTGGCGCGCGATGGTGGTGACGAGCCGCGCCTCCGGCACGTTGAATAGCGAGGGACCGCGGCCGCGAGACTCGCGCACCCCCTTGAGTCCGCGCGTATCGACCCACACCGCGGGATGCGGGAAGTGCGGCACCCCCGTGTCGCGCCGCGGCGCAGCCGCGCCATTGCGGAGCCGGTCCTCGTAGAAGGCCCGTGCGATCAGTCCGCCGATCGTCGGGTGCATGCGATTCTGCTCGTCCAGAAACACGATCGCCCGATCGGGGAAATGACGCTCGGTCATCCAGACGAAGAGGCTCTTCCCGATCACGCCGGCTCGGGCCATCGCTGGTTCGAGACGCAGTTGCTCCTCCGCCTCGGAGAGAACCGGCTGCAACTGGAGCCGATCCCCCACAAGAATGAACCGCCGGCCCCGCGCGAGCGCGACAAGGGAGTCCAGCACCGTCGCGCGGTTCGCCTCATCCAGCACGACGTAGTCGTAGATCGCCCCGCCCGCGGCGTCGCTCAGGGCCAGCGCGTCGATCGTCGTGAACACGACATTCCGATCGCTGAGATCCTCCTCCGGGCCCACGAAGAAGCGGCGCAGATCCGGCGGTACCCGCTCGAACATACCCACACGGGCGATCTCGAGTCCTGGGACTTTCGGCCGATCGTGGCTGGTCCCTTCCACGTACGGGACCACCTTCATGAGCATGTTGTCGGTGCCGTGATTCGAGTGCGAGCACACCAGGATCCGCAGTTGGGGATCGCGCCGAATCAACTGGGCGACGATCTCGCCCGTCGTCGTGCTCTTCCCCGTGCCGGGAGGACCTTCCACCAGCATCGCCTCGCCCTCGGCCATACCCAGCGCGATGCCCACCGCGCGGGACTGGCTGCGGCTCCGACCGACCGCGGCGTTGAGGTACTGATCCGGAAAGGCGATCCTCGGGATCGGCATGGCCGCGGGCGAAGCCATCAGGCGGGCCAGTAGGGGCATCTTCCCCTGCGGCGACTCGAGTTCCTCGAGGATGGAGCGCTTCTGGGCCAGGATGCGCGAGCGCGGCCGCGGGCGCACCGAGCCCCGTGGGGGCGGATCCGCCCCACGCGCGTCGATGTCCATCGTGCCGTGCCCGACATCGACGTTCATCAGGCGCGCCGTGGCCACGCCGATGTCCCTTTCGTTCAGCACATCCAGCCATTCGCCCGGTTCGAACGCGGCGACCGCCGAGGCGCTCAACCCCAGGAGGCGGAAGGGGTTGTCCTGTCCGCGGCTCCCGATGCGCGGCTCGGCGCGTTCGTACGCTGCCTCCAGCCGTTGTGCCCTCTCTGTATCCTCGCGGCCCTCGGCCTCCAGCGCCTCGCGCAGCGGCGCAACGAAACCACGCCACCGGTTACCTGTGAGCCGATCGAAGATCCCCTCGATCTCCTGGGCGAGGGGGTCGCCGTTCTCGCTGCGCGCGGGGAGTTCGATTCGCTCCACCCGCATCGCCACGCCCACCGAGCCCCGTTCGCGCATCGGCTCGATTGCGTCGGGTGGCACCGGCACCATCTTCTCGACGGAGATGTTCCCGTGATCGAAGCGGCACTCGAGGTCGATGCGCAGCGCCGAGATGCGGATGCGCGGACCACCGCCAGCGGCGCGGCGTTCTGGCGTGGTCCAAATGATCATCTCGTCAGCGCCGACGTGATCGCGCAGCCGGTTGAAACGGCTATCGATTGGCCCGGTCGTCAGTCCCGGCAGGCCGTTCGCCTCGCCATACGCCCTCAGCCAGGCCGTGAGCGTACCGCGCACATCATCGGCCAGGAGCAGGCGAAGGACCGGGAGACTCCGCTCCTGCCATCGATCAGTGCGGATGAACCCGATGCCGCGGCGACCGATGCGGCGGGGGCGAGGGCGGACGGACGCTATTGGACGACCTCTTTCAGGACGACCCCATCGAAACGCACTCGCCCGGACGCCCGGAACCGACTCGGGAGTTGAGCGGCCGTTTTGAGAATTTGTTCCCGGCGAGGGCGGGCCTCAGAAGCAGCAGAGCCGCCACGCCCGCACGGCGAACGTGCCTACTATACGGCCCTTCCGCCAGACGTGCCAGCAGGAGGCGTCAGATCATCATCAGATCGAGGATGGGCCCGAGGTCGGGCCATTCATCATCCTCGACGATGTCGTCGTCCGGCAGGCCGAGGGGGTCAGCGAGCGTGAGCCAGCCATTGGCATCGCTCGGAACATTCGGTCGCCAGATGCTGTCGACGATCGCCAGGGAATCGGAAGCGAAGATCGTGTTCTTGTCCATCGCCCCGAGTGTCGGCGCGCGCTCGTGAGCGCTTCATCCCCCGTCTTTCCTAAGGGAGTCCCCCCATTCGGTTCGCTTCGCGCCGGCGCGCGCCGATCGGTCCCGTCGCGGCGCTTTCGGTGAGAGCGCGCCTCGACGCGCTGCGCGCGAACCGGGCGCTGCAATGGGCCTGCATCGTAATCGCGGTGAACCAACTGGGGTTCGGCATCGTCGTGCCTGTGACTCCGATCTACGCCCGCAGCTTCGGCGTGACCGAAACGGCGGTGGGCTTCGTCTTCGCGATCTACGGGCTGGGACGTCTTCTTTTCAACGTCCCGGCCGGCAACGCGGCGGATCGCTATGGGCGGCGCCCGACGATCCTGGTGGGAACGATCGTGACGAGCGCGGGGAGCCTTCTCTGCGGTCTGGCCGAGGGCTTCACCCAGTTGCTGTTCTTCCGGCTCATCGGCGGCATCGGCGCCGCGATCGTGATCACCGGGGTGCAGACCGTGGTGGCCGACATCGCGACGCGCGAGAACCGCAGCAGGATGATGGCCACCTACCAGGCGTTCTTCACCTTCGCGGTGGGTGTCGGCCCCAGCGTAGGCGGAGTCGTCGCGCTCTGGGCGGGCTATCGCGTGCCGTTCTTCGCGTTCGCGGGGCTCGCGCTCGCCGCAGGAGTCCTTGCGATCGCGCAGTTGCCTGAGTCGCGCCCGGTGGCGAGAGCTTCCGGCCCCGCCGGCCCGCTTGCCCCATCCGGCGCCACGCGTGCACTCCTGGTGAACGTTGGCTTCCTCACCCTCTCCGCAATCACGTTCGTGCAGTTCTTCAACCGCACCGGCGGCATTTTCGCCGTCGTCCCCCTCGCCGGTGTAGAGCGCATCGGAATCGACCCGGTCACGATGGGACTGGCGCTTACGGCCGCGAGCGTCTGCAACATTGCCTTCGTCGGTGTCGCCGGTTCGCTGGCGGATCGCCACGGGCGCAAGGCGGCGATCGTGCCCGGATGCGTCGTCGGCGCGGCATCGTTCTGGGGATTCTCGTTCGCCACGGACTACCCGTTGTTCGTTCTCAGCGCGATCCTCTGGGGCCTGAGCGGAGCTTTCCTGGCGGCCTCGGCGGCCTACACGGCGGACCTCGCCCCGGCCGGCGCGGTGGGCCTGACGATGGGCGTGTACCGGACGCTGGCCGACCTCGGCTATGTCATCGGTCACATCACGCTGGGGTATCTGGCCGAGACGATGGGCTCAGCAGCCTCGCTCTCGAGCGCGGCGTGGCTCTCCCTGCTCACGATGGTGCCGTTCCTCCTGTTCGCGCCCGAAACCGGAGGCACGCACGGACGGGCGCGTCGCGCGTGAGTCGGTGATTGGTCGAGTCAGAACGAACGCCTCGGCTGGAGCCCTCCGTTCGGACTGGCGATTGCCTCGGTACCTTCGAACGACTGAAGGCATTGGGGTCGAGTTCACTCAGGCGGCGACCGACCACAGGTACGGCGGCGATTGCGGTCTTCGCGATCTGTTTGTCAATCGGATACCCATCCTGCAGCCGAACGTGTGGCGGTAGCGACCTGCTTACCGTCCGCTCAACGGCCGACTCCGATCCTCCACTCCGTCGCGCACAATCCCGAGGAGCGGATCAGGAGAGAGACGACGATGGTTCCACGCGGG